>Ga0209536_100007620_pt1 | contig 16392 bp, 16 predicted proteins | sample DeeMarSeWOR28_12_FD_187461 | JGI IMG/M metagenome (GOLD analysis project Ga0209536, IMG submission 187461) | Marine sediment microbial communities from White Oak River estuary, North Carolina - WOR-2-8_12 (SPAdes) (version 2) | ecosystem: Environmental > Aquatic > Marine > Intertidal zone >... | reverse complement strand
ACGGCCGTGGCTACGATAATTGCGCGCCAGGCAGAAATCAAGCAGAAGCTCGACGCCACCGAGGCGACTGCCAAGGCTCGCCATAACTCAATTAAACAAAAGATCGAAGACGCCGAGACAGCTGCTGAGGCGCGCCAGAGTGAAATCAAGCAGAAGCTCGACGACGCCCAGACAGCTGCTGAGGCGCGCCAGAGTGAAATCAAACAGAAGCTCGACGACGCCCAGGCGGCTGCTGTGGCGCGCCAGACTGAAATCAAGCAGAAGCTCGACGAGATCCGGTCCGCTATCGAGGGGCGTCTGGGCGAAATCTTGGAAAAGCTGGTACAGATCCTGCAGAAGATCGACCAGATTCTGGATCGTTTGCCTGGATAGAGTCGGACATGCAATCTATCCAGGCGCTATTTAAGAGGTTGCGACGTAGTACCAGAAATAAGAACAAATCATGCTTACATACTTGAGTACAAACACCGTACCACACCGCCATGCACAGGCCGGGACCTGGTTGGAGCTTTTCTTTGACCTGATCTATGTTGCCATCCTGGTTGAATTAGGCAACCGCCTCAGCCATGACATCTCTATGGAGGGCCTGCTGCAGTTCCTGTTTCTGTTCTTTATCGTTTGGTGGTCCTGGTGGGATAAGGTGTTCTACAGTCGCTTCTTCCCCAACGATGATATTGGTCAACGTTTTCTGGTCTTCGTGTATATGGCCTTAATGGGTTTGATGGCCTTCAACATCCACGATATCACCGGATCGACGGCTGTCTACTTTCTCCTGGCCTACGCGGCCTCAAAGTTGATTATTGCGCTGATGTATGTCAAAGCCTGGAGACAGTACCCCCAATATCGCCCCATGACGCGCTTATACAGTGCAAGTTTCTCAGTTGGGGCCATCGCCTGGCTTGCCATCGCGCTGTTTGCACCGACGAACTTCTTAGTATGGGCGCTGGTTATAGGTGTAGGGATCGGGTTACAAGTAATTCTAACGATCGCCCAATCAGGGAATAATCAATCATCCTTTGAGATGCCGCCGATGAAAGAAGATTATATGCGCCATCGCTTCGGTGAGCTGACCATTATCGTATTGGGTGAGTTTTTTATCAAAGTGATCACCAGCGCTTCAGAGCGTGAAGTTTACCTGGTTACCCTGCTGTATTTCTTCTTGCTGTTGAGTATATCCATAGGTCTATGGTGGCTGTATTTCGACCATCATGAACATGCGGCACTGGCAAAGCGACCATCACGCATGGAAATATGGATTTATGTCCATTATCCATTATTGGCTGCCATTACCGCATATGGCGTGGTTGGCAGTAAAGTGATGGCTTTATTTCCCGGAGAAGCGATGAGCGATGAAAAGCGTTGGTTGTTTTGTGGTGCGCTGGCCACCGCGATTGCCTGTACCGCAGTGATCGAATGGGCATTTCGGGAAAAAACAAGTGCCATGTCACGATCTCCCCAAACTTTAAACCGTATTTTCGGTGCAATTGTTCTAATCCTGCTGGCTTTATTGGGTGGCGGACTAGGCATACCGCTATTTGTGTCCATCATTTCAATCACAATCATCCTGTTGGTTGGATTGGATATTTCTGGACGACTGCGCAATCCAGTGAGCGCCCAAGCTGAGATGTCCTGATCCCTAAATAACGATGCTCATAAAAAGAATCTACCCGGTCTTTGGTCTGTATTTGATGATCGCCGGTACAACTGTGGCTGTGATCTTGGAGGTCCTTTGTAAAGATGAATTCAATCCAAGCGAGATAGACAGGATGTGACTTAATGAAAACCCAACCCGATCCTTCCAACGGTATTACCCAATTCATTCCTGGTCTGGCCCTGTTTAAGGATTTGAAACCGGCGCAGCTGCGCACTCAATTTGTTGTGGCAGTCACCGTCTTTGCGGTGCTGGTGCCCTCAGCAATGGCCTTTGGCGATCTGGCTGGGGTTAGTCCTGTCGCAGGGCTGTATGTGGCCCTCGGAGCCATGGTGATGTATGCGTTATTTGGCAGCTCCAAGCAAGTTATTATGGGGCCTGAAGCAACCAGTGCCATCATGGCCGCCGCGGCTGTGGCACCGCTGGCTGGCGGCGACCCGGCGCGTTATGCCGCCCTGGCCGCCATGACCGCCATCCTGGTCGGCGTTTTGGCACTGCTGGCCCGCTTGGCGCGGTTGGGGTTCATCACTGACTTCTTATCTAAGCCGATCCTGGTCGGCTACCTCTTTGGCACGACGCTGATCGTGATCGGCAGCCAACTGGGCAAGATGTTTGGCATCAAGCTCGAGAGTGACCAATTCTTCCAGCAGGTCCTGGAACTGATCAGCCGCCTGGATGAAGCGCACCTGTTGACCGTCGCCATTGGCATCGTCTGTATGGCTGCGCTTTTCATCATACGCCACACGAATCGCACCTTTCCCGGCCCACTCATCATCGTTGCTGCTGCCATTATCCTGTCTGCCATGTTCGACTGGCAGTCAAAGGGCGTTTCGATCGTCGGCGCGGTGCCGTCCGGACTGCCAAAGCTGGCGATCCCGTCGGTCAGCCTGCAAGATATCTTGACCCTGCTGCCCGCCGCCCTGGCCCTGACGATCTTGATCTTCGCCGACGAAATTTTGACAGCTCGTGTCTTTGCGACGCGACGTGGCCAAAAGATCGATGCCAACCAGGAATTTGTGGCCATCGGCATGGCCAATATCGGGGCCGGTTTCTTGGGCGGGTTTCCGGCCGCATTGAGCAGCTCACGCACGGCCGTCGCCGATCAGATGGGCGGCAAATCGCAGTGGGTAGGGCTGCTCGCGGCGGCCCTGACGATCATCTTCTTGCTCTTTTTTACACCCCTGCTGGCGCCGCTGCCCACCGTTGCATTGGGCGCGATCATTATCGTTGCCGTGTTCGGGTTTCTAGATATTGCAGCATTTCGCTTCTTACGACAGGTGCGTAGTGCTGAGTTTTGGCTGGCGGTGGTGACCACCTTTGGTGTACTGACCGTGGGCATCCTGCAGGGCATTCTGGTGGCCGTGATGCTGTCATTGGTCAACGTCATCTTTCACATCTCTCGGCCGCACGATGCACTGTTGGACGATATCGATGTCAGCGGCGGCACGGTGTATCGCGGCGTGGCCGACAAAGAGACCGCGCTGACCGAGCCGGGCTTAATTGTCTATCGCTTTGATGCACCACTCGTGTTTGCCAACGCGGGGTTTTTTACCGAGCGCCTGGAAGAACTGATCACCAATGCCGGCGCAGGTTTGAAATGTGTGATTCTGGATGCAGAAGCGATCAGCGATTTCGACTCGACGGCGGCGGAGGCGCTGGAGAATCTGGATGCAGACCTGGAACGGCGCGGCGTAGAATTTTGGATGGCGCGCGCCAACAAGCCGCTGCGTAATCTCTTGCAGGTGACCGGACTGACCAAACGGCTTGGGAGAGACAATATCTATCCGTCGGTGCGCGCCGCGGTAACGGCGTATCGGGCTCTTTTTAGTGAAACGATTATCGAGATTGGTGAAAATGATGTCTGAGACAAATACACACATTACTCGCAGAAAACTCAAAACCCCACGCGCCGCAGCAATTGCTGGCATCCTTTTTGCGCTGCTCTTCGGTACCGGTCTGGTGCTGATCCGTATTTCAATTCCTGCAGACCCAATGGCTGAAAACGCCTGGCTGGATACCAATTCAAGAACAGTCGCTTTGGCGTTGAACCTGATACCTTACGCCGGAATCGCTTTTTTGTGGTTCATCGGGGTGATCCGCGACCGCCTCGAGGATCTGGAAGACCGCCTCTTTGCGACCGTGTTCCTGGGCAGTGGCTTGTTGTTTCTGGCCTTAACTTTCACCGGCGCTGCGCTTGCAAGTGGCTTGTTGAACAGCTACGTGCTTGCACCGAATGCCCTGCTAGAAAGTGGTGTATTTGCTTATAGTCGAGCGGTGATATATCAAACCATCAATGTGTATGCGATTCGTATGGCAGGCGTGTTTATGATCTCCCTGGGTACCATCTGGCTGCGCACCGGATTGATGCAGCGCGTTTGGGCGTTTGTGACCTACACTCTAGCGTTAGTTCTGTTGGTAAGCATCGGTTATTCCCTGTGGGTGACCTTGATATTTCCAAGCTGGGTGCTGGCGGTCAGCGTTTATTTCCTGATCCTGAATTTCCGTGAACTGCGCCAGGACGCTTTGAATAAGATTTGATGCCGAATATTGGATACCCCAGAACTGCCATGAGAATCCGTAAAACGAGAAGAGTCACAGCCCGCTACAAATGGGATCGCCTGAGGGTGAGCTTCTGGTTCGCCCCGGTGGTCATGTCCCTGGTAGCGATGCTGCTGGTCTGGGTGATGTATTGGGTGGATGATCGGATCCACGTTGAAACCTTACAGGGCAGCCATTTGATACTCTCGGGCACTCCCGCTGAACTACGAACCATGCTGGTAGGCATGGCAACCACCACCCTGGCAACCGCCGGAGTGGTCTTTACATTGCTTACGCTGCCGCTTTCGACCGTCGCGGCGCAGTATGGCTCTCGCTTGCTGCGCGTCTTTTTAGGGGATCGCACTACCCAACTCGTTTTGGGCATGTTTGCGGCTACATTTGTCTATTGCCTCGCGGCTGCCACTTCTATGCCGGTCGTCAAAGTTCATCCGGATTCGCCCCAGATTACTGCCACTGTGGGCATGTTTTTGATGCTGGGAACTTTTGCCTCGCTGGTCGTGCTTGTCCAGCATATCAGCACCATGCTGCAAGCCCCTAATATCGCCGCGGCAGCGGGTGCAGAGCTGTGGGAGGTGATTTGCGCCGAGATCCCGGATGAAATTTCGAGCACGGATGGTCGGGAGAGCAGGTTTGATTCCCGCCCCGACCAACAACTGGAGATAGACGGTTATGCGGTGCAGGTCAGGCGGACTGGTTATATCCAGTACATTGATCCGGAGATCATGCTCACCCTAGCCCGGGAAAAGAATCTGGTCATCCGCTTACTGCGCAAACCGGGTCAATTTATCCAGCGCGGTATGTCCGTTGCCATGATTTGGCCCGCTGATCGGGCGAATGAGGTGGATCAAGATATCCGGCATGCTTTCCAGATTGGAAACGGACGCACACCCACCCAGGATGTTGCCTACGCGGTCAACCAACTCGTCGAAATGGCGTTACGAGCCATGTCTCCGGCGATCAATGACCCTTACACAGCCATGACCTGCCTGGATTATATCGGTGAAGGTCTGGCGAGGTTTATTCGACAGGGTGAGAAGAATTCTCGATTCTACGACTCGGATTGCAGGTTGTGTCTAATATCGGAGCCGGTCACCTTCGATGAGCTTCTCAGTACTGCTTTCGATATGCTGCGTCATTGCAGTTGTGATAATGCAGCCGTCCTGCAGCACATGCTGGCGGTATTCGATGCCATCAGCCAGGAAGCGTGTTCTGCCAAAGCGCGCAAGGAGCTGCTTCGGCATGTTAACCTCGTGCTGGTGGAAAGTCAGGCTGGCCGCTTGATCGAGCAAGACCGGCAACTCATCCAGCGACGCGGTTCGGCCCTACAAACGAAGTTGGCTGACCGCGAGCGGCAAATATCTCAATAGGTGGACGGTGAGAACAACATCGAAGGACTGCCAGTCCTCTCAGGTTAGCAATTTCATCCTTAACAGAACTTTAGATTTATGGAGGAGCTGATATGAATAACCCATCCGGTCGGCTAGTGAGTTATCTGGTTGGATTGGCCAGTATCTTTGTGATTTTGTTTGGGATCCGCGGCTCTGCTTACATCATCAACCCGATCCTGTTGGCTGCGGTGATTACCATCACGGTTCTGCCGGTCCCCAGCCAGCTGACCAAGCGCGGTTTGCCGGGTTGGTTAGCGCTGGTGCTGAGTATCCTGATGGTTGTTCTGCTCCTGGGGCTGGTCATCGCCACGGTTTTCTTTTCGATCACCAAGCTGTCCAACGATTTGCCGGCTTACATGGCGAGTGCTTCGCAGCAGGCAAGCGCGGACTTATCTACAACACAGGATCCTGAAACGAGTACACAGATGGAGCAGGTCAGCCTCGCTCTAGCTCCGGCTGTGCAGAGCTTGCTGGCGAGCGTGGCAAGCTTGTTGGTTCAATTTGGACTGGCTTTGGTGATCTTCTTTTTTATGATCAGCGCAGCGCTTTCATTGCCCACGCCCTCTCGCCTGGGGCTGGATCCTGATACTCCGGCCATCGGTCGGATTGCGACGCTCACTGAAGATGTGCGCAAGTATATGACCGTCCTGACTGGGGTCAATTTCCTGGTGGGTTTGGGAGATACGATATTTCTGTTGATCCTTGGGGTGGATTACGCCCTGTTGTGGGGACTGCTGGCATGGTTCATGGGCTATATCCCCTCGATTGGTTTCATCATTGCCTTGATCCCGCCGGTGTTAATGGCATACGCTCAGTACGGAATTCAAACTGCGCTGGTTGTCCTTGTCGGTTATATCCTGATCAATGGAGGGGTGCAGAATTTTTACCAGCCCAAGGTTATGGGGCAAAGGTTGAAGATCTCTCCGGTGGTCGTATTTGTGGGCTTATTTATCTGGGGATACCTGTTAGGTGGGATCGGCGCTATCTTGGCGGTGCCTCTTACTCTGCTGGTGCTGATCATCATGGAGAATTTCGAAGGCACACGACCTCTGGCGATACTGATGCGCTATACGGGTGATGAGAACAAAGAAGAAAGGGAAGAGGCGGCAAACAAACTAAAAGGACTTTGGGGAAAAGTGAGAGCACCCTTCACTTCTGATCAAGATACAAAAATACTTTGATTTAAAAAGGATTAGTTCAAGGATGGAACACTTCAAACGCCGTACCAGTCACCGTTTCATGTGCCCATAAAGAGGTATTGCCAATGAATTAATTATCCTATCATTTAGATTCATCTGATTCACGCATCTTTTCTATCAATATACCTACGGAGGTTTATGATGTGTTGTATGTTGACGACTCTGGTCTTGCTTGGTCCTCGTTTTGCCATCCTGGTGTGGTGGCTGATCAGCCCGGTTTATGTCGGCAATGCTTTTAATGAGAATTGGCTGCTGACGCTATTAGCCTGGGTATTTATTCCATGGACTGTTCTGATGTATCTCATTGTTTATCCCGGAGGTATCGTGGGCTTCGATTGGGTTATCCTGATCCTGGGCATCCTGGCTGATATCGCCTCCTACGCCGGTGGATTCTGGGGTAATCGTGAGCAGGTCCCAGGGTACGTAGAATAGGAAATTGCATTCTCCAAGAATTGTGAGTGGCGCTTCAGCGTCACTCACATGTCATCTCACTATAGTGGCCAGATCCTATAAATTTTAATACCATCATTGTGTTGCAGGGTTCTTTGCTTGAGGCTAAGCTATTCCAACCAGTGTAGAAAGATCAGTTTATAAAGTATGGATAATAAAAATAATCGAAAATTGATTTGGATCACACTTTCCATCCTGATCCTTATGATTGTCATATTGTCAGCGTTTGTAGACCTCGATGCTCTACTGGATATTCTGAAAGGCATTTATAAGGGTTGGTTATTAATTGGTGTGGCGTTTTTACTGATGGGCATTATGTTGATCACAATTCGATGGCGCTTTTTCCTGCCTGAAAAACCAAGTTTCCAAATAACATTTCACTCGAATAGCGTCAGTTATATGCTAAAACTTCTGCTCCCAATACCCCTGGCGGTGATTAGGTTACCTATACTTACCATGGTCAGTTCTGTCAATTTTTATCAATCTGCCCCGATGATGGTCATTGAGCGATTCCTGGAACTGATCATGCGGTTAGTAGCACTGACGCTGGCTATCGTGTTGATTTTGGATGTACCACTATGGATTGTTGGTGTGGTGGTCTTCGCGATCCTACTGCTGGCAATTCCAGCTTTTATGATGTGGTTTTCAAAAAATGCCTCCACCGCAATACCGCGCATAGTTGAGCGCTCTGCACAGCTATCTGACATGAATAAGAAGAAACTGCGTGAAGCAATGGTGGATTTCCAAAATAATCTCTCGACCATGAGAGCAACACGCGGATTGACGACTGGAGTATTATATTCACTGGGGATGTGGGGATTATTTCTCCTGTTTTACATTACCGGATTTTATTCCCTAGGACTTGATCTAGATATCATGCAAATAATTGCCATGTCGGCTACCATTCTGGCAGTTCTGCCCCCGTCTACGCCAGCCACGATTGGTGTTTACCAGGGTATCATCGTCGCCATCTTGCTTGTATTTGGCCAATTAGACGTGAACACCGCAACAGCTTATGGGTTTCTGATCATTGGGTCTCAGTTGGTAGTTTGGATCATTTTAGGTGTTTGGGGTTTGAAGAAGACTGATATAAAGATCAGCAAGCTATCCCAAGTTTCGTTAGATGAGCAGGATACGACTACATAAGATTAATCGATTGAGAAGACATCAATCAACAGGGATCAGGATTGGCGGAAGAATGGATCGCACGGGATGATAAAAAACTTCTTTAGACAAGGTGAGGAGGCACAGATGAATTCAAATTTAATCCCTGTACTTCTGGTGGATGCCGATCCACAAGAGTCCGGTGTGCTCCAGGGGCGGATAAGTAATTTAGAAGGCATTGAGGTCGTGGGGATAGCGCGCAACCGGAACACTGCCCTTGCTCTGGTTAAAGAGCTACAGCCAGCTGTGCTGTTGGTCGACCTGATGCTGCCCGGAATCCATAGTATCGATCTCATTCGGCAGGTAACTGGTGAACAACCCCAAGTGAGCATCCTTGCAGTAGCCCCGCCCGATCCACCGCCCGATCGGATCATGTTAGCCGCCGAGGCTGGCGCCTTAGGCTATGTTTGCCGGGATGCGAACCTCGCCGAGTTCGGTGCTGCCATCGAGCAGGTTCACAATGGTGAGCCTTGGCTGCCGCTCCACCAAACCTACGAAGTCTTACAAGATGGGGCCAGCGAGTTGACTCTTTCGACCCAGGAGCAGCGCTCACGCCTTACTGAGGTGCTCTTGGGGCTGATCCCGCTGACTGGTTTGGTTGCTGCCATAACCGCCTTCCTATGGCGTCGCTATTGGGGAGACATCGGCGTGCGTGTCGCCGACCTGGGGATCGACCCATCATCCCGAATGATCGACGTGCTGGTCGTCTTTGTGATGATTATCGCTGTTGCTGGCCCGCTCCTGTTCGTCAGGTATTGGGTGAATTCCATTTGTAAATGGATCGCTGATCAGCCGCGTTTGGCCAGGATCGTAGACAAGCTGCGCAATCTGCGCCTGGGCAAGCTGCCGGTTGGCAGGCTGCTCATCAACTTCTGGGTGGCCTGGGCGCTGATGATCCTGGTGGTTTTATCGATCACGCTGCTCCTGCTCCGCACCATGCCCCTGATTATGGTCCTGTTCGTCGGACCTGCGGTGGCTATCATCTTCGTCGCCAATGTGCTCGATCTCGATGACGAGTTACCCAACTTTCTGCACCTGCCCCATCTGGATAGCTGGCGCGTGCTGGGTTTTTTGGGCTTGATCCTGGTCGTCTTTCTGCTAGCCCTGGGCGCTGAAGTCTTGATCAAGGGGCCCGATCTGCGCCCCGATGGGCTGCACGGCATCCTAGCCCCGAAAGTGCTCGGGTTCAGTGCAACGCCGGTGCTGTTATTTGACCTGGATGAAAAGCACGAACCGCTGGGGGCTCTTTACCTGGGCGGCAATGCGGATCTGTACGTGCTGTATGATCCCTGCACGGAGACAGTCAGGCTCGTGCCGGTGGGCTCTTCACGAGTCGAACTCGTGGATCGGGTCATTTGTCCATAAGCGAGGTTACGGTTTTGGATTCATTCGTCATTGCTTAAAAAGGATACGACAGCGTGACTTGACGATATTAGGCATTCGAATTATTTTTCTGAATAGGTGATACCTTCGAGACACATTGCCCCCAATCATGTTTTTCACCAAGAAATCATAGGGAAGGTGGTTCGGTCGTGGAGCTTTGCTCCACTTACGGGAGAATGGGAAAAACACATCCCATTCTCCAATTATTTACGTGCACTTAAGCCGGCTGATTGAGGATAATAGTGACTCTATTTGGGCTGACACCAATGACGGTGTACAGGAGCTGTGGCGCTTTCAGACCAGCACGCTAAGTCGGCTTAATGGGGGGTATGCGTCTGACTATTCCGCCTGTGGGCAGGCGTTTACGAGCATCGAGATCAACCCAATTAACCCTGCCGAGATGACGGTGGCCGTATTTCCAGCCGGGGTTTTCTACCTTACCTGATGGTTGCCTTACCGGTTAGAGGCTTGTTTCTCAAGTAAGTAAATTATCTCTTACTTATAATTAGGTGATAAAATTAGGATACGCTGCAACAAAAATTGTCGATCTGCAAACAGCATAATTTTATTTGAAGGAGGAGTCTATGACTAAAAAGCGTCCCTTTGGCGTGACTGTTCTGGCTATATTGGCGGCCATCGCGGCCATTATTGCCATCATCCATACCCTGCAGATGCTGCATCTTTTCCCCATACGTGGTCCCTTTGGACTATTCGCGTTTTTCACTTTCGACTTGCTTGGAGCGATCCTGTGGGGCATTCTGGCGCTTATTTACATTTGGGTCACGAATAAGCTCTGGAATCTAGATCCCCAAGGTTGGTTGTTTGTAGCAGTCCTGGCGGCGCTAAACCTCATCCTGGCGGTGATTTCGATCATTGGGCGGTCGACCTGGCAAGCTATGCTGCCGTCAATCATTGTCAATGGCTTGATCCTGCTCTATACCTTGCTGCCGGGCACAAAGGAAGCATTTGGCGTGGTGAATGCTGCAGCAGAGGAATCTGTCCCGGCTGTGGCTCCTGAGCCTGCACCAAAACCAGCTGTCATACCAGAAACATCGAGAATCGAAGAGCAAGCAGTGACTGTTGAGAAAGAGGTCAGTAAAGCCGCTCCTGAGGTACCAGTTTCAGTAGATGAGACTGCCTCCAAAACGATGGTGACCGGCGAGGCGGCGACCAGTCACGATCTGGCTTACGTGGAAGGAATTGGGGAGGTCTATGCTGGTAAGCTTAAAGAGGTGGGAGTTGACACCCCACAGGCACTGCTCGAGCGCGGCGCAACGCCCCAAGGTCGCAAAGAACTGGCTGAGGCTGCAGATATCAGCCAACAGCTTATTCTGGAATGGGTCAACCATGTGGACTTATATCGCATCAGCGGTGTCGGATCGGAATACGCTGACTTGCTGGAAGCAGCCGGAGTGGATACTGTGGTAGAGCTGGCGCAGCGCAACCCAAGCAACCTGTTTGAAAAATTGAACGAAGTGAATGCGGAAAAGAAGCTGGTGCGAAAATTGCCGACCCTTACGCAGGTTGAAGATTGGGTGGCGCAAGCAAAGGGACTGCCGCGTATGGTCAGTTACTAAAACCGCTGTTGTCCTTACACGCAAGTGAATATAGACACTCTCTGAAGATGAAATAATTGGTTCTCCAGTAGGATCCATTCAATACGAAGCGACCAAGTAGAGGATGATGTCCCCCACATAGTGATCAAGCAGCTCACGCGTTGTTGAACCCTGGCCGGTAAGTAGGGAAAGCTGGCGATTTGAGGGAGCTGTCCATGACTTATGGGGCAGTTCCTTTTTTGTTCAACAACCCCCAAATCAAAACCTTAAAGGGCCTGACCAATTCAGAGATCGGTGCTGGGCTTCACATATCCCTGAACACGGTCAAGGTCCATAATCAAAACATCTAAGGCAAACTAGGCGTCAACAAGCGCATACAAATGCTTACCAAGCGAAAAGATTAGGGAATCCTGCCTGCTACTTAATTCCTTGGATGCCTCTATCTGACTTTGTTGACCTACGAACCTGAGCAAGAAGGTCTGGCGGAATATAGCCGAATTAAAGTAGATTTGGAGTGGAGAAATGAAAGCGATGGTATGGACTGCATATGGACCACCGGATGTCCTGCAGCTCAAAGAGGTGGAAACACCAGTTCCTAAGTCTGATGAAGTGTTGATTAAGATTTATGCAACCACAGTAACAGCTGGGGACTGTGAACAGCGAAGTCTCAAATTGCCGATCTGGCACCGGCTCCCGATGAGGTTGTTTGTTGGTTTGAGAAAGCCAAGTCGTATAACAATATTAGGGATGGATTTGGCCGGGAAGATTGAAGCAGTGGGCGAAGATGTAAAGCTGTTTAAGAAAGATGACCAGGTTTTCGCAGCGACTGGTTTTGTTGGTATGGGTACTTATGCTGAGTATATATGTCTCCCTGAAGAACCTGAAGAAGGAGCAATGGCAATAAAACCAGCCAATATGACCTATGAACAAACCGCTGCCGTTCCTACTGGGGGACTTGAAGCATTGTGTTTCATTAGAAAAGGAAATATTCGCAGCGGACAGAGGGTTTTGATCAATGGCGCGGGTGGAACAATAGGTACTTTTGCGGTGCAGCTTGCCAAGCACTTTGGGGCAGAAGTGACCGCCGTAGACAGTATGGAGAAATTGGACATGCTGCGCTCGATTGGTGCAGATCAGGTGATTGATTACACTCAGGACGATTTCACCAAAAGCGGTGAGAGCTATGATTTCATTGTTGACATAGTGGGCAAGAGTCCGTTCTCAGATAGTTTACGGTCGCTAAAGCGAGACGGATGCTATCTAATCGCTGACCCTGATCTGTCACAGATGGTTCGAGGGTGGTTGACTTCGATAACAAACAGCAGGAAAGTGATATTTGGAGCCGCGGACCCAAAGAACGAAGATTTGTTGACCCTCAAAGAGCTGGTAGAGGCGGGGGAGCTAAAATCAGTCATAGATAGACACTATCCTTTGGAACAAATTCCTGAAGCCCACCGGTATGTTGAAACGGGACGCAAAAAGGGACATGTTGTCATCACTGTGGTACAGAATAAAAACACGGGTGAGCCTGCAGATAATGGTCGATGATATTTTTTCCAAGCCTGCACTAAACCCCACGAATAACACTTTCGGGGTATGACACGAACGCCTTCTTTCGGTATACTACCTGTGAAAAACTTCATCAATCTCGGCAAAATTTGTAAAGACTGAATCAATGGAAATTTGGAGGAGACTCATGAAAGCAAGTGTGTACACTGAATACGGACCACCGGAGGTGCTTCAAATCACAGAGGTGGCAAAGCCTACGCCCAAGGATAATGAAATACTGATTAAAATCTATGCGACATCGGTGAATTATGGAGACCTGATAGCGAGAAATTTTAAAGAAGTCTCCTCTCGGGATTTCAATATGCCTTTCCCCTTCTGGCTTATCTCGAAATTTTATTTCGGCCTCGGAAAACCCAAAATAGCGATACTTGGGAGTGAGTTTGCTGGGGAAATTGAATCAGTCGGCAAAGATGTAAAACGCTTTAAGATAGGCGACCAGGTTTTTGGATATCCTGGTCAAAGTATGGGCGCTTATGCTGAGTACCTCTGCTTTCCTGAAGATGGAGTGATGGCAATAAAACCGGCTAATATGAACTATGAGGCAGCTGCTGTCGTTCCAATGGGGGCGATCATGGCGCTATATCTTCTGAGAGAAAAGGGAAATATTCACAGTGGTAGTAAGGTGCTTATTAATGGCGCTTCTGGATCGATCGGGTCAGCTGCGGTACAGATTGCCAAGAACCACTTTGGGGCGGAAGTGTCCGGGGTATGCAGTACCCCGAGATTAGAATTCGTGAAATCTCTGGGGGCTGATCATGTCGTTGATTACACCAAAGAGGATTTTACCCAAAATGGTGAGACTTATGATCTGATTTTTGACATCTTGGGGAAGAGTTCGTTCTCGAGGTGTGAAGGCTCGCTCTCCGAAAACGGGCGCTACCTTTTGGCCAGCTTTAAGATGAAGCAGATATTCGAAATGCTGTGGACTTCAATGACAGGCAGTAAGAAAGTAATCTGCGCACTTGCACCAGGAAGTACTGAAGATTTAATTTCCGTCAAAGAGCTGATCGAGGCGGGAAAGATAAAAGCGATCATCGATAGAAGCTTTCCGTTGGAAAAGGCGGCTGAAGCCCATCGATATGTCGAAGATGGGTTAAAAAAGGGACATGTAGCCATCACTGTGGAGCCTAATGACTAAATGTGAAGAATTGTTGTGCCTGGTCCTAAGGTTCTACATATTTGCAGAATGTATTGTCGTAAACTTGGCTTGGTTTGGCTGAATCAAAATTTTCTAGGAGGAACACTTGTGAAAGCGATTGTATGGACGAAATACGGACCACCGGAGGTTCTGCAGCTCAGAGAGGTCGAAAAACCTACCCCTAAGGACGGTGAAGTACTGATCAAAATACATGCGACCACTGTAACAGCAGGGGATTGTGAGATGCGGAGTCTCAATTTTCCAATCTACTTAAGTTTCCCCATGCGACTGTGGCGGGGTTTCTTAAAACCAAGAGAAAATTCCATTATGGGGACTGAGCTAGCCGGTGAAATTGAGGCAGTAGGCAAGGATGTAAAAAGACTCAAAGAAGGTGACCAGGTTTTTGGATCTGCCGGCATGAATTTTGGTGCGAATGCAGAGTACATATGCCTGCCTGAAGAACCTGGAGAGATGGAGGGAGGTGTGGCGATAATGCCGGCCAATATGACCTATGAGGAAGCCGCGACAGTTCCATTTGGGGGACGAGATGCATTGCATTTTCTTAGAAAAGCATATATCCAGCGCGGAGATAAGATTTTGATTAATGGTGCAGGTGGCAGTATTGGCACTTTTGCGATACAGCTTGCCAAGCACTTTGGGGCGGAAGTGACTGCCATCGACAGCGCGGCAAAATTGGATATGCTACGCTCAATCGGTGCAGACCATGTCGTTGATTACACAAAAGAAGATTTCACCAATAGCGGTGAGGTCTATGATGTAATTTTTGACGTGGTAGGTACGATTTCGTTTTCAAGCAGTTCAAGATCGATAACGCCTAACGGAACCTACCTGTTAGCTAATCCAATAAGAGGACAAATGATTCGAGGGCCATTGGCTAGAATGACAAGCAGTAAGAAAGTAATTATGGAGACAGCAAGCGGAACGATCGATGATTTAATTTACCTCAGGGAGCTGATTGAGGCCGGAAAGATTAAAACGGTCATAGATAGAACTTATCCATTGGAACAAATAGCTGAGGCGCACAGGTATGTCGAAAAAGGGGGCAAACTAGGAAATGTTGTAATCACTGTGGAGCATAATGGCGATTAGCGGAGTCTGGAAATCGATATATAGACAGGAGGAGTGATGTGAAAAAAGAAGAATTCTTAACTGTACGTTGGAACAATTTGCTTACACTGGGTTTGGGGCTTATCTTACTGATCTATGTTGTTTTCGTTTACTCAACCTCGGTATTGTCAGATAGTGCTGCTTTTATTGGGCTTGCAATTCTTGGAGTGCTTTACTGAATAGTTATCGAACAGCATACAAACATGCGGTTCGCATGGTTAAAGGAAAAATCAGTTAACGACGTTCCAGTCAAACAGAGCACCACTAGCCGTCTGATCTATATTGCTTACAACGTGATTTGGTGGATACCAATCGTACTTCCCTTCACCAAGATCATCGACTACCGAACAGGTTTCATCGCGTTTTTAATCGTTACGATCATAAGAGCTGTGGCTAATCTGTATAGGAACAACTTCCTCACGCCGGAGCAAGCCGAGATTTTCCCTCTGAGGGCACCCTGATTAGTTGATAGATTAAACAGATACCAACTGAGTGAATTGATCGGGCATCTGATCTGATTATCCAAATCGTTGTGAATAAGGAGGAGATGTTGTGAAAGCAATTGTACAAAACGCGTATGGTTCGCCGGATGTTCTTCATTTAAAAGAGATCCACAAACCGGTGGCCCAGGATGACGACGTGTTGGTTCGCGTTCATGCGGCCGCCCTGCATGCAGGTGACTACTTCACCATGAGAGGTGAACCGTATGTGGCGCGCATGGCTGCTGGCTGGCCTAAGCCGAAGGATTACATTCCTGGATTTGATATGGCAGGTCGCATAGAGGCGGTCGGCAAGAACGTAACGCGGCTTAAATCAGGTGATGAAGTGTTCGGCGCGCCCGGCAGCGTTTGCGCTGAATATGTGCGCGCTGGAGAGGACATGTTCGTGCAGAAGCCGCACAACCTGACGCTCGAGCAAGCTGCAGCTGTGGCTACCTCGGCGCTTGCTGCGCTCCATGGCCTGCGGGATGCGGGTAAGCTACAGCCGGGACAGAAGGTCTTGATCAATGGTGCCTCAGGAGGTGTTGGGACATTCGCCGTGCAGATTGCCAAGGCGTTCGGCGCGGAAGTGACCGGCGTGTGCAGCACAAGGAATGTAGAGCTGGTGTGATCGATTGGTGCAGACCATGTGATTGATTACACCCAAGAGGATTTCACGCAAAGTGGGCAGCGCTACGAACTTATCCTTGATAATGTAGCCAACCATT
>Ga0209536_100007618_pt1 | contig 16395 bp, 13 predicted proteins | sample DeeMarSeWOR28_12_FD_187461 | JGI IMG/M metagenome (GOLD analysis project Ga0209536, IMG submission 187461) | Marine sediment microbial communities from White Oak River estuary, North Carolina - WOR-2-8_12 (SPAdes) (version 2) | ecosystem: Environmental > Aquatic > Marine > Intertidal zone >... | reverse complement strand
TTAAAATCTATACTTTTGATTTCAGTTTTGATGCCGAATTCGCGACTTTTTTCAACGGTTCTCACAACAGAGGCGGGATAAATCAAAAGCTTAGATGGGATGCACCCTCTAGTAAGGCATATTCCTCCAGGAGGATCTTTATCTATGACGGCAACGCGAAAGTTTGGGTTTTCTTGGGTAATCGCGGCTACTACTTCCATGCCAGAACCTGTCCCTATTAGAATTAAGTCATACCTTTTCATGACAAAACACAACAAAAAGTAGATACGGAAGCATCCATACAAAAACTTTTTTATACGCCGCGATCAGGATTGGTTCTACTATTTTTAAGATGTGAGCTGATGGTTTTCCCGAATATTAAATATCATGCATACGATTAATCTAAAAATGGATGGGGATGGTATTGATAACTTACATTTATGCTTTAAAAGAATTGAAGCGGAGGAAGTATCGTACAGTCATTAATATTACGGGTTTTGTTATTGTCGTCGCCACTTTGGTAGCGCTTGTTACAACTGCTAGAGGTTGGGAAGCAGCAACCGCAGAGCCTCTCAAGGATATAGGTACTGACATGATTATGATTTATTCAGCCCCTGTAGTGCCCTCAGGCACTGGCTGCTACATAGCTAATCATCTTTTCTCATTCCCTTTTAATCAAAGCAATATCGCTGAAATTTCTGAAATTGAAGGTGTTAACCGTGCGGTTCCTGTATTGATGCATCGTATGGGCGCGGTTGTGTTCACAGGCATAGATCCACGTGAAACGAAAACGAATGCTGTTTTGCCAGGCAATGTTGTTGAAGGGCGTTACCTTACTTCCGAAGATGGGGACGTGGTTCTTGTCGACCGCGAGTATGCACGACTTAACAATTTAACCGTCGGTTCCGAAGTAAGATACATGAAAGGCATGTATGAAATTGTTGGTTTGGTGGATGTTGACGCAGCTAATATTCTGAAGTCACACATCTATGTGAACCTCCCAGTTGGCCAAAAAGGTCTACCCGATGACAATATCGGATTGGTCAATATAGCTCTCATAAGCGTCAGCGACCCCCGAAAAGTGGACGATATATCTGAAACGTTGACAAGACGATGGTTAGGCGCAACGCCAATAGCAGCTTCTGACCTAGCGGCAACAACCTCAGGAGTTATAACAATCGGAGAAGAAATGGCGTGGAATGTTTCATTCACTCTTGCCGTGGTTGCTGTATTGTTTACGATTAGGTCACAGCTTGCTGCAGTGGCAGAACGTAGCCGCGAGATTGGTATTCTGAAGGCTATTGGATGGAGTAAATCTGATGTTATGATCCAAATGTTCATTGAGTCAGCTTTACAGGGAGCCATAGGTGGCGTAGTTGGGTGTGTGGTTGGTTGCGGTTTCGCTTGGTATTTCCTTTCAACCATAGGCAGGGTCAGTTCTATTGACCCTACTATCCTAGTAGCAGGTTTCTGTGTAGCTTTAGTCAGCGGTATTGCAGCAGGGTTATATCCATCGTGGAGGGTAGCGAAGCTTACCCCCATGGAAGCTTTAAGGACAGTATAGGAGAAAGCAGAGAATGGGAAAATGGAATGTTATAGAATTACAAGGGCTTTCGCGAGTTTACTATTTAAAGAGTGGCGAGGAAATTCGAGCAGTTGACAGTGTAGATCTTGTTGTTCCTGAAGGCGAGTTTCTTACTGTAATTGGGCCGTCTGGAAGCGGTAAGACTACTCTACTTAACTTGGTGGGTGGTCTTGATATGCCGACCTCAGGCAAAGTTATCGTGGATGGACTAGATGTGTCAAGGCTAAGTGAAGCGGAGCTTGTTAAGTTTAGGCGGGAAAAGGTGGGTTTTGTCTTTCAATCGTTCAATTTAATACCTACATTGACAGCTGTTGAAAATGTGGAAGCTCCTTTAGCTCCAACAGATATGCCGAAGGCTAAGAGGATTGAACGGGCTAAATATCTTCTAAAGTTAGTAGGATTAAGAGGAAAAATCGATCGCTTGCCTATTGAATTGAGCATGGGAGAACAGCAGAGGGTGGCAATTGCCCGGGCTTTCGCTAATGAACCAAAGGTTTTGCTTTTAGATGAGCCTACAGGTAACTTGGATACCGTAACTGGAAAGGAGATCATGAAGCTATGCCATGAAGCTAGCAAGAATCGTGGTCAAACGGTAGTTGCAGTCACACATGCTAGCTACATCGAGGAATATACAGATCGTTTACTCTACATGCGAGATGGAAGAATTACAAATGAGATACCAGAAGCTGAGTTGGAGAGAACAATTACATAGTTTTAAAATTTGAAGACTAAAAAATATTGTTTTTGCTATGTTAGAGAAGAATTGTAGTTACTAAAGTGAGAACGCCTAGCACTACAAGCATCCCGCCCCCTGCTATGGAGAGCCACTTTCTGAATAATGGTGCTTTGCTTAGAAGCCACCCTGTGACTCCACCTAACAATAGCATTGGAGACAAAGAAGTCCCCAAACCAAACAAAACTGCTACGGCAAAACTGTCAATCGGAACGCCAAAAGATAAAGAGTAAAATAGAAGCGCCATCAACGGTGGGCACACTATTAATCCTCTGCTGAAACCCATTGACAAAGCGCGTATGTCAAGTATTTTCTTGTTTTTTTTAGATTCAAAGTTTTTAGTATCTTTTAGATAACAATCATGAGACGAAAATCTGCTCTTTAGAAGTATGGTTATGCCAATAAATATGGTTACAATACTGAAGCCATAGGAAGAGTACTGTTGAAACGCGGAAAGGGAAGATTCATTCACCACAAACCGAAAAATGCCAGATGATATGCCAACAAAGGCTCCGATTAGGGCATATGCGGTTACGCGACCCAAATTGTAGGTGATTGCAGTAGTAACTCCTTTGCGGAAGTCCGCACCAATACCTGCGATGTAGCTTGCAAGGTATGGAAGACATGATGAAGTGCAAAAAACTGTCCCATATAATAGTCCAACTGCAAGTGCCTCAAGATAAGGATTAAGAATACCCGGTAGTAGCGACATTTTTTGAACTCTCAGCGTTCTTTAGATAATGAGGGATTGATTATCGCATTTAAGTCTTGTAGAGAAGAGTTGACTCTACCGCTTTTTTCTAATGTAAGCAATAAGTGCGGCAGCTATTATTATGGGCAAAGCAATAGCGATAGTTATTATTTCAATAGGTAGGTTTGAAGGGGCAGTTGGCGGGACAGCAGCAAGTTGCGTTAGGGGATAGCGGTCTTGGTTCTGGATGTCAATTATGTATGGGGTATCGCCTATACCATCACCGTCAGCGTCAGTACCGTTATAGTCGCTCCAGTAGTTGCCTTCTTCACCGTTATCCCAAGTGTGCATTGGTTCAGTTGTGTTATACTCCTCGCATACACAACCGCTGAAATGCTCAAGATTATCAACGAAACTGTTATGGTTAAGAATTATATTATCGGGCACGTCTTCAGTGTTTACTCCAAAAAATATTCCCTCGTCATTATTGCTTAAGTAATTGCTGATTATGGTGTTGCAATCCCCTGAAAGCAAGATACCAACGATGTTATCCGACACGGCACAGTCAGTTATAGTGTTGTTTGACGTCCATAGGTATACTCCTATGTAAAAATTTTTGATGTTCAGGTTCTTGATGGTTAATCCATATATGTTTTCGTTTGCTAGGTCTATTCCTATAGTCCAAGGTATGGCCGTTTGATCATATTCCTGATCGGGCCCTTGACCTACTACCCATGAGTCTGTTCTTGTTCCATTGTAGGTTCCTTGAAGAACATAGCCTGCGCCGTCAATTATGATGTTGTCTTTGTCCACGATAATCTGTGCAAAAATATTATCGGTGAATGTGTAGATGTTACCGTTACGGTGAATTGGCACATCAGCAGGATCGATGTTGCCACTAGGTTGGATTATGATTCTTGTAACTGTTTGCGGTAAACTCGATAAGCCTGAGCTTAAGATTTGCGAGGTCGAAAGAAGCAAGAACACGAAAACAATAAGCACCGACTTTTTCATGTTTGTTCAACCATATGTTCATTGTTTTGCGCTTATTTAGGATTCTAACCAGTTACGTGATTTGAATACGTTTCTTCCGGCTAGTTTCAGGGTTAAAGCTTCCTCATAAGGACACATCTCAACACAACGCAGACATAAGAGACAGTTGGATGTTGTTACATCGCCATCCTTTTTATCATAAACTTCAGTTACTTGAGTGGGACAAACCCTCTTGCAGACTCCACATTTAGTGCACTTTTCTTCTACTTTTTCCAAACGAATCCCTGAAAGCCGTTTGAAAGGATAAAAACGATTGAACACGGCAATCAAAGCGCCCAAAGGACAAAGTCTGCACCATACTCGGCGGTAGAAAAAGGCTGCTACGGTAACTAAGGCTAACACAAACAGGTTCAGCGAGGTTAGGTAGAAGCCTAACTGGTAGAAGTCGCCGGTCGTTGCTTCTGTTAGCCATTCCGGTCTCATGAGCCCTACTGAAGTCTGCAGCAAAACGCACAGCGGTTTCATTGGGCAGACTTGGCAGAAAGGTGCTGCGAAGTAATTATAGATGAAACCACCTGTTTCTGTTCCGGGAACAAGTTGGGTGCCGATTAGGGCTTGTGAGCCAAAGACTACACTCAGAATTATGAGCAATGCTAGAATCACGTAGCCAAGTTGATGAAATCTATCATTGAAACGCTCTGAAAAGTTACGGTGTTCTATTTTCAACGCTTTTCTGAATCTACTAATTAAGTCTTGGTACAAACCGAAAGGACACAACCAACCACAGAAGAATTTTCCCAGAAGAACAGAGAGCAAAATTACGGAGCCAAAGACAACGGCTAATCTCATTGCCCCCGAGGATACGTAGTCTACTCCCCAACCACGTCCAACTTCCCAGAATGGGTATATGTACATTTGAAGTTCCCAGAGCGCGCAAGTTGCGATTTTTCCGCAAGGATAATAACAACCAAAAAGTGGAATTGGAAATCCATCTGGCATTGATACGCCAAGAAGGTCTGTTAAGACTAAGTACTCATGCGGGGTTATTTGTTCGGCAGGTACAGGTATAACACGGTGGTCGATGAACATGCCAAAGAAAAGGATGAAAACGAAGCTTATTTGAACGAGAAACCGCAGTGAGCTGATGTTTCTAGTCTTGTTTTTTCTTCCTGTAGTTACTGCTACAACACCAACACTTAAGGACGTTGCCGCTATGGTTATTAGAGAAATATTTGGTTTATAAGCCGGAAGATCAGGCATGGGTAGAGGATCTAGAGGGTCGGCTGGATCGGTCACGTTTGCATATAATCGATCACATATATGACCTCGTATTGGAAATATGTTCCAATATCCAACCATATCAAGAGTTTGGGTAACAGTGAATTCGCCTGTTTCTGGATCAGCCATAACAAACTGGTCGATCCAAGTATAATCGGGCCTAGTAAAAGTTACCCTCACGGTTACGTTTGGTTCAGCAGGACAGATTTTCCCGGTTATGGTTACCGTTTCGTTTATGTAAACGTCATTCTTATCTATGTCAGCGATTATGTGTGGACCATAACAGGCTTCAACTCGGGTAGTTTCACTTGTGCTAACAATAAGTAAGAAAATGAGCGCTATGAGAGTAAAGCAGAAACCTTTTCTCTCTTTCATACTAACGCCATATATTACATTCATCCTAAGAGTTCTTATAAATTTGGTAGGAATAGAAAACCGTATTCCTGAAAAGTGGCGCCGGGGAAGGGATTCGAACCCCTGCGAGCCAAAGGCCCACTGGCTGGCTTGTCTTTGGAACAGGCCCTGTTTGTTCTCATATGGGATCTCGAGGCCAGCGCGATAACCACTCCGCCACCCCGGCTTGGATAGAAGGATTTGCACTCACTATCTAAAAACGTTTTCAGTAAATTTAGCTTAAAGCTGAACAACGGCCATTATAAGACGATATATCACCCCATTTTTAACTATTTGAATAATGATCCACTTGAAGAATTTTTGCACAACAAAGGCTTAAGTTCTCGTTAAACAACTAAATCTGCTAAATCCACACTGTGTTCGTAAATTCTTTTTAAGAATGAGGATGAAGCTAAGATTTGCGGCATTACTTCGACTGGCTGTTTCTTTGAGGCTTTCTCAATATCAGCAACTAACTTATCGATTTTTTCATGTATGTTTCGCACATTTTGAGCCAAAGCTATGTCTTTTCTGAGAAAAGAGTTCACTGCTTTCTCGTGAGCATTATAGCAAAAAGTCTGGAAATCGAGTAAAAGCCTTCGTAAAGCTTCAGAGGGCTTAATTCCATTAAGTTCAATCGATTTAGCTGCAATTTTCACAGATGCATCACCTATGGCTTCAATTAAACTCGCTGCTAGGCGAAAATCTAAGCACTCTATCAGAGTTATTCCAAGTTTTTCGCTTAATCGAGGATTTTGAATTATAGTGCGCAAAATACGAACCAACAAGAAATAAAGCCTGTTACTTTCATCATCCCGAGCCATGACGCTTTTAGCCCGCTGCAAATCCCCATCGATGAAAGAATTGACTGCATCACGGTTCATTCCCGCAACTATAGCGTAGTTACGTCGCAAAATCTTGTCAGGTGGAAATCCAGAAGGCTCCAATAGACACTGCAAAACTATCTGAGAGTAATTCTCCTCAACAATCTCCAAGCCAATCAAAGAGTTTACAGTCGTCTTAACAAAGTTCCTAACGTCGAAGTCAACACGCTCTCTTGCTTGGATACGAATTATATCAAAGCCGAGAAGATAACGTCCAATAATTTCTCGACTTAGAAATGGTCCAATGGATAAAGTAGAAACACTAGGCAATTGCTCAGCATTATATACTGGATCAACAAGAATCTTGCCATCTCCACTCTCTTCGAGATTAACTAAGTTGCCTTTTTTCAAACCATTCTTTTCAGCCCAAGGTCTTGGCAAACAAACAAAAAAAGTCCCGGTAGGTGTTCGTTGAACTTTACGTAATTCACCCATTCTAAGCTTCTCTCCCTAAAATCATTAAACTTGGAAATAATAGATCTAAATAATTGACCGTGAATATAAACATAAAAAGTTCTGTTAGAATTAAGAGGCGGATTTGTTAGTGATATAGACTTGGCAATGACAAATAGAAACTCTACTGGTTGGCAATTCCGAATAACAGAAACGTGAAAACCAAGACCCTGCGTATACATAAAGAATTCTGGAAAATATGTTGAGAAGGGCCCTTCACCAGCAGCATTAATGGAACGAGTATATACCCCAAAAAAAGGGTTAAAAAGTGGGAAGGTTTTGAGAAAAACAGACATAAAAATGATAAGAAAAAGGTATAGAGTACTTGCTCCTAACTCTCCTGCAATAAAAGAATCACTTAAGAGCAGCAATAATCAAAAACTGCAGAAGAAAACGTACGAAATTAGTGACCCCTTTAGCATGATTGAAAAAGAAAAACTTCAAAGAGCAATTGAGGCAGCAATCGTAGCAGGATATCAGCTGGACAGCGAAGCATTCGAATTTTTAAGTGTCATGACAGCAACAGACGATCCAACCAGTATAATAAGCAAAGCGTTACGGAAACTTGAAGAGCTAAAAGAAAAACCTCTGTTTATCAATAAGATCTTTCTGGAGACGCTTGTTAAACCGTCGCAAATAAGAGAAAATATAGAAGAAGAAAAGCAATCTGAAAATGGACAGTTAGAGTCTTATGATCAGCATAAAATTGAGGGAAAAAGCGGTTTTCGACCCTATGCAAAAGAAGTAGAAGCTAATATTAACGTAATCGAAGATCCCACACGTAAGCTCACTTCAAACGGAACTATTGAAGAATATCTCCAATACTTTCAAGACAGATTCAAACGAATTGAAAGCCTGCTTAGACAACGAATTGATATTAGAGCTGCAACCCCCATATCTGAAGCTATAAAATCGCCCGCTAAAACAAAACTAAAGATAATTTGCATGATAGTTGAAAGAAGAGAATCAAAACGAAATATCATTCTAACAGTTGAAGATCTGCACACAACTGCTACAATATTGGTAAATCGTAACGCGCGAGAAGAATTGTATAAAAAAGCTCAAAGACTTCTACCTGACCAAATCGTTTGCGTTGCTGTGGTCAAAACAAGAAGTAATCTCTTGCTAGCTGAAGAAATAATTCTTCCAGAAATCAGCCAGAAATCTCATCGCAAGGCCATAGAACCCGTATATGCCGTGCTCACCTCGGATATTCACATGGGTAGCACAAAATTCAATGAGGAAGCCTTTAACCGCTTTATTTTATGGTTAAATGGCAAATACGGAAATAACAGAATGAAAGAAGTTGCTGGTCATGTGAAATACCTGTTAGTTGCAGGGGATATAGTTGATGGTGTTGGCATTTACCCTAACCAAATAAACGAACTCGTAACTAAAGACGTTCATCAACAATACGCTCTCGCCTCAAAATTGATTGAGCAAATACCAGACTATATTGAAGTTCTCATCTCACCAGGAAACCATGATGCGCCAAGAAAAGCTCTACCGCAACCAGCAATAGCTGAAGATTTCTTAAAACCACTACAAGAATCTGGCAGAGTACATTCTCTCGGCAATCCATGTATGGTTAGTCTTCATAACGTAGAAGTACTAATGAGTCACGGTCGTAGTTTAGACGACATAATAGCTACAGTACCTGGTTTAGACCATAACCATCCAGAGAAAGCGATGAAGCTGCTTCTGCAAAGTCGCCATTTAGCACCCCTATATGGTGGCAAAACAATGCTAGCACCAGAAAACCGAGATTTCCTTGTAATAGAAAGAGTGCCTGATATTTTCCATGCAGGTCATGTCCATGTAGTTGGTTGTTGCAACCATCGCGGTGTTTTAATTGTTAATTCTGGAGGCTGGCAAGATCAGACAGAATACATGCAAAAGCTTGGGTTGATTCCAACCCCCGGTAAAGTGCCATTGGTAAACTTACAAACATTAGAGACTAATATTCTTTCATTCATGTGATAGACCTATCGAATCTCTAATCTTTAGAAAAGTGATTAGCGATACAATCTGATTCTCTATGAAGGAACTTTGCTAATAATAATTTGACGTCCTATTCTGTCGTCATTTCCAAAGACTTCTTTTATTAGTGTGCGTGATATCTCCAATCTAATCTTTTTCGTTCGTCCATAACGTCCCATGCTCACAACTTTCGCGTTTAGAAGCCCCATTACTTCAAGCTCATTAACAAGAGTGCCCAAACGTCGTTGCGTAAGAAGCCCAACACCCAATTCCCTACAAATTTTATTATAAACATCGTATATTTCTCCCGTTGTAACGCTCGACTTATTTATGTGATATACGCTTAGGAGAACCAATTTTGAATGCAAAGTCAAATTCTCGAGAGCTTCAACAACTCGATTATGTTCAATGTTTCTCTCTGCTTCTTTAACATGATCTTCTGTAACCGTTTGTGCTCCTTGTCGTTCAGCAACTTCACCAGCCACACGTAACAAATCCAAAGCACGACGAGCATCTCCGTGTTCAGCAGCAGCCATAGCAGAGCAAACATTCAAAGCAGCTTCGGACAGAGAACCTTGATTGAAGGAAAGTCTTGAACGTTCAAGAAGAATATTTCGCAACTCACTTGCATCATATGGCTTAAAAATCATTTCTTCCTCACTTAGTGAACTGAAAACCCGAGGGTCAAGAAACTCTTTCAGTCTAAGGTCGTTTGATATCCCAATTATTGAAACACGGCTTTGGGTAAGGGTTTCATTTATTCTTGTTAATTCATAAAGAAGCCCGTCACCACGGCTTTTGATCAATGAGTCTATCTCATCTAGAACAACGATGAAAAGAGTTCTTTTTGCATCCAAGCCTACCCTAAATCTATCGAAAACTTCTCCTACAGACAAACCTGTAAAAGGAATTATTAATCCTATAGTCTGGCTAAGATTCGCAAATATTCTATATTCAGTACCTTTCATCCGGCAATTCACATAACAGAACTTCACAGATGCGCCGTATTCTTTTGCTTTAGCTTCTAAATGGCTTAATACATATTTGGTTACGGCGGTCTTGCCAGTACCGGTTTTACCATAAATAAAAATGTTTGAACATCTAGCATTCTTTAAAACAGGTGCTACTACTCCACCAAGAAGTCTTATTTGATCTTCTCGGTGAGGTAATTTGTTAGGAATATAATCATGCCTTAAAACCTCTCGATCTTTGAAGAGCTTTGCACTCTTTACGAAATTTTCAAACACGTCATCAAGTATATTTTGGTTCTCCATTGGCTGTCCCGCTTTATTTTTAGAGGCAACATCGTTATTTCTTATGGAACAAATAAACTATGCAGTACAAAAAAGTAGTTTTATAGCACAACAATCCTAAAAACTAATGAAAATCGATAGGGGAAGATAGTGAAATATAGATAGTCACACACACCCCAGGATTTCTAATGGAAATATACTCTAATAAGGATAAAAAAGATAATAATTACTATAAGAAGAAATATACTCTGTTAGGTAAAATATTGATGAAATATATTAATTGTTGTTGTTAAAGTTTTTAGATATTTTTTCTGCAAAAATTTTTTCAAGATTAACAATTACCTATTTAATCATTACTTCTCCAGAGGAAATAGAGGGGTGTCAGTGTATCATTTATTCCTATTGTAATTCATAAGAAATAAATTGAATTCAAGCTTTCTTTTTCAAAGAACAGTTATAATTTCACAATTCTTTACTAGTTCAAAATTTATTTGTTTCATCTCACTGCTTATTTTTTCACATTATGTGAAACTCAAATAAAATCATGATGAAAATAACGTTATATTATAGATGTTTTAGGTAACCATCTGATTTCCTTTGATTTTTTCTGTGAAATAGACACCCCTACATTTCTATTGGAAATAGAAAGCTGATATGAAATTTAATTCTTTTTTTTATTTGTAACTTCTGTGAAGCTTGTAATAACAAACGCTTTGTAATTTGTTGTTTTTTTCCTTTTTAGGAGCTATTATAAACTTTTTATTTTTTTATATTTCACCATAACAGCTATAAGCTGTGAAGTGTAAAGGTTGTGAACAGCGCTTAGGGTGTACACTAACATGCCAGCTCGCAAAATGCGCGTAGAGTTATTTGACAGTGAAGGTAATCGATATACTATAGCCTTTGAGGGTCAGATTACTCGAGACAAAGCTATACGACTCTTGGATCTCGTAGAATTATTAGGCGGCATACCAGGTGAAGGACCAACTTCTGGACCTTTTAATGTTGCGACAGGAAATGTTTTGTCTCGCTTTGAGAAGATTCGTTTACTTATTAGAAATTTCTTTCCTTTAGTTTGGTTTTCTTCAAAAGACGTACAGTCAATGTATGAACAGGAACTTAAGGAACCTATTGGTTTGAGTACTGTGTCAACTTATTTGTCACGTATGACCAACAGAGGTTTACTCCTTAGGGCTGGTGGAGGTAATAATATAAAATATAAATTACCTTCTAGCATTCCGCACGCGGCTGTTAAACAACAGATAAAGTAACTTCAAAGATATGTCGGCTTGATGGCTAAAGTTAATATACGGCAAAAAAAATCACTTATATTTGCTCACTTTCTGCTTTGTTTAGGAATTTTTTCATTTCCTCTTTAATTGAATATCTAAAGGGAATTTTTCCGGTTTCCCTTTCAAGATATCCTTTTTCGTAAAGTTTCTTCATTAATCTTGCTGTGTGTTCTCTACTTAATTGGACTCTGTCCTTAATCTCTGGCGCTGTCTTCGGTCCTTCTGCTGAAAGCATTTCTAATACTATCACTTCAGTGTTCGTTAATGCAGCCATAGCTTTGTCCCTTCTAATTGGTATAACTGGTTCACTCTTAATTTCTGGGGCTTCGGCTAATTTCTGCACTTGAGTTTCCAATTCTAGAATTCTCTTATTCACTGTTTCTTGTGTTGCTTCGATACTGCGGGTTTTTGTGCTAACTTCTGCCATCTTTGATAAAACTTTTTCATCACTTTCTTTTATTGTTTTAAACTTCTTCTCTATAGGCGCGATCATACGTTCGATATTATCCACCTTTTTAAGGCTTTCATTTGCCTTGGCCGTGGTTCCTTCTACCCTATAAGCAACCAATTCAAGTCTATCTGCTTCCCGTTTTAATTCACGGTTGAAACTCAACACAATATCTTCCAAAGCTTCTCTAGCTTTCTTATACTCCTTTTGAGCCTTTCGAACATGTTTATAATACTCAATAGAAGCTGCAATGGTTGCAGTAAGCAGAATACCTGTAAGCAATAGTAATATTTCAATCACACAATTCACTTCTGTGATTTACACGTGATTTTAACTGTTGCATCACATATCACAGTTTTCCATGGAAAATTTAAGTTTTACGGTGTTTTGTTTCTTTTTCTAACATGACGTCACACGTCACAGTTTATGCCCTTCAATACCAAAATTCGATTACCTTGAAAATAAACGTGTTTTTTGCCTTATTTTAACTATTAAGCTTCAATTTAGACTTTAAAAAAACCACTTCTTTTTTACTAATCTTGTTTGAAATTGTATTACTTATAATATGTGATTTGTGATGTCACAAAGTGTCTTTTGATGGTGTTGCGAGCTTTTTTAAGCTTGTTTCTAGCTCTTCACGTACGATTTCTATGACTTTTAGACGGTCTTTTAACTCGTTTTCCTTGTCTGGTATGTTCTGGTGTGCATCCACATAACTCTTCAATTTATTAGCTATTTCAAGATAGGGGTCAAGAGTTGTGCTTTCGAAGATACCTAAATACCCTAAAAGCAATACCGTATATATCGATTTTACGACGTTTTCTTTAGACTGTTTTAAGGTCCTATTAAAGGAACCGCGGCTTATTTTGGCCTTTGTAAGCCTAAAACTGGCCTTTACATCGTATTTAAGGTATTTGCCGGATATATTTTCGGCTAAAACGTCAATAAGCAGTGTTTCAAGCTGTGTTTTTGTTAATTGACTGTTTTTAGCGAGTATTTTCACAATAGGGTCGTTTAACGCCCCATTTAGCCATGCTTGAACGCTTTCTTTCAACTTCAAATTCTTTTCTGCTCCAATACTTTGAATGGATACGTTTTTGTACACCGGCTTAACTTTTAAGCTTATTGGAGGATGTTTTAATATCAAAAATCTCGTAACCAACTGGTTTTGAAGTAATAATAAGCTATTTTTACTTATAAAATGCTTTTTTACGAGGAATAAAAGGTTTAAAATTAATTCAAAGCTAAATTTGGCTCCCAATGAAAGAAAAAACAGCGGAATAAACGGTTCCGCAAAACACTTTTTCGAACAAATTCTTTTCTCTTTTTCTTCAATGGATTTTAAAAAAATAACCATTTTGCGATTTCTTAATTATACTCTAAATTGGCAGAATTTTCTTTCTTGGCTATTGTTTTTTCTCTAAATTCAACCTTTTAAGACTACCTTTTTTAAAAAAATTAAGAAGTAATACGTGAAGAAAACGATTTCTAGAAAATGTGACATCACTTATCACAGGTGAATCACATGTGATTATTCTTTGATTCTGCCTATCACAATCGAATATGATATTTCTGTGATTTGTGATTTCTATGCCAAAATTTTGTACTAAGATTAGACTGCTATTTGCTATTCCAACTATAACTTTTCCGAGTTCTTCTTCAATTCTTCAAAGAGTTCTGGGCGCAAGTCTCTTAGCATCGGGACAAATATTTCAGCAGATCTCATATCGGTGTAGTCAATTTCGCAGACAACAAGATCCTCTTCGTCGTATTTTGCTTTTACAAGCAGATCTCCAGTTGGACCCACAAGTCTGCTTCCTCCCCAAAAATGCAAACCATCTTCCACCCCTGCGAGGTTGACATAGGCAAGGAATGCTGTATTTTCCAAAGCACGCGCTGCTGTGAGAATCTCAAAGTACCTCCTGCGGACTGCCGGTGATGCAGAGATACACACTATCAATTCTGCTCCTTTCAACCTAGTAAGACGGCATATTTCTGGAAAGAATATATCATAACATATGAGTAGCCCCAAGTTTCCTATGGAGGTTTTAAAAACTGCTGTTTGATAGCCTTGACGGAAGTATCTTTTTTCTTCGAAAACACTATGAGTGGGCAGATATCTTTTGCGGTATTTTCCTATTAAGCCATTTGGCCCTACTATAACTGCTGTATTAAAAATTGTTGCTTTCGTTTTTTCACTTAGCTCAGGCATACCAAAAACAATTAGCATCCCTGTTCTTTTTGCCAAATCTTCCACTCTTTTGATCGATGGTCCGGGTATTTCCTCAGCTAATTCATAAACTTGATCATGTAAAACATAACCTGTCAAGGAGAGTTCTGGAAAAATTACAAGGTTAGCACCTTGGTTCTTTGCTTTCAAAGTGAACTCTTCAATTTTCTGCAAGTTTGCTTTTTTATTTTCTCGTTTGCTCCTTATTTGCGCAAGGGCTATTTTGATGTTTTTTTTCATTTCGTTTTCCTTCTTTCAATATTTTTGGCGAGGAAGCCTGAAATCCGTTCCAACAGTTCTATATTCAAGTTTTGGTGTCAGCGGTAGCCGTCTTTTATGTTCCACCGAAAGCCATCTACTCTTAATTTTTTCAATGAATGTCTTTTCAAAGTTCATCTGTTGCGCTATTTCTTCCGGAGTCATGAATCTTTCAAGTCCATAAAGGATGAGGTCAAGAGCTTCATATTTAATTCCAAGTTCTGTTTCTGCAAGCTGGTTGGGCCAAAGGCTAGGAGTAGACGGTTTAGCCGCAAGCTTAGGAGGAATGCCTATATGTACAGCGAGCTTACGTACTTGAGTTTTATAGAGATCCATTAAAGGTGAAATATCCGCTGCTACATCCCCCCACTTGGTAAAATACCCCATCATGGTTTCTGATTTATCTGAACTTCCACAAACTATCTTTTTACGCTTATTCGCGTAATAATAAAGGTAAATCATTCTAGTTCTAGCCTTTACGTTACCCTTACTTAGCTTGTCTACTTGATCAAAAATTGGTATTGTCTTGTAAAAGCCTTCCAAAACCGGTGTTATATCACACATCTGAGTTTTCAAACCGAATTTCTCAGCTATCAGCTTAGCATCTTCAATGTCTTTACTATTGTATGTTTCTTTTTCTGGAAGAATAAGCCCAGTAACGTTTTTTCCTCCAATTGCGAGGCTGGAGACCGCTGCTGTTGTAGCGCTGTCTATCCCGCCGGACAAGCCAAGGACTATACCCTCAACTCCCGCGTTCTCAACATATTCCTTTATAAAACATTTGATTCTTTTCTCGACCTCAAACAAATCAAGTTCCAATACAGATGGTGTTAACTTCAACAACGTCCACATTCCTGTTGTCTTATGGTTGTAGGCAACTATTTAAGGGCAAGCATAAATATCTAAGAAACATAAACGACGTTGCAGAAGAGATGTTGCATGGGTCGCAGAAGAAAAAAGGTGGTTCGGGTTCCAAAGAAACGTTTACCAAAATTCTTCTCTTGCCCCAAATGTGGAAAACAAACAGTTAAAGTTGAGCTTTTCAGAGATGAGAGCCGAGCTTTGGCAGGTTGTAGCAGTTGTAGCGTCCAAGAAGAGTTTTCGATAAAACCTGCCCAAGGTGAAGTTGATGTTTACTGCATGCTCACTGATAGTGTTTACGGCTCGTCAAGCAGCCAATCTGTCACAAAAACAAAAAGTGAATAGAAGAGGTTTAAGCATGCTAGGGCGTGTCGAAAAATACTTGCTTGAAAAAATTAAGGCAGAGGGGGCGATTCATATGACCCTTGTGGATCCTGAAAAAATGGCGCCTTCGCAAGCTTCACAGGTTGCTGAAAACTCAAAGATCAATGGAACTTCTGCTATTATGATTGGTGGTTCAACTTTTGTTTCGCAAGTTCACTTAGATGAGGTTATAAATGCAATTAAAGATGTTGTTGAAATACCAGTGATTCTTTTCCCGAATAATATAACTGGAATAAGCCCACACGCGGACGCCATATGGTTCATGTCTCTTCTAAACTCCGTTGATCCTTACTTTCTAATGGGTGCTCAAGTTTTGGGTGCTCCTTTAGTAAAGAAATATGGTTTAGAAACGATCTCAATGGGTTACATAATAGTAGGTGAAGGTGGTGCCGCTGGTGTTGTTGGCAAAGCCATTCCTGTACCGTACAATAAACCAGACCTCACAGTTGCTCATGCCCTTGCTGGGCAATACCTTGGCATGCACTTCATTTATCTTGAAGGTGGTTCTGGAGCGAAGACCCCCGTACCTCCAGAAATGATACAACTGGTTAAGAAGGCAACTGATATTCCACTCATTGTGGGTGGTGGAATAAGAACCAAAGAGCAAGCCTTAGCCGCAACCTCAGCTGGTGCCGATATAATAGTCACAGGAAATATCATCGAAACAAACGATGGTGAACGGAAGATATCTGAAATCATC
>Ga0209536_100007617_pt1 | contig 16395 bp, 17 predicted proteins | sample DeeMarSeWOR28_12_FD_187461 | JGI IMG/M metagenome (GOLD analysis project Ga0209536, IMG submission 187461) | Marine sediment microbial communities from White Oak River estuary, North Carolina - WOR-2-8_12 (SPAdes) (version 2) | ecosystem: Environmental > Aquatic > Marine > Intertidal zone >... | reverse complement strand
TCGGGACAGTGGCAAATACAGAGGAAAACGAAAAATCCGGGGAGGCCGACATAAAGTGCGAACCGTGCTGTTCGTGTCGATGCTGTCGGCGATTCAATGCCACCCAACCATCAAGCCCATGTATCAAAGACTGGTGGCGGCCGGAAAGCCCAGGAAAGTCGCAATCGTTGCTTGCATGCGAAAGCAACTGATCATCCTGAATACGATGGTCAGAAACGGAACTTATTGGGATGAAAATATGGCCTGAATACTTGATTTGGAACCATAGTCACTTGTTAGGCGGCACCGCCAGCTCCCCAAAAAGATTGATACACCCCCCTTATAAAAAATGGAAGAAAAAAGAATAGAATTCCGAACAATAGAAGAAGAATCGGCGAAAGTGCGTTTAGTAGAACTACTAATTTCGGCGACTTCTTTTTCAACAAAACCCAACTTGCAATGATCCCGTATACGACGAAAATTGGATACAAGAGAATAAGTGAATGTGACAACACTTCTAAGATTATAAAGTCACTGCGAGGCTCCGCCTGAATTGCGTCGTTGAGGAAATTAGCGAACCAGACTGCCAAAGAGATCCAGGGCAGCAGCGATAGTACTAGGATGATGTATATGCCAATCAGAATTAGAGGCACTTCAATTAGTCCTTTAGAATATTTTCGCTCTTATATCGCCTAACGCCTCGCATCAGCGGCTGCGGCGAGCGTCAGCTCACCGAAGTCCGGCTGCATGCGTTTGTTATGTTTATCATTGCAGCGCTGCAAGGACTGCTTCTGGCTCTAATCTTTTGCGGTAGTCAGGGCCGCAGTCGGCGAGCTTCACTCTTTGGTCTATTCCAATAACATAGGTCGCTGTAACTGGAACCTCCCATGACCCGTTTCCATTTATAACTCCTACATCCGTTCCGAAGCTAGACAATTTCTCCTTCGCTGCCTTAGGTAGTTCGTATACTAGGCCGTACATTGTCGCTACCTCGTTGTTTGAATCACTAAGGAGGTCAAATTTTAGGCCAGAAGCAGCTTTGAACTCGCGGCAAATTTCGATCTTTTCTGGCGCTATCGCGAAAAGCTTTGATCCCCTGGCTTCTATTTCTGGCACGTATCTATCCCAGAACTTCAATGCAGCATTGCAAAAATTACACCAACTTCCCCGGTAAAAAGTAAGGATGACAGGCCCAGATAATACAATCTTACTTAGGGTTACCTTTTCTTCTTTCGTATCTTCGAGAGAAAAATCCTTGGCCAAATTTCCGACATTAGCGACCGAAGCATTTTTGAGGTGATGTTCTGCAGCATCTATCTGCTGATCGAACAGCGCGGTGATCCCATCTCCGCGGCGATTCACTATGTCTGCTTCAACATCGGCTAGATCTTTATTCAATGTCATGATTTTTCCGTAGTTGGGTAAACATAACGCTCCGCATCAGCGGCGCCGGCTTTGCCGGCGTCCGACTGCATGCGCTTGTATGGTTGCACGTGCGACAGCCTCATTTTTGAGTTTTTCCAAAGTCTCGTCTGGATCTTCTTGGCAATGATAGTTGATGTGCACTTCCAAACAATCTTCGCCCTTCGCAAGTTCTTTCACAGTAGAGTTTGCAGGGCTTATCAATTTTGGCTCTTCCCACTGCTGAGCAATTATGGCTACTGGAATGTCTGTTGCCATACTCCAAGTAGCCTCACCAGTGCCGATGTTTGCCAAGTATCTCATTTTGAGAATTTGTCGTGCTAGATCTAGTGAGGTGGCGCTTTCATCGATGGCTGTTTCCTTGAGATGCGGAGCATTAATATCATCTCCGATCGCTACGCTGTCTCGAGTTAAAAGGAGTTTCACCGGTCTAGTGCAACATAACAGTCTATTTAACAAGTCTTCGCCTTTTTAATAAGTATTGTCGTGATGACTTTGAATTTCTTAGGGGCGGCAGGGGGTATTGTCAAGTTATTGAATCTCCATGGAAAAATTTAGCTGTGTTTTTTGATGTTCTGGCTATCGAGTCTTTGACTCGATAGCCAGAGGGAATTTCGGGACTTTTTCCAACCATGTCGGATTCAGGCGGAAGGCCCTGCTCTAGCCTATCCGACCGGTGAACAGTCACTGGGCGCGCTCCTTGAGGGTGGGGTGCGCGATCGGGCTGTCGACGGTCTTGCGCCTGCCGGACTTCCCCTTCGGGCGGTAGACGTGGGCTTTGGATTCGTCGTAGAGGTAGGAATCGCGAAACTCGTCGGTGCCGAGCACCGGGCCGACCAGGATCAGCGTGGTGCGGGTAAATTTCTTTGCGCGCACCTTGGCGACGATGTCGGCGAGCGTGCCGGTGACCTTGTCCTGGTCGGGCCAGGAGGTGCGATAGCAGACCGCCACCGGGCAGTCTTCGCCATAGAAAGGGATCAGTTCCTCGACGATCTTGTGGATGCGCGGCGCGCCCAGGTGTATCGCGAGTGTGGCCCCACTTGCGGCCAGCGCCGGCAGGCGTTCGCGTTCGGGGAACGGGGTCTTGCCTTCGTAGCGGGTGAGGATCACGGTTTGCGATACACCCGACAAGGTCAGTTCCTTGCCGAGCCAGGCGGCGGAGGCCGAGGTAGCGGTCACGCCGGGGATTACCTCGTAGTCGATGCCGAGTTGTTCGAGGCGGCGGATCTGTTCACCGATGGCGCCATACACAGACGGATCGCCCGAGTGCACGCGCGCCACGTCCTTATCCTCGTCGCGCGCCTGCTGCACCTGCTGCATGATTTGTTCGAGGTCCATCGACGCGCTGTCCATGATCAGCTCGGCACTGCCCTCGACGTCGGCGAAGATCGCGCGCGGCACCAGCGAGCCGGCATAGAGAATGATCGGGCAGCGGTTGATCAGCTTCTGCGCCTTGACCGTGATCAGTTCCGGGTCACCCGGACCCGCACCGATGAAATAAACCTTCATAATTTTTTCCTGTAGCCTCTTGGCGTGTAAACCCAGTGCCGCCCGCGGTTTTCGATATGGCGCGATTCGCTGTTGCCCACCGACACCAGGGTAAACATGTCGACGTCCTGCGCGTCGAGCTGCTGCAGTTCCAGTACGCGAATCGATTCGTCGGCCCGGGTCAGCTGGCGGCCGAGGATGACCGGCGTTTGCGGCGGACGGTAGTCGAGCAAGATATCGCGCGCGGCGGCAATTTGCCAGTCGCGTTTTTGCGAGCGCGGGTTGTAGAACGAAACCACGAAGTCGCCCTGGCCGCAGGCGTGCAGGCGCTTCTCGATGGTTTCCCAGGGAGTCAGCAGGTTGGACAGCGAGATGGTGCAGAAATCGTGCCCGAGGATCGCGCCCATGCGGCTGGCGGCAGCCTGCATCGCCGAGATGCCCGGCACCACTTCGAGGTCGACGTCGAGCCAGCCGGGCGAACTCTCGCGCCCCTGCAGCTGCAGGTCGAGCAGTTCGAACACCAGCGTCGCCATCGCGTAGATGCCGATGTCGCCGCTGGAAATCAGCGCGGTAGGCCTGCCGCCGGCGGCGAGGTCCAGGGCCAGCCGCGCGCGCTCGATTTCCTCGCCGAGCGGCAGTTCGTGGCGCGTCTTGCCGTCGCAAAGCTCACCCAGCAAATCGAGGTAGAGACCGTAGGCGACCAGCTCGCTGCTGGCGGCGATGGCCGCGCTCGCCTGCGGGGTGACGTAGCGGGCATCGCCGGGGCCGGTGCCGATGATAAACAGTTTCTTCATGGTTGTTTGTCGAGTGATGGATAGGCGCGCGCGATGGCGCAGGTAGCGCGTTTCGATTTCTGCTTGGCGAGCACCAGTTCGGGGGTGTTTCCGGTGAGCACGCGCGCCGCGTGCAACGCGGCCGACTCGGCCACGCCGTAGACGCCAACGGTGTCAAAAACGTAATCGGAACGCGTGCTCAGCAGGGCGTCTTCTTTGTGTAACCGTTGCCGGTCGAAAACACGGAACGGCTTGTCGAGCATTTCTCCGAGCGCTATCAACCCACTCTCGTCCGCCTTGAGGTCGATGCTGTTGATCGAGTCGATCTGCACAAGCCCAAGTCCAGCACTCGCCAGGCTTGTCTCCAGAAGGCCGTGCAACTCGCTGGTTTCGCAACCGCGTTCGCAGCCCATGCCGACGCAATACACCGGCTGCAGGTAGGGGTTGGCGGTGGTGATCACCAGCTGCGCATCGATCAGCTCGGCCAGCTGCCGCGCCAGTTCATTGGCGCCGCCCTCGTGCCCCGACAGCAGCGGCACGACGAAACGCCCTGCCTCGTCGAGCACCACTACCGGCGGATCCTGGCGTTTGCTGATGATCACCGGTGCGATGGCGCGCAGCACGATGCCGGTGGCGCAAATCATGATCAGCGCATCGCCCGCCTGAAAGGCCTGCTGCACGCGCTCCACGAAGGGTTCCGGCCGGTACCACAGCTCGGCGTCGTCGAGCGCGGCGGCGAGGCGTTCGCCCAGCCGCCTGCCGGCCTCGGTCAGGGCGACGACGCGTTTCACCGGATCTCCCGTTGGTTGCGTGTCACCACGAAGATCGAGAAATACGGGCCCGCTGCGTGAGCCAGCCTGGCGACATCGGTCTCGATCATTTCATTGTCACGCCCGATGTATTCGAGGTAACGCGCATCGCCAGTCCGCCCCGCAGTCGCCAGCGCGTGCAGAATCCGCGGGCGCGCACGACCCGCTTTCATGATGACGACACTGTCGTGCGTGTTCAGCACGTCGACCAGCTGCGCTTCGCTGTGACGCCCGCTGATCACGGCGAAGGATTCGTTCAACACGGTCAGCGGCAGGCGCAGCGCCGACGACGCCGCGTTGACCGAGGAAATACCCGGCACCACCGCGCAGGCGTAATCCGCTTCGAGGCGGATCAGCAGGTAAGCGAAAGAACCGAAGAACAGCGGGTCGCCCTCGCACAGAAACACCACCTGCTCGCCGGCATCGAGCGCTGCGCGAATCTCCCGCGCGGCCTCGTCGTAAACCCGGTTGGCGAGATCGCGCTGCTCCGACATCGGCATCGGCACCGGCAGTTCGCGTTGCCCGACCTTCGCCCCGGTCAGCACGTCGGCGGCGATATGACGCGCCTGCGATTCGCCGCTGGTGTTGGCGATGTAAGCCACCAGGTCGGCCTCGCGAATCAGGCGCGCGGCTTTCAGCGTGATCAGCTCGGGGTCGCCCGGACCGACGCCGACGCCGGTGAAACGCGCCGTCATGCCGCGCCCTCGCCACGGGTGAACTTGAACAGCGTGACCGGTCGCTTTGCCCGGTAATCAATGCCGGAAGCGTCGAGATCGCCGAGGCTTACCGCGACCTGCAGGGTCTCGACCTGCGTCGGCGCGAGCTCGAGCGCGAAGCGCTGCAGGCCCGCCCGGGTCGACTCGGTGACCGAACTGGCCACCAGTATTCCCCGTTCGGGCAGGCGCCGCCACGCCGCCGCGAGGATGGCGTCGAGTTCGCCGTCGTTTCCGCCGATGAACACCTTGTTAGGATCCGGCAGGCCGTCCAGCGCCTGCGGCGCGCGGCCGTCGACGATGTGCAGGTTGGCGACACAGCCGAAGCGCTGGCGGTTTTCCGCCAGGCAGGCGAGCCGCTCGGGATGCTGTTCGATCGCGTACACGGTGACGCGCTCGTTCCAGTGCGACAGCTCGGTGGCGACGCCACCGCAGCCGGCGCCGATATCCCAGATCACGTCATCGTTTCCCGGCTGCAGCAGCGACAGGACCGCGAGCCGCACTTCACGCTTGGTGAACATGCCCTGCCCGCTTGCGCCATCGGTGGCGAAGGAATGATCGTCGATACCGGGAAACTCGGGCAGCACGCCGCCGCGACCACGCACGCGGATCACGCTGACGTTCAAATCCGAGCACTCGAAACCGCTATCGGCGGCAAGATCGGAAGCGGCAAACTCGCGGTAACGTTCCGACTCGCTGCCGAGGTCCTCGCCCACGTGGATTCGCGACTCGTCGAAACCGGCATCGAGGCAGGCCTTTGCCAGCGCGCGCGGGTGGCTGTGGCGATCGGTCAGCACGATGATGTCGCGGTTGCGCTTGAGCACGCGCCGCAGGCCGGCAAGCTCGCGGCCGTGCAGGCTGATCACCTCGCATTCCTGCTGCGCGAGGCCGAGCCGGTTGCACACCGCCTGGATGCTCGATACAGCCGGGTAAAAGCGCAGCTGCCCGGGTTCGAAGTGCTGCGTCAACCAGCGGCCGATGCCGTAATAGAGCGGATCGCCGGAGGCGAGAATAGTGACCTGGCCGGCAGGCAGCGCGGCGATCATCCGTTTCAGCGCGGTGAGTTTCGGTAATTCCAGCCAGTTCGCCGCGGCGCAGTCGGCGCGCGCGCGCACGATTTCCAGCTGCCGCGGCGAACCGATAACGGTATGCGACTCGCGCAACGCCTTGAGCGCCGGCAGCGAAAGGCGCCTGCCCTCGCCGACACCGAGACCCAGCACGTGAATGCGCACCATGGCCTCAGTACCACTCGTCGCGAATGCAGCGCAGCAGCGCGTTGCAGCTCGCGGCGGTCACCGCGCTGCCGCCCTGGCGGCCGAGCAGGGTGATGCATTCGACGCCGAGTTGGCGGTGTGTGTCCCACAGCAGCTGCTTCGATTCGGCGGCGCCGACGAAACCGACCGGCATGGCGACGATCAACGCCGGCTTCGCGGCGCCGGCTTCGAGCATCTGCAGCAGGCGGAACAGGGCGGTCGGCGCGTTGCCGATCAGCACCAGGCTGCCGGCCAGCAGCGGCTGCCAGAGTTGCAGCGCCGCCATCGACCGCGTCTCGCCGTGCTCGCGTGCCAGTGCCGGCACGCGCTCGTCGTTGAGGAAACACAGCGGTTCGACCTCGCGCATGCGCCGCGTCACCCCGTGCCTGACCATTTCCACGTCGCAAAGGATCGGGCATTCCTGTCTCAAGGCCAGGATGCCGGCCTCACAGGCCCCGGTGCTGAAACGCAGCGAGGCGACGACCTCGGGCAAACCCAGGCTGTGCACGATGCGCATCGCCACCTGCTGCTCGGCGGCATCGAGGCCGTCGAGATCGGTGAGCGCGCGGATCTGGCGAAAGCTTTCGCGCTCGATTGCGGCGGGATCGGTTTCGAAGTCGGCAGGCATGGCTCAGGCGCTCAGCAGCGCTTGTGCTGCGATAAAATCAAGGCACAGCCCCGCCTCCGAAAACTCGGCATCGGCGGCTGCCAGCAGCGGGCGCCGCAACAGGAACACCGGCACGCCGCGTTCGCGCGCCACCTCGAGCTTGGCCGCCGTCGCCGCGCCGCCGCTGTTCTTGCTGACCAGCGCGTCGAACCGGTAGCGCTCGAACAGTTCGCGCTCGGAATCGATAGCGAACGGTCCGATATCCTCGATCCAGGTCATCGACTCCGGCAATTCGATTTCGGGCTGGCTGGCGGTGCGCAGAATCTGCCGCTGCCCGCCCGCGGCGCAGTGCGCCTGCAGTTGCTCGACAAACGCCTGCGTCAGCTGTCCGGCGGTGAAAAACACCGAACGCCTGGCGTGCAGCAACGGCGCCAACTCGGGCCAGTCGTCGAACGTATGCCAGTCATCGCCGGCCTGCGCTAGCCACGGCGGGCGCTGGTAACGCCACAGAGGAATACCCTGCGCGCGCGCCACGGCAAGCGCGGTTGCACTCATGCGCTGCGCGTAGGGATGGGTAGCGTCCAGAATCGCGCTGATCGCCTCGCGCAGCACGAACTGTTGCAGCCCGCCAAGTGCGCTGAAGCCGCCGCTCAGAACGCGGCAATCGAGCTCCGGCTGGCGCACCAGCCCGGCGATGCTGTAAATCACGTCGACACCGCAGCGCTGCAAACCCTGCGCGAGCTGGCGCGCATCGGCGGTGCCACCGAGCAACAGCAGCTTCACGCGCCTGCCCCGCCATGCTCGAAACCGGCATGCCCGATAAAGGCGCCGTTGCGGTCGATCGCCCAGATTTCTACGTCGACCTGCGGCGGCACCACGCGCGCAGCGGCAGCCCTGGCGCGCGTACAGATCAGGTCGGCGATATCGATCCTGGCAGCGCGGCAAATTTCGAGCACTTCCATGCTGGTATTGGCGCCCAGGATTTTCCCCACCAGCGCGTCATCGGCGCCCAGTTGGCGCGCAAGCCCGGCCATTTGCGCAAAGTCGATCGACGAGGCGCGGCTGTTCAGGTCCATGTGGCCGTTGGCGAGCTTGGTCAGCTTGCCGAAACCGCCGCAGATGCTGAGCCGGTCGATGGGCACCTTTTTCAGATGTTTCAATACCGCGCCGGCGAAATCGCCCATCTCGATCAGCGCTATTTCATCCATGCCGTAATGCGCCTTGATCGCCGCCTCGCTGGTGTTGCCGGTGGTAGCCGCGATATGGTCGATACCGTTGGCGCCGGCGACGTCTATGCCCTGGTGAATCGACGCGATCCACGCCGCGCAGGAATAAGGGCGCACGATGCCGGTGGTACCGAGGATCGACAGGCCGCCGAGGATTCCAAGGCGCGGATTCATCGTCTTTTGGGCGAGCGCTTCGCCGTCGACCACGCCGACACTGACCTCGAAACCGCCCGCGTAGCCGAATCGCTGCGCCTGGCGCTCGAGGTGTTCGCGCATCATGCGCCGCGGGGTTTCATTGATCGCGGGTTCGCCGACGGCGAGCGCGAGACCGGGACGGGTTACCGTGCCGACCCCCGGCCCGGCGCGGAAGCGGACACCGGATTCGCCAGCGCGCCGCAGCTCGACAAACACCGTGGCGCCGTGAGTTACGTCCGGATCGTCGCCGGCATCCTTGATCGTGGCGGCGCGCACCGCGTCGCCAACGACTTCACAGGATTCTATGACGAGCGACACTTCCTTGCCCTTCGGCAGTGTTACCGTGACCTGCTGGGGCGTCTGCCCGGCGAACAGCAATTCGCTGGCGGCGACGCAACAGGCGGTGGCGCAGGTGCCGGTGGTCAAGCCGCTGCGTAGCGGCTGTTTTTTCTCTGCGGACTCGGGCCACATGACTACAGGGCCTGCGTGATCCAGTAACCACCGAGCAGGATCGACGCGGCCGCGACCGTGTTTCGGAATGCGTTGAAGATCCACAGGTAGCGTTGCTGCAGAAACCGCTGGGTGACACCGAAGCCGAGACCGAAGACCAGCATCGCCAGCATTACGCCGAGCGAAAAAAGGGCCAGGTAAGCCAGCGCGGTCAACAGCTCGCCGTGTACCACCACCGGAATCAACGCCAGCGCCGGAGCGCTGCCCGCAAGGCCGTGCATGACACCGACCATTACCGGTGTATGCCTTGTCACGCGATCGCTGCCGCGATGATCTCTAGCCTCACCGGCGTGCGCGCTGCCCTCGACCTGCCAGTGGCGATGCACGACCTCGCCATGGCGGTGTTCGGTCAGGCGGATGCGCTCACGGCGAAAACGCCAGAAGCACAGAATGCCCATGACGATCAGGAAGGCACCTACGAATAATTCGGCGAGCTGCGCAAAGGACCCGGGAATACCGACCCCGAAACCGAACAGCAGCAAGCCGCTGACCATCAGTACGCCGCCATGACCGAGCGCCCAGTTGGCGCAATAGCCAATGGTTCGCAGCATGCCGGGGCGATCGTTGCTCATCGCCGACACCGCCATCACGTGATCCGCGTCGAGGGCGTGCACCATGCCGAGGGTAAAGCCGACAGTAATCAATCCGGAACTGGCGTCGATCACGCGACTTCATCCTTCATTTGATGTTTATCGGCAACCGCTTTGAAAAGCTGCGCGATGGCTTCCGGGTTGGATGGAAAGAACAGGTGCAGGTAAGTCGCGGTCAGGTTGCCGACACGGTAAATCGCCTCGCCCGGCGCCGGGTGACGCTGGCGGCGGCCGAAGGCGATCGGCTCGGGCGTCTGTTCGCTGCGCGAGCGGTGATGCGCGTGTGCGCGCACCTCGCCCTCGGGTAACGGCGCGGTCTGCATGCCCTGGCAACCGCGCTTGCCGCGCATCGCGCCGTGGCCCGCGAGCAGGCCCGCCATCGGGTACTGCGCGCCCTCCAGGTCGGTCAGGGTCTCCAGGCAGTAGAGCAGGCCGCCGCACTCGGCGAGGATCGGCTTGTCGCGGGCGTGGAATTCGCGCAGCTCGGCGAGCATCGAGCGGTTGGCCGACAGGGCCTCGCTGTGCAGCTCGGGATAGCCGCCCGGAAACCACAGTGCATCGACCGCCGGCAGCGAAGCATCCGCGAGCGGCGAAAAAAACTCTACCTCGGCGCCGAGATCGCGCAGCAACTGCAGGTTGGATTCGTAGATGAAACTGAACGCGGCGTCGCGCGCGACGCCGACACGCTGCCCGGCGAGCACCGCGGGTGGCGGCGCGGGCAGCGTAACCGGGCTGAATTCGACCGGCCTGAAATATTGCAGGATATCACCGACACCGGCCTGTTCGAGCCAGTCCGCTCCCGCCTCGAAACGCAGTTCGAGCTCGTCGGCGACCTCGGCGGCCTGCACCAGGCCGAGATGCCGTTCCGGCAGTGCCACGTCCTCGGAACGCGCCAGGCTCGCCAGCAGCGGGATGTTGGCGGGCAGCGCGTCCGCGATCAGCTGACGGTGACGCTCGGTGCCACACTTGTTGGCGATCAGGCCGATCACCTCGACATCGTCGCGGAACCCGGCAAGCCCCTTGACCACGGCCGCCGCGGTCTGCGCCATGCCCTTGACGTCCATGACGATGGCCACCGGCACGCCGAAGCGCGCGGCGAGATCCGCGCTCGACGGTTCGCCGTCGAACATACCCATCGCGCCCTCGATCAGGATCAGGTCGGCCACCTGCGCGGCGCGGTAGAAGCGGTCCTGGCACCAGTCGGCACCCGCCATCCACAGGTCGATCTGTTCCACCGGCTGGCCGGAAGCCTGTTCCAGGATTTGCGGATCGAGGTAGTCGGGGCCGGTCTTGAACACACGCACCACCTTGCCCTGGCGGCGCAGCATGCGCGCCAGCGCGGCGCAGATCGTGGTCTTGCCCTGCCCGGAGGCGGGCGCGCTCAGAAACAGCGCCGGGCAGCTGACCCTGTCCATCGCCGCGGCCATCAGAATTCGATGCCCGGCTGCGCCTTGACGCCGAGGCGGAAGGCGTGGCGTTCGTCGCGGACCTCGGAAATGGTGTCGGCGATTTCCTGCAGCTGACGCGCCATGGTGCGCCCGGTGATCATCACGTTCTGCCGTTTCGGCCGCGCGAGCAGGGCCTCGACCACCGGCTCGACGTCGAGGTAGCCGTACTTGAACATGTAGCTCATCTCGTCGAACACCAGCATCCCGTAGGACTCGTCCGCCAGCAGTTTTGCGGCGATGGCCCAGGCCTGCTGGGCGGCGGCGATATCCTGCTCGCGGTCCTGCGTTTCCCAGGTGAAGCCGTGCCCCATGACGTGCCAGTCGATGAGCGGGTGATCCTTGAAAAACCTGTACTCGCCGGTCTGCATGCGCCCCTTGATGAACTGGATCACGGCGCAGCGCTGGCCGTGCCCGGCGGAACGCGCCAGCGTGCCGAAAGCGGAACTGCTCTTGCCCTTGCCGGCGCCCTTCAGCAGGATCAGCACGCCGCGCTCTTGCTGGGCGCTGGCGATGCGCGCATCGACGATGGCCTTCTTCTTCGCCATGCGGGTCTTGTGCCTGTCGGGATCGGTCATGGCGGCTCAGCTCAGCAGTGGGGAAGACGGCAGCGGGTAATAGATGGCGCCCAGCGCGCGTGCGATATCGACGCCGCGGCCACGCTTGACGCGCGAATCCTCGATGTCGATCAGCAGGGTCTGGCCGATCGGCGTCAACTGCTCCAGCGCCACCGACGACTTGCCGTCGGTGACCAGGTAATTGTCGATGCGCAAACCCGGTTGCTGGCGTTGCAGCCTGGCGCGGTAACTCGCCGCCTGCTGTATCACTTCGAGCAGCGGCGTGCCGCCGCCGGCGTCGATGCCGTCGAGCAGTTTGCGCAGCGCCCGCGGCGCGCGCTTGCGCGGCAGCAGGGTTTCCACGCGCTGGTTGCCGAAGCCGAGAATGGTCAGCTGTTCGCGTGCGAGGTAGGCCTGCTCGGCGATCCTGACGATGGCTGCCTTGGCGTCGGCGAAGCGGTTGTTGCTGAGCGTCGACGCGGAAGTATCGAGCAGCACCAGGTGCAGCCGCGGCTGGCCGGTCGGCTGGCGGCGTGGCAGCAGGCGCTGCAGCGGCCAGCGCCCGTGGTTACTCACCAGCGTCTGAAACCAGTCCACCTGGCGACCGAATCTGCGCCCGCGGTTTGCACCACGCGCGCTGTCGCCCTGGCCGCGGGCATAGTCATCGATGCGTTGCGCCCCGGCTTCCGCCTTCATCACCGGAGCGTTGAATGGTGACGCAGGGGCGGTCGCCTGCTTTACCGGTTCCATCCGTCCCCAGTCACCGCCGGCGCTCGATTCGGCGGATTGCGCTGGCGCGTCCCGCTGCGGCGCGCGTCCGCCTGCGGGCGGAGACTGGCTGCCGCTCGCGTTATCCTTGCGCCGGTGGCCGATGACGAGATCCTCGACCGCGTTCACATCGTCGATGTCGATCACCGGCTTGCACTGCCAGGCGGCGTGCGCGCGCGCGGCGCGGTGCCAGACGATATCGGCGCGCATGCCATCGACGCCGGCGGCGATACAGCGATTGGCAATCTCCAGGCGTAATTCAGGGTCGCTGCCGACCTGGCCGAGCGCGCCGCTGGCGCGCTCGATGCGCTCGCGTAACTGGCGCTGCTGGTCTGCCTGTTGTTCGACAAAGCCGAGCGGATCGCGATCGAAGGCTTCGCGGCGCTCGACGATGGCGACGCGATCCTCGGCGCTGTAATGCTGATCGATTTCGACCAGCAGGCCGAAGCGATCGAGCAGCTGCGGGCGCAGTTCGCCCTCGTCCGGGTTCATCGTGCCCAGCAGGATGAAACGCGCTGCGTGGCTGTGACTGATGCCGTCGCGTTCGATCCGGTTGACGCCGCTGGCGCTGACGTCGAGCAACAGGTCGACCAGGTTGTCGGCGAGCAGATTGACTTCGTCGACGTAGAGTATCCCCTTGTCAGCCTTCGCCAGCAGACCCGGGTGGAACTCGACCCGTTGATCATCCAGCACCTTCTGCAGGTCCAGCGTACCGACCAGCATTTCCTCGGAAGCGCCGAGCGGCAGGGTGACGAAGTGGCTGTGTTCGGCGGTGATCTGCGCCAGCCCGCGCGCCAGGGTCGACTTCGCGGTGCCGCGCGGCCCGCTGACCAGCACGCCGCCGATCGACGCGTCGATCGCGACGAGCACCAGCGCCAGCTTGTATTGCGCCTGCCCGGTGACGGCGGAAAAAGGAAACTCAGGCCCGGGCATAATCGTCAGACACGGGGATGGGCCTGAACCAGCGGTTGAAGGCCAGCCGGCAGGCGATGCCGAGCAGCAACCAGAAAACCAGGTTGGTGATGCCGCTGATGACGACAAAGCGCTGGTGCAGCTCGGCCAGCTCCGCTAGCGCCGCAGGGTCGGGGTGCTGAAACATCGGACCCTGGCTATGCGGCGCGCCGATGACGTAGGGCAGCGCCAGCAACAGCAGCCCCAGCGCCTTGAATTTAATCGCAGCGAAGGCCAGCAGGCCAAGCCCGACCGACACGCTGAGCACGGTCAGCGCCCACCACAGCTGGCGGTGCTCGACCGGCGCCGCGACCGCACCTGGAATTTCCGGCGGCAAGCCGAAGGCCGGCGCCACGAACACGGCGAGGTAACCGGCCAGCCCCCACAGCAGGCCCTGCGACCAGCTGATGTTGCGCTCGCGCGCCAGCCAGAACTGGGCCATCATCGCCAGCAGGATGGCGGCAAAACCCGTGCTGGCGAGCACGTTGGCGAGAAACGTGTAGGTCGTTCTCTCCAGCCCGTCCGCGGGCGCCCAGTCATCGTGCGAGTGTTCGTGGGAATGCCCGGAATGATCGTCCGCGGCATTGCCCGCGCCCCCCGCGTCGACTTCGAACGACTCGGCGGCGACGATGATGGGATTCAGGTTAATGACCTGCAGGCAGCTCAACACGACACCGGTCACGATCCCGATCAGGATCGCGCTGTAGATAATCCGGGAGAAAATCATCGTAAAAGCCCTGGAGACTGGGACAGCCCGGGATCGCGTGGATCCGGGCTTTGACGCCGGTCAAGCAGCGACCGGCGCAACGTCGGTAAAGCCTAGTGGCAGGGAAATGCCAGGCTGTGGCGCACGTCGTGGGCCGCGTTATGCGCGGCGCCCATCGGCGCGAAACCGACCGCAAACAGGATAACCATACCGAAAACCAGTGCCGCGAGACTCTGCGCGAGCACCGTAGTGGATGATTTGACCTGGACTGTATGCTGGCTGGAAACTTGTGTTGTCATTATGTGTTGTCCTCTCTGCGCCCACCGCGCATGGTGTTCAGTGAATTACGGGCCGGTCTTCGGGCTCAAGGCGGAAAATCGATAAGCTACTCGACTCCCGGGGTTCGCGCCTTCCCGAATCGGACCTGGACTATTCCCGGTGCGACCCAGTGGCCTGTGCAAACCTTTACGCCTTGTTACCGATGCGGGGGCAGCGATGGGATCGGATAAATCTTTGCAGATCAGCACCTTACCACACTTCCCGATTATCCCCCCCAGGGGCACCCGTCAGCAGCACGATGTTACCAACTATGCCTTTTTTAGCAAGGGGAATCAGGGCGGGCCCGCATATCTTAGCGTTTTCCGTCGCGAGGGCGTCGAAAAGCGCGCCTGGCGGCGTCGGAATGCCGCACCATCGCAGTAGGAAATCGGTGAGATATGCGGTCTAAAGTCTTTGTCGCAGGCAATAGAGGCTGGTATCGGTCTTTCCGCTGGAGCGAAACAGCGTCACTTCGGCATCGAAAGCGCTCAATTCCTGGTTCAGCGTGGAGGCGTACAACAGCTTGCGAAAATCGCGGTAGGCAAGGGTCTGCCCGGGATCGAGCGCGGCGTGCAGCGCCGGCAGGGAGAAAACGAGTCCCTCGGAGCGCAGTTCGAGGCAGTCACCGGCGGATGCCTCGATGCGCTGCAACGCGGCGGCATCCCGCGCCAGCACGGCAGCGAAGAAATCGCGCACGTCGTCAATCGCAAGCGGGTTATCGGCCATCTGCTGCATCATTGTTCACGCGTCACCCCCCGCGATTTTCTTCGTCATCCCAGCGAAAGCAGGGATGACCTTCAAGCACCAGGGAAAGGGGTTCAGGACAGGATGTACTGCCGCAGCGCCTCGGCCTCGGATTGGACTTCCATGATGCGGCACTTCACCAGGTCGCCGATGCTGATGAAGCCCACCAGTTCCTCCTCCTCGAACACTGGCAGGTGACGAATGCGCCGGTCGGTCATCATCGCCATCGCCTCGTTGACGGTGTCGTTCGGAGAGCAGCGGATCAGGTTGCGCGTCATCAGCTCGGATACGTCGACGTCGTGCAGGTCTGCCCCGTGCGGGCTCATGCCGCGCACGATGTCACGCTCCGACAGGATGCCGACGATCTCACCGGCACTATTTTCCACCAGCAAGGCGCCGATTTTTGCTGCCGTCATGGTGCTCGCCGCCGTGGCAATCTTGCTGTCATCTCTTATTTTGACGATTTCTTTTTGCTTGCCCTTGATCAATTCAGCCAGTTTCATTTGTCTTCCCCTCGCTTTGACGAGGATTAGTTAACACCTTTCGAGAAAGCGAATCAAGCCGACTGGCTCGCCGCGCGCTGGACCATCGCCGGATTATCTGCCCGCGACGGCAGGCCAGGTCACGTTTTGCGCGAGCTGCTGACGACCCCGGCTGACCACTATTGATGCAATGGATGTCGGCATCACTGTCCGAATTCCTCGAAGGCATCGATCGCGCCGCGATCGTAGCCGAGGCTCGCGGTCAGCAGCTGTCGCGTATAGGGCATGGTCGAGTTGTGCTCACGCAACTGTTGCACGCTCATGGTCTCGACGATGGCGCCGTTTTGCATCACCGACAGGGATTCGCACATGTGCGCGACTACCGCGAGGTTGTGACTGACCAGCACGTAGGTGAGCCCGTGCTCGCGCTTCAGGCGCATCAACAGGTTGAGCACCTCGGCCTGCACCGAGACGTCGAGCGCCGAGGTGGGTTCGTCGAGCAGCACGATGTCGGGATCGGTGATCAGCGCGCGCGCCACCGACACCCGCTGGCGCTGGCCGCCGGAAATCTGGTGCGGGTAACGAAAGCGGAACGACGCGTCCAGGCCGACCTCTTCCAGCGCCTCGACCACGCGCTGCTCGATGCGATCGAGCCCGTGCACGCGCGCCGGTTCGCTCAAGATGGTGTCGACGGTATGGCGCGGATGCAGTGAGCCATAGGGATCCTGGAACACCATTTGCACGCGGCGGCGGAACGACTTCGAGCGCTGCTGCTGCAGGATCTCGTCGGCGACCGCCATGTGCCCGCTGACCGTGGCGACACGATCCAGCAGCCCGGCCAGCGCGCGCAGCACCGTGG
>Ga0209536_100007616_pt1 | contig 16395 bp, 13 predicted proteins | sample DeeMarSeWOR28_12_FD_187461 | JGI IMG/M metagenome (GOLD analysis project Ga0209536, IMG submission 187461) | Marine sediment microbial communities from White Oak River estuary, North Carolina - WOR-2-8_12 (SPAdes) (version 2) | ecosystem: Environmental > Aquatic > Marine > Intertidal zone >... | reverse complement strand
GATCTTCGCAATTGCCGAGGTGAACGAGAACTTCTGGGAAGGGCTGGACGTCTACACCGACGTCGGCATGAACCTCGTGCGTGGCAACAACGAAGTCACCCAGCTGAGTTTCGGCGGCGGCGTCGGCTACGACGGCGTCGACTTCGAAACATTTATCGATTCGACGATAATCATCAACGAGCAGACCGAAGGCCAGGATTTGCGGCGCGCTACGTTGGCCGGAAACTACTCCTATCGCTTGCCACGCAACTGGCAGGTCAGCGGCCTGCTGCAGTTCGAATCGGACGACCAGCAGGGTCTGGACCTGCGAACCCTGGCCGGTGGCGCACTCGGCAACCGGGTGTACAACCATCGCCGGTTGCGGATCGACCTGCATGGCGGTCTCGTGGTCAACAGCGAGGAATTCGAGGGTCAGCCCAGAACCGAGTCGCTCGAAGGTCTGCTCGGCAGCGTCTTCCGGCTGCGGTCGGCAAGAGGCATCGATGTCGATCTGTCGCTCTGGGTGCTGCCCAGCCTGGAACAAAGCGACCGCGTTCGGCTTCAGTTCGACGGTTCGCTGAGCATCGACCTGTTCGCCGATCTCGATTTCAAACTGACGGTCTATGACCGCTACGACAGCCAGCCACCCCCCGGCAACGATACCAACGACACCGGACTCACGCTCGGGCTGAGCTGGAGTTACTGAGGCAAGACATTGGGCATGCACTGTTCGCGATTCGCTCTCGTCGGCTTCTGGGTCGGGATAATGACGTCGTGTCTCCCAGCGCCTGCGCGTGGCGGCGAAGACGAGGCCTTCCGCCTCGGCGGGCTGCTGTTCGGCGACGTCTACACGATTCCAAGCCATCACACGACCGCAGGCGACGGCGCCAGCGGCGCCGTGCTTCGCCGCGGCTACCTGACCGCCAACTTCACGCTCGGCGAAACCTGGTATGGCCGCGCCCGTATCGAACTCAACCAGGACGGCGAATTCGAGAGCTACGGTTTCGAGGCCGATTTCAAGGATCTGTATCTGGCCCGCAAATTCAGCGGCTACGAGTTCATCATCGGACTTTCCCCGACCCTCACGTTCGACCTCATCGAGTCCGTCTGGGGCGCCCGCTACCTGATGCGCACGCCGATGGATCTACAAGGCGTCGCCAGCCGCGACGTCGGCGTCTCCTTCAAAGGGCCGTTTTCAACCGGCAGCCGCTGGCATTACCGGGCAATGCTGAGCACGGGTATCGAGTTCGGTGCCGAAGCCGGGGACGGCCGCAAGCTCATGACTGCCGTCACCTGGAAGCCGTCAGAATCCCTGTACGTCGATTTCTATCTCGACTACGAGCGGCTGGCCGGGCCGACAGACCGCACTACCCTGCAGGTCTTCGCCGGCCGGAAAACGGATACCCGCCGCTGGGGCATCCAGTATTCGTACCAGGACCGCGAGGACGATCCGCGCCTCGAGCTTGCCTCGGCCTTTCTCGTCCAGTCGCTGCGGGAATCCCTCAGCCTGGTCGGCCGCATCGATCGAATCCTGGAACCGAGCCCGAAGGGCGACAACATCGCCTACATACCGTTCGACCCGACGGCGCGCGCGACGATGCTGCTGGCCGGACTCGAGTACCGGTTCTCGCCGATCTTCCGGGTAACGCCGAACGTCATCCACACGACTTATGGCCGCAACGCGGCCGGTGTCAGGCCCGAAGACGACCTGCACCTCCGGCTGACGTTTTTCCTCGACCTGGAGTAGGCGAGCCGGCGCGCGGGCTACAGGCCGACCTGCACGATGAGTCGCCGGTATCGGGGATCGTCACGGTAGCCATCCAGTATCCAGCTCACCCTGAGAAATATCAGGTCTCGGGACCGCTGTTGCACGGCCTCGCCGAGAAGCCGGAATCCCTCGTCGGCGTCGCCGGCAGCGAAATGAACCGCGGCAACCAGCGCCGGCGAAACGTAGGCCGCTTCCGACATCGCATTGAGTTCCTCCAACAGGCCTCGGCCAACCTCAGGCCTGCCCTTGCGGAAGTTTGCCGCAGCCAGGTTGGCTATCTGCCGCGGCCCGCGTCCCTGGCGCTCGATATCCGCTTCGAACGCATCGATTGCGCCGTCCTGATCACCCTCTGCAAGGCGCGACCAGCCCAGCAGGCTCGAACTGTCTGCGTGCTGCGCGGCGGCCTGCGCGGCAGCCGCAGCCCGGTCGTACCGGCCCGCGTGAAAATACCGCCAGCCGGCGTTGACCCTGACATAGATATCCTCGGGAGAAGCCTGGAGCCGCTTCTCGATCATCGCTATAGCTTCATCGTGACGCTCACGGGTCGAGAGAAACAGCGCATACCCCAGCACATTCAGCGGTTCGAGCTCAATCGTCTTCCGGTATTCGCGTTCCGCCGCCTCGAAGTCCCAGTCGTACCAGGTGAGGATGTCGGCATACAGCGTCCTCGCATCGGCGAGGTTCGCGTCCAGCGACAGCGCACGAAGGGCCGCCTCCCTGGCTCGCGGATACACGTCGTGGGGTCTGTGCCGGCCATACTCCGTGCCGAGAAAGCTCCAGGCCCAGCCCAGCACGGCGTAAGCTTCGGCAAAACCGTCGTCTATCCGCGTTGCCTGCTCGAGCAGGGCAATTGCCTGCTCGAGGTCCCCGGGAGACTGCCGAAACGTGTGATACCGGCCCAGCAAGTACAGGTTATAAGCCGCCAGGCTTTCGGTCGGCAGCGGACCCGAGCCGCCGCGCCCGGCAGCCTTCCCCGTTTCCAGCGCCCGGGCAACGTGCTCCGCAACTTCCTGCTGGATCGTGAAAATGTTTTGCACTGAAAGTTCTCGATCGTAGCTCTCCGCCCACCGGTGCTCGTCGGTAGCCGCATCGATCAGCTGCACCGTAATACGAAGCCGGTTCTCGTCGACGCGCACGCTGCCTTCCATGACGATGTCGGCACCGAGCGCCGCCGCTATATCGGGAAGGCTCAACTTGCTGTCGCGATAGGGCTCGACGGAGGTCCGCGAGATCACGGCAATTCCGTCTATCGATGCCAGGCGGCTCAGCAGCTCGTCATGCATGCCGTCGGCAAAGAACTGGTTCTCGTCGCTCTCGCTCATATCCCTGAACGGCAGGACGGCGAGCACGCCTGCCGGAGCCGACGATGCGTCCGCCTGCGGAGCGGTTTTCCAGAACCACGCCGATCCGATGGCAACCACGGCCGCAAGCACGGCGGCAACGACAAGTCCGCCCCGCCATCCGCCCCGGCCCGGGGCCGGTTCGGAGGAGCGGACATCCGGGATCAGGCGATATCCGCGACCGCGGACGGCCGTGATGTAGCGCGGATTCCGGCTGTCCTCACCCAGTGCCTGGCGCAACAGCCGGACGCGCTGCGCCAGCGTTTCATCGCTAACCACGCCACCATCCCAGACCTCCTCGATCAGTCGATCCTTGTCGACCCTTGCCGGGGCGTGGCGGACCAATGTGGCAAGCAGCCGGAACGAGAGCTCCGGCAGGTCGATGGCCTGTCCGCCACGCATGACGGTGCCCTCGCCCAGGTCCACGACCAGGTCATCGACGACGAGCCGGGTGGGGCCCTGCGCTCCGCCGGACGTGTTGTCGGTTCCCTCCCCGTTCCATTCGGTCATTTGTAGCTGCTTGATTTTCGGATTGTTATACGGCTTCAGAGAAGCTTCAGCGTTCTTCACCGAAACTTCAAGGACTGCGACCGTCCTGCCGCTAGCATGCCGGCCAACTGATCACCGACTACAAGGACAGTCACATGAAAAACACGACCTCCCTCGCGCTGCTTCCACTTCTTGCGCTGCTCTTTTTCCCTACAGCGGTAATCGCCGGGCCTGGCCTGGCCATCGGCGGCAGCCTCGGCTCGGCCTCGCTCAGCCAGGATTTCAACGGGTTCAACGTCGACACGGACAGCACCGCGTTCCGGCTGACCGTCGGCTGGCAATTCAACGACTACGTGGCGCTCGAGGCGGGCTACCACAACTTCGGGCGCTTCGAGCAGACCTTCGATGTGGGCGCTGCGTCCGCCGAGATCAGCCTGAAGGCGGACGGTTTCACGCTTGGCGCAACCGGCGGCCTGCCGCTCGGCGAGCGTTTTGCGCTGTTCGGCCGTGCCGGCGCCTTCTTCTGGGACGGCGATGCGGACATCAACGGCGTGTCGCAGGCCCGACCGGAAGACACGAATCTCTTCCTCGGCATCGGCCTCGCCTGGCACCTGACCGACAAACTCGACGTGACCGGAGACTGGACACGCTACGAGCTGGAAGACACAGAAAGCGACGTGGCATCAATAGGCCTGAGGTACCGCTTCTGATCTTCGTCTGATCATAGCCGTATCCCGTGTTGCAGCAACGACACGGCCGTGCCACCCGTGTCGCCGATCGTTGCCACGACGAGCGCAGTGGGCGCGGCCGTGTCATCGAGCAGGGCGAATCCGCTGAAAATTGCGCCGTTCAGAACGGCTTCCGGGCCCGTGCAGCTGTCATGCTGCAGGGTTACGCGGTAGAGATTCGAGCGGGAGACCATGATGCTGATCCTGCCGTTCGTGACGCAGCCGGCAACGGCATCCTGCATGAAGACCTCGCCGTCCGCGGCGATGCTGAGCACGCTGCCTGAATCCATCTGGTAGGTACCTGAGATCGTAGCCAGCGAAGAGCCGCGGTCATACAACGCGTTGAAGTCGAAAGCCAACGTTTCGGAGAAGCGCAATCCCAGGGTGGTCGTGCACTCCTGCGTCAAATCGATCGTCTCACGCTCGACCAGGCTGCCGGTGAAGCTGCAGTCCGCCCGCGTAGTGCCGTCGGCGAAGGTCTGGCCCAGCGGGCTGACCAGCTCGAAGCCACTCATGATCCGGGACTCGGCAGGAAGAAAGCCCCACCCCTGGTTGCCGAGGGCGTCCACGTACTGGAAAGTGCCGCCGACGGACACCAGGAGTAGAACGTCGCGGCCTTCGGAATCGGTGCCGTTCCAGATGCCGGAAGGCAGTGCCGGCGGCGACAGGTTGGCCGAGCATCTGCCGTTCAACCAATCCTCGTTGTAACGACAGTCGGGCCCATTGTCGGTCGACGTGCTGCATGCCTGCATGAGAATCAGCAGCCCGCAGAACTGCAGCTTATTGACGGTATTGACTATGGCTTTGGTGTCCATTGCGCTGGCGCCTCGTTGCCGGGTAAGTGGCAACAAGGATGGCGTCGCGCCAGCCCCTGCGCATGAGCTCGGGGTGATGAAAAAGTGACGAATTTCGGACCGGGACTCAGTCCGCCGCCTGTTCCCCGTCGTCGGCGGTCTGCTCACGACTCTCGAGCCAGGCCTCGTACTCCGGAGACAGCAGCAGGTCCGCCATGGAGGGGTCCTTTTCGAAGGCCTCGGGCCCGAGCGTGTAGCCGAAGGTCTTTTCCAGCTGGTCGAGCGCTTCCACCGCCGTGCCGTATTGCTTCGCTGCCGCCCTGGCTCGGAGCGCCGACCACCAGCCGAGCTCGAGGCCGGGCTCGATCTGCACCGACCGTTCCGCGTAGCTGAGCGCATCCTCGGCATTGCCGAGCACCAGCGACGCCGCGGAGAGCCGCGCAGCCATCGCCGAGTCCTGCACGCCGAGGCGGGTCTGTAGTCTCTGCAGGGCCTCCATGGCCTCGTCGTATTTTCGCGATGGGAAGTAATAGTCGAGCAACATCAGCGAGTACAGCGGCTCTTCCGGGAAATACTTGTCGACGTCGATGAGCGCCGTACGCAACTTGCGCCGGTCGCGGGTCGCCTTGGTGAGATGCACCGACATCAGCACCACGGTCCGCTGGCTGCGCAACGTCTCGTCGAGGTCACCGAGGATGTCGAAATAGCGATCGACCCGCATGTCGCGTGACGCTTTGAGAAGCTCGGTCATCTGGAAGGTCTGCTGGTCGGTCGGCCCCTGGAAGTCGAGCAGCTTGCGAACCGCCGGCTTGCCGGGATTCATGGCGACGAGCTGAACGCCCACCCCGTCGCTGAACTTCTCGCCGTCCATATAGTCGATCCAGTCGACGATCACGACGCGGCCTTTGCCGTCCAGCCGCAGCTCGTACTCGTGGTAGTTGAACTGGAAGTCCGGCAGGTCGTAACGCACGATTGCCTTGCCGCGGTCGCCCTTCGAGCCGAAGCCCAGCCAGGCCGCCCGGATATTGCCTTCAGCGTCCGCAAAGGCGGACTTCAGGATATTGACCAGGTTGCCATCGAAACTCTCGCGGAAGCTCTTCTTGACCTTCGGGTCGATGAGGCGCAAGCCGAAAATGCGTTCGAGCATGTCCTCACGGTCGATGGCGTGCGCAAACCGCTCGAAGGAGTTGTTGTTCAGGTCCGTGACGATATCCTGGAAACCGGCACGGAAAATCTCCTGGCGTTCGAGTTCCGCCTGTTCCTGCGCCGCGCGCGAATCGTCCTGCGCTAACGTCACCGGAAGCCAGCAAGCAAGGCCGGCCAGCACGCAAATCCTGATCAATACAGCTTTCAAAGCGGCTCCTCGGTTTCAGCTCAGGCTGACGCGGGCAAAACGTCTTCGACCAACCTGGTAGACGTTAGTGCTGCCGGCATCGATCGTGAGCGACCGGTCCTCGACGCGTTCGCCGTCGATCCTGACCGCGCCTTGCTTGATCATGCGGAATGCCTCGGAGGTGCTGCTGACGAGACCCGCGCCCTTCAGCAGGTGAGCGATCCCCAGCGTCCCGCCTTCGGCCTCGAGCGTCAATTCCGGCATGTCTTCCGGCATGACGCCTTCACGAAAGCGTGAGATGAATTCCTGCTTGGCGGCCCCGGCCGCGGCCTCGTCGTGAAAACGCGCCACGATTTCCATTGCGAGCTCGAACTTTACGTCGCGCGGATTCATGCCGTCCTGCACCCGCGTCCTGAGGCCCTCGATGTCGTCCAGCGAACGGAAACTCAGCACCTCGAAATAGCGCCACATCAGGTCATCCGAAATCGACATGAGCTTGCCGAACATCTCGCCCGGCGGCTCCGTGATGCCGACGTAATTGCCGAGCGACTTCGACATCTTCTGCACGCCGTCCAGCCCCTCCAGCAAGGGCGTGGTCATGACGACCTGGGGCTCCTGCCCGTAATCCTGCTGCAGTTGGCGGCCCACGAGCAGGTTGAACTTCTGGTCGGTGCCGCCGAGCTCGATATCCGCCTTCAAAGCGACGGAGTCGTAACCCTGCACGATGGGGTACAGGAACTCATGGATCGAGATCGGCTGGCCGCCTTCGTAACGCTTGCGGAAGTCGTCACGCTCGAGCATGCGGGCGACGGTGTGGTGCGAAGCGAGCTTGACGAGACCGGCGGCATCCATGTCGCCCATCCAGGTCGAGTTGAATTCGATACGAGTCCTGTCCTTGTCCAGGATCTTGTAGATCTGGGCCTCGTAGGTCCTGGCGTTTTCCTTTATTTCTTCAGGCGACAGTGGCGGCCGGGTCGCGTTCTTGCCGGACGGGTCGCCGATCATGCCGGTGAAATCACCGATCAGGAACACGACCTCGTGACCGAATTCCTGGAACTGCCGCATCTTGTTGATCAATACCGTGTGCCCGATGTGCAGGTCGGGCGCGGTCGGGTCGAAGCCGGCCTTGACGACCAGCGGCGTGCCCTTTTTCAGTTTCGCCGCCAGCCCGTGCTCCGGCAGCACCTCGTCAGTGCCGCGGGTCAGCTCCGCGATTTGTGCCTCTATGTTGCTCATTAGTGCCTGTCAGTGACCGCCATCGGCGTGCAGCGGAACTGTAGCATCCTCGGCCGCCGATGAAAGCCCTTATGGGTTACCTCGCGACCATATTAAGCTTGCCCGTTAACAGACTGACTTATAACACTTTTCTTTGACGTTGCCGCAGCGCCACGGTAGAGTAGCGGCATTCTCTAACCTGGGGTCGCAGACTTGCATCGTCCGGTCAGTCCATTACTGCACGATTACAAGCCATCTGCAGCAGAAAAGCCGAAAAAATCCAGAGCCCTGCAGTGGTTTGTCTTCGGCCTTGGCATTCCGCTCGCCGGCCTGGCATTCGTCTCCACGCTCACCACGACCGCGCCACCCGCGCCTCCGCCCGACGAGCCGGTGATCACCGCGGCGGACGGTTCCGACTTCGACCGGGAAACAGCCGTCGAACTCGTCTATGCGGAAATGCCGCTGGTACTCGTGGACGCAATAAACCCGCCGCCCTACCAGAAACTCAACCTGACCATCGGGCGCGGAGACACGCTCGACAAGCTGTTCCGGAAACACGACCTCGACCTCGGTCAATTGTCGGAGATCGCGAAACTCGACGAGGCGCGTAAACGTTTCCGCAAGCTGAAGCCCGGCGATCAATTCGAGATCACGCACGACCAGGGTGAACTGGTCAGCATGTATTCCAACCTCAGCCTCACAAGCGCGCTGAAGATCGAGCGTGCCGAGAGCGGCTTCAAGGCCGAAATCATCGATCGACCCATCGAGAAGCGCAAGCGGCTCGCCTACGGCACGATACAGACCTCGCTCTTCGAGAGCGCTGCCGACGCCGGCCTGTCCGACCGGGTCATTATGAACATCGCCGGCATCTTCGCCTGGGATGTCGACTTCGTCCTCGATATTCGCAGCGGCGACAATTATTACGTGCAATACGAGGAAATCTGGCAGGACGGCGAGTACGTGACTGACGGTGAAATAGTCGCGGCGGAATTCAACAACAACGGTCGCACCCATCAGGCGATACGTTTCACAGACGACGAAGGTCGCAGCGACTACTACACGCCGGACGGCCACAGCGTAAGAAAAGCCTTCCTGCGGGCGCCCGTAGACTTCACACGCATCAGTTCCAATTTCAATCCGCAGCGCCGCCACCCGATCCTGAACACGATCCGCGCGCATCGCGGTGTGGACTACGCGGCACCGCGCGGCACGCCGATCAAGGCTGCAGGCGACGGCAAGGTCATTTTCCGTGGCGTAAAAGGCGGCTACGGCAACACGATCATCCTGCAGCACGGCGGCAATATAACGACGCTGTATGCGCATATGTCACGGTTTGCCGGCGCGCGTATCGGCAGCCGCGTTCGGCAGGGGCAGACCATTGGCTATGTCGGCGCGACGGGCCTTGCCACGGCAAACCACCTGCACTACGAGTACCGCCTGAATGGCGTACACAGAAACCCGCGTACCGTCGAATTGCCACAGGCCAGTCCGATCGACCAGCGTTATCGTGAGCAATTTCTCGCAACCGTGAAACCGATCCTTCAGGAACTCGAGAAATTCAAGAAAACGGAACTCGCTTCCGTTGCCTACAGCAACAAGTAGTGTCCGCGCACGATGCCTGATTACTACATCGGCCTGATCTCCGGCACCAGCATGGACGGCATCGATGCCGCCCTGGTCGAGTTTGGCGAGCACTCGGTCGACATCGTAAGCGCACGGACCACCCCGTATCCGGAGGCGCTGCGCAGCAAGCTCATGGATGCCACACGTGCGCCGGAGACCTGCACCGCCGACCTCCTCGGCATGCTCGATCATTGGGTGGGCGAGTGCTTTCGTGACGCCGCGCTCGAACTCATACGGGCGGCCGGCGTCGACCCGGAGCAGGTGCGCGCCATCGGCAGTCACGGTCAGACGATCCGGCACCGTCCTGACGACGAACGGCCCTTCACGCTTCAGACCGGCAGCGCCGCGATCATCGCAAAAGGCACGGGTGTCGACTGTGTGGCGGATTTCCGCAGCGCGGACATTGCGCTGGGTGGGCAGGGAGCACCGCTGGTGCCGCCGTTTCACGAATGGCTGTTCCGCTCCCCGGACGTCGACCGCTGCATTCTGAATATCGGCGGAATCGCGAACATCACCGTGCTGCCCGCGGCGCCGGGATTGATCAGCGGCTTCGACACCGGTCCGGGAAACACGCTCATGGATGCGTGGGTCCGGCGTCACTACAACGTGCTCTACGACGACGAGGGCCGCTGGGCATCGATCGGGACGGTACTGCCGTCGCTGCTCGAGGCAATGCTGGCCGACCCCTATTTCGCCAGGACACCGCCCAAGAGCACGGGTTTCGAGTACTTCAATGACGACTGGCTGTCCGAGCTGATCGAGGACGATGCCGAGTTTGCCGATGTGCAGGCCACGCTCGCCGAGCTGACAGCAGCGACGATCGCTGACGCCATCGTTGCGCATGCCGAACTGACGCGTGACGTGCTGGTCTGCGGAGGCGGCGTGCACAACAGGTACCTGATGCGGCGGCTCGGCGACCGTCTGCCCGGGGTCAACCTGATGTCGACGGCCGATTCCGGACTGGATCCGGACAGCGTGGAGGCCTGCGCCTTCGCCTGGCTCGCCATGCGTACAGTGAACGGCGAGCCCGGCAATGCCCCCGGGGTCACGGGCGCGCGCCGCGCGGCCGTGCTCGGCGCCATCCACAGCGCCCTCTGAAATGTGCAGCAGTTAAAGGTCTCGTAACGTCGACGTTGCTATACTGTGGGGCCCTATAAGAATTGAGAAGACCGTGGACGCGCCCTCACTGCCACCTGCTGACCTGTACATCAATCGCGAACTCAGCATGCTCGAGTTCAACAAGCGGGTACTGGCGCTGGCCCAGGACCCGGGCGTGCCCCTGCTCGAGCGGCTGCGGTTTCTCTGCATCACCTGCACCAACCTCGACGAATTCTTCGAGATTCGCGTCGCCGCGCTGAAGCAGCGGATGGAAATCGGTGCGCTTGCCCAAGGGCCGGAACTGCTGCCGGCCCAGCAGGTATTCGACGTGCTGCGGCACCAGATGCTGAACGTCGTCAACCAGCAATACGAGTTGCTCAATAACGTGATGTTCCCGCAACTCGCGCAGTCGGGCGTGCGTTTCGTGCGCAGCGAGGACTGGTCGGACGAGCAGCAGCAATGGCTGAGCAAGTATTTCGACGAACAGGTCGTACCGGTGCTGACGCCGCTCACCTTCGACCCGTCGCGCCCCTTTCCGCGCGTGCTCAACAAGAGCCTGAATTTCATCGTGCGCCTCAAGGGTCGCGACGCCTATGGTCGTCGGCGTCATCGCGGCATGGTGCAGGCGCCGCGGTCGCTGCCGCGGATCATCCGGCTGCCCGAACACCTCAGCAACGATGGCTGCCATGACTACGTGTTCCTGTCATCGGTGATCCGCGTCCACGTCGAGCGGCTCTTCCCGGGGCTCAAGGTCGACGGCTGCTACCAGTTTCGCGTGACACGCAACAGCAACCTGTATGTCGACGAGGAGGAAGTGAGTGATCTCGTCGGCGCGCTCGAGGGCCAGCTCGAAGCGAGCCGTTATGGCGCCGCCGTCCGCATCGAGGTGGGTCATGAATGCCCGGCTGACCTGCAGCAGTTCCTGCTGGATCATTTCCGGCTGCAGGAGCATGACATGTATCTCGTGGACGGCCCCGTCAACCTGAACCGGCTTTCCACCGTCTGCGACATCGAGGACCGGCCGGAGCTGCTGTACAAGCCCTTCTCACAGGGGTTCCCCGAAGAACTGCTCAACGACAAGGACATCTTCTCGATCCTCTCGAAGAAGAACGTCCTGATGTACCACCCGTTCCAGAGTTTTGCGCCGGTCATCGACTTTATAAAGTCCGCCTCGACCAACAAAGACGTTCTGGCCATCAAGATCACGCTCTACCGCACTGGCGCCAACTCGCCGGTCGTGGACCACCTCGTCAATGCCGCACGGGCGGGCAAGGAAGTGACGGTGATCATCGAGCTGATGGCACGGTTCGACGAAGCGGCCAACATCTCGCTCGCAAACCGGCTGCAGGAAGCCGGCGCCCACGTCGTCTATGGCCTGGTGGGTTACAAGACCCATGCCAAGATGACGCTCATCGTGCGGCGCGAGGGCGAGGCACTGCGCCGCTACGTGCATCTCGGCACCGGCAACTACCATCACAGCACGGCCAAGGTCTACACGGACTACGGCTACATGAGCAGCGACAAGAAACTCGGCGAAGACGTGCACAAGATCTTCATGCAGCTGACCAGCCTGACCGAGGCACGCGATCTCAATCTCATGATGACGTCTCCTTTCAACCTGTTCGACGGCATTATGGCGAAGATCAGGCGCGAGACCGAGAACGCGCAGGCGGGCCGCAAGGCGCATATCATCGTCAAGGTGAACGCGCTCAATGAACCGCGCGTCATCGACGCGCTGTACGAAGCTTCGCAGGCGGGCGTGAAGATCGAACTCATCGTCCGCGGCATCTGCGTACTGCGCCCGGGCGTTCTCGGCCTCTCCGACAACATCACGGTACGCTCCATCCTCGGGCGCTTCCTGGAACACTCGCGCGTCTACTACTTTTACAACGACGGCGAGGAAGAGATTTTCTGCGCGAGCGCGGACTGGATGGAACGCAACCTCCTGCACCGCAACGAAAGCTGCTTCCCGGTACGCCAGAAGACGCTGAAAGAGCAAGTGAAACGCGACCTAGAACTGTACCTGGCCGACAACTGCAACGCCTGGGTTCTGCACGGCGACGGTAGTTACGAGCGGCTCGAACCCGGCGACCGCGAGCCCGTCTCAGCCCAGGAGACGCTCCTGCAATTGCTCGCGCAACCCAGCGGCTAGTTGTAACTGAGGTCGTAACCGGCCTGCGCCAGCAGGCGCTTCTCGCGTTCCAGGTCGGCGACCGTCAGGGGGTTCGCCTCGAGCCATGCCGGATCAAACGTCAGCGCCAGCGAATGAGTGTCGACGCTCAATTCGACCGGCGGAAGCTCGGCGTCATTGCGGCTGCGGTTCATTAGCACGGCGAGGCGCAGCAGGATACCGAGGCGCAGCGCGGGTTCGCGCCAGGCACGCGGCAAGTCCTTGAGGTAGCGCATCACGATCTGGTGCCGCTGGCTCGCGATCAGAAACGCAAGCAGTCGTTGCTCGGCACGCGGAAAACCCGGCATATCGGCATTCTCTGCGATATAGGCGCCATGCCGCTGGTAGCCGTCATGCGAGATGTCGAGGCCGATTTCGTGCAGATATGCCGCCCATACCAGTCCATGCTCGGCGAGCTGCGACGTCAAAGCCCATTCGTCGGCGCACTGTCGGAGCAGCAGGCAGGCAGTGTCTGCGACCCGCCGTGCCTGCGATTCATCGACGTTGTAGCGCCGGGCCATCGAGCGCACGGTGCGCTCTCGCGCGTCTTCGTGCTGCAGGCGCCCGAGCAGGTCGTAGAGCAGCCCCTCTCGCAGTGCGCCGTCCGACACCTTCAGCCTGCCGATGCGCAGCACACCGATCAGTTCCGCAAGAATCGACAGTCCTCCGGGCCAGACCTGCGCGCGTCGCTCCGATAATCCGGACATCTTGATCGCGGCCACGGACCCGGCGTCGATGACGCGTTCGATCAGCGCCTCGAGCGCTTCCAGGGTCAGGTCCCGCTCCACGATGCCGAGCGCGCTCGCTACCCGCTCGGTCGATATGATCGTCCCGGACGTGCCTATCGCCTCGATCTCGCCCGAACCGCGGAAAAACGCTTTCACGGGGCGCAGCTCGAGACGCGCAGCCACCCTCGCTGCATCGAAAGCCTCCCGCGTAATGACGCCGCCGGGGAAAAAACGCTCCGTCATGCGGACGCAGCCCAGGTCCAGGCTCTCGAGTGCGCGCGGGGTGGGTCCCTGCCCGAGGATCAGCTCGGTGCTGCCGCCACCGATATCCATTACGAGCCGCAGCCCGTCATTGGGCGGGAGGCTGTGGGTGACGCCTTTATAAATGAGGCGGGCTTCCTCGATACCCGAGATGATCTCGATGGGGTGGCCGAGCGCCTCCTCGGCTTCGCTCATGAAACCGGTATCTTCGCGCGCGCGCCGGATCGTGCTCGTACCGGCGGCACGGACGCTGGCGGCGTGCATGTCGCGAAGCCGCTGGCCGAACAAAGAAAGACAGTGCAGCGCGCGAGCGCGCGCATCGGGCAAAAGATCGCCGCTATCGGAAAGGCCTTCGGCGAGGCGCACGGTTTCCTTGATGCGGTCGATGATCGTGAGCTGGCCGTGGCGCAGCTCGCCGACGATCATGTGAAAACTATTGGAGCCGAGGTCCACTGCAGCGATGACTTCCTTTGCATCGCCGGCCGCCGGAGTCCCGGCGTGAGTTTCTTCGCTGCTGGTAGCTATTGTCCCGGCCGGATTGACGACTCGCTGTTGCGCTACACCGAGAATGAGGACCCGCAGCCGCAGGTCGTCTGCGCATTCGGGTTGCGAATGATGAACTGCGCGCCCTGCAAATCTTCCTTGTAGTCGATTTCGGCGCCCATCAGGTACTGGACACTCATCGGGTCCACGAGCAGCTTAACCCCCTGGTTCTCGACCTGGCTGTCACCGTCCTCGACGGTCTCGTCGAAGGTGAAGCCATACTGAAAACCCGAGCAGCCGCCGCCGGAAATGAATACGCGCAGCATCAGGTTGGGGTTGTCCTCTTCCCTGATCAACTCGCCGACCTTATTGGCCGCCGCGTCGGTGAAAACGATGGGTGGCGGCGCTGCGTTTCCGCCGATTGCTTGATTTTCTGTCTGCATGTGCTTCCGTCCTGCTCAGCTCTCCGCCGCAGCGGCTGCCGATTCGTCGAGTTTAGCCGTCTGCTCCAGCAGCGGCACCTGGCCTTCGGGCTGATGCACCAGCTTGCCGTTGATCTCGGCGCCGATGGCCATTTCGATCAGATTGTAATACACATTGCCAATGACACGCGCGGTCGGGCCGAGTTCCACCCGCTGATTGGCGAATACGTCGCCGCGCACGATACCATTGAGCACGACATAAGGCACCGTGACGCCACCGTCGACGTTGCCTTCCTCGCTGATGGAGAGCGCAGACTTGCTGTCCGGGTCCGCAGTCACGCTGCCGTTCACGGTGCCATCCACGTGGCAGCCGCCCGTAAAATGCAGGTCGCCACTGATTCGTGTATTTGCCCCCACCAGGGTGTCGACGACCGTGTGTCTGCGTTGTTTCCGTCCCAGCATGTATGTCTCCTCAGCCCTGGCTCGTCGTCCAGGCAAAACTTTCTTCGATGCTCGAAATTGAGCGCGTTCTCGACTGGACCTCGACTTTCACGCGCTCCGGCGTAAAACCATCCGGCAGAACGACCTGCCGATTGAAATCCTGAAAATAACGAAACGAAAATGCCCACGCAGCTTCGGCCTCATCGGGCAGCAGCTCTGCGTAGCTGAAGGTCTTTTCGACACCGTCGAGATCGCCCTCAATCACCAGATTTACGTTGCCCGATACCTTGCGGTCATGCTTCAGGGCCTGCACCAGCACGAGTCGAATATTGTATTCGCGCTCGTGCTTGCCGCGCGTAAGCTTCAGGTCCTGCACCCGCAGTCCCTTGTTGCCGTCGGCAGGCGACACGATCCCCCTGTAGAACGCGATGGCGTCGCGCTGTTCCTGGATCTTCGCCTGCAAGTCCGTGAGGCTCGCTTCGACCTCCCTGTACGCCTCACGATCGATGTCACGGTGCGTTTCCAGCAGCGCGATCTGCTCGTTGAGTGCGCCGATCTCGTCTTTGAGCGCGTCGATACGATCCTCGTACGCGCTGCGCTCGCTGGCCGCGTCCACGAGGTCGTAGCCCGCCTGGATCCTGCCGAACTCATACACCAGGTAGGCGCCCACGGCCGCCAGGGTGACGATCACGGCGCGCGTCGCCCAGAGGCGCACGGGGCTGTGCAACTGTAATGAAGTGTGTCGCGCCACGGATGCTCGGAAGTGCCGGAAAGACGTTATGTTACGCGGAGCCCCGGGCAAACAGAAGTGCGGCAGGTCACGTTTACGGCAACGCAATTCGAATCCGCTCGCACTCTGAATACTGCACGCAGGCCACAGGCTGCGCGGCCTTGCTGGTCACTCTTCGTGCATTCCAAGCCGCGCAATGTCCTTGTCGAATACCGCGCGCCAGCGCTTCGGCCACCAGCGCGGCCGCGGTGGCAGGCCTTTCGGGTAGACGGTCGAGCCGAGTTCGTGGAGCGCGCAGGCATACACGCGGCGCTTGAAGTAGATGACCTCGTTGACGGGCCGCCAGAAGTCCACCCAGCGCACCCGGTCAAATTCGGGTTGCTCGCCGATATCGAAGCGCAACTTTTCGGGCGATGCGGCCAGCCGCAGCATGAACCAGCGCTGTTTCTGGCCGACACACAGCGGCTTGCTGTTCCTGCGAACGTATTTTTGCGGTAGACGGTAACGCAACCAGTCGCTGGTGACGCCGAGCACCTCGACGTCGGCTTGCGTGAGTCCGACTTCCTCGTGAAGTTCCCGGTACATCGCTTCTTCGGCGTCTTCGCCGCGCAGCATGCCGCCCTGCGGGAACTGCCATCCCTTGCTACCGACACGGCCGGCAATCATCAGTTTGCCACGCTCGTCCGTGAGGATGATCCCGACATTGGCGCGGAATCCCTCATCATCGATCCAGTCGCTATTCATCGCAACCGTATTAAACTCTTCAACTGCCTGTAACTTTACACGAATCAGC
>Ga0209536_100007615_pt1 | contig 16395 bp, 15 predicted proteins | sample DeeMarSeWOR28_12_FD_187461 | JGI IMG/M metagenome (GOLD analysis project Ga0209536, IMG submission 187461) | Marine sediment microbial communities from White Oak River estuary, North Carolina - WOR-2-8_12 (SPAdes) (version 2) | ecosystem: Environmental > Aquatic > Marine > Intertidal zone >... | reverse complement strand
CGACAAAAAATCATCAAAAATGCATCCCTGGGAAGTTTGGGATTTGTGGTCATTATCGCCTTTATCCTGTATCGAAATTACAAGAACAAAGTAAAAACCAACAAGATCCTGGATAAGCAAAACCATGAAATTGAACACTTATTGTTAAATATTTTACCTAAAGAGACTGCCAAAGAGCTGCAACAGGATGGGTATGCCACACCGCGCTATTATGAAAGTGTCACGGTTCTGTTCACAGATTTTGTGGGCTTCACCAAAATTGCTGAAGGATTGAAACCGCATGAACTGATTGCTGAACTGAATTCATTTTTTAATGCCTTTGATGATATTGTGGAGAAATTTCAACTGGAAAAGATCAAGACTATTGGCGATGCCTACATGTGTGCAGGAGGAATACCGGTAGCTGACGATACACATCCATGCCGAACAGTAAAGGCCGGGCTGGCCATGCAGGAATATATGGTGACAAAAAATACTCAACGCAAAAAAGTCGGTAAACAGCCCTGGGGGCTACGGGTTGGAATTCATACCGGTCCTGTTGTGGCCGGCGTAGTCGGAAATAAAAAATATGCCTATGACATCTGGGGCGATACGGTGAACATTGCCAGCAGAATGGAATCAAAAGGAGAAGTGGGCAAAGTAAATATTTCTGCAGCAACATTTGCATTAATTAACGACAATTATGAATGTGAATACAGGGGTAAGATCGCTGCTAAAAACAAGGGTGAAATTGATATGTATTTCATTGAAAAGGAGAAGGAACATGTAGAAACCTTCTAGAAAAATTGCACGCTATTTCTCTGACAGATCCACACAAACCAATTCCCTGTCACTCCGTGCAAACACATGCTTGCTGGCAAATGCTGGATGCGCCCATGTAACACCTGCACCACTTCGATTTAGCTGTTCTGTGGTTGGTTCTATTAATTTGGCCCGGTCGATTTCCTGAAATCCATCTTTTGACAATTTGGCAATGATCAGTTCGCCGTGTTCATTGAACATATACGTATTATGATCATTCTGAACAAAATGAATATTTGCCCATCGATCTTTTTTCACTGCTGTAAGATCTTCCCAAATCCTGTCTCCTGTTTGAAGATCAAGACAGCGCAGCTCACCATAACTATCTACACCATAAATAAAATCTTTCTGGATCACTGGTGTTGACATACAACAATGGAGGGCATCGGTATTTCGTTCATTTTTCCCTGCTCTTTTCCATACCAGGGAAACACTGAGATCATGATCTCCAAGCTTCAATAACATGGAACCATCATAGAATGTACTCACAAATATGTAATTATTGTAAACCACAGGGGTAGCAATATTAATAACCATCCTGCTCTGATTGAATGCCTGCTGCCAGTGAATAGCGCCATTTTCAGGATTCAACCCGAGAATTCGCTGTCCTGTCCACGCAACAACTACACGATGGCCTGCTTGTTGAATCAATATTGGTGCAACATAAGAAGCGTCATCCTCCAGGTTTCTCCAGAGTTCCTTGCCAGAATATTTATCCAGCGCTAGAATACCTGCGTTATCACTTCCGCCAATATTAAGGATGAGCTTGTCATCCACCACCAATGGAGTTGCAGCTATTCCCCAGGTTAGCATCCGAATTTCATACTCTTTATTTAGATCCCGCCGCCAGACTATATCACCGGTTTCTTTTTGAAAACAGAATAAATGTCCCATAGCACCAAGCGAATATGCCCTGTTCCCATCAATGACAACAGAAGCCCTTGGACCAGCAGGATATCCAATCCCGATATAATCACAATCGTACGAATAGGTCCATATTGATTTTCCAGTTTGTACATCAAGGCATAACACCCTTTCAGTAGCAGGTCGATTGATCCTGTCTGTTAGATATACCCGGTTGTCAGAAACGGTCGGTCCGCTGTACCCGGCAGATACAGGAACACTCCATTTAATCTCCAATTCGTCAGAATCAAATTTTTTCAGCACACCTTTTTCATTCCATTTTCCGTCCCGATTCCTGCCACGCCAGTCTGGCCAGTCATCATTCATGTTTAAGTCAGTAAAAAAGAAAATGATGGCGATTAGAATATTGATATACGTGTAGTTTAAAATCATGAATGCTAAAATATTTCTTTCAGATTAATGCCAAGTTAAAAACTTAATAATTTTAAATCCATTATTAATGACTTTGAGTAAAATAATTATGCATGCAGCTACAATAAATGCTGAAGAATTTCAGAAAATTGAAATAGTAATTCAAATTTGCAGGAGACAATTGTATATACAAACTGGATAATTAATTGGCTGAAGATATTCACATAAACAAAGGACTAACACGGGAAGAAACCTATTGGGAGATCATCCCACAAATTAAATCTCTGATTGAGGGTGAAAATGATATTATCGCCAACCTGGCAAATATTGCTGCCGTACTTAGGGAAGCATTTGATTTCTTTTGGATAGGATTTTATATAGTGAAGGAAAATGAACTGGTACTCGGACCTTTCCAGGGACCCGTAGCCTGCACCCGTATTCAGCAAGGCAAAGGTGTGTGTGGCAAAGCCTGGCAAGAGAAAAAAGCAATCATTGTTCCAGATGTCAACCAATTTCCAGGTCATATAGCCTGCAGCTCCTTATCAAAATCAGAAATCGTGGTGCCCGTATTGAAAAATAATGAGGTTCACTTAATCCTTGATATCGATAGTGACAAACTGGATGATTTTTCCGATCTTGATGTAAAGCATCTTATGAAACTCGCAGCACTAATTGAAGAATTGATCCTATGAATTTAAGACTAAACTCAGAATATGGCAGATTAAAAGCAGTGATTACCCATAGACCCGGGCGGGAAATCGAACGGCTTACACCAGCAAACACCAGCGAATTGCTATTTGAAGATGTCCCATACCTGGAAGGTATGCAAAAGGAACACGATGAATTTACCAGCCTGATACGTAATACTGTTGAAGCACAAGTGTATCGACTTCACGATTTATTGGTAGAAGTCATGTTGAACCAGGTACTGAAACATCGATTAGTAAATGAAATGCTGGATAAAACCAATACTTCGTTTCTTGCTGATGATATCCTGACCAGGTATTCTACGGCCGAAATAGCACACATGCTTGTTGCGGGTATAAAAATTAAGGAGCTCAAAAGGAAAATTAAAGGAGAAGTGATTGCCCAAATGGAGCAGGAAAACTATGCGATCAATCCCAGTCCCAACCTGTATTTCATGCGTGATCCTGCTGCTGTCGTGCAGGATGGTGTAATTTGCAGCCATATGAAATTTTCGGGTAGACATGGAGAATCAACCCTATTAAAAACCATATTTGAAAATCATCCGGATTTTAAACATACATTCCATCCAATATATCCTATTGCGTCTGATATAACTGATACACCAACCATAGAAGGTGGTGATGTGATTGTCCTTTCAGCCAAGGCTCTTGCCATTGGTTGTTCTGAACGAACTGATGAGAAAGCGATTGAATTAGTCGCCGCTCAAATGCTTACTTTCGGAAATGTGGAACGAATCTATCGCGTCGACCTGCCTCCAAAAAGAAATTTTATGCACCTGGATACCGTATTTACTATCATTGATGAAAACCTCATTGTTACTTATCCTGATGCTATGAGCTCGATTCTTCAAACTTGCGTCTATCAAAAGGAAGGTGAGGATGATAAAGGGAACACTAAATTAAACAAAGAGTGCGTGAGTGAATCCATAATTTCTGTATTGAAAAAAGAAATCCCATATCTCGAGGTAGTAGAAACTGGGGATGGTAATCCTGATTTTTCATCCAGGGAGCAGTGGTATGACGGGGCAAATGTATTCGCAGTTAGTCCAAGAAGAGTGATTTCCTATAATCGAAACAAATATACCAACAGGGCAATGAGAGAAGTTGGAGTGGAAGTTATTGAGACAAGCTCATCAGAATTATCACGTGGGCTTGGCGGACCCCGTTGTATGACTATGCCTTTATGGAGAATAGAGGTATAGCAATTTATTAGCTAAAATTCTACCAGCATCAAGGTCCTTTTATTGATATTAGCAGGAGCAATTCCACAAAGAATTACTGCATGATCATCCAACCAGCAAGAATACCTTTTGGCAAATTCAAATTTCTCATCTGGGAGGAGGTTTATTGTTTTCCTAAGAATCCCATCCACGGTATTTATATCCAGTATGTAGAAGTTACCATCTCTTGAGCTTTCATACATAAGCATGCGAAGTGTGTCGCCACTCATTTTTGGAATATATGATAGCCCCAATGCATTTGCCTGGCTAAATTGTGTTTTCTGAATAGATTTTCTCCACTTTAACTCTCCGCTTTCAGTAAATGAATAAAGTAGTAGATCTCCAGCAAAATAAAATTTATCCTCATTGGATTTATATTTCCAGGGCATATTCTCGCTTACGGCTGTTTCATGATATTGAACAGGGATTTCCAGTTCTTCAAAGGCCAGGATAATATCATGGGCTGAATTTGTATAACTATCAATCAATCTATAATTCACCAGTATTTCGGGAGTTTCCAGTCGCTTTTTCTTCTGGTTCTGGCTTGTATAATAATAATTTCCATAAATCTCGTCAATCTCCTCTTTCCTGAAATTCTGATTGTATGAAAACATCACGGTTTTAAGAACCACATTTATTCCAGTAATATTAAATCCAATAAGTTCGTCCTCGATCAATCCAGAAAATGCGATCATATATGAGCTTGGGCTTTGCCGAACAATAATGGTCTCACCAATATTCTGGACAGGTCGTTCAAAAAAGAAATTATTATCCACACTGGCTGGTTGGCTACTTTTAATCCCCCAAAAATAAGTCTCTGTATGAAAATCACCTGGCTCGACTAACACCAAAAAAAGGTCTCCATTGTCACTCAGGTGAACAGTCCTGGATTTAGAAGATATTATCGATTCTGAACTTAAATAATTTTGGTGTTCAGGCTTTTCGTTTCCCATTTCAAATATGCTAAACTCGTACTTCTCAGTATTATCCTGATTTACCAAATAATTGTATACAACAAATTTTGACCGGTTTTCACAGAAAGAAATTTGGGGAATTAACTCGTCCTTTACGATGACATTAATTGCATAATTTGTTGGTGAATATTCCGTACCGTCTTGTAAATTAAAATATCTGAATGAAAGTCGTAATTCATTTTTATCCTTGTTTGTGGTGACACAAAATGTAACCACCGAATCACCCTTAATAAACATCTGGGGTACACTTTCATCTTTCCCGAATTCGATCTCCTTTTCCCATTTTTCAAAAAAATACTGATCATATCGACCGAACTTCATCGTACTTCTCTTCACTTCCGAAAGCATGACAAATTCCTTATCTTCCAATGGAAATGTATAGGATATATCGTAAGGCAGAAAAGATTTTGAATGATCAAAATTTTTCTCTGAAAATATATTCTGCCCGTCTACTATTTGAGGAAGGAATAATAAAGACAGTAAAAAAATAAAATATCCCAAATGACTTTTCATGGAGTATTTATGTATGATAGGTAAAATTATAAAAAAAGGCCCAAAGGCCTTTTATTTATAGTATACAATAAACTCAAACTTCTTCAGCTTCAACAGCTTTCACTTCCGGGATCATGGATTTTAGGAGGTTTTCGATGCCAACTTTTAATGTGACAGTAGCAGAGGGACATCCACTGCACGAGCCTTGTAGAAATACCTTAACCACGCCATCATCAAAGGATTTGTATTCTATTGCTCCTCCATCCTGTTCGACAGCAGGTTTCACATATTCGTCTAAAAGGCCTTTAATTTTAATATCCATCTCCGTTTCCTGTATTGGAGCTTCCGTATCAGAATCCTCCAAGAGTGGTCTTCCAGATTCCAGGTAATTTTTTATGTGTTCTTTTAATTCCTCCTTAATTTCCACCCAATTTTTTTCATCCGTCTTTGTTACCGTGACGAAATTACTCATGTAAAACACGCGACGCACATAATCGTATCCAAACAATTCAGTGGCCAAAGGCGCATGTTTTGCACTTTCAATATCCGGAAAGTCATAGTTTTTCCCAGGCTCAACCAACATATAATCGGCGACAAATTTGAGCGAATTGGGATTTGGATTGGCTTCCAGATAAATATTTACTTTTTTATTTTCCATTGATATTATACTTCATTTTCAGATATAACTCTTTTCACACCAACTTGTTCACCTTCCGTGCTTGCTACCGTCACGGCAACAGTTGCGTCACCCGTAATGTTGATAATTGTCCGACACATATCCAGAGGACGATCTGGTGCCACGATCAGTGCCAAACCGGCAGCAGGTATTCCTGCTGCTTCCAGCACAATCACGAGCATGACCATCCCTGCACCTGGTACACCTGCAGAACCAATGGAGGCTAGAATGGCGGTAAGGACAATGGCTAACTGACTGGTTAGTGTTAATTCAAGGCCCATGGCATGCGCTATAAACACCGCCGCAACACTTTGGTATAGGCTGGTCCCATCCATGTTTATTGTGGCTCCGAGAGGCAATACAAAACTGCTGACTTCTTCAGAAACATTTAGGTTGTTTTCAACACATTCCATTGTTACCGGTAAAGTGGCAGAACTACTACTTGTACTAAATGCCAATAACTGTGCCTCCCTGATTCCTTTAAAAAAAGTTTTAAATTTTACTTTGGTAAACAACTTCAAGATCGCAGGATAGATCACTGCCATCATGATGAGCAAACCAAACAAAACTGTTACCGAATAAAGCAATAGAGCGTTGAGTATTTCTAAAGCCTTAGCGGGATTGTTGCCGGCAATTTCAACGATCAAGGTAGAAATGAGTGCAAATACACCATATGGGGCAAACATCATGATGTAATGGATGATTTTAATTACTACATCATTCAACCCTTCAAAAAAACCAATGATTATGCTTTTCTTATCAGATTTGATTTGAAGCAAGGCTATACCAAAAATGATAGCAAAGAAGACAATTTGCAGCATGTTGGCATTTTCTGCAGCAGAGTTAAATAAGTTTTCAGGAATGATTTTTATCAGCGGTTGTAAGGGTCCTTCATCTTTAAATTTGGTAGCCACATCAGTACTCTGGACAACATCATGTTCAAACATTTGCATCAGTTCGGTCCTGGTATTCTCCGTTATGATTTTTCCTGGCTTTATGATGTTTACAATCACTAGCCCGATGGTTGTGGCTATAGTCGTGGTTATTAAATATATTGCAATAGTTTTTCCGCCCATTCTTGAAAGCTTGGAAATGTCTCCCAAATTTGATACGCCAACAATAAGACTAGCTAATATCAGGGGCATAGCCACCATTTTCAATGCATTGACAAATATTGTCCCGAATGGCTTGATATAATAAATGACAAAGGAATTTGGTATTCCGGTGAATATACAAAGCAGCCCAAAAAGCAACCCGAATAACAATCCTAGCAATATCTTGGTGTGGAGCTGGAGTTTCTTTTTGGCCATATTAAGTTTCAGAATTCAGATCAATCCTTGAGTTTGGAAGATTTATTTAATAAGTAAAAATCAGCGATGACCAAAGCTGCCATAGCTTCCACGATGGGTACTGCCCTGGGCACCACACAGGGATCGTGTCGGCCTTTTCCCGTCACCTTGGTTTTTTTACCATCCATATCCACGCTATCCTGATCCATCATAATTGTTGCTACAGGCTTGAATGCTACATTAAAATAGATGTCCTGCCCATTGGAAATACCCCCCTGGATACCTCCTGAATAATTCGTATGGGTTACTATTTTACCATTTTTTTTCTCAAAGAGATCATTGTGTTCAGATCCCAGCATTTTTACTCCTTCAAAACCACTGCCGTATTCAAATCCTTTCACTGCATTGACACTGAGCATTGCCTTACCCAATTCAGCATGCAATTTGTCAAACACCGGCTCGCCCAATCCAACAGGGGCTCCCTGTATTACACAAGTGACTACTCCTCCAATCGTATCCTGATTCTTCCTTGTCTGATCAATCAAATCGATCATTTCCTTGGCTATTTTTTCATCCGGACATCTGACTATATTTGTTTCTGTCTTCTGGAGATTAAGCTCATTGTAGCTCTTATTAAGTTTAATATCGCCCACCTGTGATACATATGCCTGGATTTTTACACCAATTTCCTCAAGCAACAATTTTGCGATGGCTCCTGCTGCTACTCTTGCTGCTGTTTCCCTGGCTGAGCTTCTTCCGCCACCTCTATAATCCCTGATGCCATACTTTTCCTGGTAGGTGAAATCGGCATGAGATGGCCTGTATTTATCAGCAATATGTGAATAATCTTTGCTCTTTTGATCTTCGTTATAAATGACGATAGCTATTGGTGTGCCGGTGGATTTTCCTTTAAAAATTCCAGAAAGGATCTCGGCTTTATCGCCCTCCTTTCGTTGCGTTGTTATTTTTGATTGTCCAGGCCGACGTCGATCCAGCTCCTGTTGAATAAAGGATTCATCTATGTTTAGTCCAGCAGGGCACCCATCAATAGTAACACCAATCGCTTTACCGTGAGATTCTCCGAATGTGGTAATTCTGAATTTTTTGCCGTAGGTATTCCCCATTATTTTCTAAAAATAAAAAATATTGTGAGACCAAACATTACCACGATCAAAATGTTGGCTATAAGCTTCACAATGCCTTCCTGATTTACATTTTCCAGGTTATTATTTTCTATATCAATGATATTATAAAATGTACCCAGATCATTAGAAGAAATAGATACATTTTTTTTGCTTTCTCCGGCTACAACTACCTGCACATTCGAACGTAGGGTATCATATTTCTCTTCATAAGGATCGAAATAAATTAAAGAAATATAATCTCCCAGATCAAAATTTCCTGGCTCATTTGGAATGGCATAATAATTAAAACTTTTCGATCCTCGTACCTTATTATTACTTCGATTGATATTTTGCTGAATATTTGGATCGTAAAAATCAAAATCAGCTGATTGAACAACCTCAGGATTATCTATTGCAGAAATATTCCCTTCTCCACGTACCGTAAATTCATAGGTAAAACTCTGACCTGTGTTCAATTCCTCCCCGGAAATCTCTTCGCTTAACATATATTTTCCAACCGGAACCTTATCTCTCAAAGGATGAGGCGGTAATTCTTTCACTGATACTCTTTTTGGCTGGGTAGTGAATACCTTAGTATCAGCCTGCCTTGATCTGCCAAAGAAGGAGGGATTTTTAGCTATTTTGTATTTGACCATATCCAGAGAAATGGAAGGAAAAATTATGGTTTCATTATTTAGCGGGAAAAAAGAAGCCTGTAATAACTTGTATTGGCCATATCGCTTGTTGTTGATCTCTACACTTTCCCGGTTTAGGTTGGTAATTTTAAAATTCTCCTCCCAGCAATTTGCCGGAGTAATATTCTTTTTTATTTCAGCAATTTGCTCAGAGATATCAGGTGGCCAGTCCAATGAAGCCTGGTTTGCTGCTGAAACATAAAATCCCAAAGTAACTGTAAACCCTTCGCCAATATATACATCATTCTTATCAACGGTTAAGGCTAAAAATGCATCTTCCTTTACATCAATGAATTCCTGAGGTTGTCTTCTGCCAAAAAATTCTTCAAATGGATCATAAGAAAAAGGATCATATCTTCTTTGTTGCTGAGCCGAAGGACCAATCGTCACCCTTTTCCCGGGTGAATTAACTGGCTGATCATTTATGGTGATTGTAAATGGTTTAATTACGACCGTTCCTTCCTGAAGAGGCACATAATTTTGAATGATACTTTGTGTGGTAGAATATTGCCCGTTAATAATATTGGTTGATGATGAAGTCGATTGTCCAACCTTGTTAAATCCCGGTATTTCAGGAAAATTATCGATGCTCTTTATTCTGTCATTTTGGACCTCAACCGTGATGGTAAAGGCCTGATTTAAGGCAATATTGTCCGGTCCCAAAATTATTCGTATATTTTGTGAGAAATTTTTAGCACAAAATCCAAATAAAATCGTAATAAGTATAAGAATGTGTTTTCCTATCATATTATTTTTTGGATTGATAACGGATCATGTTTTAAAATTATTTTAAGACTGCAAATTTATCAGAAAGGTATGATAACAGGAAATTAAAATGAAAATTGAATAAATTCGTTAAGGTTATGTTCTATTTTCTTCATAATAATTAATTTTTCACCTAAACAAATGAGTCCTATGTTGAAGTACGCCAAAGAGATTTTGACAAAAGTTAGTTTCGATGCTCAATTATTTGAGAAAGAATTGAAGAAGGCGATTAAATTATTGATCCCTAGCGAAATTAATGAACTCAAAAAATGGTGTTACGAAAAGTTTGGTAAACTATACAACTCGCTGCTAAACAGGTGCTTCAAACTGGCACCTGTAAATTAGAAATTCTAAACCCCGTTCAGCGGGGTTTTTTGGTTATAAAATCAATATTCCTTCTCAATCCTTTAAATTTCGTCCTTTTAATCGGTGAATCCTTAAAAATTTGGTTAAAGACCTCCTCAGTAAATTCTACCCAACCTTCATCGACAATTTTTCCTACTCCCTGTGACTTCTTAAAATCTGATTCTTTATGTGGTTTGGAAAATCGGTTCCAGGGGCATACCTCCTGGCAAATATCACAACCAAATATCCATTTTTCATATTTGCCTATAAATTCTTCAGGAATTGAATCTTTTAGTTCAATAGTAACATAGGAAATACATTTACTGGCATCAAGAATATAGGGATCGATAATTGCATCAGTAGGACAGGCATCCAGACATCTTGTACATGTGCCACAAAAGTCCTTGATGGGGCCGTCATAGTTGAGTTCGAGATCGAGGATCATTTCTGCAATGAAAAAATAACTTCCTTGTTTTTTATTAATTAAAAGTGTGTTTTTGCCAAGCCACCCCAATCCGCTTTTTGCCGCCCATTGCCGCTCCATTACAGGAGCTGAATCCACAAAAATTCTGCCCTGAATTGTTCCAACTTCCTCCGTAATATGATTCAGTAAATCTACCAGCTTTTTTTTTATAACCACATGATAATCCCGACCGTAGGCATATCTCGAAATTTTATAATCTGAATTCTTTTGATCTTCATCAGGAAAGTAATTATATAATAATGAAACAACAGACTTTGCACCAGGAACAAGTTTGACAGGGTCAAGCCTCTTGTCAAAATGGTATTCCATATATTTCATTTTGCCATGAAAGCCTCTTGAAAGCCATATTTCCAACCTCTCTTCCTCCTCCCGAAGTTTTTGGGCCTTTGAAATACCACAAAAATCAAAACCAAGGTCTTTAGATTTTTGTTTGATGAGTTGCGTGTTCTTTTCTTTTGAAGAATATTTCAAAGTCCTAGAAAAGTGTTCCTGTTTTTCCTGGCAATTCCAATCCGAGGTGTTTATAGGCCAATGCTGTAGTCTCTCTTCCCCTGGATGTTCGTTTTATGTATCCTTCCTGGATAAGAAATGGTTCATAGACTTCCTCGATGGTCTCACCCTCTTCACCGCATGCGGTGGCGATGGTTGAAATACCAACAGGTCCTCCATTGAATTTCTCAATGATAGTTCGAAGGATTCTATTATCCATATCGTCCAGGCCATGTTGATCAACGTCCAGCGCTTTCAGTGCCATTTCAGCAATTTCTTTAGTAATCACACCATCTCCTTTTATTTCAGCAAAATCCCTGGTCCTGCGTAGCAAATTATTCACAATCCTGGGTGTTCCTCGACTCCTCCGTGCAATTTCAACAGAAGCGTTGTCATTGATTGGGCAATTCAGAATGCTGGCTGACCTTTTCACTATTTTAGTGAGCAATTCAGCATTATAATACTCCAACCGGGCATTTATACCAAAACGCGCCCGCAAAGGAGAAGTGAGCAATCCAGCCCTTGTAGTGGCTCCAATCAAGGTAAAAGGATTTAGACTGATCTGAACAGACCTTGCATTAGGGCCTGAATCCAACATAATATCAATCCGATAATCTTCCATCGCAGAATACAAATATTCTTCAACTACAGGATTCAAGCGATGGATTTCATCAATAAAAAGAACATCTCCGGTCTCCAGGTTAGTGAGTAAACCGGCGAGATCCCCTGGTTTATCCAGGACAGGTCCTGAAGAGATTTTCAGGTTAGAATTCATTTCATTGGAAATGATATGTGAAAGTGTCGTTTTCCCCAATCCCGGTGGACCATGAAGTAAGACGTGGTCCAGAGGTTCGTTCCTTCTCAGGGCAGCTTCAACGAATATCTTTATATTATCAATCACTTTGTCCTGACCAAAAAAATCATTGAACGTCTGGGGACGAAGAGCTCTTTCGAATTCCTTATCTGCCGAATTAAGGCCTGAGGCATCTCCACGTAAATAGTCTTCTCTCATAAACTCAACTGATCTGGCTACTAAGATATATTTTTGGGAACTAAAAAGGAAAGGTGTATGGGTATTTGGAATAAAGAATGATTACTTTATTGAAATACCCACAAAAGAAAAAGAATTTAATTGCCCGGGTTCTTTCTTGAAAAATGATTTACTAATGAAGAAACTAATTGATTTCTTACTTGTTGTAGGCTATGGAAATCTGAGTATTATCTTCGATTTGCAATTGATCTTTATACGTATCATATAATTCCAGGAATACCGGAAGAAGCTTGCTGGAGAAACTGGTAGGTGAATTAGTGAGTATACAAATTCCTACATCTTCATCTGTATTTATGGCCAGTTGGCTTCGATACCCATTCACATATCCCCCGTGATAAGCAATTGTAGATGATGCATTTTTTACAATTCTCCAACCCAGTCCGTAGTAGGATTTTTTATAATGTTTCCATCGACTAAAATATTTCCACCTAATATTAGTATTCACCTGAGGTTGAAAAATATCATCTAAAACATATTGATTAACTATCTCCGGACGATGCCCTGTCAAAGCGATCATATAATTTGCCATATCCGATATGCTTGCATTGATCCCTCCCGCAGAAGGCACGTTATAGTAGGTCTTTGATATCTTTCCTGTAGTCCAACCGCCTCTTCTAGGGAAGTTTGGATAGGCGATGTTCTCACTGGCCACCATTGATTCATAATCTATTGAAGCATTCTTCATTTTCAGTGTTTCAAAAATTTCCTCTTTGATGAGTGTCGCATAATCTCTCCCTGTTACAGATTCCAGTACAGGTTCTATTACCCCGTATGCAACATTTTGATAGCTAAATAATTTACCTGGTTCAGTCATAAGCTGTACATCCGGCAATGCAGCGATCATAGTATTCAATTCCTTTCCCTCTTCAATAAAATTGGTATAGGCATGTTGAATCAAACCTGTTGTTTGGGACAAAATATGCCTTACTTCCATTTTCTCTGCGTAGTCGGGATTTTTTAGCTCAAACTGTGGGAAATACTTTTGCACCTTGTCTTCCCAATTCAATTCCCCCTGATTTACTAATTTACTGGTAAGAACACCGGCAAATGTTTTAGAGACCGATGCAATTCTAAATGTGGTATGAATATCAATGGAATCATTTTCACCAACTTTTTTTACCCCAAAACCTTCCCCGTAAATAATCCTGCCATTTTTTACAATTGCAATTGCAGCTCCGGGTGATTTTGATTTATAAAACATATCCGTAGCCAGGTCATGAAATTCATTAATGAACCTTTCCAGGACCGGTTGATGGACAGGCAGATGCGGAGATATTTCTTCCTTAGATGTCATGCTTGTGTAAACATGCATCAAGGTGAAGATAATAATACCCGTGTACAGGTATTTATACCTTCTTACAGTGGCGGTGATATGTCGTGGTTTCAAAATCAAATCCCGTTTAACATTTAATACCTGAAAAGAATCATAAGCCAATATAACGAGCTTATCGAATCTTTATTGAAGCATAAATATAAATATTAGGCACAAATATTTAATATCCAACACTTTCTGGTATTTATACAATTGAATACCCAAAGGTAACTTCCGATGGAGATATAATATATTATCCTATTTTTAATCCCTTTTGTATTATACCATACATTCAAATTCAGTTTTTTATAAATTTACATATCATCGCAATATTCTCAATTATGGTGTAAATTGCGCCTAATTTTTAGCTGTTTATGGATTTTAAGATTTTTCTGAAGCGCATTTATCCCATTTTATTGATCCTTCTTGTCTTTATTGTTTGGAAAATAAGGCAAAATAAAACACATCAGGCACAAAATATACAAATGGTAGAAATAAAAGGAACTACCATGGGTACTATTGGATATTCTATTAAGTATTTAAGCGAAACTGGTGAAAATTATGCGAATGGAATTGATTCGTTACTGAAAGTATGGAATCTGTCTTTATCAACATATATCCCTGAATCAGAAATCTCACGGTTCAATAAAGGACAAGATTGTTTTGAATTTGAGTCTGAATATTTTTTACCTGTTCTTAAGGCCAGCAAAGAGGTGTTTGAAAACTCGTTTGGTGCATTTGATCCAACTGTAGGGCCCCTGGTTAACGCATGGGGGTTTGGACCGGATAAGTCTTTGGTACCAGATAGCAGCCGGGTTGATTCGTTGATCCAGTTGGTTGGCTTTAATAAAATTCAATTTGATGAAAATAAAGTTTGCAAAGATGCCCCGGGAATCCAGCTTGATTTTTCAGCAGTTGCAAAAGGATATGCTGTCGATGTCGTGGCTGATTTCCTGGGTAAAAAGGGAATTCATAATTTATTGGTGGAAATTGGTGGAGAGCTTATTTGCCGGGGCACAAAAAATGACAACCTGCTCTGGCGTACAGCCATCGAAGATCCTACGGTAAAAGTTTATGAACAAAAAATACTTGCAATTGTAAATCTTAAAGATCGTGCCGTTGCCACATCCGGTAACTACAGAAACTACTATGTCCGGGATGGGATAAAATATGTACATACTATTGATCCATCAACCGGATTTCCAATCACCCACAAATTATTAAGTGCTTCCGTTTTTGCGGATAACTGCATGATTGCCGATGCATATGCAACAGCATTTATGGTCTTGGGTGTGGATAAGGCAAAAGTAGTTCTTGAAAATATTCCATCATTGGATGCTTATCTGATCTATAGTGGTGAGAACGGTGAAATATCAACTTTTGCTACAGAAGGAATTGCAGCATATATAGAAAAACCAAATGCTCAAGACTAAAGAATGGTTTGGCGAATGGTTTAATTCGCCTTACTATCATGTGCTATATAAACACAGGGATGACGAAGAGGCAAAGAAATTTATTGATCAATTGATTTATTATTTTGAGTTTTCCAAAAACGATCTGATCCAGGATATTGCCTGTGGTAAAGGCAGACATGCTGTCTACTTGAATAAAAAGGGATTTAATGTAGTAGGGCTTGATCTATCCAGTCAAAATATTGCCTTTGCAAAGGAATTTGAAAATGATCGATTGAAGTTTTTTGTACATGATATGCGATGCCCATGGGAAGGCAATAACTTTGATTTTATTTTGAACCTCTTTACAAGTTTTGGATATTTTGAGACGAAAGGAGAAAATCAGCAAACCATTGATGCAATAGCACACAATTTAAAACCTGGTGGTAAACTTTTGATTGATTTTCTGAATCCCTACACCGTCATTCACAAAATTATTCCGGAGGAAATAAAACATATACGTGGTATTGATTTTCATATCCATAAATTTATTAAAGGAGAATATATCATAAAAGACATTAGGTTTGAAGACAAAGGGAAACAATATAAGTTCCAGGAACGCGTGAAGGTTATTCGAATGGTAAAATTCCTTGAATATTTTAAAAATGCCAATTTACAATTGATTGATCTTTTCGGTGATTATGACCTCAATCCCTATATTGCGGAAAAATCTGAACGGATGATATTTGTACTTCAAAAGTAACATGGAAATAGCGTATTCCATCATATTATTTTTAGCAGCTTTCATCCCGGGGATTATCATTATTAATCTCCAAAAGCCATTAAAATTTGATCTGAAATATTTACTGGTTTTTGCAGGCGCCTTTATTTTCTCAATTACAATCGTACATCTGTTACCAGAGCTTTTAACGTCCTCATCAAATCCGCAGAGAATTGGCCTGTTTGTACTTGTTGGTTTTTTTATGCAAATCTTCCTGGATTTTATGACTACAGGAGTAGAACACGGTCACCTGCATACGCATGGGCATCTTCATGGCAGGCTTTCTCCAATTATGCTTATGCTGGGATTATGTATTCATGCACTCATGGATGGCAGCATACTGGTGCATCCTGGAAAGCATGGTGTAGGTGAACATAGTACAGGGCTTTTAATAGGAATTATTTTACATAAAATTCCAGCTGCCATTGCATTGATGTCCGTTTTGAACATAAGCTTCAAAAATAAAAATATCCTACTTGTACTCTTGATCATTTTTAGTCTTGCAGCTTATGTTCAAAACGGAC
>Ga0209536_100007614_pt1 | contig 16396 bp, 24 predicted proteins | sample DeeMarSeWOR28_12_FD_187461 | JGI IMG/M metagenome (GOLD analysis project Ga0209536, IMG submission 187461) | Marine sediment microbial communities from White Oak River estuary, North Carolina - WOR-2-8_12 (SPAdes) (version 2) | ecosystem: Environmental > Aquatic > Marine > Intertidal zone >... | reverse complement strand
TTACTTCCAGACGGTTAGGAAACGCCTCTTCAGGCGTCATACAACCTAAGGTTGAATACAGAAAGGAAACGGTGCATGACAATCTCTGCCATGCTAGAGGTTATTTCTGGATATATTTGTGTTAGAGATTCTAACTGTGTTAGAGTTTGCATTGGATTCACCGCCATGCTAGGGGCTACTTCTGGAAATATTTGTGTTAGAGATTCTAACTGTGCTAGAGTTTGTTTCTGTGCTAGAGATTCTAGCTGGATAAACACCAATCAATGATCAAAGAATTCACTTCGGTTTGCCTACGCCCCGATAAACGAACCCCGCGTCCTCTATCTTTTTCCTGTCCCAGAGGTTGCGGCCGTCGACGGCCACAGCCGTTTTGACCATGCCCTTCAGTTCCGCGAAGTCGAGGTCCTCGTATTGCCTGTGCTTGGTGACGAGCACTATCGCGTCCGAGTGCACAAGGCATTCGTCCAGGTTGTCGCTGAACGGGCGCTCGAAGGTGCGGACCAGTGGGTCGTGGAGCACGGGCTCTGCGCCGCGCTTCTTCAGCTCGTCGTAGAGGTCCAGCGAGGGTGAGTTGCGGGTGTCGTCGGAGTTTTCTAAGAACGCGACTCCGAGTATGCATATCTTGGCCCCTGCCATCTCCCGGCCGGCCTCCTTCATCGCTTGCTCGACCAGGTTTGCGGTGTGGAACGGCATCTGGGCGTTCAACTCGCGGCTGCGGACGATTATCTTCGGGTCGAACTTGGTCTTGCCATAAGTATCGAGGCCGTACTTCAGCAGCCAGGGGTCCTTGGGCAGGCAGTGGCCTCCCACTCCGGCGCCCGGCCAGTGCATGTTCCTGACCGGATTGGATGGCGGGTGGCTCGGGTCGTTGGGCAAGGTATTGACGAGTTCCCGTACTTTATACACGTCCACGCCCAGGCTCTCGCAGATCAGGGCAACCTCATTCGCGAACGCGATGTTGACGTCGCGGTAGGTGTTCTCCACCACCTTGGCGATCTCCGCGGTCAGTGCGTCGGTGGGATGCAGCTCCGCCTTCACGATGTGCCGGTACAGCTCCACCGCCCTCTTCGTGCTCTCCGGGTCGATGCCGCCGATTATCCTGGGCAGGTCGGTGATGTTCTTCAAAAGACGGCCCACCATCACCCGCTCGTAGGAGAAGGCCAGGAAGAAGTCCCTGCCGGCCACCTTGCCGGAGTTCTCCTCGAGGATGGGCTTCACAACGAACTCGGTGGTCCCGGGGGCTACGGTCGACTCGATGGCCACCAGTGTCCCGTCCTGAAGATGCTTGGCCACCTCGGCGCTCACCGCCTTCAGACTCTCGTATCTCGGCACGTGGTCCTCGTCGGTCGGCGTTTGGACGTCGATGAGGACCGCCTCGGCATCGGCGACGACCGAATAATCATCGGTAACGCTGAAGGTTCCCTTCTCCTTCACAACGCGCTCCACGAGCTCGTCCAGGCCGGGTTCATCTCCGCCTATGGGATTCCTGCCCTCGTTGAGCCAGTCTATCTTCCAGCCCGAGCGCTCGCTGCGCCTCTGCACGCCCACGACCTCGAATCCGGGCACGTCCGCGAACAGGGCCGCGGCAGGTATGCCGACATAACCCATTCCTATTACCACTATCTTCCTGGGCATGATGCCTCCCAAACACAATATCCTATATTTTTGTTTTCATATAAGAATATCAAATATAATATAACAATCATACAATCACCTGGGTGACAATCCCGACAATGTCCTCGTAAGCAAAACCCCGCCCGGAGGGCGGGGATATCAATATAGAGAACCACTTACATCTATTATTATATAATAGCTACCTAACATTTATATACATTAACACAATGGCCTGCGCTACCAGATAGGGTGCCAACCAGACGATGAGGGTTAAACTTACCCTGCATGTCCCCGGCTGCGGTTTTGCGGGACAGAGGTCGCCACGGTTCGCACTGGACAACACCTGGCAAGGCAAAAGGAGGCATTCCATTGCCTAAGATACACAGGCCGAAGAAGGGTTCGAGAGGCTACTCTCCGCGCAAGAGGGCGAACAGCCCGATACCCAGGTTCAACACCTGGCCGGAGTGTAACGAAGGTCCCCGTATCCAGGGGTTCGCGGGCTACAAGGCAGGCATGACGCACGCCTTCGTTGTCGACTACAGGCCCACGAGCAACACTGCAAACCAGGAGGTCCAGATCCCTGTCACGGTGGTAGAGACGCCGCCGATGAAGATAGTGGCCGTCAGGTTCTACGGGCGAGACCAGTACGGGTTGAAGAGCCTCGGGGAGGTGTGGACCAAGAACCCGTCGAAGGACCTGAGGAAGAGGCTGCCGGTCCCGAAGGAGAGTCGGGGGAAGGCGGTGGACCTGTCAAAGGTCGATGAGATAAGATTAATAGTGCATACGCAGCCCAAGCTCGTGTCCGGAGTGCCGAAGAAGGTCCCCGACATGATGGAGGTGCGCGTCGGCGGCGGTTCGGTCGAGGAGAGGGCCGAGTTCGCCAAGTCGTTGCTGGGCAAGGAGGTCACCATAACCGATTTCGTCTCGCCCGGGCAGATGATAGACGTCGCGGCCATCACCAAGGGCAAGGGCTTCCAGGGGCATCGGAAGCGCTGGGGCGTGAAGCTGCTCGACCACAAGAACAGCAAGCATCGGAGGATGATAGGCACCCTCGGTCCCAAGTCCCCCGGTTATGTAAGGCCTTCCGTACCGCAGGCCGGCCAGGTGGGCTATCACCAGCGGACCGAGTACAACAAGAGGGTCTTGAAGATAGGAGAGAGCGGGGAGGAAATAACGCCGGCAGGCGGATTCTTACATTACGGAAAGGTTGACAATCAATACGTCATATTGCACGGCTCGGTCCCCGGGCCGACAAAGAGGCTTGTGAGGTTCAGGGATGCGGCCAGGTACACGGTGGGCGTGAGCGTGGAATCACCTGACCTGACCTATATTTCCACGGAATCGAAGCAGGGGGTGTGATATAGATGGCGGATAAGACCGGCACAAAGGAAAAGACGGCAAAATCCGCCGGAAATGCACAGTCGGCTCCGAAAAAGGAACCGGCCAAGAAACTTCCCAAGAAGCCCCCGGAGGGCAAGGTCAACATCTACGGGCTCGACGGCAAGGTCAAGAACCAGGTGGAGCTGCCCCCAGTGTTCTCGAGCGAGTTCAGGCCGGACGTCATCAGGCGCGCCGTCACAGCTGCCAGGGCCAACCGCAGGCAGCCGTACGGACCGGCCCCCATGGCCGGAATGAGGCACGCCGTCCGCCAGTGGGGCAAGGGCCGCGGGGCCGCAAGGGTCATGCGCCTCACCCAGGGAAGGACGGCCGCACAGTCGCCGCCCAACGTGGGAGGTCGAAGGGCCCACCCCCCCAGGCCTGAAAAGAAGCTGGGCGAGAAGATCAACAAGAAGGAGCGGCTCCTGGCCATGAGGTCGGCGCTCGCCGCGGCGAGTGACCCCGAGATAGTGAGGAGAAGGGGCCACAGGATTTCGGACGGCCTCACGGTTCCCGTGGTCATCACAGACGATTTCGAGAGGCTGTTCGATAAGATAGCAAAGGACTACGAAAAGCAGGGCGAGAGACCCGCCTACACGAAGGAGACCCTTAAGTTCCTAGGCCTGCTGGGTCTGGAGGACGAGATGAGGCGTGCCAGGGATGGCATCCATGTCAGGGCCGGCCGCGGCAAGATGCGCGGCCGCCGATTGAAGAGGCCGAAGAGCATCCTGTTCGTGGTAAACGACATCGAGAACGCGCGCCGGTGCGTAGGGAACCTTCCGGGCATTGACATAGTCCAACCGTCAAGGTTGAACGTGGAGCTGCTGGCCCCGGGCGGAGACCCGGGCCGCCTCGCAGTGTTCACCGAGGGGGCGCTCAGGTCCCTGGGAGGCGAGTGACATGGCTAGGCCCAGGCCCATACTTCTCACGCCCTACGTGACCGAGAAGTCCATGAACCACATCTCAGGAACGCCCATAATGTCAAACACCGACGGCAACCGGCTGGAGTTCATAGTCAGGCGGGACGCTACCAAAGCGCAGATAAAGGCGGCGTTCGAGCGCAGGTACGACGTCAAGGTGGAGAAGGTCAACACCAGGATCATGAAGAACGGCAAGCACGCCATCATCAAGCTGACGGACGAGTTCTCAGCCGAGGACGTAGGAATGAGGATAGGCATATTCTGAGGTTTGTGAATGGGCAAGAGGATTATTCCGCAGAGGAGGGGCCGGGGCACCAGCACGTATAGATCGCCCAGCCACAGGCACAAGGGCTTGCCCAGATACCCGAGGGTGGAGAAGGCCGAGGGCGTCGTCGTGGACATATTCCACGCGCCCGGTCGCAGCACCCCGATGGCCAAGGTGAGGTTCGACGAGAAGACCGCGCTGATGCTCGCTCCCGAAGGGCTCAGGATGAACCAGCCTATACACATCGGACCGGGCTCGCCGGTCGAGCTGGGCAACGCGCTCCCGCTCGAAGAGATACCCGAGGGAACACTCGTCCACAACATCGAAGCGAGGCCTGGGGACGGCGGCAAGTTCGTGAGGACGGCCGGAACGTCCGCCACCGTGGTCACCAGGGGCAAGAAGAAGACCATCGTCCAGATGCCATCGGGAGTGTTCAAGCACATCGACAGCAAGAGCCTGGCCACCATCGGCATACTAGCGGGTTCCGGCAGGACGGATAAACCGCTTGCCAAGGCCGGCAAGAGCTTTCACGCTTACAGGAGCAAGGCAAAGAGACCGAAGAGGGTGAAGGGGATCGCGATGAACCCCGTGAACCACCCGCACGGAGGAGGCGGCCACCCGCACGTGGGTACCCAGAGCTCTCCTTCGTATAACGCCCCACCCGGCAGGAAGGTGGGCAGGATGGCACCCAAACCCAAGAGGAGGAAGCAATAATGGCCAGGAGACAGAGCAGGTCAACGTCGTCCGCCAAGGCGGCAAGGAGAAAGGCGAGGAAGCGGAAGGGCGCGATAGCCGCGAGGAGGAAGAAGGAGTTCACCTACCGCGGATTCACCATGGAGGAACTGCAGAAGATGTCGCTGGACGAGATACTTCCCCTGATGAACGCCAGGACAAGGCGCTCGTACACACGCGGCCTCAATCCGGAGGAGCAGGTGTTCGTCGACCGCCTTTTGAGCGGCGACAAGCCGGTCCTGAAGACCCACAGGCGCGAGATAATAATCCTCCCGAACTTCGTGGGCAAGAAGGTCAGCGTCTACAACGGCAAGGAATACAGGGACGTTGAGATCAAACCCGAGATGATAGGCCATTACCTGGGCGAGTTCTCGCCGACCAGGGGACAGGTGAAGCACTCCGGGCCGGGAGTGGGCGCTACCAGGTCGTCCAAGTTCATGCCTTTGAAGTAGAAATGGTGAAGATATGGGATACACAGGGGACTTCGACTCGGAAAGGATGGCGCGCGCCTACGGCAAGGAGATGAAGATCTCCCCCAGGCACTCTGTCGAGATATGCAACACCATCAGGGGCATGCACGTCCTCGGCGCGAAGGACCTCCTGGAAGCCGTGATGGAGAAGCGCGAGCCCATCACCTTCCGCAGGTACAACAAGTGTGTCCCGCACCAGAAGACCAGCAAGGGGCCGGGCAGGTTCCCTGTCAAGGCCAGCAAGTTCATACTCGGGGTCATCGAGAGCGCTCAGGCGAACGCAGAGCGCAGCGGAATGGACTCCGAGGACATGCGAATAGTCACCGCGGCCGCGTCAAAGGGCCGAGTCACAAGGGGCTACATGCCCAGGGCCCACGGTCGCTGGGAGAGCTTCGACGAGGAGACCACGAACGTGGAGATCATATTGGAGATACTGGAGGACTGAGATGGCCGGCGAGAGGAAGTTCATTCAGGAGAACGTTCGACGCGTGCTGCTCAAGGAGCACCTGAAGGAACAGGTCAAGCGCGCGGGCTTCGGTGGAGTGGACATACAGCGCACCCCCATGGGGACGCGCGTCACCCTCATCACCGAGCGCCCCGGCCTAGTCATAGGCAGGAAGGGCAGCTCCATCAAGGCCCTCACCGACACCATTGAATTCGAGTACGGCTTTGACAAGCCACAGGTGGAGGTCGTCGAGGTGGAGAACCCCAACCTCAGCGCCCAGATAATGTCCGAGAAGCTCGCTTCGGCCCTGGAGAGGGGCTGGCACTTCAGGAGGGCGGGTCACTCGACCGTCCGCAGGGTGATGGAGAACGGTGCAAGAGGCTGCCAGGTCATCATAGCCGGAAAGCTGACCGGCCAGAGGCACAGGACCGAGAAGTTCAAGGAGGGTCACATCAAATATTGCGGCGAGCCCAAGCTCCAGTGGATGGAGGAGGGCTACACCCCAGCCAAGCTGAAGCAGGGCATCATCGGCGTGAAGGTCCAGATAATGCACCCGGACGCGAAGCTCCCCGACGAGGTGGAGATCTTGGCCGCCGAGGACATGCCTCCGATGCCCCCGACCGAAAAGAATGGGGAACCGGAGGATAAAGCGTACGAAGAAGCTCCGGTGAAGGACCAGGAAAAGGGGCCGGAGCCAGCCGGCGAGGATGAGAAGAAGCCGGAGAAGGCCCCACCGAAGGAAGACAAACCGATGGAGGAACCCGCGAAGAAGGAGCCGGAGGGACAGGGACCCGCCGGGAAGCCAAAGGAGGAGCCATCCGGGCCCAAGACAGAGGAGGGGAGGCCCAGGGAGGAGGCCGAACCCGAGGCGGGTAAGCCGGAACCAAAGCCCGATGAGGCCAAACCCGGACCTGTAGAAAAGGCAGAGGAACCAGAGGCCGAACCCAAGGCTGAGCCAAAGAAGGAGGCTCCGCCCGAGCCTGAGAAACCGGCCGGGAAGAAGGAAGCCCCGTCGGCCGAAAAATCACTATCACCAGAGAAAGTCAAGCAGGCGGTAGAGCCGCCTGCGGATAAGGCATCCGCAAAGGAGGGCGAACCAGCGGAGAAGAAGGCACCGAAGGATGCCGAGGCCAAGGAGGACGCAAAGGATGGCGTTGCTGAAGATAAGTGAGATCAGGGATATGAGCGAGGACGTTCGTGCCGAGAAGCTGAAGGAACTCAGGAACGAGCTCATGCACGAGAGAGGCATCGGTGCGATGGGCGGCGCCCCTGCAAGCCCCGGGAAGATACGCGCGCTGAGGAAGAACATCGCGAGAATACTGACGGTGCAGCGCGAGTTGGAGATTTCCAAAGGGCATAATGTCAAGGGGAAACCAGGTGCCCCCGGCAGGACCAAGGGGGTCGGCGAGTAATGGCTGAGATATGCTCCGTTTGCGGATTGCCAGGCGAGCTGTGCATGTGCGAGGAGATCGCCAGGGAGCAGCAGCAGATCACCCTGAGCAGTGACAGCAGGAGGTACGGTAAGGTAGTGACGGTCGTCAGCGGCGTCAACTCCAGCGACATCGACGTCAACGAGCTGGCCAGGACGCTGAAGACCGAGTGCGCCTCAGGCGGCACCATCAAGGACGGCAACATCGAGCTTCAGGGCGAGCACAAGAAGAAGGTCAAGGCCAAGCTGGAGAAGATGGGATTCAAGGTTCAGGTGAAGTGAGAATGAGAAACGCCGGGAATCTGGGCAAGCACGAGCTGATCGGGCTCGACGTCAGGGTGTACAAGGCAGATGTGATGGAATACGAGGGCCGGATAACAGACGAGACGATGAACACCTTCGAGATAACCGATGCCAGCAAGAGCAGGACAGTCCCCAAGACGGGCCGCAGCTTCGTCTTCGACCTGGACGGCGAGAACGTGACGCTGGTGGGCGACAGTATACGCTACAGGCCGGAGGACAGGACCAAGAAGGTCAGGTGAACGCATGGCTGATGATAAGAAGACAAAGGAAGATGCCAAGGCACCCGCGAAGAAGGACGAGTCCAGGAAGGAAGCGTCGCCGAAGAAGGACGAGGTCAAAAGGCAGACGCCTAAGAAGGAGGCGCCCGCCGCCGCGCCAAAGGGAGAGGCAAAGGAAGTGGACCCTGCCCCAAAGGCCCCTTCCAAGGAAGAGGGGGAGAAACCGAAGACGGCCCCCAAAAAACTATCCGCACCCAAGGAAGCGGCTCCGAAGAGACAGGCGGCTTCAGTGAAGCCGGTCAGGAAGCCCAAGCCCCCGAGGAAGCCGATACCGAAGGGAATGGACATCGGGATTGACGTGGAACTTCCGAAAAAGGAATGCAAGGACCGCTTCTGCCCATTCCATGGCACGTTACCGGTACGCGGCCAGATCCTCGAGGGCATCGTGGTCTCCGACCGCATGCAGCAAAGCGTCGTGGTCAAGCGCGAGTACATGAGATTGAACAAGAAGTACGAGAGATTGGAGAAACGCTCGGGCAAATACCTGGCTCACAGTCCCCCGTGCCTCGGCACCAAGTCCGGGGACAGGGTGAGGATAATGGAATGCCGACCCCTGAGCAAGACCATCTCGTATGTAGTGATAGAGAAAAGGACCGGAGAGTGAACAATGAAAGGCGTGGCTGGCAGGCAGACGAGGGGCATCCCCAAGGGAGCGAGGCTGGACTGCATCGACAACACCGGCGCGAAGATAGTCGAGGTGGTCGAGGTCCCCAAGTACCACGGGACTCACAGGCGTTACCCGTCCGCCGGAATCGGCGACCTGCTCATAGTCAGCGTGAAGAAGGGCTCACCTGACATGAGGAAGCAGCTGGTGCATGCAGTCATAGTCAGGCAGAGAAGGCCCTTCCGCAGGTCCGACGGCACGATGGTCCAGTTCGAGGATAACGCGGTGGTCATCACCACCGAGAAAGGTGAGACCAAGGGTTCGGACATCAAGGGCCCGGTCGCCAGGGAGGCGGCCGAGCGATGGCCGAGGATAGCGGCCACAGCATCGATGATAGTGTGATAGCATGAACGAAAGGAACAGGACGACAGGCACCGGCGGCCCCCGCATCCATGATGGCGTGATAGCATGAAGGACAAGACGACCAAGCAACCCAGAAAGCAGAGGAAGGCGCGATTCACCGCGCACGGCCATTACCGGAGGCGCTACATATCCAGCCACCTCTCCGACGCCCTCATCAAGGAATACAACGTGAGGACGATGCCGGTACGCAAGGGCGACGTGGTCCGCGTCGTCAGGGGCAACGAGGAGTTCAAGGACAAGGAATGCATTGTCACTGACATTTACACGAAGGAGCTGAAGATAGGCCTGGAGGGAGTGAACGTGAGAAAAGCGGACGGTTCCGAGGTATCAAGGAAGATCGACCCGTCAAACGTCATCATTGTGAAGCTCGACCTCTCCGACCAGAAGAGAAGGGACAAGCTGGACGCGCTCAGATCGGGGGGAATGATATGAGCAAGCACATGAAGCGTCTCACAGCTCCGATATCATGGCCGATATCGAGGAAGTCCAACGTCTGGGTCACCAAACCCGCACCCGGTCCCCACGCGGTCAGAAAGAGCATGCCCCTGCTCGTGATAGTGAGGGACCTGGCCGGATACTGCGACACGGCCCGCGAGGCAAGGAGGATCATCGGCGCCCGCAAGATCTATGTGGACGGCAAACCCGCCAGGGACTACAAGCTGCCGGTGGGCCTGTTCGACGTGATATCGATCCCGGAGACGAAGGAGCACTTCAGGGTGCTCATGGACCGCAGGGGCAAGTTCAGGCTCATGCGCATCAGCAAGGAAGAGGCAAAGTGGAAGCTCGTCAGGATAGAGAACAAGACGGTCGTGAAGGGAGGCGTGACACAGCTCAACCTCCATGACGGCCGCAACCTGCTCCTCAAGAAGGATGCCAGAAAGACCGGGGATACCCTCAAGATAGCCATACCCGAGCAGAAGGTCCTGGGGGCCTTCGAACTTAAGGAGGGCAACAAGGCTTATCTGATAGGCGGCTCGCACATCGGACAGCTGGGCACCGTGCAGGAGATAGAGGTCACCCGCAGTCCCAAGCCGAACATCGTGATCTTCGAGGACGGCTTCTCCACCATCAAGGATTACGTGTTCATGGTCGGCACGGACGTCGCCCAGATATCGCTGCCGGAGGTGGACATACAATGACGAAGGGCGGCAAGATGCGCATCATCCGGGTCCAGAAGACGGTGGTCAACATCGGGGTCGGCGAGTCTGGCGAGAACCTGACGAAGGCCGAGAGGGTCCTGGAGATGCTCACCAACCGAAAGCCGATCAGGACACTTTCGACAACGACCAACCGCGACCTGGGCATCAGGAAGGGCCAGCCCATCGGCTGCAAGGTCACCCTTCGCGGCAAGGAGGCCGAGGATTTCATAAAACGGGCTTTCTGGGTGAACGAGAATCGCATCGCGGATTATTCCTTCGACCCTGAGGGCAACTTCAGTTTCGGCATCTCGGATTACACCGATTTCGAGGGCATGAGGTACGACCCGGAGATCGGCATCATCGGCCTTGACATGTGCGTGACATTGTCCAGGCCAGGACGCAGGGTGGCCCTCAGAAGGATCGGGCAGAGGAAGCTGCCGAAGAACCAGAGGGTGACCAAGGAAGAGGGAATCGAATTCATGAAGAACAAGTTCAAGGTGGAGGTGGTCAGATCGTCCTGACCTCGCTCCTCAGGAGGAATGTCGAATGAAGCCGAAGAAGCAGTTCGGCCGCAAGGAAGGCTGTCTGCGCTGCGGCAGGAAGCGGGGCATGATCCGGAGATACGGTATCCGGCTGTGCCGCCAATGCTTCCGTGAACTGGCTCCCGACCTGGGATTCAAGAAGTACTCGTAGGTGGAGAAGGAATGCAACACGACCCGCTCAACGACGCCATGTCACAGCTCAAGAACGCCGAGGCCGTGGGCAAGAGGGAATGCCTCATCAAGCCCAGCTCAAAGCTCATCGGCCGCGTCCTGAAGGTAATGCAGGACGGCGACTACATCTCCCAGTTCGAGTACATCGAGGACGGTCGCGGCGGGGTATTCAGGGTCCAGCTGAACGGCCGCATCAACAGCTGCGGCGTCATCAAGCCCAGGTACAGCGTGAAGAGGATAGACCTGGACAAGTGGGAATCCCGGTTCCTTCCGGCCCAGGACTTCGGCCTGCTGATACTCACGACCACCAAGGGCGTCATCACGCACTCCCAGGCGAAGCAGTTCGGCATAGGGGGCAAGCTCCTGGCCTATGTGTATTGAGGTGGCGGAATGGCTGTAGCAGGGATCACAAAGGAGGTCATCGAGATACCCGAGGGCGTTCAGGCAAACGTGCAGGACCGTACGGTCACCGTCAAGGGCCCCAAGGGAGAGCAGTCGCGCACGTTCCCGGTATCTCGGATTATCCTAGCCAAGGAGGGCAACGCCATCACCCTTACTGCCGAGCTGCCCAGGAGGAAGGACAGCGCGCTACTCGGAACCTTCAGGGGGCACATCCAGAACATGCTCGTCGGCGTTTCAAATGGCTTCGTGTACAAGATGAAGATAGTCTATTCCCACTTTCCCGTGAAGGCCGCGGCCAAGGAGGGGTACTTCCAGATAGACAACTTCCTCGGGGAGAAGCACCCGAGGATAGCCCAGATTATGGGCGACACCAAGGTCACCGTGAAGGGTGACGAGGTCATACTCGAGGGCTCGAACAAGGAACACGTCGGCCAATCCGCGGCCAACATCGAGCAGGCCACGAGGATCAAGGGTTACGACCTGAGGGTATTCCAGGACGGAATCTACATCGTCAGTAAAGGAGGGGTAGCTGAATGATGACGATGGAGAGAGAACTCCTTTCGAAGAAAGGAGTGCGAATTAACATAACTGAGAAGGGAGGTGTGGCCGATGCCTGATGATGAGAAACCGAAGGTCACCCCCAAGAAGGTTACCAGGCCGGCGGAGGATGACACGCCCAAGGTCACCCCCAAGAAGGTTGAGAAGCCGGAGGAAAAACCCCCGGCAGAGAAGCCCAAGGTCACCCCCAAGAAGGTTGAGAAGCCGGTCGAGCAGAAGGCACCGGCCGGGAAATCCAAGGCAGCTCCCGAGAAGGTTGAGAAGCCGGTCGAGAAGTCGAAGGTTGCACCCGGGAAGGTGGAGAAACCCGCGGCAGACACACCTCCGGCCGAGAAGGCCGCTCCGAAGAAAGTAGGGGAACCCGAGGTGAAGCCCAAGGTCACTCCAAAGAAGGTGGAGAGGCCGGAAGAGAAGGACGACAAACCTCCAGAGGACATCGAGATAGTCGAGGACGAGGCCGGGGATGATGTGGAAATCATCGAGGAAGAGGAGGAAGAGGAGGAAGAGGAGGAAGAGTACAGACCAAAGGCCAAGCCCGAGCTGTCCCCCGAGGAGAGAAAGGTACTTGCACTGAAGACTGCCAAGAGGGCAAAGAAGCCCAAGTTCCGCAGGCAGGAGTGGTTCAGGTACGTCAGGATCAAGGAACACTGGCGCAGGCCCAGAGGCATGCACTCCAAGACACGCCGCAACTACAGGTACAGGGCCCCCAAGGTCTCAAAGGGCTACCGGGGGCCGAAGGCCGTCCGGGGCAGGCACCCCTCAGGCTTCGAGGACATCCTCGTTCACAACACTGCCGACCTCGAAGGTCTGGACCCGAAGAGGCAGGCGGCCAGGATTGGACACACAGTGGGTACGAGGAAGCGCATCGCGATCAAGAAGAAGGCCGACGAGCTCGGTATCAGAATACTGAACTGGGGGTCCTGATATGAACCTGAAGAACCAGCGAAGGATGGCTGCCGAGCTCCTCGGGTGCGGCGTGAACCGCGTCTGGATAGACCCCAACCGCCTGGAGGACGTAGCCGACGCCATCACCAGGAACGACATCCGCGTAATGATCAACGCGGGTGCAATCAAGGCCGCCCAGAAGAAGGGCATCTCGTCCGGTCGGAGGAAGTACCTAGCCGGGCAAAAGAAGAAGGGCCGCCAGAGGGGACCGGGCAGCCGCAAGGGCGCCAAGGGCGCAAGGACGCCGAGGAAACGCCAGTGGATACGCAGGATAAGGCCCATCAGGGCCAGGCTGAAGGAACTGAGGGAACAGGGCGTACTGGACTCCAGTACGTATAGGAAATATTACCGCCAGGCAAAGGGGGGAATGTTCAAGAGCACCGCACACCTTGATACCCAGCTCAAGCTCCACGGACACCTGACGGACGACACCCCGACAGCCAAGGAGGTCAAGGAGGCCAGGAAGGCCGGGGAGAAGGTCAAGAAGCCGGCTACGAAACCTCCGGTGAAAAAGAAGGAGCCCGAAGTCCCTGGGGAAGGACCGCCTTCTGACAGGGGACCGAAGGATGATATATCAGATTCAATGGTTAAGACCGAGGATGATGTGAAAGGGGACCAGGGTCCCATCCCCGGTCCGAATGACGATAAACCAAATGCTAAGGAGGTGAACTGATGGCCAGGAGCCCGCGTTCAAAGGTGCCGTTCAGGCGCAGAAGGGAGCGCAAGACCGATTACAGGCACAGGAAGAACCTCCTGATGTCGGGCCAGCCGAGGGCGGTGGTCCGCTGCAGTTCGAGGAACACGGTCGTCCAGTTCGCCAGGTTCGAGGCCCAAGGGGACGTCATCCTGGCGGCGGCCAACACCAAGGAACTGACAAAGCTTGGCTGGAAGCGGGCCACTTCAAACACCTCAGCGGCCTACCTCGCCGGTTACCTGGCAGGCACAAGGGCGAAGAAATCATCACCGAAGGCCGTGCTCGACATAGGTCTCAGGGCACCTACCAGGGGCTCCAAGGTCTTTGCGGCGCTCAAGGGCATGCTGGACGCGGGGATCGACATCCCGCACGACGAGGCGATACTCCCTCCGGAGGATAGGATCAAGGGCGCCCACATGGGCGAGGACGTTCCCAAGATGTTCGAAACTGTCTTGGCCAAAATAGGAAAGGAGGGCTCCTGATGCCGGACTTCAACAAGAAGGAATCCACGTATGACATCGGCTGGGTGCCCAAGACCCGCCTCGGCCAGCTCGTATACCAGGGCAAGATAACCACGATGAGCGAGGCACTGGCCTCGAGGCACGCCCTGAAGGAACCGGAGATAGTTGACATCCTGCTGCCGGAGATGGAGGACGAGGTCCTCGACGTCAACATGGTCCAGAGGATGACCGATTCCGGCCGTAGGGTCAGGTTCGCCATCACCGTTGTCGTGGGCAACGGCGACGGGTTCGTCGGTATGGGCAGGGCCAAAGGGAAGGAGGTCGGACCCACCATCAGGAACGCCATCGACAGGGCAAAGCTCAACATCATCGAGATCAAGCGCGGCTGCGGCTCGTGGGAGTGCGGCTGCGGGAATCCCCACACCCTGCCTTTCGAGGTGGGGGGCAAGTGCGGTTCGGTCCAGGTCACGTTCAAACCCGCCCCGAGGGGTGTCGGATTGGCACTCGGCAGCGTTGCCAAGAAGGTGGCCAGCATGGCGGGCATCGAGGATGCCTGGGGCTTTGCCAAGGGCCACACAAAGACCACAGTTAACTACAGTTTCGCTGCGTTCGAGGCCCTGAGGGAGACATCGCGCATCAAGGTCACAGAGACCCAGCGTAAGAACCTGCACATCATGTCCGGGCCCAGCCAGGTCGTTTACCTGGAAACCTCGCCCGAGGAGCTAAAGCGACTCCTCGACGAGAAGAAGAAACGCGAGAAGGAGAAGATATCCGAGAAGGCCAAGGCGATCGCCAAGGACGCCGAGGTCGTGGACGGAGCTGACGAGGAGCCGGACCCGAACGAAAAGGATGATAAGAAGGATGGGAAACCGGAGCATAGACCGGCCCCCGGGAGGAAAGTTGAGCCCAAGGGGATGGATGAATCGAAGACCGATAGGCAAAAGGACAGGCCAACAACCGGGAAGGCGCAGAAGTACAAACCCAGGGAAGAGCCCAAGCCCGTGAAGGCCCGGGAAGACAAACCGAAGGAGGAATCAGAACCCAGGAAGGAGGCTCCGCCTAAACAGGACAAGCCCGGGGAAGGGGACAAGCCCGGGGATAAGCCAGAGGAAGAGGCCAAGCCAGGGGAAGGGGACCAGCCCGGGGACAAGCCCGGGGCTGAAGCCAAGGTTGAGTCGAAGGACCGCAAAACGGAATCCAAACCAAAGGAGCAGAAGGAAGCTCCGCCCAAGCCTGACGGGAAGAAGGAGGAGACCGAATGATACAGGCGGTAGTCAGGATAAGGGGCGACATCAACGTCAAGCCGGGCATCAAGAAGACGCTTCACCTGCTTCACCTGAACCGCGTCAACCACTGTGTTCTGATTAGGAACAGCCCGGTCAACGACGGCATGCTCAAGAAGGTCAAGGACTACGTCACCTGGGGGGAGATCAACCCGGAGGTCCTGGCAAAGCTCATAGTCACCCGCGGCAAGTTGATCGGGAACAGGCCGATCAAGCCGGAATACATCAAGACGGAGACCAGGCACGAGTCCCTGGTGAAGTTCGCCGGCGCCATTGTAGAGGGAAAGGACGAATACACGGCACTGAAGGACGTCAAGCCGCTGTTCAGGCTTCACCCGCCGCTCCAAGGTCACGAGGGATTAAAGCACTCCTTCAGGACCGGGGGAGCACTGGGTTACAGGGGCGAGGAGATCAACGCCCTGATATCCAAGATGCTCGGCCCCGAACCGAAACCCAAGGAGCCCAAGAAGAAACCGGCAAAGAAAGTCCCGACCAAGGTTGCCCCGAAGAAGAAACCGGCAAAGAAGGCCCCGGCCAAGAAGCCCACGCCGAAGAAGAGCGCCGCCAAGAGGGCAGATGCCAAGAAACCGAAGTCCTCAACCAAGCAAACAAAATCCAAAAGGGAGGTCAAGAAATGAGGAAGAGGACGGAGAAGCACAGGGCGAGTCGCACCCACGGTCGCGGCAAGAAGGCCGGTCGCGGGGCTGGCAAGCGCGGCGGGAGAGGCAACGCGGGCCTTCACAAGCACAACCAGATGAGGATGTGGAAGTACTTCCCGGACCACTTCGGAAGGAAGGGTTTCAAGCGGGACCCAAGCCTGACGTGGGAGAAATCGGTGACCAATGTCGGGGACGTGCAATCCAATCTCACGGCTTACATCCAGTCCGGTGTCGCGGAGAGGACGGGCAAGCAGATAATCATCGACCTGACAAAGACGGACGTGGTCAAGCTGCTCGGCTCCGGGGACATCAAGAGCCCGCTGACGATAAAGGTCTACGAGGCCACCGAGAAGGCCAAGGCCAAGGTAGAGGCGGCAGTGCTGGTAGCCCAGCGCTGGATTCTCGCCCGGCTTCGCAACGAGACCTTCTTCTCGCTGGGCGCCCTCAATCGCCGCATCGCGGAGCTTCTCGAGGAGCTCAACCACCGGCCCATGCGCGCCTACGGAGCGAGCCGTCGCGAGCTGTTCGAGCAGCTCGATCAGCCGGTCTTGAAACCCTTGCCGCAAGAGCGCTTCAGCCATGGGGACTGGAAGCACGCCAAGGTCAACATCGACTACCACGTCGAGCTCGACCGGCACTACTACTCGGTCCCTCACACGCTGGTGCACGAGAAGGTCGAGAT
>Ga0209536_100007612_pt1 | contig 16400 bp, 15 predicted proteins | sample DeeMarSeWOR28_12_FD_187461 | JGI IMG/M metagenome (GOLD analysis project Ga0209536, IMG submission 187461) | Marine sediment microbial communities from White Oak River estuary, North Carolina - WOR-2-8_12 (SPAdes) (version 2) | ecosystem: Environmental > Aquatic > Marine > Intertidal zone >... | reverse complement strand
CACTACCCCCGCTACTAGAAGAAACCTTGCACGAAAGTGCAGGGTTTTTTTATTACAGGGCGTTAAGCTTGCTTATAAGCCCTGGAGTAAAAAAGCACTGAGGGAGCGCAGCGACACAAGGTTTCTTTTAGTAAAGCACCCCCAAAATGGCACTCGCGAGCAAAGCGAGCAACACTACCCCCGCTACTAAGGAAAAGCCTTCCGAGCGACAGTTCGGAGGGCTTTTTTCATGGCGCGTCACCAAGCTGATAGGCTTGAGTGTAAGCAGACATGAGAAAAGACCATATTCTGCGAGGGACGAGCAGAATGCTTTTCCTTTATAAAGCACCTCCAAAACGGACTCGCAAGGCTGAAAGCCGAGCAACACTACCCCCGCTACTAAGGAAAGCCTGGATCGAAGATCCGGGCTTTTTTATTGGTGACCGTTGAAAGCTTGCTTTCATAAGTGCAACACTACTCCCGCAACTACCAGAAGGCGCCTCATTTGTATTACCCTAATTTATTAATAAATTTTACTATTAAATTCTATTATACAATAAAGACAATCAACTAAGCGTTTAGTTATATAACTATATAATTAGTTCGTATAAAACCCATAAGATTACAGCAATGAATACAAGAATTTTCATTTCAACCATTCTACTTTTTGTAGTAGCAAGTCTTGATTCTTTTGCTCTTCCTCTGGAAAACGGACCCTTTCAGGTTGGTTTCAGAAGCTATATGATCCATGATTCTTCCAGAACATACTTTAATGGAAAGGATAGCATTCCAAGACCACTTCTTGTTCATTTTTGGTACCCTGCTCCGGAAAAATGTAAAGGGCAAGCTTTAACTTTCAGGCATTATATCGATTTGATAGCAGAGCGGGACGATTTCAGCAAATCACCAGCTGAAATTAATAAAGACACCTACTATTATATCAAAGGATATTCAGATTACGCGAAGCAAAATTTTGGGTTGGATACAAGCATTGGTGTACAGCAAATATTAGATTCACCGGTATCTGCAAAAAGCGGGATGCCATTGCCCACAACTGAGCCGCGATTCCCCCTTATCATATATGCACCTTCAAATGGCAAGGTTTCTGTTCAGAATCATTCTCTATGTGAATATTTGGCAAGTCATGGCTTTATGATCCTCTCTGTGGCTTCGGCCGGACCCACCTCTAGAAACAGAGAGAACATGCCAAAAAGCACTATTGCACAGGTGATGGATATGGAATACATATTAAACTATGTCGAAGACAGTTTGAATATTCAATACACTGGTCTGGGTTTGTTCGGTTTTAGTAGCGGGGGAAATGCAATTACGGTCTTTCAAATGAGAAACAAGCAGGTGGACGTGGTGTTAAGTATGGATGGGAGTCAGGAATATTCCTATTATATGCAGCTTTATAAGATGAAGGAATATGATCTGGAAAAGGCAACTGTTCCTTACCTGAGTATCGTGAATAACTTTAATGATTATTCAATTTATCCTTTCTACACTTCGAATACAGGTACTGAAAAATTCATATTTCGAATGAATTGTTTAAATCATTATGGATTTATCTCGTACTGGCACTTCTTTGAATCCTGTTTACCCGGCTCAGAGCTAAGCAAGATAAGCATCAGCTATGAATCTATGAATGGCTTAATTTTGGCATTCTTTAGCAAATACCTAAATGATGAACCCTCATTATTTGATAATAGACATTATGCTGAAGGAGACAATGAATACATTATAGAAATGGAAATAGACTTTTCCAATATCACAACATTGTGCAATACTTTGCTGGATAATAATATGGACCTTGCAACCAAACAAGTGCAAGCACATAAAGATGAATTTATTGCAGGAAGAAATCAGCTCAATCTTTTGGCCAGGATGGTCATTAACAAAGACCAATCTATCTGGCTGTATCAAGAGAGTTTAAAATATGAGCCCGATTCCTGGCAGACCTATTATGATATGGCCATTACTTATAAAAATCATGGGGACATTACCCTGGCGAAGGATGCTGTAATGAAAGCGCAAGAAATGAATCCTGAAAATGATGAAATTAAAAATCTTTTGAATAAAATAACCAAGGAATTATGAGACTACTTCCAGCAATAATTATGCTTTTCTGCATTGAATTGATCAATGCCCAGGATACGATTCCTGATATTATTCTAAAAGGTCATCAATATACGGTCTATTGTACAGATATCTCTAAAGATAATCAGTATCTGGTTTCCGGTGGATGGGATAATTCTGTTAAACTATGGGATTACAAAAACGCAAAAGAAATTCAATCATTTGATTATCATAAGGATATGATCAGGTGCCTGAAATTCAGCAATGATAATACCATGATTGCCAGTGCATCCCGTGACAAAACCATTAAAATAAATAAGTTCTTAACAGGGGATATTATTACTATTGAAAATAATTATTCACCAAACATTGACGAGTATTACAGGGACACCTATTTCAACGCAATATCTTTTTCTCCGGACAATGAACAATTAATCTTTACTTTAGCCGGCCGTAATGAAATTTTCTTCTGGGACATTAAAACTAATAGCCTCACAAATAAGATCACAGGACATGAAGATGGGATGAAAGGGCTAGAACTATCCAATACGGGCAAATACATTGCTTCTATTGGTCGTGATTACACTATGATGATCCGGGACCTGGTCTCGATGGAAGAAACATCAAGCTTCAGGGGTCACGCAGGGTCTGTTGGGGCGTTATGTTTCAGTAAAGATGAAAAGTACCTCGTTAGCGGCGGAGGAGGAAATGTATCTTACCGAAAGCCCAAAGAGTTTTATAATCTGATGTTATGGGATGTGGTTAGTGGCAAACTGATATCTATATTATCAGGACATGTGGATGTTGTTATGGATATCAAATTTACCCCTGATGGGCGATATGTTGCCAGCGTCTCAGAAGACAATTCAGTTCGGATATGGGATGTCAAAACTGCTCAACAAATCTGGAAATATGAAAGCGATTGTTATTTCCTGTCGTGCGCTATTAGTCCAGATGGAAAGTACCTTGCAGCATCCAGCAGGGACGAAACAATAAAAATATGGGACTTAAACAGGATCCTTAATTAACTGGACTTTGGATTTCGATCGAATCCCTGGAAAATGCAAGAACTTTGATAATACCTTTCAATAATTCCAGGTTAGATATTTCAATCACCTTGTCTACTAGAAGAAACCTTGCACGAAAGTGCAGGGTTTTTTTATTACAGGGCGTGAAGCTTGCTTATAAGCCCTGGAGTAAAAAAGCACTGAGGGAGCGCAGCGACTCAAGGTTTCTTTTAGTAAAGCACCCCCAAAATGGCACTCGCGAGCAAAGCGAGCAACACTACCCCCGCTACTAGAGAAAGCCTGGATCGAGAATCCGGGCTTTTTTATTGGTGCACGTTGAAAGCTTGATTACACATGGGCAGCGATAAAAACTCAGAACAATGCCACAATATATCAACTAAAGAATTAGTTTTTATAGTATATTAGCTCAATCTCTTTATAATCAGCACTCCTAAAACCCAATATGTAATGAGAGAGTTCTACAGTAGCCTTGTTTTAATTCTTTTGATTCCTATCACTTTTGATGTGTTTGTTTGAGAGTTAGTTTTGCCATAATAGTTACCAGTTAATTCTAAAAATCTCATGAAGCGGATGATCATTTTACTCACTTTTGCCCTGGCAGGAAGCATCAACCTTTATTCTCAGCATGTAGAAATTCCCGATAAAGCGTTTCTTAAAGCTCTTATTGAATCGGATGTTGATACTAACGGAGATGGTCTTATCAGTTATACTGAAGCGGAATCTGTTACTTATTTGTCAGTTGAAGGTTCCTGGACAAAGCAGGAACAAGGAGAAGTGAAAAGCTTAACAGGCATAGAGGCCTTTAAAAATCTGGATACGCTTCGTTGTAATTATAACCAATTGACGCATTTGGATCTGTCAAAGAATACTTCCCTCACATTTTTGCGTTGCAGTAGAAATCAGTTAAGTAGCCTCAATGTTACTGGATGTGATAAACTCAAGCGACTGGAATGCGATAAAAATAAATTGCAAGAACTGGAGGTTTCATCAAGCAAGGCATTAACCAAATTGTTTTGTGATAATAACCAGTTAACCCATCTGGATGTTTCCCAAAATAATTCACTAGCCTTATTGATATGCTGGGAAAATCACTTAAACATTCTGGATGTTTCAGCATGCAGGAGTTTGACCAGATTGGATTGTGATTTTAATCAGATCGAGATCCTGGATGTTTCAGAGAACATCAATTTGGAGTATTTGAATTGCAGATTTAACCAACTCTCTGGTTTAAACGTAAAGGGATGTAAAGTACTCAAGGAATTACAGGCAGAAGGGAACAAGTTATCTACCCTGGATGTTTCGACAAGCACTGCAATGGAATTTTTGAATTGTTCCAAAAACCAGCTCAGGGCTCTTGATATCTCAAAGAATACTGAGCTGAAAAAAATACATATAAATGACAATATGAACCTTGAGTCGGTGTGTGTCTGGACAAAACCCTTCCCAACACCGGAGTTGACTATTTCTACATCGGGCAGTCCCAATGTTTATTTTACAACCAATGGAGGTAATTGCAATTAACTGTTAACTCCCTTTTCAGATTGAATCAGTTAATCCAACAATAGCATCTCGACAATTATGCTCAAACATTATATAAGACTGGGATTACGTAATCTTAGAAAGTACAAGGGTAATACGCTTGTGAATATTGCAGGGCTATCAATAGGGATTTCGATAATAATATTAATAGCGATTTATGCAAACAATGAATTACGCGTAGATACTTTTCATAGAAATTTTTCCGATATCTATAAGCTTAGCTATGGTTTATCAAGCGGTACACCGGGCCCTCTTTCCGGACTTCTCAAGCAGGAATTTCCCGAGATCAAAGAGGCGACTCATATAGAGACACGGCAGCTAAATGGAATGTCTCCTGTACTGAGGTACAATACTGAAACTTTTGAAATCGACAAATACTATTCAATTGATTCCAGCTTCTTTGATGTTTTTGATTTTCAAGTGTTGCGTGGAGATATAGAGGAAGCATTGAAAGATCCCTTTTCAATGATCCTCACTGAGAGCGAAGCAGCCAGGATTTTTAAGGATACGGATCCCATTGGTCAGCTAGTAACCTGGAAGGCCACAAATGAATTTCCCTTTACCATACAGGCCATTGTAAAGGATGTCCCGCAAAATTCGTCGATCGTATTTAATGGATTGATTTCAGATGTTTCTGTTAGAAAAATGACTCCGCACTATCCTGACAACTGGGGATATGGTATCTATGAGACCTATTTGCTTGTGCATCCCGGTAATGAACCGGGCCAAATGGAACAGAAGATCAAGTCTTTCCTGGTTAGCTACTATGAAACGAATCTGTCCAGGCATGTCTTCTATGATGACGCCCGTTCATTTCCACTAACATTACATTCCCTGAAGGATGTATATTTCAGTAAAGAGCTTACTCATGATACCACCATCGGGGGTAACCTGTTTCTGATCAAAGTATTGATCCTCATAGGTAGTATCATCTTACTGCTATCCTTCATAAATTATATTAACCTTTCAACTGCGAGGGCATCACTCAGAAAAAAAGAAATTGGTATTCAGAAGATATTTGGTTCTGCCAAGACTCAGCTTATTTATCAATACATTACGGAGACCATTATTCTGAGTTTCTTATCCGCTGCTATTGCAGTGATCGTTTCCATGATCGCATTGCCAGAATTCTCTCATTTCCTGGAAGTCGGTCAAAACCTGAAATTTCCTCCATATTTCCTCCTTCTGGTTTTCCTTGCGATACTGGTTCTGGGTATTGTTGCAGGCATCTATCCGGCATTTTTTATGTCATCACAAAAGGAGATAAGCATGCTAAGAAAAGATTCTGGACGCAAAAGTACAGGTAGTAAGCTTCGGTACTTTCTGGTAATCTTTCAATTTGCTGTATCCATCATATTAATTGCGTTTACCATCCTGGTCAACCAGCAGGTCAATTACATAAAAAACAAAGATACCGGAATAAGGAAAGATCACGTCATATATACCAGGCTGCCGCACCAGTTGTTTCGTAATGCAAAAGAGCATTTTACCGAACGTTTAGAAACCCTGCCTGAAGTTAAAGAGGTGTCGTATTCCAGCAGGATATTTGGCCAGATTGAAGATGGCAGCAGCATAGAATTGGAAGGAAAAACACTGAATTATAAATACATATGGGTTGATGCTGAATTTATTAAGCTCTATGGACTGGAACTCAAAGAGGGTCGGTTTTTTACAGAAGAGCTCAGGAGTGATATGAACACCACAGCACTGTTTAATGAAACTGCTGTTAGGGAATTCAACCTGGAAGATCCTTTTGATATAGAAATACGCGTGCCCGGCGGACATGCCAAAGTGATCGGCATCGTAAAGGATTTTAACTTCAATTCCCTGCATCATCCTGTCGAACCTCTTGCTATAATATATTTTCCAGGACAGGGCATCTATGCCAATATCAAAACCACAGGCCATGAGGTGGGGCAAACCATTGATAAAATAGAGGAGATATGGCAGGAACTTACACCTGAATATCCATTTCAATACAATTTTCTGGAAACAAGTCTCAATACCTTGTACAATAATGATAGAAAAATGGGCAGTGCAATCCTTTTAGCATCCCTGATTGCTGTATTGATTGCAATTATGGGGGTTTTGAGCCTGTCCCTCTTCATATGTCAGAATAAAGAGAAAGAAATTGGGATCAGAAAAATAAACGGTGCCAAAGTTTGGCAGGTGATCTACCAGCTGAACAAAGCATTTGTGTTCAATTTACTTGCTGCATTTATACTTGCCTGTCCCCTGGCCTGGTTCATAATGTCGAAATGGCTTGAAAATTTTGCCTATAAAACCATCATTAATTTTTGGATTTTCATCCTGTCGGGAGGGATTGTTACATCTATTACTCTATTGATCGTAAGTCTTCAAAGTCTGCAATATACTTTGCAGAATCCGGCAGATTCATTACGAAGTGAATAGTGATGAATAAATTCATCAAGATCCTTTGCTAATTCAAGGTTTCCTTTAGTAAAGCACCCCCATCCTGGACTCGCGAGTCCGCCTTTGGCGGATGAGCAACACTACCCACGCTACTTCCATTCTCCATGGTCGAATTATTATAAAAGGTATTGTTATATACTAAAGCCGGATTGGTTCAATTAAAGAATGAAAAGGGAACCATTCTTTCCATATGTCAACGGTTTCAGTCTTTTCCTGACAATTTCCTGACAAAAACCATATCGTTTCTTACCTTTTGTTAGATTTCAATTTGCCAAATTAAGGTGATATAAAAATCATTCTCATTTATACTACATGAGATCCGGTAAGAAAACGAGCGAGAAATCAATTATTTTATATTACATCATTGCCATTGTTATACCCTGCCTTTTATTGGGAGTCCTTGCTTTCCGCGGAATTAAAAATGACCAGGCTCTTGTGGAACGAGAACAACGACGGGTAATAATGGAAACCACACAGAAGATTTTTCGGGGATTGGAACGATCCATGGTTACGATTGAAAAAGGTTTTTCAGAACTGAATATGCACAATATTAGCCGGAAGAAAAAGATTTTCAAAAATGATACCCTGGTTAAATTTATAGATAAACACGATGTAATTGAAGGGGTGTTTTCTCTTGAAAATAATACCGACTTCTCACTCTGCAACAACAGGCTGCTATTTTTCCCCGATGGATACTTCCCGGAGAATATTGTTAATTCAATTCCGGAAAAGTTAAGGAATGGCTGGCAATACGAATTTATAACAAAAGATTATTCCAGGGCTTTTCGGTTTTATAACGCGTTATTAAAAAATACAAATGACAATAAGTTTCGTGGTGAATTGTTAAATGCAATGGCAAGGGTACAGAAAAAAAGGGGTGATATTCCTTCCGCATTGTCTGTATACGATTCGATCCAAAACAATTACAGCCACATCTACCTGCAAAATAACATCCCACTGGGCGTTGTATCTTTCATTGAAAAAACCGCTTGTTATCTTCAGGTAAACGATACCATTTCATCCCTTGAAAATACGGTAATGTTTCTTGAAATGCTGGCAGGGAACCACTGGGAACTTGAACAATCATATTTTAATGATTACCTGGAAAAGGCTGATGAAACAATTATAAAATGCAGGAATTCAAAAAACAGGATCCTGAATTCCACACTTGAAAAAGCAGATTCAGTCAAGGAAAGAATTTCAGCCGACCAGCAGACAACCGAATACCTGCTGACATTTCAGAACGGATACGAATCGATAGTTGAGAGTTTGTATTCTTCAAAAATACCTGATAATCGCAGGCACAAACAGGTATTAAATGGCAGGCAGTACTTCTACACTGTTTTACCCGGGGAAGAAAACACCGACTGGGGAATACTCTATAATACAAATGAAATCCTGGAAAGGTTAATAGTACCTGCACTTAATGAGTATGCTTCTTCTATTCGGTTTTACTGGATGATCACCAACAGCGACGGTGAATTCCTGGCAGGTTCTGATAGTATTCCTGGCGGACTGTTTACTGTTACTTCTGATTTTCCACCCGACCTGCCTCCCTGGAAGTTAATACTTTACGCGGAGGAAAAGGGATTAATCAATACTTTTTTCCGGTCAGGAGGGGGATTCTTTTTTTACATTTTTATTGCGGTACTCGTGATTCTTGGATTTGGACTGATTTTTACATTACAGGCCGTCAGTAACAAAATTGAGCTTTCAAAAATGAAATCATCGTTTGTTTCCACTGTTTCACACGAATTAAAAAGCCCGTTGACTTCTATCCGGCAGATGGCTGAAATACTGGTCTTCAAAAAGGTGCCCGCTGCAAGAAGGGAAAAATATCATACGATGATTTTACAGCAAAGCGAACGCTTAAGCCATCTGATTGAAAACATACTTGATTTTTCTAAAATAGAGGCCGGTCAGAAACAATTTTATTTTGAAGAAACAGATCTGGCTGCATTAACTGAAAATGTCATCCATACTTTCCGGGATCATCTGGCTTCAGCGAATTTTCAGATACATTTTACAAGCTCCGAAGCTATAAATAAAATCCCGGGGGACAGGGAGGCACTGGAACAGGTATTGTACAACCTGATCGATAATGCCATTAATTATTCAGGTAACTCAAAAAGAATAGAAATCAGTGTTGAATCAGACGATAAATGGGCCGAATTATGTGTCAGGGATTATGGAATCGGCATCCCGAAGGAAGAACAGGAAAAGATTTTCCAGCAGTTTTACCGGGTCGGACAGGAACTCGCCGGTTCGGCGAAAGGCACCGGGATTGGATTAACCATAGTTAAACAGATTGTCGATGCACATAAAGGCGAAATCAAGGTTGAAAGTACACCGGGTGAAGGAAGTTTGTTTTGTATAAAATTTCCGGGTTACAAATAACCCTAAAGAAATAATGAGAGAATACCAGGTCATGAAAAAAATCCTGATCATAGAAGATGAAGAACCCATCCGGGTCGTCCTCGAAGACGATTTCCTTTCGGAAGGTTACCAGGTTGAATCCGCCTCCCATGGAACAGAAGGCTTTGAAAGAGCCTTAAACAAAACAGCCGATCTCATTATCCTAGATATCATGCTGCCCGGAATGGATGGTTTTGAAATCTGTAAAAAATTACGAAGCCGGGGAATCAAAACGCCTATTATTATGCTTACGGCAAAAGGACAGGAAATCGACAGGATTCTTGGCCTTGAGTTCGGTGCGGATGATTATGTAATCAAACCTTTCAGTCCAAGGGAATTGCTGGCACGTGTAAAAGCAATCCTGCGAAGGATGGAAAATGATATCGAAAATGAAGCACAGCACTTTTTCAGTTTAATGGGACTTGAAGTTGATTTCCGGAACTACCGGTGTTACAAAAACGGGAAGGAAATTAACCTGACAGTCTTTGAGTTAGGCATTTTAAAATACCTGATCCAAAACCGGGGCAGGGCAATTAATCGGGACGAACTACTTGATGAGGTTTGGGGAAAGGATGTCGTGGTAACTCCGAGGAGTGTGGACACGCACATAGCAAACCTGCGAAAAAAGATTGAAGACGATCCTTCCAATCCAAAATTTATAGCAAGTGTACATGGTTTTGGTTACCGTTTTTCGGATTGACAAATTCCTGACAAAAACGTAACAAGGATTTGCAAAATGCTGATATCTGAGGATGGTTAACAGGATAGCTTTGAATAAAAAAGAAATCATGAGACGAAATCTTTTGCTTTTAGTCGTCTGTCTGATGATCTCGGCGATTTCATCAGGACAGCAGGAACAGCCCGACAAGCTGTTACGGGAAGCTATCTACCAGGAAGAAGTCAATGGCGACCTTGAAAAATCGATGGAACTTTATAAAAAGCTCCTGGATGATTTCCCTGATGACCGGGCCATTGTTGCAGAAGCGCTGTACCGGACTGGTCTGACCAATGAAAAGCTGGGAAACCAGAATGCAAAGGAATATTACGAAAAAGTAGTTTCCGGATATGCTGACCAGCCTGAAATGGTAAAACTGGCTCAGGCAAGGTTGGAGAGGATTTTGAATTTGGAACAATCTTTGTCAAACTCATGGCTGGAGCGTACAAAGAAAGAAGGTGAAGGAATTTATACTGTCAATTATTATGAAAAAAGCCCTGGTCAAGCGAAAAACAAATCGCTTGAAGGTTCTTCCATTTCCCCGGATGGAACTAAACTGGTAGGAATAGATTATTCAATCGGGCAGAATGTGGCCATATTTGACCTGAATACCCGGGAAATTCAATTGATTACAAAATATTCATGGACAGATGATAGTGGAGCCATTACTTATTATCCTCTTTGGTCGCCTGACGGAAAGGAGATTGCTTTTTCTTATGAAGCCGGGAATGGGAGTATAGATAATATTAAAGTATCCACGCTTGACGGCAGGACACGCAACCTTCTGAAAAATAATCTCAAATTTCAGATCATTCCCAGGCAATGGTCCAATAATGGAAGCAATATTTTAGCATTTAAGCAGGATAGTAGCGGATACTTTTCAATAGGCATGGTTCCTGCAACCGGCGGGGAATTTAAAGAACTTTACAAAACACAATGGAAAGCCTCAAATCAACTTGGTATAATGCCAGAAGGTGACGCTTCTCTGTCACCGGATGGGAAATATATTGTTTTTTCTGATGGCCCTGAAAATAATTTGGATCTTTACATTATGGATACAAAAGGCGGCACCCCGACCTTGCTGAGCGGATACCCAAACAGTGAGTATAATCCACTTTGGTCGCCCGATGGGAAAAATATAGTATTTATCAGGGAAACGAATGGTGATGCCTTAATGTTTGTTATGAAGATAGAAAACGGGAAAACGGCAGGGCAACCATCTTTATTAAAAGAAGGCATGCAGAATGTTGGGCTCATAGTCTGGACTCCCCATGGTATAAATTATGATATAGGTCTGAATATTCATGATATTTATACCATTTCTCTGGATCCTGTAACCGCTGTTCCGACAGGAAATCCTGAACCGCTTCAATATTCACCAACCGGTTCCAATATTCAACCTGTCTGGTCGCACGACGGGAAATATCTTGCATTTATAACCTATGGCCAAAAAAATCAGTTGGTACTTTTACCCTCTGATGGAGGCAAAGCAGTTTATTACCCGATTAATGCCCCGGGATTCTGGGAACTTGGCCTTTACGATCTGAACTGGCTTCCGGATAACAGTGGGTTAAGTTTTAGTGTTCAAAGTCCTGAAGGAATACCTACTTTGTATCGGATTGACCTGGCAACGGGAAAGTGGCAGAACTGGAATCCTCCAACTTTTCATTGGATACGAACTGCATCAGGGCCTGATAAGAACTCGGTGGTATATGGACGGGCAACTCCGGAGGGCCCTGGAATTTATAAGTTCAATACAGAAACTGAACAAATAGTAAAACTTAATAACATAGAACTGAATGAAGCATATTCTGTTTTCAGGCAATGCAGATTTTCCAGGGATATGAAGAAATTAGCATGCGATGTTGTTTGTCCTAGTGGCAGAAAGTTATTATTGATGGATATGGATTCAGGTGGATTAAAGGTGTTATCTGAAAAATACAGATTTGTATCTTTTTCACCGGATGCGGAAAAGGTATTGGCTATCGGGGAAGATGGAATAGCTGTTATTTCTGTCGACGGGGAAATTCTTGCGAAATTCGATATTAAGCAATACTTCCCTGAAGAAACCCAATTTATTGGATTTGATTGGTCACCTGACGGCAAGCAGCTTGTAATAGGTACACGTAATTTAATTTATCAGCAGGGCTTGATGAGAAATGTCCTTTATCAGTAAAAGATTCCTGGTATAAGTAATTATCTAATAAAAATAATGAAGTTGCCAGAAATTTATTTTCCGGCAAAAAGGGTAAGGCTTCAAATCCAGGGAAGGCTACAATCACATCATTATCAAGAAGGCAAATTACCAGAAGCCTTGTCCGCTACAGCGGACAGGGTTTCTTTCATTCATGACATCAAGTTGGGGTGGAGTTTGATGGCCTCTGAAGCTTATGCCTCAATGTCTTTCAGGTTTCTCCAGGAAACAAATTTGCCTGATCCTGTATTCAGGTTTTTATCACCCCCGTAAATGACATTCAGATTGCCTGAAAAATCTCCAGATACCTTCTGCCAGTATTTCAGATTTGTGAAGTAGCTTTCATTCATCGTCATACCAGATTTTATTTCATAAGGTACAGGGCCATCCGGATGGTCAATGATCAAATCAATCTCCTGTTTGGTTTTGTTTTGCCAGAAATAAAATCTTGGAACACCGCCATGATGCAAACGGCCCTTGATTAGCTCAGTTATTATCAGGTTCTCAAAAAGAGCGCCTTTGGAATGATATGTTTTAACCTGGTCTGCCGAATTAATCCCTACTAACGAACAAACCAGCCCTGTATCGTAAAAATACATCTTAGGAGATTTTGTGATTCTTTTACTGAAGTTCTTATAATACGGCTGTAAGAAATGAATGATATAGCTTGCCTCCAGGATTGAAAGCCATGATTTCGCAGTGTTTGGCGAAATCCCGGCATCACCAGCCAGCGAGGTAATATTGAGAATCTGACCTACTCTGCCCGCGCACAACTGAAGGAAATTGGAGAATGTGTTCAAATTATCGATGTTCTTCACCTGGCGCACATCCCTTTCAATGTATGTGCTCACATAGGAGGGGTAGAAATAGGTGGGATCGATTTCCCTGTCGTATAGCCCAGGATACAGACCTTTAAATATCAATTGGTCATAAGAATAATCACCAATCACTGTTTCACCCAGTTCCGACATGCCAAAGGGAAGCAGTTTTAGTATTGCCGCTCTACCAGCAAGGCTCTGAGAAATACTTTGAAGTAAAAGAAAATTTGAGGATCCTGATAATACGAAATGGGCTTCCTTACTGGCATCGACAATCCCCTGTATGTATGAGAATAACTCAGGTGTACGTTGAACTTCATCAAGAACTGCCCCTGAGGGATAGTTATTCAGAAAACCACGAGGATCACTCAAAGCGCTGTTCCGCATATCAATTTCCTCAAGGTTAACATATGGAAGATCATCATATATGGATCTCAAAAGTGTGGTTTTTCCACTCTGTCTTGGACCTGTTAGACTTATAACAGGAAATTGCTTCCTGAGCTTTTTGATGATTGGCGCTATTTCTCTTGGAATCATATCCAAAGATAATAATATTTGGACATATCTGCATTCAGAATGATTATTTGTCCAGATATAACCATGATATCAAATCGACACCATTGTCTCAAAGGAACATACGCAATCAGGCAAATTCCCGGTAAATCATTTGTATAATCTGCTGACAAAAAGCGAAATTTCAAGTAATACCTATAATACCGGATAAATAAAGGGCTTCAGCGATATTTTTAGCTGACAAAATGATGAAATGTCATAAAAGTGCTGACAAATCTACAATTGATTATTAATCACTTAGGCGTTTTGAAAAGTCCTACCCCCGCTACTAAATGAAGCCTTGCGCAAAAAGCGCAGGGCTTTTTTCATTTATGGCCTCAAGCTTGCTTGAAAGGCCATGGAAGGAAAAAGGTCTGAGTGAACGAAGTGAACCAAAGCTTTGTTTAGTAAAGCATCCCCTCTTGGTACTCGTGAGTCAGCCCAAGGTGGACGAACAACACTGCCTCTTTGCATATTCCATCACGCTGATTTTTCCATTCCCAACACATTAACCCGTGTATGGAAAAGAGCTGTCAATCTTTAACCATCCCTGAAACTCTGGTTACCAGCAAAATCTATGTTATGCGGAATAAGAGGATAATGCTCGACAGGGACTTGGCGGAGCTGTATGATGTTGAAACTAATGTCCTCAATCAAGCTGTCAAAAGAAACATCGAAAGGTTTCCTGAAGAATTTATGTTTCAACTTAATACTGAGGAGTTTGAAATCTTGAAGTCACAAAATGAACTGTGTTAATATCCAAATCATGCTGATTTTCTCAAAAATCAGAGAAATGTTAATAGATACACTCAGCATGAAACTTGATATTGAAGAGATTAAAAGACGCCTATCCAATCAGGATAAGAACCTAGAACTTGTTTTCTCATATTTAGACGAGCTTATTGATAAGAAACATGAGGCAACTACCAGAAGACCAATAGGGTTTAAACGTAATCAGAGATAAAGCTATGTGCTTATTCAATTATCGGCACAAATATGCACAGCTGTCAATTTCATTCAATGCTCAAGAACAAAATGCTAGATCAGGATGTTCCAAGACAGATGAAGCTCAATCAAATACTTACGAATCATGAAGCAGATCTGGCAGCATCTTAAAAAGAAATGGATCAAGTATCTTTTCGAGACACTAGCTATCATCATCGGTATTTTTGGGGCATTCACCCTTGACAACTGGAACCAGGACAGATTAGACAGAAAGGAAGAGATCCAGATTCTAAAAGAGATCAGTGGAGATCTGGCAGCAAGTTTAGGGGTTCTTAAAAATAACATAAGATCGGAGATGAATGGACTGAAAGCCATGAAGATTGTTATCCATCAACTAACCAATGACTTACCGTACCATGATTCCCTGAATCGCTATTTCTACAACCTGAGTGCAGGCGTTACACCTGTATTCCCGTCAAGCGGGTTTGAAACTTTGAAATCTAAAGGAATAGAATTAGTGTCCAACCCGGAAGTTCGCCGAAATATAATCACCATGTTTGACCAAAGATTACCGGGTTTGACCGAAAGTATTCGATATGATCAACATGTGAGGCATGAGCAATATTTGGCTTCAGCATACATTGATAAATTTACCCTGCTATCAAGGGACCTGGGAGATCCTGTTGAAGATAATCGAATAAAAGATCTGGGAACCAATTCCGTAGCTGTACCGGTGGATTATAACCAGCTTATGAGGGATCAGCGATATGAAAACCTGGTCAGGGAAATGTATAACAACAAATTGTGGATGATGAACTACGAAAAGGAGATCCTTGAGAACATTAAAGCTTTTAAAGTTGAAGTAGATGAAGAAATTAATAGACTTTCTTCATGAACCATGGTCATATCAAATAAGGATTGGGTGGGCTAGAAGTCTCCAAAAATTTGTTAATCAAGTACATAATGGTGGCAGGTCGTATAAACCGGGACGGAAAGTAAAAAAGATCCAGCCAGGATAACTATTTTATAGGTCTTCGGTGTTCATTAATAAACTATCTCCGAATTTATTCAGATCTTTCAACAATTCCAGGTTAGATATTTGGCTTCGCCGAGCTAAAGGTTCAATCACCTTGTCTACTACCAGGAACCCGTTGCGAATTCGCAACGGGTTTTTTATTTCCAAAGCGTCAAAAGCTTGCTTTTGTAAGCACATCCAATAAAATATTGCCATCTATATATCTTCATTTTATTGTTAACCTGCAATTTAAGATTCTTCATCTCTCATTATAAATATGAGTTTTTATCACTTTGGCGTCAGACAATACATTGTATGCCATGCAGTAAAGAAATTGAATGACTGTTAATATTAATCAAAATCCTGAACAAAAAGCTCATGACAACATTCGTAAAATTTGGTTGAGGCAGGATGGGTTGTTCAGTCAAAAAATGAAGAATCTTAATAACGATCCACTTCCATTCGTTTACGAAAGCACGGGTGTCCTTACCCGATTCACCGAACATATCTCAGGGATTTTTGTTATTTCCCATTGAAACTCAAACGAATCAAGAATGAAATCGACCTTATTCCTTATTGCCATTGCTATCGCAACACTTACATCCACCGGCTGTGCTTCCACCTCAAAGGCCTCCGAATCAAAAAACTCAGAAGCTCTTACCTTTGAAGCCCCCGCAGACCGTGGTTC
>Ga0209536_100007611_pt1 | contig 16402 bp, 15 predicted proteins | sample DeeMarSeWOR28_12_FD_187461 | JGI IMG/M metagenome (GOLD analysis project Ga0209536, IMG submission 187461) | Marine sediment microbial communities from White Oak River estuary, North Carolina - WOR-2-8_12 (SPAdes) (version 2) | ecosystem: Environmental > Aquatic > Marine > Intertidal zone >... | reverse complement strand
TAAAACGCTTAAAATTCCGCACAAAAGAAAGAGTTCCAAGCGACGTAAAATAGTCACATTGAGATCTGGCAACAGTCAGGGACAGTAACATGCAGCCTGTCGAGAGGATTCTGTTTTGCTACCTGATTAAAGCGTGGTATTTCAAAGCCCATAATTGAAATCTTGCCGATTGGCGGTTAAATTATGTCAGATAACGGAGATAATCGCAAAATTGTCTATATTCGGATGGGCAACTTCATAATTCATATCCAAACGTTGTCTTCTGCAGTCATTTCACCACCTGTGTCACCGGTGTTAACTGTGCCTGCAGGTTCGACGAGCATTATTTTGCATTCTTTTTCAGCAAAGGGTTTATGCTCCACCCCCCGCGGTACAACGAACATTTCACCTGACTTCAAATCAACCTCGCCATCCCGGAATTCAATAGACATTTCGCCATCAAGAGTGATGAATACTTCATCGGTGTCATCATGGCTGTGCCATACGAAGTCACCTTGGAATTTCACAAGCTTAAAATGATAATCGTTCATCTGGGCAATTATTTTTGGGGACCAATGTTCTGAAAACTTAGCGAGTTTTTCTTCAAAGTTGATTGCTGAAAACTTCATAAACCTCTCTCCTGATATGCACAGTACAGCTAACCATAGAGCTGAAGGGCGACGGGTTTGCGAGCCGTCCCTCTCCTGCGGTAGGTTACACCCTCATTTAGCGAAAAGCGCTCAATGAGGCGTTAATCGTTATTTGTTATTCGTTATTCGAATTTGATGATCGCCTCATTTTATAATTCCATGATTGATGAAATATAAAAACGGATCTTATTCCATAAACGATTAACCAATAATTAAATAACGAATCACTCCCAATTGGTTTTTAACTCAATTGGGGTATTACTTCCTCTTATGTTTTATCAAAAGCCCCGGAAAAAACATGGGTGTCCTTTTTCTGTATTCAACATATTCTTCACCGAGGCGCTTGACGAGTTCCGGTTCCTCGATAGCCTTTAACTCCCAGACGTTAACCAAGATAAAAAGAGGAGTGAAAATAAAGATAACAGAAAGAGATCCGAATAATATACCAAACCCAAAGAGCAGAGCAAAAACACCAGTAAGCATTGGATTCCTTACATAGGCGTAAGGGCCGGTTGTGACCAAGCTGGGCGGCGGATTGAAGGGCACCGGTGTTCCTTTTACTTTGAGAAAATACAGCACTGACCATCCCATTAAAAATAAGGCAATCGAAAAAATAGGTAGGGATAAAATGATATTCAGCGGTTGTATGAATAGTTTGGGAAGCTTTAACAATTTATCTAGTTGCAGGGCTAAAACAACAAACAACGCCGTAAACGCAGCATAAAAAGTGGCTCCAATTGGGGTCATAATATTTCGAACCCTTTTGCTGCTGGTTGCGATTTTGTACAGAAAGTCAACCCATAGGCTTCGCAAACGCATAATTCAAGCCCCAATTTATATTAAGGTTTCAAATCCGTTTCTCATCATGAAATATTTAAAAATGATCGAATAAATTGTTCGATCTGTTTTTTGCCCTGATAGACGCCGAAATGTCCTTCACACAGAATATCAGCATTAAGACTCAACATAAATTTTAATGAATTTAGGTATTGCTGGGTATCGGACAGCAGGGATGGATCCAGAGGACCGTGAACATCCTGACCAAAGAGAACCCGGGTTGAGTCTAAGTCCACCACAAATACAAGTGAGCCGGGGGAATGCCCCGGACAATGAAAAGCAACGATCTCTCCGATGCCTACCTTTATGGTTTCTTTAGAGCCATGGATTTTGTAATCAACTGGTAAAGGATCCATGCGTGCCCCATACCATGAGGCCGCAGTCACGTGCTTATCACCCGATTCCAGATATATTGCATCTAATTGATGGGCCAGAATATTACAGCCATATTGTAATTTAACTGCTGCCGCGCCGCCGGTGTGATCATAGTGGCAGTGGGTTAACAGTAAATATTCAATCTCAACTTTCGGCGGTAGCACTGCGGATATATTATTTACCAATTTGTCATGGGCGTTGCCGCAGCCGGCATCAATCAGGGCAGCTTTTTCACCAAATTGGATTAAATAGATAGCGGCATCATCCGATGCCGTAAACCCGGCGCCTCCCACCTGCCAAACGTTTTCTATAATTTCCATTGCAGCCTTTCTTGGACATAGGACTTTTCAATTTCACTTTCTGTATTATTATCAATTATCAACATCAATAACATAAAACATGAAATCGATAAATATCTTGATTTCAAATCATCAAGGAGAATACTATGGATCTCAAAGAATATTTTGAAAATACTAAAGGCTCGGGTGTTTTAGCGACCGCAGACGCTGATGGTAAAGTGGATGCGGCAGTTTATGCCAGACCGCATTTCATGGAAGATGGTTCCATTGCCATGATTATGCGCAATAGGCTTACTCATCATAACCTCCAATCCAATCCGCACGCGGTCTATTTATTCCACGAAGACGGCCCCGGATATAAAGGTAAAAGGCTATTTATAACCAAGGTGCGGGAGGAGCAGGATACCGAACTGCTGGAATCTTTGCGTCGCAGACAATACCTTGATGAAAAGGATGAATCCAAATTTCTGGTATTTTTTAAATTGGACAAGGAGCTGCCGCTGGTTGGTGCCGGTAAATAGTGCGCTTTGGGGTACCGGCATCATTTCTTTCACATGCAAAGAAAATGCAACATAAAGTATGGAAAAAACAGAAGAAATTAAAAAGCGTCTTAAGGATCTTTTTGTCTCGCAAAATTTAGCGGTGCTTGCCACCCATCAGGACGGCCAGCCCTATACCAGCCTGGTGGCGTTTGCCGCCACCGATGATTTAAAACATATTTTCTTTGTGACGCCAAGGGCAACGCGCAAATTTGCCAATTTAACTGCAGATTCTCGTGTGGCGGTTCTTGTTAACAGCAGTATAAATCAGCCTTCCGATTTTCACCAAGCGGTCTCCGTGACTGTCGTCGGTAGTGCCGAAGAAATTAACGGCCCCGAACGCGAACAGCATTTGCAAAATTATGTGGCCAAACATCCCCATCTGGTAGATTTTGCCAAATCGCCCACTTGTGCTTTGGTCCGGGTGACAGCGAAATCCTATTACATGGTGAAAAACTTTCAAAACGTCATGGAGTTGCACATCACCGAATGAACCTGATCGTACCGGCCTCGAAAGTTGATGATAAAGACAGCAAACGCATCGGTGGGAAGGGTTATGCTCTGGCATCCCTGGCAAAGAAGGGATTTAATATCCCGGAGACCCTGTGCGTGACCAAAGAAGTCTATAACGAATATGTAACCCGGACCGGTTTGCGTGAACGCATCTTGCTTGAGTTGCATCGAAAAGAATTTAAAGAGATGCGTTGGGAGGAAATTTGGGATTGTGCCACGCGGATTCGCAATATGTTTCTGAGAACGCCCATGCCTGCAGAGCTCGAAGCGAGCCTCAAAGATGCAATCGCGTCTCGTTTGAGTGGCAAATCCGTGGTCGTGCGCTCATCAGCGCCGGAAGAAGATGCTGCCTCATCCTCCTTTGCCGGCTTACACGAATCCTACTTAAATATCGAGGGAACCGATGCGGTTTTAGAGCATATCCGCAAGGTCTGGGCATCGCTTTGGTCGGATGCCGCGTTGCTCTATCGCCAGGAAATCGGTTTGGACGTAGAAAAGAGCTCAATGGCGGTGGTCCTTCAGGAGATTGTCGTCGGCGATCGATCCGGCGTGGCATTTACTGAAAATCCCAATGATCGTTCTCAGGGGGTAATTGAATCCGTATACGGCTTAAACCAGGGTCTTGTGGACGGTGAGATTGAACCCGATCGCTGGATTATGGATCGCATGAAAAAAAAGATAATTACCCACATACCGGCGAAAAGGAAGCAATGGATAATTCCTTTTAAAAATGGCGTTCAGTTGTCACCGCTGCCGGATACGATGTCGAATCAGCCACCGCTTAGTCCCAAAGAAGCACACAACGTCTTTGCGCTGGCCATGAAAGCAGAAGATTTTTTCAAGACTCCCCAGGATGTGGAGTGGACGTTCAGGGACAATGACCTGTTTGTGCTGCAGTCGCGTCCGATCACCACCGCGTCATCAAAAACATCTGAGGACAACCGCAGCTGGTATCTGAGTTTGCATCGCAGCTTTGAAAATTTAAAAGGTCTTCGCAAAAAAATTGAAGAAGATCTCATTCCCGGTATGATTGCCGAGGCAAATCATCTGGCGGAAATAGACCTGGCGATCTTATCTGATCATAATCTGTCCGAAGAGATTAAACGTCGTTGGGAAATCAATCACAAGTGGGTCAATATTTATTGGGAGGAATTTATTCCATTTGCCCACGGGGTGCGATTATTTGGGCAGGTGTACAATGATGTTATGCATCCTGAAGATCCCTATGAATTTATTGATCTGCTGACACGTACGGATATGGCCAGCCTGGAGCGAAACCGGATGTTGGAGGACCTGGCAGCCCATATTCGAAATGATCACCACCTTCGTGAACAATTAAAAGAAGGCAGATATCCGGATGTAGAATTGGTGTTTACCCGGAAAATGGACAATTTTATCAAACAATTTGGCGATTTGACATGCGCCGTTACCGGAGGGAAACAGTGCGTGCTGGGTACCGATCCCTTGGTAAAGATTTTGCTTGAAATGGCGGCCCACCCGTCCACAGCTTCCGCTGATCGAAAATCAAACCGTACTGCTGCACTCATCGAAAAATTTCTTAATCAGTTTGATGAGGATAAAAGATCCGAAGCGAATGAAATGCTTGAATTAGCCCGAACCAGTTATCAATTGCGAGATGATGATAATATTTATCTGGGTCGGATTGAGGCACAGTTAATGGCCGCCATTCAAGCGGCCAGACATCGCCTTGAAGATCAGAAACAAAAAAAAGGTGATGCCGTTGAACCGAATGTCCTATCAGAATTACTCGCGGACTTGGATCATCGCGCGAAAACATCATCTCCATATAAAAATACGCCGTCCCCGACTTTGGAGATTAAACCCAGACAGCTTATCGGGCAACCGGCAGGTCCCGGAATTTCCAGAGGCAAAGCACGGGTAATTCAGCAACATACCGATCTGTCTGATTTTAAATTCGGTGAGGTGTTGGTATGCGATGCGGTCGATCCCAATATGACGTTTGTCATTCCCCTTGCCTCTGGGGTTGTGGAACGAAGAGGCGGCATGCTCATTCACGGTGCGATCATTGCCAGGGAATACGGACTTCCCTGTGTCACCGGTATTCCGGATGCCACCGAGTTGATAAAAACCGGAAATGAAATTACGGTGGACGGATATTTAGGGATAGTAACTGTAGGCCCGGAAGAAATATGAAAACAGTTTTTATTATGAAAGTTTAATTTTTCACAAATTTATATAGTGTGCGTCGGTCAGTCCGTTAAGTAATACAAATGATCTCAAATTGAAAAATTGTTGGAAAACCGTTGGAGGTGTTTGATGGAGGACAGGGTTAAACTGGGAATCAGTATGTGTTTGTTGGGCGAAAACGTTCGCTGGAATGCCGGACACAAGTTGGATAGATATCTGACAAATACCCTGGGTCAGTTTGTCGAGTATGTTCCGGTCTGTCCGGAGGTTGAAGCCGGATTCGGTGTTCCCAGGGAGTCGTTTCGTTTAATCGGCGATCCGGAAAGTCCCCGTTTGATAACCTTTAAGAGCAAAGAGGATCATACCGACCGCATGCTCACTTGGGCCGAAAAACGCGTAAAAGAATTGGAAAAAGAAAATTTGTGCGGCTTCATTTTTAAAAGTGACTCTCCCAGCAGCGGAATGATACGGGTAAAGGTGTACACCGAAAAAGGAATGCCGGAGAAAAAGGGTGTCGGTATGTTTGCCCGCGCATTTATGGATCATTTCCCGCTTATACCGGCTGAAGATGATGGTCGGCTTCATAATCCGAATATCCGAGAAAATTTTATCGAGCGAATTTTTGCCTTACAACGCTGGCGAAATACCGTCGCGAAAAAGCAAAGCATGGGAAATTTGGTAGATTTTCACACACGCAACAAACTTTTGATTCTATCACATAGTCAGAAGCATTCGAGGCTTATGGGCAAACTGGTAGCAGACGGCAAGAATATGTCTATGAAAGAACTCTACAATCAATACGAAGCGCTTTTGATGGAGGCACTCACACTTAAAACAACGGTTAAAAAGAATTATAATGTTTTGCAGCACTTGATGGGGTATTTTAAAAGGCAGCTGTCTACAGACGAAAAGCAAGAATTGCTCGAAATTTTTGATCAATACCGCAATGGATATGTGCCTTTAATTGTTCCGATTACCTTAATTAATCATTTTGTAAGAAAATATGATCAACCGTATCTGAAAATGCAAACATATCTGAATCCGCATCCCATTGAGTTAAAATTAAGATCATATGTATAATTATGGATGGAATGGTGGAGTTTTCATGTTATCAAATAAAATGCTTCCACCTTCCGTATTCCGACTTCCGAATTCTTTATGGGTCCACAAATATAGCGTTTGTACAAGGCTGAATTGAAGCCTTTTATGGAAGAAAGGGGATTTGATCATGCCAAATAGACCTATCCTTGTCACCGGGGCTACCGGCTATGTCGGCGGGCGGTTGATACCGGCCCTGCTCGATGCGGGATACCGGGTGCGGGCCATGGGCAGATCCCTGGACAAGCTTGGCTGCCGTCCCTGGTCGCACCATGAGCGGGTGGAGTTGGTCCAGGGCGATGTATTGGACCTTGCATCGCTAAAAAAGGCGGCCGAAGGATGTTGGTCGGCCTATTACCTGGTTCATTCCATGATCGCTCAAAAAGAAAAGTTTGTTGAAGCTGATCGCAGAGCCGCCCAAAACATGGTTGAAGCTTCAAAGACAACAGGTCTGGAAAAAATTATTTACCTCGGCGGACTGGCGGAGGCTAAACATAAAGCATTAAGCCGGCATTTGGAATCCCGGTTAGAAGTGGCTGAGATACTTCGCTCCGGTCCGGTTCCCACCACCGATTTGCGCACTCCCATGATTTTAGGGTCCGGCAGCGCCTCGTTTGAAATATTGCGCTATTTGGTTGAACGCCTGCCGGTGATGACAACCCCGAAATGGGTTCTCTCTTTAAATCAGCCTATTGCGATTCGAAATGTGATTAACTATTTGATCGGTTGCCTCGAGAAAGATGATACGACCGGACAGACATTTGACATCGGGGGGCCGGATATCCTTACCTATCGTGAACTTCTGAACATTTATGCCGAAGAAGCCCATCTCCCCAGACGCTGGATCATTCCGGTGCCCGTGCTTACTCCCACATTAAGTGCCTTATGGATTCATCTCATCAGCCCGGTGCCCGCCGCTATTGCATTGCCGTTAACCGAAGGATTAACCAGTGATGCGGTCTGCACCGAAAATCGCATCCAGTCCATCATTCCCCAGGAATTGTTAAGTTGCCGAGAAGCCATTCGTCTGGCATTGGATCAAATAAAACAGCAGCAGGTGGATACCTGTTGGATGGATGCGGGCGATCTGCTTGAGCCCGAGTGGGCCCATTGCGGAGACGCGGACTGGGCCGGTGGGACCATTATGAATTGCGGCTACCGGGCAGGCCTGCGGGCAACCGCCGAGGAAGCCTGGCAAGCTGTCAGTAAAATTGGCGGAAAAACCGGCTGGTATTTCGGCAATTATCTTTGGAGACTGCGCGGCATAATGGACAGGCTTGTGGGGGGCGTCGGGTTAAGACGTGGACGCCGGCATCCGACGGATATCGGCGTAGGGGATGCCCTGGATTTTTGGCGAGTTTTAGAAGTAGAAGCGCCGCGTCGATTATTATTAGTGGCCGAGATGAAAACCCCCGGTGAGGCCTTACTCGAATTTCAAATTACGCCCGCCGGAAATAAGCATGTCGAATTGCAAATGCTCTCCCGATTCTTGCCGAAGGGTTTGAGCGGAATTATTTACTGGTATGTACTGTACCCGATTCACCAATGGATTTTTTTCGGCATGCTCAAATCCATTGCCAAATCCATCGACAGGCCTCTTGTATCGGACCCTGAACGCTTTACACCCAAGCTGCACACGTCCTGCGCCCTGCCGCAAGGAAGATCATAATCGGACCAACTCAATATCCGCTGCCTTCTTTGATTTTGTGTTTTGCTCTCATTCTGCAAGACATTACCCCGCCTTGGATGAATTTTGAAATACGAAATGACGGATTTGATGCAGTATGCACTTAAGCCGGGAATCCTTGGACAATTGCTCAATCATATGCTAATAAGGGCCAAACTGTGCGAGATTTTTGAGTTTCGAGAAGAGACACGCTCAACAATTTTTGAAATTTAATCTACAGATTACACAGGTTCCACAGATAACTGAGTCTTGCGAAATTTATGGTGTCCAATTCCCTGTCCTTGCTATCAGCAGGACGGCGGGGAACCTTCATTCGGGTGGTAATGCAACAATGCCCTTTAAAGCGATTGCGATAGGAGATAGCTATGAGATACGTGTTGATAGGTGTGATTTTTGTGATTGTCGTGTTAAATTCTGTTCAAGCGCAATCTGCTGCGGTTCCCATTAGTGAATCTTCAGCCGAATGCATTGATTGCCATTCGTCCATTCATCCCGGCATTGTCAAAGCTTGGCAATTGAGTCGCCACGCCAAAATTACGCCGAAGGATGCCATGGCCGTCAACGGCTTAGCACGCAAGGTCTCCGCCAAAAGCGTGCCCGAAAATCTGCTAAACGTAGCCGTCGGATGTACTGAGTGTCACATGCTCAGGCCCAAGGCGCATGCCGACACCTTTGATCATAACGGCTATGACATTCACGTTGTCGTCAGTCCAAATGACTGCCGCACGTGCCATCCTCAAGAGGCCGAACAGTATTCCAAAAATATCATGTCACATGCTTACGATAATCTGGCGGGAAATGAGCTATATCAACTTCACCAAAGAAGTGTTATTGGAGAAAGGAAAACCAAAGCAAATAGAAAAATCCTCATGCCGGCCAATGAAGCCACTAAAGCGGAGGCGTGCTACTACTGCCACGGTACCAAATTAAAGGTCACCGGTGTAGAAGTTCGTGATACGGAGGCAGCCGGCGAACTTGAATTTCCCATGATTGCGGGATGGCCCAATCAGGGCGTCGGTAGAGTCAATCTGGACGGAAGCCTGGGGTCGTGTTCAGCCTGCCACACGCGCCACACCTTTGCCATTGAGATGGCCCGCAAACCTTATACATGCATGGAATGCCACGTCGGGCCGGATGTCCCTGCCTATAAAGTATATGCGGCCAGCAAGCATGGCAATATTTTTTCTACCAAGCACCAAACCTGGAATTTTAATGCCGTGCCGTGGACCATCGGAAAAGATTTTACCGCACCCACCTGTGCTGCTTGTCATATCAGTTTGCTGGTCAACAGCGATGAGGAGGTGGTTTCCGAAAGAACCCACCAGATAAACGACCGCTTGCCTTGGCGTATTTTCGGATTGATTTATGCCCATCCCCATCCGCAACATCCGGATACTACCACTATTCGGAACAAAGATGGCCAACCCTTGCCGACGGATTTTGACGGAGGCTTTGCCAGCGACTATTTGATCAGCAAAGATGAGATGGATGTTCGCCGTAAAACCATGCAGGCTGGCTGTTTGAATTGCCACGGCACCTCCTGGGTTCGCGGCCATTGGGAGAGATTTGAAAACACTATCCGAACGACAAATGCCGATACGCTTGCCGGAGCACGAATTATGCAAGAGATTTGGTCCCACCAATTTGCAGTTGGATTAGACCAAGGCGGCAATCCCTTTGAGTTGGCCGTTGAGAAAAAATGGACCGATACCTGGTTGTTGTATGCCAACACGATTCGCTTTGCCTCGGCCATGGGCGGTGGCGGTGACTATGGGGTGTTTGCCGGTGGACGCTATCAGATGTCGAAAGCATTGTTGGAACTCGAAGAGTGGCTGAAATTACGAAAGGCGCTTGTTGCCGACAAGCATCTAAAAGGTCCCAAACCAACTGAATGATGACACCTCAAAGCCTTTATCAATCCCGCATCAAACCTCTAAACGATCTTGTCATCCGAAAAGGCAACTATGTCCTTTACTGGATGCAGCAGTCCCAGCGGGCGGAATATAACCATGCCCTGGAATATGCCATCCAACAGGCCAATCGGCTTGATCAGGGTGTGCTGGTTGCATTTGGTCTGATGGACAATTATCCGGAGGCTAATTTGCGCCATTATACCTTTATGCTGGAGGGATTAAAGGAAACTCAGGCGTCTTTGGCAAAACGGGGCATCAAGATGGTAGTTCGAAGGGGAGCGCCGGCAGATATTGCCTTAACCCTGGGTGGACAGGCGTCCATGATCATCTGCGATCTGGGTTATCTGGGGCATCAAAAAAATTGGCGCACTCAAGTCGCCCGGGAAGCCGACTGTCGCATTGATCAGGTCGAAAGCGATGTGATTGTGCCGGTGGAAGTTGTTTCGGAAAAAGCCGAGTATGCCGCGCGAACCATTCGGCCGAAAATCCATAAACAGCTTGACAACTACCTGATTCCATTTAAACCAACTGCGATTAAACATGCATCGTTAGATTTGAGAATCAATGGAGTCAATTTAAACAATCAAAATACGATCCTGCAGAAATTGCCGATTGACCATTCCGTCCCTTCGGTAAGTGCTTTTTTTAAAGGCGGTACGTCTGAGGCCAAAAAAATCTTCAAAAAATTTCTTCAACATCGGTTTGATCACTATGTCGAAAACAGAAACCAGCCGCAGACCGATGATATTTCCCATATGAGCCCGTATCTGCATTTCGGGCAAATATCCCCTCTCTATCTGGCCTTTCAGATCAAGAAGGTCGACAATGCTTTGCAAGAAGCCAAGGAAGCCTATTTAGAGGAATTGATCGTCCGCCGCGAATTGGCCATGAATTTTGTCAATTACACCGAAAAATATGATGCCTACAAATGTATTCCGCAATGGGCGCAAAAAACATTGGCCCAACACCAAAACGACAAGCGCCCATACGTTTACACTCGAAGACAACTCGAAAATGCGAAAACCCATGATGCGTATTGGAATGCGGCCATGCGCGAGATGAGATATACCGGATTTATGCATAACTATATGCGCATGTACTGGGGTAAAAAAATTCTGGAATGGTCGCCGTCTCCTGAACAGGCATTTAGCACGACTTTGGCCATCAACAATAAATATTTTTTGGACGGCCGCGATCCCAACTCCTATACCGGTGTGGCCTGGGTTTTCGGCGTGCATGACCGGGCCTGGTTCGAGCGACCTATCTTCGGGAAAATCCGGTACATGGCAGCCTCAGGCCTGGAACGAAAATGTGATATCCAGGCCTATGTGAGGAAAGTTGACGCCCTTGTCGATAGAGCTTGATCATTATGCCGCAGCAAAAAATTCTTCGCTTGATCCTCGGCGATCAGCTCAATGAAAAACATTCCTGGTTTAAAAATCCGGATAGACATGTGACCTATGTGATGATGGAAATCCGTCAGGAGACGGATTACGTCAAACATCACATCCAAAAAGTGGCCGCGTTTTTTGCGGCCATGCGTGCTTTTGCCGGAAAAATTTCCCATCTGGGACATCAAGTTATTTATTTAAAGCTGGGCGATGCCAAAAATCGTCAAACCCTTGCCGACAACATCACATATCTTGTGAAGCATAATCATTTTTCGCGGTTTGAATATTTACTGCCCGACGAATACCGTTTGGATGTTCAGCTTCGCGAAATAGCCGAAAGGCTTCCGATTCCCTGTCAGGCTTTTGATACCGAACACTTCCTGGCCGAACGACAGGAACTCAAAGAATTCTTTGCCGGTAAAAAGCGGTTTTTGATGGAATCCTTTTACCGTTGGATGCGCAAACGCTTCAATATAATGATGGATAAGGAACAGCCTGTCGGGGGCCAATGGAACTACGATCAGAAAAACCGCCAGGCATACGATAATAAAGTGCCAATCCCCAAACCGCTGCTTTTTGAAAATAACGTTATCGACATTTACAGAGCCATCCGGGAAAAAAAGGTAAAAACATTCGGTGAAATTGAGCCCGAAAAATTGATCTGGCCCGTCACCCGAACCCAAGCGCTGGCATTGCTAAAAGCCTTTGTGAAAGATGGTTTGCCCGCGTTTGGGACCTACCAGGATGCCATGACCGCAAAAAGTTGGTTTCTGTTTCACTCTCGCATATCGTTTGCTGTGAATACGAAACTGCTACACCCCTTAGAGGTCATCAATTCCGCTGTGAACGCCTGGAATGATAAAACATCTAAAATAAAAATTCAGCAAATCGAGGGCTTTGTGAGACAAATACTCGGATGGCGCGAATACATGCGCGGGATCTATTGGGCCTTGATGCCGGATCTGGAATCCATGAATTATTTTAATCACGATGCGGCACTACCTGATTATTACTGGACCGGCGAAACGCGCATGAATTGTATGCGCCTGGCCATCGGCCAGTCCTTGCAGCATGCCTATGCCCATCACATTCAGCGCTTGATGGTCACCGGAAACTTTGCGCTGTTGGCAGGTGTGCATCCCGACGAGGTGGATGAGTGGTATCTCGGGATTTATATCGATGCGATTCAATGGGTAGAGTTGCCGAATACCCGGTCCATGAGTCAGTTTGCCGATGGCGGTCTGGTCGCCACCAAGCCTTACATTTCTTCAGCCAAATACATTCATTCCATGAGTGATTATTGTGAACCGTGTGAATATGATTGGCAGAAGCGCCATGGAGATATGGCGTGTCCGTTTAACAGCCTGTATTGGGATTTTTTTGCCAGACATCGAAAACGCCTGCTGAAAAACCCTCGTGTTGCCATGATGTATCGCGTGTGGGATCGCATGGATAAGGGGGAACAAAAAAAAGTGTTAAAGCAGGCCGCTGCCTATAAAAAGGACCTGAATCATCTCTAACGGCTTTATCTTGAGCTGCTGATCGTCAGAATCTCTAATTTCGAAGCGTTTTCTGCCCATCAGCCAAAATTTTATAGACATTCGAGACACTTCCCGATTTGTAATCCGAAACACTATCAAAAATGTTGATGACATATACAACGATGGAATGTATGAATTCCTAAATAGCAACTTTGAGAGAAGCATTGAGCTTCTTTCGGAGGCTGCTGAGTTGGGTCCCGACCGAAAGCTGACTTTTATCAGTCGCGGCTCAGCATATTTAAGACTGAACCGGTTGGATGAAGCTCTGGCTGATTTTAACCATGCCATCGATCTCGATCCGAACTATGCCCGGGCCTTCCATCTGAGGGGGTTAGTCGAGGAGAAGCACGGAGACGACATGAGTGCTCTAAACGATTTTACCCGGGCGATCGAAATCAACCCGGAGTATGGTGCTGCCTACCATAGTCGTGCGACGCTGCTTACCAAAATGAAAAGAGAAGACCTTGCCTTGGAGGACATTGAGATGGTGCAGCATCTGACCAACAAAAATATTGAGACTTTTGCCAATGAAAACAATGTCTGGCGTTCGCAGCAGCTGCGGTTGGAATCTATAATGGAAAGCGAATTGGAACGCTGATGATTCGGAAGAGAACTTGCCGGACATAGTGGATAGGGCCTCAAGTCTCATTGATCGCAGCCTATCGCAAAACATCTGCCATAGAGAAAGCCTTAGGATCAGAAAGATAGAGCAAGCTCTTGGAGACATGGCAAACGGCGTTTACGGTATCTGCGAGCGCTGCGGTGAAGACATTGCTGTCAAGCGCTTGAAGGCCAACCCGGTGGCCCGCCACTGTATCAATTGCAAAACAGAGATTGAAACCAGAGAGCGGATGACCGGAAACTAGTAGTTTCGTACCCCAACAGTCTCGACCGATTGCCTATAACTAAATGAGCCATTTTGAAATCGTGAAGCTCAGGTAAGCAACCAGCGTACAAAGACAAACACCCCAGAGGATATCAACCACTACAACAGTCAAAGGCCAATTTTTGATGGTTGCCAGGTTTGTCAAATCATAGGTCACATAGGTGAAAAATCCAAACAGGGCAACCAAGACGGCGGCTTGACCCGGGGATTTGTTGATCACTGCCGGTCTAACAGCAAAGAAAAGAATTCCGGCAATATATACCAAGTAGAAGCGGAAGCAAAGTTAGAATTTGAGCATAAAAAATTTTGTAAGTTATATTATATATAGGGCGCTACACTAGATAAACCCCTTGTTTTTCAGGGCATGCACGGCCAGAAAGGTGTTCCATTCGGACTCTGTCTCAGCCCAGGTGCCATCCGCATTTTGGGTTTCAAATAATCTCGCAAATGCCTTCTCAAGTTGTTTGTCCGCCAGTGGAAAATTTAAATGCGCAAGTGCATTCAGGATCTGATAAAATGGTAAGCCACCCCCCCAAGCACCTGATTGCGTTTGCATGTCTGCCAGATATTCGACAAAAAGTGAAGTGACCGGGTCTTTTGAATAAATTGGATGCACCACCAATGCTCGAAAAACATTATGTGAAGACGCCGGGTCGATCCAGATGCCCTTGTTTCTTATGCCCACCGAACTCAACCACCGGTAGCTGTCTAAAACAAAAGGATCGTTATGTCGGTTAAATATGCTGGCCAGAAACAAGATGGTTCCCATGAGAAACATGTCCCGGCGGCTGCAAATAAACGGCAGTCCTTCAAGCGTTCCTTTGAAGGTGTCTACTTTAGCGCCGAGTTGATTTTCAGCTAACTGGAGGTCAATCTTTCCAAAAAGCCAATTAATGGCCGCATCGATTTGCACGGACACTTCGCGCACGGTGAGATGAAGACCAAAGAGACGGGTTATTGTTTCAGCCTCGGACTGCTGCCAGGATCCATCACCGGCTTGATCTGCAATCAATTTCTCTACGGTCTCCTGAAAGTCATTTTTCCATTGCCGGGTTCCGGATTCTCCGAGCCATTTTTGGCGGGCGTAAAGGCCCGCCGGGGTTTTGCTGGCTGTAAAGATATGATAAGGGTTGTAACGCAGTTTCATCAACTATTTTTTCAGTTTGGCGATCATCTCTTCAACTTCTTCGTAACCTTCCTTATAAAACTTTTCTTCCTCAGGATGCAGTTCTCGCAGAAGTCTCAGAAACTCACCGGCATGTTCTTTTTCTTCGTTGGCAATATCATACAGCACCTCCTGGGCCAGCCGGTTGTTTGTTGATTTTGCGTGTATTTGAGACCATGGATCGAGAAAGATTAGGTTTTTGCGATATGCATGGCATATCGGAAACATAAAGGCAATAAAAAATAAATGGTTTTGAAAACCGATGATCTGGCAGGCGCAGAAGATTATCCTGGTTAAAGTTTCACTGAATTCGCCGGAACTATATTGACTTTATTTATCATGTCAATTATCAATTTGATTATAGATCGTTTAATTCTAGAATGTCCAATGCCGGAGGTGATCACAATGGAGAAAAAAATGCGTGTGATGACAGAAAGACCCTTAAATGCCGAAACGCCGATCGAGTCTCTACGCACCTGGACCACCGACAACGGGATTTTCTTCAAGCGTAACCAGGGCCAGATTATGGAAAAACCTGTGGAGCTCTCTGAGTGGAAACTTACCATTGATGGGCTGGTTGAGAAAAGACTGACGTTGACAAATGAGGACATTCGACGCCTGCGCAAAGTGGAGGTTGCCAACACCTTGGAATGTTCCGGGAACAGTCGGTCGTTGCTCAAAGAAAAAGCTTCCGGCAATCCCTGGACCATCGGTGGGGTAGGAAATGCGATTTGGGGGGGCGTCTGGCTGAAAGATTTATTGGAAAAGGCGGGACTGAAAGACAACGCCAGACACGTTAGTTTCGAAGGATCGGATAAGCCTCTGGGATCTGCCGGGATTAAATTTATCCGCAGTATTCCGTTGAAAAAGGCAATCTCTTCGACCATCCTCGCTTATGAAATGAACGGGGAACCATTGCCGCTGAAACACGGCTATCCATTGAGGGCTTTGGCTTTAGGCTGGACAGGTGCAAATTGTGTGAAGTGGCTTCATAAAATTACAGTTCTCGATCAGCCTTATGAAGGGTTTTTTATGGACAAGGTATACCGTGTCTTTCAAAAAGGCGAAGATCCAAAATCCGGTGAGGTGGTCAAAGACATTGTGGTCAAGTCGATTATTGTTGAGCCGCTAAATGGCGAAACACTGCCGGCCGGTGTGGTGGCGATTCGGGGTTCAGCCTATGCAGGGGAGGCGGGCGTAAAAAAGGTGGAGGTCTCTGTTGATGACGGCCGGAGGTGGAAGGCGGCGGAATTGATCGGTCTTCAGCAACCCTTTGCCTGGCGGCACTGGGAGTATTTGTGGAATGTCAAAAAGAAGGGTGAGTACACCATAATGGCCCGCGCTACAGATACGAAAGGGC
>Ga0209536_100007610_pt1 | contig 16404 bp, 8 predicted proteins | sample DeeMarSeWOR28_12_FD_187461 | JGI IMG/M metagenome (GOLD analysis project Ga0209536, IMG submission 187461) | Marine sediment microbial communities from White Oak River estuary, North Carolina - WOR-2-8_12 (SPAdes) (version 2) | ecosystem: Environmental > Aquatic > Marine > Intertidal zone >... | reverse complement strand
AAATGAATCTAAATGACCGTAATTTTACCAATGTTTATTCCTACGTCCATGTTATGAATGAGACGGAAGGATTCAGGATGTACTGGTCCCTGAAATACGGGATTATCCGTTTTGAGGGAGAGATCGGCGAGACTACCTATAACTGGGACCTGGAGAATCCCGAGTAGTTATTTCACAGACAGCATTCGGTATGTCAAAAAAGACCGAATAGAAAAAATCCCTACTGGAAACCTGACTGCCTATTACCAGGTCGTGCATGATAGGCTCAGGCAACTGCTGGAGGAGGATGAAATGTCCGGATCCCCGGCTATTCTATATATTTGCTTTGAGGTGGTCCCAGATAGCTTTCTGAGTCTACACCGTTTTTCTTCAGTATGATCTTCTGCAGTACCAGTCCCGGATCAGCCATGTGGTATTTTATGGTGTGCCTGCCTGCAGACAGGCTCTTCTGCATAATGGTCTGCTTCATGATGTTATCAGTCACAGCATTATTCCACCACTCGGGATAGGTCCAGTCCGCAGCCTTGGCATCTTCATGGAGGTTCATGATTTGGGGCGATCCCTCATCCATGGAGAACGCGTAGAGCAGTCCTTCGTCTTTCTGAAAGTTAAGGGTTGGTGAAAACCAGGCTTCAAGCACAAAGGTGCCGGAGTCGAGCAGGAAGAACTCATACTCAAGGAAGGGAGCATCTGGCCCGGGAGTTTGCTTCGGGGCTGTCACGGGGGCGGTGGTGACTGCGGAACCGGTGCGGCCCAGATTCGGGACAATCTCCCATGAGATTGTTTCTGTATCCGATGCATCCTGGAAGTTGACGGCATCAATACTTACAATCCCGTTATTTTCTATAAATCCCCGGGCCTCCTCCGGAAGGTCCGTACGAACCGGCACCCTGATCCTGAAATCCCGGCTGTTTGTGCCTGAAAGCACTATTTCACCGGCCTCCTCACCCCGGGGAACCCGGTCCCAGTCCACACTGACGTATATTTTTTCTTCGTATTGAATCGTACCTTTTTCAGAAGAAAGCTGTATCCAATCGTTCTCAGTTTGCAGGGTATAATCCAGTGCATCACTGCCGCTGTTGAAAATCTCCATATAGTAGCTCTGATCATTCAGGGGATCGAATGGAGAGAAGCTCCGGCTGAACAATCCGCCGCGGCTCCACCTGGATCTACTGGTTCCGTTTTCCAGTACATAACCCAGTCCGGCTGGGGCAGGTACCTGGATGTAGGATATCTCCGGCATCTTGTTGACCGGTGGATCGGACCAGCTGATATGCCCCATGCGGGTTTGTTTCATGATATGATTCCACTTGCCGTCCGCAAAGGTGTTATGCTGCCTGGTAAGTTCCGCGTCCCTGAAGAAAAGCTCTTTCACCTTTTCTGCATAGTAATTCACAGAGGCCCTGTTTTGCATGTTGTAAACCCTGTTTTTAGCAGCCGCTACGTACATCTCGTTCAGGTTGGCACAGGCTTCCACAGGATATAAGACCAACTGGTAGTAGGCATCCTGCACTTCCTCGGGCAATTTCCCTCTGATCTCATTGGCTCTGTTCAACAGCGTATTATAATCTTCCACCACCTGCTCGGCCTCATTGAAATTGGTCAGGCTATAGGTGGAGGGTTCAAGCAATTCGGGCTTTCTGCGGGCATTGTATTTGGTATAGAGTGCCAGGATCTCTCCAATCTCCTGCGCGTATCTTCCTCCAAACTGGGCATCGGCCCAGGCCGTATAATACCCGGGAAGGTCCCTGGCTGTAATACGTTCAGGGTTCCAGGCATAATCCAGAAAGAAATTAATAGGCAGGTCCATGGGTTTCAGGTCGCCCACATTCACCAGCCAGATCTCCCTTACCCCGTATTCATAGGTCAGCCGCATTTGCTCCCAGGTACGTTCGATCTGAACGGTATTGAGCCATTTATAGCTCCTGGGCCCGCCCACAAAATCGAAATGGTAGTACATACCATACCCCCCTTTTCGCGGTTCAGCATGAACGGAGGGAAGTATCCGTACATGTCCCCAGTTGTCATCACAGAGCAACAGGGTCACGTCGTCCGGAACACGCATGCCTTTATCATAATAATCCTGCACTTCCTTATAGAGCGCCCAGACCTGCGGGGTCTCCTCTGCAGGTAAGCCCGTGACTTCTTCAATGAGCTCCCTTTGATCGTTAACGATTTTTTCGAGCAGCTCGATATTGGTCTCCTCGCTCATGGCCGCATCTCCATCGCCGCGCATGGCAAGGGTCACTACCTTTTCCTGTCCTTTGGCCCTCTCCAGTCCTTCCCTCCAGAATTTGCGGAGCACCTCAGCATTTGTTTCATAATTCCAGGCACCATCGCCATAGCGGTTCCATTCCACATGAGAACGCATCAATGGTTCATGGTGGGAGGTTGCCAGAACCACTCCCATTTCGTTGGCAAGGGGGGCGCTCAGCGAGTCGTCATCCCACAGGGATTTCCCCCACATGGCCGGCCACAGGTAGTTGCCCTTCATGCGGAGGATCAACTCAAATACCTTTTCATAGAACTGGTGATTGAAACCCCCGAATTTTTCATTGACCCAGTCCAGTAATGCCGGATTCTCATCATTGATGAATATTCCGCGGTATTTAACTTTTGGTTCACCTTCGGTATGTAACCCGGGTTTCACATAGATGTTTTCCCGGGTCTTGACCGGGGCATCTGCCCACCAGTACCAGGGCGAAACACCCATTTGCCTGGAGAGCTCTAACATCCCGAAGATGGTCCCCCTAAGATCACTTCCGGCGATCACCAGTCCGTCTTTCACCTCTTCCATGGGTCTTCGGACCGGAAGGATGACAAACTGCTCCCATTTACCCTGGAGGGCGGAAATATCGATTTTGCCCTGTGCGGCCAGCTGATCAATCAGTTTGCTTATGCCGGCAGTGCCGATGATGATCAGGCGTTCCGATCCGGATCCTTCCCCTGTGATAAGTTCCGCTTCTTTCCCGGACACGTAACCCAGGTCCTTTCGGAACAATTCAGCAATTTTCAGGACTCCCGGATGATCGGATCCATCGACCAGAATGCTGCCCGGTATGCCATTTTCAACAAGAGCAAAATCACCTTCTTCCTTGTTGATGGTCAAATAGGATGATTCCGGAAAGGGATCATCCACGGGTAAGTGATTTACACGCTCGAAACTGTTCTGCCCGCCATAGAGATCGGGTGATTGTCCAAAAGTGATCGGACAAAACAATAGCAGCAACAGTCCTGCGACCAAGGGTTTGACGAAATTTCTGTGCGGAAGCATGAGCATCATTTTCTTTGTGAACATTAGTCATCAACCTTTACAATGATCTGTGTGAAGGAGTGAGGCATAAACGTATAGGTCATTGCCGGACCATCCGTGGACAGCTTTTTTACCCCGGGCTCATAGCTATCTCTACTGGCATATGAATAGGGTTCAGCATAATCCTCAAAGTAAACTTCCCTGACGCTTGCCTGACCGGTGAAATCAAGGGATTGACCAAGGATTTCTGCTTCGATTGATTCATCCTTATGGCGATTCACCACATTAATGATCAGTGACTTGATTTCTTCCGAATATACGGTTGAAACATCCAGGAATGGAATCCCCGTATAAAAGTCATCCACACTAAAGGTGTCACATGCAACATGTACATCCAGTGATTTGCCATGGCAATTGTTGGAAAACATCTTGAAGGTGTGGAAGAAGGGTGTTTTATAGGTATTTCCTGTTTCAGGGTCACGGCCCAGTATAGAAGTAAGCAGGGTGTAATTAGCCATTTTCACATAATCTGCATGCCGCAGGAAAGCATTAAAGAACTGGGCGACCACAAGAGTGGAGAGTAATCCCCTGCCATGCGGCGCCCATTCATCAAATGAGATATACATGGGTTCTTCCATCCTGTAGATATTTTGTACCGTCTCCAGCTGACCTGCAGTAATTGAGAGTTTTTCCTCCAGGTCCATGGCCCGTTTACCCATATACACATAATAGTCTTCCGAATACTCCCAGTACCGGTGGATGGAAAGGTAGTCCGCCATATCCCTGAACTCATTGATCACACGCCAGTTCCATTCCACCCAGTCCATGTTGTCGCGGTACCAGGAGGAGCCATTTGCTATTAATGAGATATCGCGGTCCAACTTCTTCATAGCTTTCCCGATCTCATGCCCCAGCCTGCAGTATTCATCTATGGTTTTATGACCAACGATCCATGGATCGCCATCCACTTCATTTCCCAGGCACCAGAACTTGACATTGTATGGTTCTGGATTTCCGTATTTCACACGCAGATCCGCATAGTGAGTGCCTGGTTCACTGTTGCAGTATTCCAGCCAGCTGACGGCCTCCCTGATACCACCTGTTCCCAGGTTCAGGCAGATTACGTTTTCAGAGCCTATGGCTTTGTTCAGTTTCACCCATTCATCTGTACCCACCTGGTTCGTTTCATCGACGCCCCAGGCCAATTCCTTTTTTACGGGCCTTTCCTCTTTTGGCCCGATGCCGTCCATCCAGTTGTAATTGGCTACAAAATTACCTCCCGGCCACCGCATGTTTGTGATAAGAAGCTCTTTAGCAGCTTCAATGTATTCCTTGCTAAACCCATCTTCATTGGCATGACCGGACCCGGGGTTATAGACTGGTCCATACAGTGTATTCCCTGAAAATCCATTTCTATTGAAACCTATCGGTTCCATGAATATGCCGTAAATATTGGGATCAACCTGACCGATTACGCGGTTTATATCAATACTTATCGTTGCCTCCTGAGCCAAGGCAGCCAGGGGTAAACACAAAAGAAATATTACATTTTTCATGACTATACAATGGAAGGATTGTGGAGTCCAGATTTCAGTTCCAAGAAATGATATTGTCAAGTTAATCAATTTCTCCTGAACCACGTAAATTCTAAAATATGGTCCGATCTTCGTTGTTCACAGATTTTTAAGGAACTTTTACTGATGATACACTGCATTTGGCGAGTTTCATTTTTAACAGAGTTCCTTTTTTCATAAGTTAGATAACCATAAAACCAAAAATCATGAAAATACATTGCTTATTATTACCAGTCGTGCTGTTCTTTCTAACTACAGCAGTTTATGGACAGGGCGCGGACAAATTCTCCCGGAACCAGGCCACAACAATTAAATCTGCCATCCTTGATGAATCGCGGGCCATAAGTATTTACCTGCCGGAAGATTATAAGCATTCTAAAACCAAGTATCCGGTGCTCTACCTGCTGGATGGAGAAGCTCACCTGCAACATGCGAGTGCGGCAGCCGATTACCTTTCTGTTCGGGGACGGATTCCTGACATTATCGTGGTGGCCGTACACAACATTGACCGGTCCAGGGATTTTTCCCCGGTTCACGTGGACAATATCCCCACCTCGGGCGGAGCCGAAAAATTTCTGGGATTTCTGGCCGATGAGCTTGTACCTTTTTTGGATGAGAATTACAGGACCGCCGGATTCAATATTCTGCTGGGACACTCCTTTGGCGGTACTTTCATAGGCTATACGCTTCTAGCCAAACCCAGGCTCTTCGATGCCTATCTGGCCGTGAGTCCCTACCTGATGTATGCGGACAATCTTGTGGTGAATATGGCTGCGGAAAAACTGAAACCATTCAAGGAGACCAAATACTTCTATATGACCGTGGGGAATGAAGAAGGGTATTTCGAAACCCTGGAGGAATATGCTTCCATAATGAAGGATAAGGCTGGAGAGAGCGTGGATTTCAAATACGTGAAAATGCTGGATGAGGACCATGGCACGACCCCCTACTTTACTTTGTTCAGCGGCCTGAAATTTATCTTTAAGGGATATCAATTACCTGCCGAACTGCTGCAGGTGGACCTTGAGGCCATTGACAACCATTATAAAATGGTCTCCAATAGATACGGTATCGAAATTAAGACCCCTGAACTCGTGATTAATGCCCTGGGATACAGATACCTGCGGGAGCAGGATTATGACAAGGCCGTTACTGTCTTTAAGATTAATGTGGAGCGCTACCCCGAATCGGCCAATGTGTATGACAGCCTGGGAGAAGCCTATGAAAACCAGGGGAAGCCTGAAATGGCTGCAAAAAACTATGAGAAAGCGGTTATGCTGGGTGAGAAGATCGGCGATGCCAATCTCCCGGTATATAGGACCAACCTGGAAAGGGTTAGCAAGAAGTAAGCAATGAGATTTTTCACAGTTCTGATAACTTTTATTTTCGCAGGACACTTAAGTGCCCAGAAGAAGCCCATCGATGTATACCTCATCGGTGGTCAGTCCAATGCCACCGGGCAGGGCTACATGGTCAATATCCCTGAGGATTTTACCATAGACACAACTGTCATGTTCTTTTATTCCGAGGGATTGGGAGGCGGAGGTATCTCCATGCAATGGGGGCCACTTTGCCAGGCTTCAGAAACACCTGATAAATTTGGAGTGGAGTTAAGCATGGGCAGCGCTCTGAAAAAACAATACCCCGGGCATGATATTGCCCTGATAAAACATGCACTTTCGGGCTCGAACCTGTATTCACAATGGAATCCCGGGACCAATAACAACGATGAGCAAAACTTCGGACCGGAATACAGGGAATTCATATATACCGTTGAAGAAGCAATAAAAGATTTAAGAGCCAGAGCTTATGCGCCAACAATCCGTGCAATGGTCTGGCAACAGGGCGAAGGCGATGCCCGTGACATTGCCGGGATGGAAAACTCGAATAATTATGGTAAGAATCTCAGGCACTTTATACAGCGGGTGCGCGAGCAAGTCAACTCGCCGGATATGTTGTTTGTTTACGGATATGTAATACCGGTTCCCTTGGAGAGATTTACAGGCAGGGAAGAAGTGCGTACTTCCCAAAAGAATGTGGACCAGGGATCGGGACATCCTATGGCCCTTGAAGGTGCCTTTGTGGTTGAAACCGATGATCTGCCACTGCGCTGTGATGAGCCAAATTCGCCCTATCCCAATGACAGTGTCCATTTCAATACCTATGGGATCATTGAACTGGGGAATCGATTTGCCTGTAAGATCTTGGAAGAAACGGAATAATACCGAAATGCTGAAATCTATATCCTGATCAATTTGTTGAAAAGCATTGCAGTCGCAATAGCATCACCAAGGGCAGTATGTCTCCCCCGGACTTCAATTCTGAAGTGCTTGAAAGCTTCAGACGAACCTACAATCTTTGAGCTCAATTTCCCTGAAAAATATAGATAATGCAATATCGATGAGGTATCAATCGATCTGTGGGAGAAATAGTCATCAAAATTGTAGTTCTGACTTTCAAATAGATGGCGTGTGAATCTTATGTCGAATCCTACATTATGACCTGCCAGGGTGACTTTGTCATGCTGGTTTGGATTCCACCCGATGAAGGATAGTATCTCCTGGATTGCTTCATTCTGAGAGATGGCAGATTCTCTGTGACTATTGAGGTCAATCTTATTAATAGCCAGTGCGGCATCAGTTGCGTTCAATTCCCCATCATCTACAAGTATTTCACTTGTTTGAATTATCTTACCCTTCTCCCATTCCACCAAACCAATTGAAAGCAATGAATGACAGGATGGATTTAATCCTCCGGTCTCGGTATCTATGAAGATGATTTTATCATGGTTTTTCATTCTGTACTGCTATTTTCTGAACTCAACAATAAATCTGGCGCCTTTGCCAAATTCACTTTCGCACCAGACCTTTCCCTTCATGGCCTCTACGTATTTTTTAACTATGGAAAGGCCAAGGCCCGTTGAGCTCTCATTGTCGGTAGGTCGTGCATTCAGTTTTTGAAATTTCAGAAAAAGTTTAGCTCTATCTTCTTCCATTATTCCAGGCCCTTCATCATCAATTTCAAGCCGGATCGTCTGGTTCACCTCTTTCAGGCTAACATGAACTTTTGTATTGTGATCTGAAAACTTGATGGCATTGGATAGTAAATTATCAATAATCTGGACCATCAGGCCTCTGTCCAGGGAGGCGATCACCTCATCCAGATCGGTCACAATCCGTATATTTTTATTATCGCTCTGGATCTTAAAGGTTGAAATCACCTGTTCGGTGACCTGCTTTAAATCTACGTCGCTATAGTTAATTTTGAGTGAGGATGATTCCAGTACCTTAATCTCCAGTATCTTAGAAACCAGGCTATTCATTCTGTTCAGAGACTTTTTCAACAAACTCAGATATTCTTTCTGATCCTCTGTGATTTTTTCACTGCTTAAAAGTCCGGAAACGCTTAATGCTGTTGTCAAAGGATTTTTGAGGTCATGCGCTATGATCTCCATCATTTCATTCTTTTCCATAGTGAGCGCGTTGAGCTCTAAAATCTGTTGTTGTATTTGTTCGTTTTTCTCGCTTAGACTTTTGTTTGTATTTATTTTCAGTCTAACCAACCTGTACAGGAAAAACAGGGCGATCAAAACAAATACAATACCTATTGCTCCAAAGTATATTATCAGGTTCTGTCGTTCTATTTCAAGTTCACTTTGCCGTAATTTTAAATCTTGCACCTCTCTTTCCAGCATTAAGACTCCAACTTCACGATTGGCAGCAATGTCAGGCTGCAGGTCTTCGTTAATGTTGGAAATGGATGCCACCACCTCAGCGAACGCCGGGCCAAGGTGTTTTTCAATCAATGAATCCAGCAAGGGCCTGAATCTGCTGTCATCAAGAAAAGCCTGCAATATTTCATCCCAGTCACTGGTGAGTGGTGTCGCGATTGAAAGCCCGGCATGTTCAACCATAAAAAAGCGCTGCCGGCTAATGCCTTTACCTTTTCTGAAATAGGATAAATAATTGGGAAGAGATACGTAGCCCCAGGCGTCATCTGAGTTTGAGATCTCTTCAATTAAAAAATCCACATGTCTTACGTATTCTATCTTTATTTCAGGAAAATAATCCCTTTTTAATTCCAGGATATTTCGCAGAAAAGTTGAATTTGTTACGGTTATGGCCCTATTGTTTTTAACCATGTCGGCAAATTCGGCCAGACTCGAAATTGAACCAAAATTCCTGCTGGAGATTATAATCTCTATATCGGGCATATAGGGATCGGTGATTTTAAAATCCTTCTTCCTTTCTTCCAAATAGGAAATGGAGGCAATACCAAGAAGGGGTCGTTGTGAAGTTTTTAAGGTATCAATGAGGCTTTCAAAATTATACAGGTGCTCATATTCCAGATTGAGTTGTGCCCCATATGTTTCGTCAATATACCGGACGAACTCCTCTAAAATTTCGAATTCAATGCCAGCCATTCTGCCCTGTTCGTCGTTATAAATAAACGGGCTGTTTTCAGAGTAGGCAATAACCAGGGTTCCACTACCATTCTCCCTCACCTTGCTCCATGTATCGCTAGGCGACTGGCCGCGAGCCAGTGGCACAAGCATAAAGAGGATTACATATGAGAGAAAGCCGGCTCTTAACATGGATTTTTTAAGTAGTACGGTACTAAAAAAGGGTATATTGTATTTTAATAGACGATAAATGTGACTATAAGTTCCTTAAAAGTTAGTTAAAATAAGTGTTATATTATGAAAGCAGCAATCTACAATACATTCAATGGCTTAATCAAAATTACGCAGGTTGATGATCCTGTGCTTACTGAAACGGAAGCCATTATTGAGGTAAAGGCCTCAGGGATATGCCGAAGCGACTGGCACGGGTGGAAAGGGCACGATCCTGATATTAGCTTACCCCATGTGCCGGGGCATGAGTTCTCAGGGATCGTGAAAGAAGTCGGGAGCAAAGTAAGTTTATTTCAGGCGGGGGATCGTGTCACCGCTCCATTTTGCTGCGGATGTTCCACATGCCCCCAGTGCATGAAAGGAAATCAACATATTTGTGACAGTCATTTTCAGCCGGGATTTACAGACTGGGGTTCCTTTGCTCAATATGTTCAAATTAAGAATGCTGACTTCAATTTAGTGAGGCTGCCATCATCCATCGATTTTGTATCAGCGGCAGCTCTGGGCTGCCGATTTATTACTGCATTCCATGGAATTGTAAATCAGGGCAAGGTTAATGATTCCATGTTTGTGGCGATTCATGGATGTGGAGGCGTGGGTTTATCAGCAATCATGATTGCAGCAGTATATGGAGCAAAAGTCATAGCTGTGGATATCAATGAAGAAAACCTGCAGAGGGCCAGGTCCCTTGGGGCTGCGTATACCATTGATGCCACCAAGGACGACGTGGTTGCCAAAGTGCTTGAAATAACCAGGGATGGAGCAAATTTATCCATGGATGCGCTGGGCAGCCATGAAACAAGCAGGAACTCCATCAATTGTCTGGCAAAAAAAGGTAAGCATATCCAGGTGGGTATTTTAGGTGGCAAAAAAGATATTACCGTATCAAGCGCTGATTTAATAGCAAAGGAAATTGAACTAATAGGCAGCCACGGGATGCCACATGCTGATTATGATATCATTTTTGACCTGATTTCAAGCAAAAGGATAGACCTTTCATTACTCATTGACAGAACAGTTAAACTGGAAGATCTTCATCAGGAAATGCTCAATATGGATTCCTTCAGCAATACAGGGATGGTAATTATTGATCAGTTTTAATATTTGAGATTTTTGTTTTCAGATTGTATGGAGTGACAGAAGGATCTATCGGTACACAACAAATTTACTAATGCCTTGGGCCTTACCGGACTCAACCCAGCGAACGATATACATTCCGTTATTTAACTGGTCGACTTTGATTTGGATTACCTGGTAACCAGGCGGGATTGTTTCTTCGAGGACTGCCTTGCCATGCAGATCAAACAGTTCAATCCTGCCCTTGTTCTCCATCCTGTGACCCAGGTTCACATGGATCACTTGGTCAGCCGGATTGGGATAAATATGAAGACCTCCACCTTCGGATAATGGATCAGATTTACCAACCCCCAGATCCTGGTATTCCACCACTGCCTGGAGGATCTTTTTAGTGTTTCGTTCCTGAATAAATGCTGCAACTGCAAGGTCTTCGACGTCTTCCACAAAGGGCTTATAGGCCCATGAATAGCTTTGTACTTCAGTGATCCCTTTATACCAGTTGTCATCAAGCAATTTTCCAGCTGCCGTGGGCAGCATATCAAGTACGACATTGCGGAACCGAGTGTCACCATTGCTGCCTGTGTATGCGGTCACTTCGGTTTCAAACACCACCAGGTATAACTGCAGGTATTCATCATAACTATCATTCATGCAGGTAACGGTTGCGGAAGCCTCGAGCCCGTTTGCCAGCCACTGGACAGACAGGTCAATATCAAATGCCGGACTCTCAAGGCTTAGCACTTGCAGCTGTTCCTCCAATAACTCCTTATTGAGATCCGAATAATCATACCTGTGAAATAAACTGGAGCCACCTTCGAGGACTGTATAGGGCACCTTGGGAATCCCATAGTTGAAAGACCTTGTGGATGGAGGATCCGGATTGTTCATGTTCATGGGATCCGGATCTCCGTAATCCATGTGATATTGCAGGTCGATCACATCCTCGTAATTCATGCTTACCAGCGTATCAATAATATCATCTGCCCAGGCGGAAGTATCATTATTGCAATTTGTAAAGTGCTCCAGAACGGCAAGTTTTGTCCGGGGTTTGACTGCAACATTATCAAAAGCAAAACCCTGGTTGCCCATTCTATATCCGCCGCTGGTCGCAATGGCAATCCTCACGGCCACACTGGATTTCCCGGCCACCTGATCCAGGTCATGCATGGCACGTATCCATACTGTATCCGGAGTAAACTCTGTCAATCCCCAACCGGTAGTACTGCCACCGGGTTGTTGCATAATATCCTCCACATTATACCATCCAATGCCCGTAGCGCTATTGCCAACAGTTTTCCATCCCTCATCAAATACATCCCTGTACTGAAGTACGGCACCATCGATAAGCGGCACAAAACTCTTCATCAGGTCCAGTGTGATCATGGGCCGTTCCACGCCCGACAAGTCCAGACAGGGGCTCTGGATCCATGAGTTCTCCTGGTATCCGTTTATCCCATCGGGTAAATCTGTATACCATGCATTATCCTCCGGTACCCCGGAGTATCCGTTAAAATCAGGACTGCCCCATACCCAACTCATCACCTGTTCATCAGAATAGATACTCCACATTCCATCGGAATTATTGAAATCCTCAAAATAACCGTCGCGGTCCAGGTGGATAGTAGGATTCAGGACGATCTCCTTGGTTATTGTGCTGGAACATCCCCCCCTGCTTACGGCGTATAGATCCACCAGATAGTTATCAGCCGAAGCAAATACAAATGAAACCGTATCGTTGCCCGGATCTGCCTGGATCTCACCCAGAATGTTCCCATCCCCGGTCTTAAATGTCCACAGGATGGTATCGATCGAGGCTGTTCCGCTTGTGGACCGGTTAATAAACCTCACAGCTGCTTCCCGGTCAAAACAATCACTGATCCATATGAAATCTGCAACAGGTTGACTGCTGATAAAGGTATCCAGTTCATAAGAAGCAATGCATCCCTCCTGTGTGGCGGCAGTAAGGCCGATGGTAACCTGCCCCGGCATCTGATAATAGTGTATGGGATTCTCAAGGTTGCTCTGATTGCTGGCCCCGCTGGCCGGATCTCCGAAATTCCAGTCCCATGTTTCAATGGTTGAAGCAGAGGTGGTCCGGTTATCAAAGGTGGCAATCTCTCCTCCCTCGGGTGCGCAGGCTGTACTCAGGGCAAACTTCACATCAGGTGCATCCAGAATATCCACACTTTGCCGGGTGGTAGCCGTACATCCTATATCCGAGACATAGCTACAGCTTATTTCAATGCTTCCCGGGGGAACTTCACGCGGATTGAATGTAAAACCACTGTTGATTGTGCCGCTAACACCCGGGCCTTCAAACAGGACATTTTCCAAATCTGACTGGAGGACAAAGGGAATGATATTCTGGCAATAGGCCGGTTCATCCAGATTAAGGATCAAAGGTTGGACTACAGATTCAACCGTGAATGATTTCCTGAGATATTGAGTGGTCACGTTTTCGTACTGGAATACGATTGTAAAACTATCCAGGCTTAACAGTGCCGGATCAATGGTTGCCGTATTGTCCCCGTGATCGGTGAGCCCTGCAACAGCTTGATCATCGGAATCCAGCAAGGTGAAGGATCCGGTTATTCCCTCAAGATTCAGTACGGTGGCGGTAAAGGGTGCGCTGTTGAGACATACCCTGTTGCCCGGGATAAAAATGACCCTTTCTGACCCCCATACGTATACCTGCCTGCTGGTAACGCTGATACAGCCGAACGCATTCTCATAGGTATAATAAACAGTATGGGGAGAATTCACCGTGTCTGCCAGACCGGGATCAAAGTAGCCCGTTGAACTGTTCACCCCGGGGCCTGAGAAAACTCCGCCGGGAATATTCGCTTCAAGCAGAACAGGATCATCTTCCCGGTGATACCCATGTGCCAGGTTAATGATCTCAACCTCTGTCTGCTCATTCACTGTGACCGTGTGTCCGGGGGAATTTGTATTTACCACTCCATTTACATCGGTCAGGGAAATAATCCGGTAATTTGTTGTTTGAACCGGGGTAAGCTCCAATTGGAAACTATCCGTGGAAATATCAGTAAAGGGAGTGGTGACCGTACCATCAAAGAGCTCAAAACTCAACGGTGCTCTGCCTGTAAGGATAACACTGAGCTCAAATGATTCCCCCTCGCATATCTGCAGAGGGCCGGAAAGTGTTGCGGTCGGTAAATCGGTGTATATCTCCAGGGTATTCGGTTCAATGGATGAATATGGAATCCCTGCATTGCCTGCGGAATCCACCAGCACCAGGCTTGCTTCCAGCATACCCGGTGCCACAGAGGCATCTTCGCTTGCCACCATGTAGGAGAGCTCATACAGATTATCCCCAAGCTCTGTGAACGTTACCCGGTTTGAACTTAACGGCACCCCGTTAATAGAGGATCCTGTTCCGGCGGTATATCCTGTTCCATCTGCATTCACCTGCATGCTTACAATCCCTCCGACGCCCACAACCATTGATTGCACCTCCAGTCGCGTAAGCACCGGTGGATGGGAGTCAATGGTGAGCATTGAGGCATTGGACACTGAAGTAAAGGGCATGCCCACATTGCCCGATGGTTTTATCAGGATTATGGATGCTTCTATTTCTTCGTTATCTCCCTCCTGCACGGTGTAAGTGAGGGTATAGCTGCCTCCGCCCGATTCTGCAAAGGACATATTGGGGGCCGTTACACCGATACCGTTGAAGCTGGAACTTGAACTCAGGCTATAGCCTGAACCATCTGCTTCGATAAACAGGACTACCTCGTCCCCGATCCCTGCCAGGCCTTCGGAAACCCGCATGCTGTTGATGGAGGGTAAGGCCGCATCAATGGGATCATTTTCCTGTATAATGGGGAGATTGTAAGGCGAGCTTATCATTTCTCCATCTGAAATGACCAGGTCGCCCACAGGGATATTCTGTGAGGCTGTATAGCTGTTTCCTCCTTCCCCGATGGTGAAAGTTGCAACATAGGTATTTTCAGAAACCAATTGAAAATCCTCCAGGGGATACCCACCCACATTCCCGGATATCATGGTATAGGGAATGACAGACGGGGGATTTACAGTCAGGGTGGCAGTAACCACATCACCGATTTTCATGGGCACATCGGGAATGGAGAGGTTTAGGATATCCAGAGTCGAACTAAATACCACACGGATGGTGTGATCTGAAGTAACATTCTCAAACTTATACTTCTCTACAGGTCCCATGCTGATATTATCAACCAGCACATCCAGAATTTCATTATCCCTGTCGGCTTTACTGGTAAATTCCTTATCGTCGCCGTGCTTTACAATCACTTCCCCATCTGGTCTGATAGTCCCTCCTGCACCTGCACTGGCGGTGATAACATACTCCCTGTCTTCAAAGTTGACAGATATGGTATGATTGGAGGTAACATTTGTGAATGTGTAGGAGGCTACCGGTCCGATTTTTTGTCCGTCCACCTCCACTTCCTTGATCTGATAAGCCGAATCGGGGATCATCTCAAAGGTTATATTGCTGTTGTTCAATACATAAATATCTCCCGAGGGATTGATGATCCCCCCGGAGCCCGCTTTGGCTTCGATAACATAATACCAGGGCTGTGAATGCACTTTAAGACTGGATAGTATAAGGAATACGGTCATCAGCAAAGCCGACAATGAAATCCTCTTACCAGGAACCGCCATGTTGGACCGGTAAAACATATCATTAGCCTTAGTACGATACAGTAAGTTAGTGAATTTTCTTGTTACTTGCTGATTTATTGACGAATGGACGTTTTTTTACACAAATGGGGAGGGTCTATCGCATCAGAAGTATGGTTTCGATGGACTGATTGCCAAGGTTTATGCTGAGGATCCCATTATTCAGATCAAGCTCCGCTTCCCGCTCCTCGATCAAATTTGTCCACCATGCTTCCTTAAACTCTTCTGAAAAGTGAAGCTGTACTTCGGTTTCTCCCTCATTCAGGTTATACAAGCGAACGACCACACCGTCTTCGTTTTCCGCCTTCTTCATGGCCGAAACGATCACATTTTCCCCATCCACCTGCAAGAAGCTCATGCTTTCATCCAGCTGGGCACTGGCATATTTTTTCGGATGCGGGATCGCAAACAGTTTCTCATTTGCCTCTTTTCCGGATTTGAACCCATTTTTCCACCCGGGTTTATGGGAGGTAAGGGAGAAGGTAAAACTGTGGTTTCCGGTCTGGTGGTAATCATTTCCTTCCCAGTGGCAACTCCTGCGTGATGCCAGCAAGATGGGTTGAAGTATGGTATTCTTGAGTCCCTTGTCCGTTGGGTCTATGTAGTCCATTGCTGCAATGCTTGATGTGAGGGTAAGTCCGAATTCTTCCCCGGAAGCGCTTATCCAGTTTTCGATGCCTCTCGGGTGGAGATCCTTACAGGGAACGGTGTAACGTTCTCCGGCAGCTCCCTCCATTTCATCCTTTCCCACTTCCACCACTCCAAAGGGTGCCTCATAGGCGACCTCCCCATCCTGGATCCTTAGGGGCATGGCCATCCGGTATTCCCGGAACATGGTGCCATCCCAGTTCATCAGGTTCACATCAAAGTCCACTTTCTTTAACTGGTGGTAGAAAGTGATCTCCAGCTCCGCCACCGCATTCCGGATGGACTGCCGGTACTTGTAGGAAGTGAAAACCGGGCCCTCAGCTGTTAATTCCCATATGGTCTCATAGTTGCCTGACCTGTCGAAGCCTTCCATGTCAGGTTGCTGCACCGCATCAAATTCTCCGGCCCCGTTTCCTTCCGATTTCATGGTAAAGATCTCGCCCGCCGCAAAGAAACTGTTTTCAATCAGCTCTATGCCGAGTTCCTTGTCAAACAGGCTTGTAAGGCCCCCGTCGGCCAGCTTTGCTTTATAAAAA
>Ga0209536_100007609_pt1 | contig 16404 bp, 11 predicted proteins | sample DeeMarSeWOR28_12_FD_187461 | JGI IMG/M metagenome (GOLD analysis project Ga0209536, IMG submission 187461) | Marine sediment microbial communities from White Oak River estuary, North Carolina - WOR-2-8_12 (SPAdes) (version 2) | ecosystem: Environmental > Aquatic > Marine > Intertidal zone >... | reverse complement strand
GCGATCAGCATCAGGGTGGGAGGTCTGAAACGCGGGTTCAGCGCGCCCGCCGCGTTGGTGACCACCAGTAACTTTGCACCGAGCTGGGCACAGAGTCGCAGCGGTAGTGCGACCACGGAGGGATCGTGGCCTTCGTACAAATGAAACCGGCCGTTTTGGAGGATCAGCGGGACCCCTTCCAGTTGGCCGGCTACCAGCTCACCCTTGTGCCCGGCGGTTGTGGGAGTGGGGAAACCCGGGATATCGGCATACGGTATCCGCAGCGGGTCGGCTACGGCCTCTGCCAGGCGGTCGAGTCCCGAACCCAACACCGCCGTTACGCGGGGGGTGAACCCGGCCAGCAGCCGGCGCACGTGGTCTGCTGCGAGATCGAGCTGGTGATCTCGGGTGGCTGCGGCCGGCATTCAATGTTTCATTTGGCGAGGTACGGCTCGGCCAGCCGGGTTGGGATCGCGGGTAAATGCGTGTGATGCCCCGATCACAACACCATTCCCGCAAAGCTCGCCGACATGAATGCCGCTAGGTTACCACCAATCATCGCCTTGATCCCGAGGCGCGACAGATCGCCGCGCCGTTCGGGTGCGATGCCACCGATCCCGCCAATCTGTATCGCTATCGAGGCAAAGTTGGCAAAGCCCAGCAGGGCGTAGGTCGCTATCACGGTGCCCCTGGGCGACAGCGCATTGCCTGCCTGGAGCAGGTGAGCGAGATCGAGATATGCTACGAACTCGTTCACCGCCACCTTGATGCCGAGGAGCGAGCCCACGGCTCCCGCGTCTGCCCAGGGTACGCCCATGAGCCAGGCGAGTGGCGCCAGCAACCAGCCCAGGATCATCTGGAGCGACAGATCAGGCTGGCCGACCAAGCCTCCGACGGCTCCGACAATGGCATTCAGCATGGCAATGAGCGCAATGAACGCGAGCAGCATGGCGCCGACATTCAGTGCGAGTTTGAGTCCCTGGGCAGCTCCCGCCGCAGCTGCATCGATTATGTTCACCTCTGTTTTGGCGACCGAAATGTTCACGGATTTCGTCTGCGGTTCTTCAACTTCCGGGACCAGTAGCTTAGAGATCAGTAGTGCCGCCGGTGCATTCATGACACTGGCCGTGAGGAGGTGTCCGGCAACGTCGGGGAAATGTGGCGCCAGCATCCCTACATAGGCAGCCATGACACCACCGGCGATCGTGGCAAAGCCCCCGACCATAACCGTGTTCAGTTCCGAGGCCGTCAAACCTAGGATGAACGGCCTGATGAGGAGGGGAGACTCGGTCATTCCCACGAAGATGTTGCCGGCAACAGACAATGTCTCGGCTCCTGAAGTCCGCATACTGCGCTGCATCACCCACGCGATTCCCTGTACAACCCGCTGCATCAACCCGACGTGATACAGCACGGACATCAGCGAGGAGAAAAAGATGATCGTGGGAAGTACGAAGAACGCAATGGAAGCACCGGTGTTGACCCACAATTCGGGGGAGGACACCGGCGTCAGCTGGGGAGGTTCGCCCGTTAGGGTACCGACCGGAACGTAGTCGCCCACCAGATTGCCGAATATGAACGTTGCTCCCTGCTTGGTGAATTCCAGCAGCTCGAGGAATACCGCATTCGCAGCCTGGAACAGGCCTCGCCCCACCGGAGTCTTGAGCACCAACAATCCGAACGCCGCTTGCAGCGCCAGACCCATCCCGACCAGCTTCCAGTTGACGCGCCGGCGGTTGCTCGACAGGATCCAGGCAATCGCAACCATCACAGCCATCCCCACCAGTCCCACTAGCCGTTCCGGGAAGGGCGTGTCCAGCCCTTCGCGCAGGGCCGCCATCTGCGCGGCAACTGGTTGGAACAGTTCGAGAAGGCGGATCGTGCACATGTCAGCCGCCTTCCCGTTCAAGGAGGTGACCCACGGTACGGAGAGAACTCAGGGTCCGTTCATTCACAAATCCCCGGATACTTCGGGTCACCGTGACGAATGGAACCGTGCGTCGCGGGGTATGTCCACTGGTTGCCTGAGCCGCTGCAAGTAGGCCGCCACCGCAGCAACTGATGTGGTCCCTGTGGCAATGGGGGGTACGTCTTGGACCACAGTGATTCCAGTGGCCCCTGCCGCGACCGATGCCGCGAGCGCCAAGGTGTAGACTTCGTTGTGACGCAGGGTGGACCCGTCGGGGAACCGTAGGCCACGCACACGCTGCCCACTTTGCCGTTCCGAGTCATACCAGACTTCGAACCCGGCCACGTGCGCCGTTGGGGCGGCCTCGGCCAGAACTTGTTCCAGTATCTGGTAGAGAGCGTCGCCCGTTACTGCGACGCGCACCAGTAGTTCATTGGCAGGTAGCATTGCCGCAATCTCGCTCAGTGTAACCGCGCCCGCCGGCAAGCCACCCCGGAGTGACTCGTTCATTACGAGGGCGAAGTGCGTGCGGGCACTGTTCCTAAAGGCGTCGGCGACGAACCGGCCGAGCGGGTGCTCGCCTGCATCGAGCTGCATTGGAAACTTGAGTCGAGCGATCACCGGTTCAGGTGTTGCCGCCGCCGGTCTAACGGTATCCCGCACCGTGAAGACGGTGGCGGCAGAATCGCCCATGGCCAGGTCGCTCGCGATCGTGTCGTTGGGGGGCGGTCCGTAGGCGTCCCGTACGGCCCGCGCCGCTTCCACCGGGACGATGCTCCAAGACGGCTCGAAGAAGTCCGAATCGCGCAGCAATCGGGCTTGTCTGATGCGACTGGTGAGCAGGTCGCGGATATTGTCACCGCCCTCGTACACCACTGGCAGTCGGTTCAGCATCCGGTAGCCGCCACCGCCGGCCTGGCGGAAGTCGCTGAGCGCCAGCGTGAACGTGTCGGTTGCCTGCACCAGCCGTCCCTGCCAAGTGAGCTGCCTGATACGGGATCCCACGGGTTGCGTCAGATCGATCACGTAGTCGACGCCGCTCACGATATCGAAGTTGTATCCCGGTACGTCATCCTGGAGGATCGGCTGCCCCGAACTGAAGGTCTCGTAGTAAGACGCGGATTCTTCCAAGTACTCCTTAAGCATTACACCATCGATCTTCACTGCTTTCAGCCGGTTCTCGTACGGGTACAGCGCCGCAACATCCCGCAGCAGGATATCGCGGTTGAACCGAGCCGCGAGATTGAACGCCGGTGTAGTCGATAGATCGGCTCCCGAGGCTTCGCGTTGCACCAGATTGACGAAGTCGACGATGGGCGTGTCACTAGCTCGGGCATAGTGGGCGCTCCAATTGCCTTCGGCGCGCGCCAACGGAGTCGCGACCCAAAGTCGCACGGATTGGTGCGCTCGCTCCATACGCCGGGCTACCGCCGGGTGGATTGGCACGCCGTCCAACGGGATCAGATGGCTCGTTGTGCGTGCCACGCGGAACCCCGTTGTTTCGCTGGACTCCGGATCATTGCCGAAAGCTTCACGCACGAGCCAGATATGGATGACCGCGAGTGACAGTCCCCACTCGCGGGGTTGGACGAAGTGCACGTCTCCGATTACCGAGTCCGTGAATTCTCTATGCGAGTGGCCGACTATGACCAGATGGGGTGCCACGGGTAGCTGTGCCAGCTGTGCCGCCACATTCTCGGCGCCCACCTGCGTCGTGTCGTAGGACGAAGCTGCATCCATGCCCGTGTGAGCCAGGACGATCCTTAGATCCACACGCTCTGCGGCGAGTCGACGCAGTATTCGATCCGCCTCGGGAATGACCGCCCGTACGGCGAGTCTGTTCGCGAGACGCTCCCGATTCCACACCATAACGCCTGGCGTAGTGAAGCCGGTTACGCCGACTCGCACCCCGCTGCGCTGGAGCGCCACGTACGGCTGGAACGCGAACGTGTCCCGCGGCATGCGGTAGACATTGCCCGATACTATGGGAAACGCGGCGCTGGCCACCGTCCTCGCATACACGGCGGTGCCGAAATCGAAGTCGTGGTTGCCCGGTGTGGTGACGTCGTAGCCGACGGCATTGAGCGCATCAATCACCGGATTGGGATCCACCTCTTGCTCCCGGGCGAAAAAGCTGGCGAAGGGGCTGCCCTGAATCAAGTCACCAGCATCGACCACGATAACCTGGCCGGGGTATGCTGCTCTAAGTGAATCCACCACGGTAGCGACCCGGGTCAACCCCCATGGTGCTTCCCGATCCTCGAGGTAGTTCCAGTGATAGGCCCGGCCATGCACGTCCGTGGTGGCGGCGATCACGACGTGCGCGCTGTCCTGGGCACCGGCCCGAGTGCTGGCTGCAACAGGCAGCACGAGGCCCCCCAGTATGATAGCGACGCATTTCATAGTCGACCGCAAGATGGGAAAGTGCGATCGGTAGCGCAATGCATCCAGCGATTGCTTGGACCCAAGTCCTGATTTGGGGGGCCTACCGGATTCTTGTTGTCATTGTGTATCAGGCTGGACAAGACCACCGCGATGGCGGATCACTTCTCCCTCCACCATGAACACCACGTCCTCGGCGATGTTCGTGGCCAGGTCGGCAATCCTCTCTAGATCACGTGATGCTGACAGATACTGCACCGCTTGCACGGAGACTTCCGGTTCCGTGCACATATGATCTTGGAGGACCGCGAACATCTCTCTGTTCATCTCGTCGACTTCGTCATCCATCCTGCACACTGACAGCGCCAACTCCGTGTCCAAGTTCACATGAGCATCCAGACTCGAACGCACCATCTGCTTCACCACGTCTGCCATCCGGTTGACGTTGAGGGGTATTCCCAGAGGCGGCTGTGACGCCAGGGCAGCGGCCCGTTCCGCAATGTTGACTGCCTGATCTCCCATCCTCTCCAGATCGTTGTTGACTTTAAGGGCTGCAATGACGAACCGCAGGTCACTTGCGACCGGCTGGTGGAGCGCCAGGATTTTGAGACACTCCTCCTCGATCAACACCTCTTTCGAATCGATTTCGGCATCGTTCTCGATTACCGCCGATGCGATGTCGGAACGGCGTTCGGTAAGTGCCGTGATCGCCTGGTTGGTCGCTTCCTCAACCATGGCACCCACCTGGAGCAGCAGCTTCTTCAAGTTCACCAAGTCTCTAACAAGGTGTTTCGTCATGTGGTCCCCCAACCACTAGCCAAAACGGCCCGACACGTAGTCCTCGGTTCGTTTCTGTTTGGGCCTGGTGAAAACTTGATCAGTTTCGCCGAACTCGACCAACTTCCCCGCGTCCAGGAACGCGGTGAAGTCCGACACACGCGCAGCCTGCTGCATATTGTGTGTGACGATTACGATCGTGTAGCGCTCTTTCAGCTCGAACAGCAGGTCTTCGATGCGCGCCGTGGATACCGGATCGAGTGCCGAAGCGGGTTCGTCCATTAGGATCACGTCCGGCTGCAGGGCCAGCGCCCTGGCGATGCAGAGCCGCTGCTGCTGACCTCCGGAGAGAGCCAGGGCCGAGTCATTCAAGCGGTCTTTGACCTCGTCCCACAGCGCGGCCTTTCTGAGCGACGATTCGACGAGCCCGGGCACGTCGCCTTTGAAGCCGTTTATCACGGGTCCCCAAGAGACGTTCTTGAAGATACTCTTGGGAAACGGATTCGGCTTCTGAAACACCATCCCGACGCGACGGCGCACCTCCACCGGGTCGACCTGAGGTTGGTAGATGTCCACCCCCCGGTATCTGATCTGCCCCGCGAGCCTCGCATCCGGAATGAAGTCATTCATCCGGTTGAAGGCTCGCAGCAGCGTGCTCTTGCCGCACCCCGACGGTCCGATGATTGCCGTTATGCTACGTTCGGTGGCCACGACGCTGACGTCCTTGATTGCTGCGGTCTCACCATAATAGATGGACACGTCGTGCGCCTGTAACAGTGGAGGATCCGTATTCGTCGCCGCGGCGGAGTGCTGCGTAGCAATCTTCAGGGCATCTTCGGCGATCACAGTCGGTTCCTTTGAGACCTATGTCTTATGATCACGGCGGCCGCATTCATCAGGAGCAGCACCGTGAGGAGAACCATGATGCCGGCGGCGGCTAGCTGGTGGAACTCCTGTTGCGGTCGCGAGACCCAATTGAAGATCTGGATCGGCAGCGCGGTGAAGGCATCCATCGGTCCGGCGGGCACGAAGGCTACGTAGGTCAGTGCGCCGATCATGATCAGCGGAGCCGTCTCACCGATCGCTCTGGAGAGGGCCAGTATCGTCCCGGTGAGAATGCCAGACAGCGCAGACGGTAGAACGTGGTGTCGAATCGTCTGCCACTGGGTCGCCCCCAGGGCGGACGCCGCCTGACGGATGGAATCGGGAACGGCGCGCAGGGCTTCTCGGGATGCAATGATGATCACAGGGAGAATCAACAGGCTCATGGTCAACGCTCCCGCTACGACGCTGCGGCCCAGCGCCAGCCAACGCACAAACAACGTGAGACCCAAGATCCCGTAGACTATCGACGGCACCCCGGCGAGATTGGCAATGCTCACTTCGATCAGCGAATGGATGCGACTGCGTCTGGCGTACTCCTCCAAGTAGATGGCTGCCGCGACACCAACGGGTATCGAAAAGCCGGCGGTCAGGCTGATCAGCCACAAGCTTCCGTACAGTGCCGACTTGATGCCGGCCCGCTCCGGAAAGCGCGATGGAAACTCCCTGAGGAACTGCAGATCCAACCACGGCAGGCCTTCGTAAGTCGCGTGGATCAGGAGAACAACCAGCAACACCAAACAGAGCCACGCTAGCAGCATGCAGGCGGTACGAAACGCGCGTGCCATCGTGCGGCGCCGGTGGAGATTTGCCGGGCTTTCCAGCACGCCGCTCACTCGTACACCTCCCTGAAGCGCCGCATTATTCTGTACCCCGCGATGTTCGCCACCAATGTGATGCAGAATAGCAACGCACCGACGGCGAAAATGGTTTGGTATTCAACCGTCCCAGTCGGAGTGTCGCCCAGACTCACGTTCACGATGAACGCCGTCATCGTCTGGATACTTTCCAGCGGATTCAGCGTCAGCTTCGGTGTCGCGCCCGCGGCGATGGTAACGGCCATCGTCTCGCCGACTGCGCGCGACAGCGCCAACACGAAAGAAGCCATCACCCCGGAGAGCGCGGCCGGTACTACCACGCGCGTTGCCACCTCCATTTGAGTTGCGCCGACGGCATAGGCTCCCTGTCTGAGCGAGTCGGGTACCGCACGCAGCGCATCGTCGCACAGCGAGGCAACCATGGGCAGAACCATGATGCCGACTACGATCGACGCCGACGCTGCGTTGAAGATGTTGGTCTCCGGAGCCACCACTCTCAGGAGCGGCGTGATGAAGGTCAATGCGAAGTAACCGTAGACGACCGTCGGGATGCCCGCCAGGACTTCCAGGATCGGCTTCACGATCCCTCGCACTCTGCTGGAGGCGTACTCGCTCAGGTAGATGGCGCTCGCCAGGCCGATTGGAATGCCGATCAGCGCCGAACCGAAGACGATCATCAGGGTGCCACTCAGGAGCGGCAGCACCCCAAACGACCGTGGCTCGAGTAAGGGTGTCCAGCGTGTGCCGAACAAGAAGTCCCATACCGGCACCGAGCGGAAGAAGGTGAAGCTTTCTCGTGCCAGGACCGCTATGATGGCAACAGTCACCACTATCGAGAGTAGGGCACACAGGAACAGCAGCCCTTTGATGGCCTCCTCCTGCCACCGCCTGGTTCTCCTGCGTCGCAGCTGCAGGTCTAGCTGAAGCTGTGTCAATGCGGTGAGCCCAGTCTCACAAAGACAGAATGCGGTTGCCGTCTGTCACCTAGAAGTACATCCAAAACTGGCCTTTGAAGGACCACTCAGTTCTTCCCTGATCCGGCACGTAAATATCCGCGTTGAACGACATCTTGTTCCTGGCCAGGAAGAAGAACTGTATGCCCGGGGTGAACAGCCACGCGCGATCCTGGGTGGCATCCATGTCGGGATCGGCCCAGCTGACACGACCGATAGGCTCGATCGCCGAGATATACTTTCCCTGCACCGGTGCCTTGTAGGAGAGAATGGCCTGCGCTGTGGCGAACCTCGAGGCTTTTCCCTCAGCATCGAGATTTCTCCAATTCGTTCCCCCAAGTGCTCCGGCTATTACGTGCAGACCGCTCTCGTAGTTGCCCCAATCGATGTCCGCTCCGTACGCCGTTCCGTAGTCGACTTGGCCTGTCGAATCGTTCGCATAGTCCAATTGGGCGGCGTGAATACCGATTCCGAGATCCTTCGCAGCACGTACGACTACCCGTCCGTTGAATGCCTTTTCACCGTTGTCTTCCTTGCTGAAGACTCCCTCACCATTGGTGACTGAGAATGCGTAGTCGAGGACGCCGATTTTGCCGTCGACCATGACACCAATGTCACGATCGGCGTAGAGCAACCCGCCGGAGAAGAACGTGAAGCTGCAGAAACCCACCCCGGCACAAGAATCCACACCACGCACGAAACCTGTTCTTTCGACCACGGGTAGGATCGAGCTAGTGGTCAGTTGGAACACGTCGATCGGCTTCTTGAACTGACCAAAGGTGAAGCGGAAGCCAGGTCCGAAGGTCAATCTGCCATAGGCATCACGTACACGAGTCGATGTGACTGCGTATTCCGGCTCGATCTTGCCGGAGAGGAAGTCGTTGAATTTGACGTCTGCAGTCAAACGAACGCGGCGCAGCAAGAATTCGCTGGATCGGTTGCCGTCCACCGATGTAGTATTGTATTGCAGATTGACCCGTCCACTGAACTTGATCTCGGCAAGGTTGTTGGCCTTCACCTCCAGCTGTGCCCGCGCTGCAGCTGGCAATGCTCCAATCATTGCCACTACTGCTGCCATAGTAGCAGTCTGTCTCAGGAATACGCGATGCATTTGTCCCCACAAATGAGTGTCGTAGCGTCAGTACGTTGATTAGTGCTGCAGAAGTTCCTCCATGGAAGCCCCGGGCTCGGCGCCGGCAAACACCGAGCCGGCTACCTGATTCTCAAAGCGTTCCAGCGCCAGCTCGTACACCCGATCAGGCAACGGCACGTAACCGACCTCACCTACGAGAGCCGCGGCGTTCTCCAGATAGAACCGCACGAACGCCTGTACCTCCGGTCGTTGTGACGCGGCCGTGCTGACATAGATGAAGATCGGCCGGGAAAGCGGGCGATAGGTCCCGTTGTTGATCGTGACATCGGACGGCGCGACGGCACCGTCGCCTGGATCGATCGGCACGACCTTCAGTCGCTCGGTGTTCTCAGCGTAGTAGGCGTATCCGAAGAACGCGAGCGCGTTGGGGTCACCGGCCACTCCCTGCACCAGCACGTTGTCGTCCTCGCTGGCCGTGAAGTCAGGGCGGCATGCCCCCGATTCGCCGTTTATCGCCTCGGTGAAGTAGTCGAAGGTGCCGGAGTCGGTACCCGGACCGTAGAGGCTGATCCGCTGATCTGGGAAGCTCGCCCTTACATCACTCCACCTCTCAACGCTGCTACCCGGCTCCCAGATTCGGGCCAGCTCCGCGACCGTCAGAGCGTCGACGAAAGTGTTCGCTGGGTTGACCACTACGGAGATGCCATCATACGCGACAGGCAGTTCTATGTATTCGATCGCGTTTGCCGCGGCCATCTCGACTTCGGACTCCTTAATTGGCCGTGAGGCATCGTTGATATCGGTCTCGCCGACCGTGAACTTCTTGAAGCCGCCGCCCGTGCCCGAAATACCCACTGTCACCCTTACATCGCGGTGAGCTCTCTGGAATTCCTCGGCGACGGCTTCCGAAATTGGAAAGACCGTGCTCGATCCATCGATCCGAACCGTTGCGGTCTCCGCTGCACCTCCCCCGGTACCACCGTTGCACCCTACAACAGCGGCCAGCAACGCCGTAGTTGCGATATGACTGCGCATTCTTAGTTCCTCTCATCTCTGGAATAGTCTTCCAAGGACACCGTTACGGTACGTAGAGTGGTGCCCGCACATCCGAGAGAAGAAAGCTAGAAGTGGTCTGTAAAGAGACTGTAAAGGCTCGGTAAGATTTGCAGCGTCAACCACAGTTGTCGCCAAGGGGAAATCGTACTCTGAAAGTGCTTCCAGTTCCGACTTCGCTTTCAACCGAAATCGATCCACCCAAGGTCCGGCAGACGTGCTTGACAATCGAGAGGCCCAGACCAGTGCCGCCCAGCTCCCTCGACCTGGCTTTGTCTACCCGATAGAACCTTTCGAAGATCCTCCCATGGTGCTCCTTGGCAATGCCGATGCCGGTGTCTTCAACCTCCAGCACTACCATGGTCCCGTCAGTGTCGAGTCTGACCCAGACGCGCCCGCCCTCCTGTGTGTATTTGAGCGCGTTGTCGAGCAGATTGTTCACGACCAGCTCGACCGCCTCCACGTCACCGATTATTCGTACCGGTGCCGGCGGAAGATCACCTATGAGTTGAATTCCGTGCTCCTCTGCCGATGCACGGAAGTTGTTGATCGATTTCTCAACAGATTCGCAGACATTCATGGACTCCGTATCCACCATTCCGTCAGCTGACTCCAGCCGTGCCAACGTTAGCAGATCAGTGACGAGGAGAGACAGACGTATCGCCTGATCCTTAACCTTCTGGAGAAACCGCTGTCTCGTGGCCTCGGGCATGTCTCCATCTTCAACAACCGTATCGATCAACCCTCTGATGGCCGTTATGGGAGTCTTGAGCTCGTGGGATACGTTGGCTACGAAGTCCTGCCGCACAGTCTCGAGTCGTCGCAGCTCCGTCACTTCGTGTAGAACGAGAACCGCACCGACCAGCCCGCCCTGACCGCTTTGCAGTGGAGCAGCACGCAGCTCAACAACCCGATCTTGATGATCGCCCTGAAGTCGCAGCTCGCTGCTCACTTCCTTGCCCTCCAGTAGACTCCGCTCGAGAGATTCCCCGACCTTCCTTGCGCGCGTTATCTCCCAAATCGGTCGTCCAATGCACTCAGAAGGCGGGACCTCGAGGATCCTTCCGGCAGCGGAATTCAGATGCACCACCTTCTGGTCGCCGTCTATGGCCACCACTCCCTCAACCATACCTCCCAGAATCGTCAGCAACTTTGTGCGATCTTCAGTGATCGTGTGGAGTCGGCTCTCAAGCTCTGCAGCCATGCGATTGAACGCACTTGCCAGCCGCCCGATTTCATCATTCGACCTGCTGGCAACCCGCTTCTCATAGTTCCCGTCGGCGATTGACTCCGACACGGCGGTCATGGAAGCCAACGGAGCGATGACTCGCCTCGCCAGGAGGAAGCCGACGAGCAACGCCGCAGCAGCTGCAGACATTGCCCCCAGCGTCACCGCGACACGCAGGGCTGTGAGTTTCGTGCGAATGACCGTCAGTGGCAATGAAACGCGCACGAATCCCATGAGTTCACCATCATCCTCCACGGTCAAAGCGACGTACATCATTGTCGCGGCGATGGTGCGACTGAACCGCGTTGCCGTACCGGATCCTTCCACTCGCGCCGCCAGGATCTCCGGTCTCGACCCGTGGTTGTCCATCGTCACGGGGTCCTCGTCCGAATCAGCCAAGACCGTACCGTCGCTACGGACTACGGTCAGCCGCGTGTCCATGAAGGTCCTCAGCGCCTCGACTCTACCCTGCAGGTGCGAATCGTCGGCTCCACGCAAGTAAGGCCGGGCGATGTCGCGGAGTAGGTGGGCTTGCATCAACAGGGAGTGCTCGGTCTCTGCACGAGTATCCGCCGTGATTCTGCGGCCGAGCAAGAATCCGACAGTCGTCACTGCCAGTAGAATCAGCAGTGCGTAGCCAGCGTATAGCTTCCAAAGAAACCGGGATCGCAACACTAGTTATCTATCCCTGAAGCGGTATCCGACTCCACGGACCGTCTCGATCATGTCCCGATGAGATCCCAGTTTGCTGCGGATACCTCTGATGTGAACATCTATATTACGGTCCACGACGAACGCTCCCTCACCGATGACGCGACTAAGTAGCTGATCACGCGTGAAAACTCTGCCTGGATGTGACACCAATAGGTGTAACAATCTGAGCTCGGTTGGTGTGACCGCCACATGCCGATCATCTAGAAGCACCTCATGTCGCGCCGTATCCACGATCAAGTCGCCAGCTACAATCCGTTCCTTTGCGCTGTCATCAAGCTTCGATGCGCCACGTCGCATGACGGCCTTCACCCTAGCAACGAGTTCCTTAGGGCTGAACGGTTTGGTCACGTAGTCGTCGGCTCCTAGGCCTAGACCGAGGACTATGTCGCTCTCCTCACCCTTTGCCGTAACCATGATGATAGGTATATCGCACGTCACTGCATCGGCCTTGAGCTTGCGGCACACGGCCAAGCCGTCGAGACCCGGTAACATCAGATCGAGCAGGACCAGATCGGGAGCCTCGCTACGCGCAATGCGCACACCGTCTTCGCCGTCACGACTGCTGAGTACTCTATAGCCCTCGCGCGACAAGTTGTACTCAATCACCTCGAGGATATCGATCTCGTCTTCTACAATGAGGATCTTCTCTCGTGCCATCACCATCGCCGTTGGAACCTGTTTTCTCGGAGGCGCGAAACATAAGCCGGCCCTGTAAAGAAAATGTAAAGCCGACGTAAAGCTTTCGGGATGGCTATCTCAACCATCCCATTACGAGCATCTCGGACAGTATATTTTCGCTCACCCGCACATGAACTATCGTATCCTCGTCGTCGACGACGAAGCGGACATCGCCGCTTTGGTGGCATACAATCTCGCAAGAGGAGGCTATCGAGTATCCACCGCCCGATCCGGATCGGAAGCTCTCACGGCGGCCATCGAAGAGGCCCCTGATCTCGTAATACTCGACTTGATGCTCCCAGACCTTTCCGGCTTCGAGGTCCTACAGGAGTTGCGGCAACGGCCTGAGACACGAGACGTAGGAGTGATACTCCTGACTGCGCGTGATGCCGAGACGGATCGGTTGCACGGTCTGTCGCTCGGCGCAGACGACTATGTCAGCAAGCCCTTCTCACCTCAGGAGCTCGTGCTGCGGGCTGGTGCGGTGCTGAGGCGTCTGGGCGCATCGCCGATCGCGTCAGGTTCAGTGATGACTGTCGGGCCGATCAAGATAGATCAGAACGCGTGCAAGGTCACTGTCGCCGACCGAGAGGCAGACTTGACGGCCACCGAGTACAAGCTGTTGCTGACGCTCGCGGAACGACGTGGCCGGGTACAGTCGAGGCAGAGGTTGCTGGAAACCGTGTGGAATGCCAACCCGGAAATCCAGACGAGAACGGTCGACATGCACGTGCAGCGACTCCGCACCAAGCTGGGACCCGCCGCCGACTTGCTGGAGACGGTGCGCGGTTTCGGATACAGGCTCACGGATAGCTCCACACCAGCCAACCCCAAGGGCTCGCGCACGCGCAAGCCAGTTCGCGACAAGGCCTGAGTAATAAGGGACGCAGGGCGCGAAGGTCCGTTCCGCCTCCTCCCACTGCGGTAGCCAAACCCAGACTCATCCCCCGCTGTTACCAAACAGTCACCCATGTGTCACAAGATCGTGACAAATACATCGCATGACAGTGACGCAGACCGGTGATCATACCCCACAGGGCATCGTGACTTCTTTTTGGGGGAAGACATGTCGATCAAAACGAGCAATTCAAACCACCTTGGGTTTGCAGAGTCAGCGACACGAGACGGATTCAGATTTCTGCGCCGAGTCCCCACCGTGCCGCCAAGGAGAAACCGGAGTTCGGCTGGAGGTAACGCAATGGTAGGTCATGCGATGCTACCAGTCCCCCAAACAGCGCCCTCCAGTCGGCTCCAAGTCCTAAATATGCCAAAAACTATGATAGTGACGGCGGTCTTGGCCCTGGCATTGATGGCCGGCCCCGTGACGGCACAAGACAATGCCATACATCTGGCCACCGCATCCAGTCTGTCGAACGTGGTGGGCCAGATCGCCGGCAGCGTCATGAATGCGGGCTCCGGCGAGCCCGTATCTCGGGCAGTTATCGCGGTCGTCGGATCCGAGGTGACCGCCGTCAGTGATTTGGACGGCAATTACCTGCTCCGCAACGTGCCGGCCGGCACAGTCGAGATAACCGTCCGTGTCATCGGGTTCACGCCAAAGCGAGTGACAGGGGTGCAAGTCAACCCGGAAGAGACGACCGCACTCAACATCTCGCTGGAACGGGTGGTTGTATCACTCGAGGCGATCACCGTGACAGCCGCATCCTCCGAGGCACGTTCCGCCGAGGCCATGCTCAACGTGCGCCGGAACTCGGAGGCGGTCCTGGAAGCGATTGGGTCATTCGAGATCAAGCAGATTCCGGCATCCGACGCGGCGGACGTTGCCAAGCGCATGACAGGAGTTACGGTCAACGACGATCGGTACGTCTATGTCCGAGGGCTGGGGGACCGGTACTCCCAGACCACGTACAACGGTTCAGCCCTGCCGAGCCCGGAACCCGAGCGGGCCGTGGTCCCACTCGATCTGTTCCCGTCGGCGTTCCTCGACGCGGTCTCGACCCAGAAGACCTACACGCCGGATCAACCCGGGGAGTTCTCCGGTGGCGCGGTTCAAATCGACACCAGGGACCTGCCCGATGAGTTCTCGGCTTCGATAGGGGTGTCGACGGGCGTGAACACGCTGACACACTTCAAGGAAGGCGCATTTCTCACCTACCCGGGTGGCGGTACGGACTGGCTCGGCAGAGACGACGGTACGCGGGCCGTTCCCTCGAGCGTCCTCGAAGCAGGACAGCCGATGCCATCTGATCCTGCCGTGCGCGAGCAGCTGGGGCTCGATTTCCAGCGCACGTTCAAACCAGTGGCTTCGACTGCCCCAATAAACAGGGGCTTGGACATCTCGCTGGGAGCCAGGTCGCGGCTGTTCGGCAAGGAAACCGGACTGGTATTGGGACTTACCTACTCCGATCAATACAAGGTTCGCGACAATGAGATCGAGCGTAAGTACAGAACCAGCGCCTTCGACCCCGACATCCCTGAGGAGCGTCGCGCAGCCAACGTGAACTACACGTTCCAGCGCGGCATGCGGAACATCAGCATCGGTGCCATTGGCAACCTATCGATGTTGCTCACGCCCACCGACAAACTGAGCCTCCGCACCACGTTCAATCGCAATACTGATGACGAGGCTCGTACCTACACCGGGTCGAACAACGAAGACCTCGGCGGACTCGTCGTAGGCGATAGGCTGCGATTCGTGCCGCGCCAGCTCATGTGGGGACAGCTGTCAGGCGAGCACCAGACGTTTGCCAGCTCGATCCTGGAATGGCGAGCCACTCTGGCCAAGGCCACACGCGACGAGCCAGCGCTGAGGGAGACCATCTACCTCAACTCGGTCGTAGCCGATACGAGCGCTCCTTACTACCTCGAAAACGTGGGCGAGAGCGGTCGTTACTTGTGGAATGAGCTGAACGACAACGATAGGAACCTGGAACTCGACTGGCGCTTCCCATTCTCGCCGTGGGGTGACCTCAACGCTTCGGTCAAGGTGGGAGCGGCCTGGCGCAATCGGACCCGAGACTTCGAGGCCCGCCGGTTCGCTTGGAACTTCCTGCGACAGCTATCGGAAGACATCGAAACGGACCTGGTCGACGAGAACATCGTAGGTGAACTGCCGGGTCCTCACGAGTTCGCAATCCGCGAGGTGATCGAGCCGGGTGACGTCTACGACGTGTACGATGACCGCCGGGCGGCGTACTTGATGTTCGAGTTGCCGTTCTCTAGCAAGTTGCGGTCGGTGTTCGGCGCGCGGGTCGAGAACTACGACATGCGGCTGGAGAGCCGAGGGGACACGCTGAGCGGACTCGACGAGACGAGTATCCTTCCGGCCGTCACGCTCATCTATGACCTGAGCTACGACATGAACCTGCGTGCGGCCTACTCCAGCACCGTAGACAGGCCCGAATTCCGTGAGCTGGCTCCGTTCCAGTTCACGGAAGCAAGCAGCCTGAGACAGATCTACGGGAATCCTCTGCTCGAGGTCGCTACCATAATGAGCTTTGACCTTCGCTGGGATTGGTTCCGTGGCGCGGCAAATCTGGTATCGGTGAGCGCCTTCTACAAGGATATCGAGAAGCCCATTGAGCAAGTATTCATCGCTGCCGCGTCGACCGCGTACTCCTACCAGAATGCCAGGGACGGTAGGATCTACGGTGTGGAACTCGATGCCCGTCAGAGACTGGGTACGTACGGGTTGTGGCAGAACTTCATGCTGCAGGGTAACCTCGCCCTGATCAACTCCGAAGTGAATGTCATCGAAACCGGAACGTTCCAACCGACGAACCTCAAGCGACCGCTCGAGGGCCAATCGTCCTACACGCTGAATCTCGGAGCCATCTATCTGACCGGCTCGGGAAGCTCGGAGTTCGGCGTGTTCTACAGCAGGTTCGGGCGGCGGCTATCGGCAGCCGGCGGCTTTGGAGTGCCCGACATATTCGAGCAGCCGAGGAACATCATAGACTTTAACTACCGCCAGCGGC
>Ga0209536_100007608_pt1 | contig 16404 bp, 18 predicted proteins | sample DeeMarSeWOR28_12_FD_187461 | JGI IMG/M metagenome (GOLD analysis project Ga0209536, IMG submission 187461) | Marine sediment microbial communities from White Oak River estuary, North Carolina - WOR-2-8_12 (SPAdes) (version 2) | ecosystem: Environmental > Aquatic > Marine > Intertidal zone >... | reverse complement strand
TGAACTGCAAGAAAAACTCACCTCTCTGCAATATGAAGTCACGCAGAATGAAGGCACTGAACCCCCTTTTAACAATGAATACTGGAACAATACCAGGCCGGGTATCTATGTTGACATCGTCTCCGGGGAACCATTGTTCAGCTCAACAGACAAATTCAAATCCGGTACAGGCTGGCCCAGTTTTTCCAAGCCCCTGGCGCCGCAGAATATTGTTGAAAAGGAAGACAGAAAACTATTCAGCGTCAGAACCGAGGTAAGAAGCAGGGAGGGCGATTCACATCTTGGCCACGTCTTTGATGACGGGCCTGCGCCAACAGGCCTGCGCTACTGCATCAACTCTGCCTCCCTTAGATTCATAGCGGCAGATGACCTTGAAAAAGAAGGCTACGGTGCATTTAAATATTTATTCGATAAATAACTCCTGGTAAATTGCCCCATAAGGATACTTGACACTGCGTCAAGTATCCTTATGGTAGGCTTAGAAAAAAAATAATCTTGCATAACCTTTACCCAGGAGTTTTCCCATGGCAGATAAACTGATCTTTGTCGTAACCTGCGCCGATGAAAAGCCGGACAAGGCCACAATTCCCTTTGCCCTTGGGAATTCAGCCCTGGCTATGGATGTTGAGGCTGTTATTATCCTACAGTCAACAGGCGTTTTTCTGGGCACGAAAGATTATGCCCGGCACATCCATGCGACGGGCTTTCCACCCTTGCAGCAACTCATGGAAATATTCAAGGAGGAAGGCGGCAAACTTTATGCCTGTGAGCCGTGCATACGGGCCCGGAATATTTCTGCCGAAGACCTGCTCGACGGTATAGAAATAGTATCCGGACCCACTTTAGTCGACGGTTACCTGGAAGCTAAAAACGTAGTTTTGTATTAACGCGGCGGAAACCATGCAGATCAGGGTCCTTACCTACAATATGCACCGGGCCATAGGGGTTGACCGACTATTCAGGCCAGAGAGAATTGCCAAGGTTATCAATCATCATCAGGCTGATATTGTCCTCCTGCAGGAAGTTGACGTCGGTGTCCCCCGATCACGAAATCTTGACCTGGCAAAGGAAATGGCTGAGGCTGCCAACTACCCTCACTATGCTACCGGCCTGAATGTCAAACTATACAAGGGCCAGTACGGCAATGCCACATTAAGCAAATTCCCTATCACACGCGCCCGGAACATAAACCTGACTGTCGGCAAACGCAAAGCAAGGGGCTGCCTGCATTCCACCATCGCGATAAATAACTCCTCTGACTTTTCTCAGAATCTTGAAGTATTTAATCTGCACCTGGGCCTTTCATCTCAGGAAAGGGTGCGCCAGGTCGGTATTCTTATCCATTCCGAAGAATTCAGCTCTCTGACTCCTGACAATCCCTGCCTGGTTGGTGGTGATTTAAACGACTGGCGAACCCTGCTGGCCCCTATTTTTACCGATATATTAAACTTTGAATGTGCCAGCAACCACAGCAGTGGATATCATAATCCATACCTGACCTACCCTTCTTTTTCACCCACCGGCGGTCTTGATAAAATCTTCTATCGCGGTCCCATGAAACTCATCAAACGAAAGCGCTGCTGGATGGGGATAACAAGGCTGGCAAGCGACCACCTCCCTGTTATTGCTGAATTTGAACTGGCTGCAGCAGCTGCGGACAGTGGACAGGTTGAGTTCCCGGCTGAAAAAATCCATTTCATTATATAATTTTCCAATTGAATGACTGGATCATTCAATTTACAATGACATTTGCCTTAGCCATTCTTTTCCGAATCCCTGGCAAAAATTTTCAGCTCAGCTTTACCATGAACTTCCTGATGACATCTTGCTGAAAAGAATGATTTCCCAGTCAAATAGCTGGACTACACTTTGGAAAATTCGCTAGACAAAAATACTGCCGGCAAGACCACAGAAACTGCCACCAGACTGCTTGAAATAATCAGAGGCCTGCTGGCTGAGATCCATCCCGGGCAGGAAGAATCCGGCAAAGCTGTACTGGACAGCTCCCTTGACCGTGACCTAGGTCTGGACAGCCTTGCCCAGGTGGAGCTTCTGGCACGCATTGAAAAGTCTTTCAACATTACACTCCCGGAACAGATTCTTGCAACTGTTGATACAGTTCGTGATCTTCTGCGGGCTGTCTTAAGCTCAGGCATCGCAAAACGCGAAACAGTGGCACAGGATATTGCAGCCATAAAGCTTGATGAGGTTGAGGAAACTCCACTTTTGGCGGAGACCTTGGTCGAAGTTCTCGAATGGCACGTACAGAACCATCCTGACCGGCCCCATATCCGTCTTTACAGCGACGATGACAAGGATGATGTTATCACCTATGGAGAATTATGGCAGGGAGCAGAACTGGTTGCCTCCGGATTGCAGCATTTAGGGCTGCTGCCCGGTGAGTCCGTCCTTATCATGCTTCCTACGGGACGTGAATATTTTTTCACATTTTTCGGTGTCCTTCTGGCAGGTTCCATCCCGGTACCCGTTTACCCACCGGGCCGACTCAAACAGATTGAAGAGCACCTCCTGCGGCACAGTGCTATCGCCAATAACTGTTTTGCCAGGATCATGGTTACAGTGGATGAGGCAAAACGGTTTGCCAAATTCATGCACGCCCATGTTGTCAACCTGCGTCATGTTGTGACCCTGCCCGAATTATCCCGGGCCGGCAGGGAAGCTTTACCCGATTTCATTAAACCTGTGCCCGCCAAAGAAAACATCGCCTTTCTGCAATATACCTCCGGCAGCACGGGCATGCCCAAAGGTGTTGTACTTACACACGCAAATCTTTTGGCCAATATCAGGGCCATGGCAAAGGTTCTCAATGTAACCCATGATGATGTTTTCATCAGCTGGCTCCCGCTCTATCATGACATGGGGCTGATCGGGGCCTGGTTGGGGAGTCTTCATTTTGCCTGCCAACTCATCATCATGTCGCCCCTTGCCTTTATAGCAAAGCCGCAGCGCTGGCTTTGGGCAATTCATAAATACGGGGGCACACTTTCCGCCGCCCCCAATTTTGCCTACGAACTGTGCCTGCGACGCATTGATGATAAGGAAATTGAAGGGCTGGACCTCAGTTCATGGCGAATTGCCTGCAACGGTGCTGAGGCAGTGAACCCGGTCACCATAAGGCGATTCATCAAGAGATTTTCCGGTTATGGCTTCAAGCCGGAATCTATGCTGCCTGTTTATGGTTTGGCGGAATCATCAGTAGGTCTTGCCTTTCCCAAACCGGGCAGCACCGTAAAAATTGACAGAATAAAACGTGATACCTTTATGGATTCCGGGGAGGCAGTCCCGGTGGGAGAATCAGAACCCGGCGGCTTGGAATTTGTCAGTTGCGGAGAACCGCTGCCGGGACATCAGATCAGGATTGCAGATGCAACGGACCGGGAACTCCCGGAACGCAGGGAAGGAAGCCTGCAGTTCACCGGCCCTTCAACAACAACTGGATATTTCAAAAACCCTGAGAAGACCAAAGAACTGTTCCACGGCGAGTGGCTGGACTCAGGTGATAAAGCTTATATGGCAGAAGGCAACGTTTATATAACGGGACGTTCAAAAGATATTATCATCAGGGCCGGCCGCAATATTTATCCAGTGGAAATTGAGGAGGCCGTCGGCAAGGTTGAAGGAATTCGTGACGGCAGCGTTGCAGTATTCGGTTCCGAGTCTTCTGACAGCGGCACCGAACGCCTCATTATCCTGGCTGAAACCCGAAAAAAGGAGCAGCAGGCTCTGGATCAGATACGATCCACGATTAACACCATTGTTACGGATCTGGTGGGAACACCGCCGGACGAGGTTGTTCTGGCACCTCCCAATACTGTATTAAAAACTTCCAGCGGCAAAATCAGGCGCACCGCCAGCAGGGACTTTTACGAGCACGGCCTCATCGGCAAACCGCAGCAGGCTGTCTGGCTACAGGTTGCCCGCTTCACCCTGAAAGGATTCCAGCCCAGGTTGCGCAGCGGCCTGCAGCAGATAAAAGCAACATTGTATGCCTCCTGGTGCTGGCTGCTCTATTATCTCCTCGCCCCTGTTGTTGGTATTCTGGTTTTAACTCTTCCCTCTGAAAAGCTCAGATGGGCAGTGATGCGTAATGCGGTCAGGATTCTTGCCGGCCTCACCGGAACGAATATCAGGCTGCAGGGGCCTGATAAATTCCCGGATAAAATCAAGCCGTGTATCTTTGTATCCAATCATGCCAGTTACCTTGATGTCTATGTCCTCACCGCTGTTATCAACCGCCCCTTGAGTTTCATTGCCAAGGCAGAACTGAAAACCAAAACCCTTATCTATATTCTGCTCAAGCGCATAAGCACCCTGTTCGTTGAACGCTTTGATCAGCAGAAGGGTTTGCAGGATGCCAAAGTGCTGACTGAAAAAGGCTGGGCCGGACGCTCCCTCTTTTTCTTTCCCGAGGGGACATTCATGCGCATGCCCGGCCTGTTGCCTTTCAGAATGGGGGCCTTTGAGACTGCCGCCCAGGTAGGCATTCCGGTGGTGCCTATTGCTATCAGAGGGACCCGCTCAATACTGCGTGCCGGTTCCTGGTTTCCACGTCATGGCGCAATATCAGTGACCATTGGTAATCCCATCTACCCTGAATCCCCCCCCACTGGCCAGGAACAGGATACCTGGGCCGCAGCCCTTCATTTGCGGGATAAAACCCGGCAGTGGATCCTTTTGCATTGCGGCGAGCCCGATCTCGGACATGAACGTCCCCGACTGCAACCATCCGGTCCCACATTAAACCGGTGAATAAATTATTGCCGCTTTACTATGATCATATGTTAAGGCGGCACTTTTTACCCTGACTGTCAATACAGACAAAGGTGGTATTGTTTGTAAAAATGGGCTCATCATCACCACTTTTTATATCATGGCGATACACCTCGACACTATACTGTACCGAGCTGTTCCCTTCCCTGGCCCTGTTTACCTCCAGCCTGAGCAGGGCCCCCTGCTTGACGCTTTTTTTGAACTCCACCTTGTCCATGCCGATGGTGACAAAATTACAGCCGGGGTAATCAAGACTGGCCGCGATCCAGGCCACTTCATCAACCCACTTCAGGAGATGGCCGCCAAATAGATAGCCATAATGATTGAGATGTTCAGGCAGTACCAGTTTGTAGTTTTCCATCCTTCTCTACCAGTATTTTCTTTATCTGCTGTATCCGGGTAAAACCATAAGCCTTGGCAGAAACATTACGAAAACAAAAAAAATATGTAAAACAAATAATTATTCAGATATAAACCAATTTCAGATCAAAATTCTTTTGAACCCGGAGGAGTAACTGATAAAAGGACATTTGGATGATCTCGCATGACCACCTCCATATTTACAATAATGAAGTGACAGTATGCTCAGGCCTCCCTACACAAAATACTCCAGAATATATACCTATCATGTTGACGGCGGCGGATTCCTGCGGATTGATGATCCGGATCTCATCGGCACATGGGAAGAAGACGGTAAAACAATTTTAATATTTCATTCGCCCAAGGATCAGCTGGTTCAGGAACTTTGTCGCCAGAAATCCTGCCGCCTTTTTTACCAGGCAGACCTGGATTACGATGATTGGGAAATGGGCCGGGAAGTCGAGACTTTTACCGTTGGCCCTTTGACAATAGCTCCGGTTTGGGACCCGCTACAGGCTGATATTAAGATCGATCCCAGTGTTGTGTTTGGCAATGGCTTTCACCCTTCCACCCGTCTTTGCCTGGAAGCCCTTGTCAGCAGTCACACAAAACTCCCGAAAGGATTTACAGGGCTGGACCTGGGTTGCGGTACGGGTCTGCTTGCCATTGCCGGTGCCAAGCTGGGGGCATCCTCTGTAATGGCCGTTGATCATAACCGCCTGGCATGTGAAGTTGCCAAGCAGAATGCAATATCTAATAATGTTGCAGATAAAATCCGGATCGCAGAAATTGACCTCAGGGAAGAACTTCCTCCAATACAGGTTGATGTGCTCATGGCCAACCTGCACCATGAACTGCTTGCGGCCTTATTCAGGAATCAGTTATTCTGGCAGGCTCGGTTATACATATTGTCCGGTTTTATACCAGGAGCGGAAGAAAAGCTCCTGGCTTCCCTGCCAACCTCTCCTCCCCCATTTGTTGAACGGAGAAGGCTGGATAAGTGGTGTCTCTGGGTCCTGGGTGATACTCACCGAATTAACAGGTAACAGGCCAACAGCGCATATTCAGCAATAACTGATGCAAGGTAGAGTAAATTGTTCGCTGCGCGTGAATCCTCGGTGGCCTGACTGGTGAGAGGTTCTTCAGGAACCCGGCTCCTGGCATAATTACGCACCCAGAATGGCACCTTATTTTCCTGCAAGTACTGGACAAAAACTTTTTCCACCTGTTTTTCCGGGGCATTTTTCCCATACCAGGCAGTATACGCATCACTGAATATTGCAAACTCGCTTACTTCCAGGTAATTCGCGGCACTGACTACACAATCGGTGTCGGCGGGGTCATATTCTGTACTCTTCATTGTCGTCACCCCCTGCCGTAACTTTTTATGATTTTAGCAAAGATGATTTTTCTCTGTATCCATACACCTTGCTCTTCCTATTAAAAAATTTCTGCACTGGAAGGGTTTTTGTCAAGCTGATGGATGAAAAGTTTCCGGCTAAGTCTTTATATATCCCGAAGAGCGACTGAAGAGACTACATGAATGTGCATGCGGTTATCATCACCTGCATACTGCTTAAAATATGATTGTGCTTCGGTTTCAATATCATGCGGGGTGACAGCAATTGCCAGTACTGCCCTGAACCTGTTTAATCCACGCTCATCCCGTTCTTTTTTACCTGCTGCAAGCATGGCAAGAAGGCCTGACTTGAAACTTTCCCGGTCCTTGACATGCCAGATAAAAATAAGCAGTCTCCCGCCAATTGTGAGACTCCTTGTATGGGGCGAGGAGCACGATGCAACCTGTTTGTCTTCTATCTGCTCAAAAATCTTGTCAGGACATGTACAGCCCAAAACATTGCGGACGAAATTTCTAATATGAAACCGGCTGGTCATGAAAAAACAGTAACTTACGTTTTGGAATCTATAAAGCAGTACGGGTCTTTTTGCGTGAAAATATCAAGTCCATGGCTATAGGCCACTGCCAGGCAGCCGCCGCACACCGGCCTTATTGAACAGTCACTGCATTCCGCTGCACCTCTTCTGTATCGTTCGGCAGCTTCAGAGTGGTAAATTGAACTTAAGGAACTATCCAGGATGTTGCCCAGGGGCGACTGGAACTTGCGGCAGGCATGCACCGAACCGTCAGCCAGGACTGTGATAAAATTAAAGGCGGCGCCGCAGCCGAATCCTGTGCAACCTCCGAACAGCGGATGTTGTTTTTCCCGGCGGACGATATTGAGCAGGTTATCTTTGATGCCCAGGCAGGGATTTGAGCCAAACGCTTCGTCATAGGACCGGAGAAAACCCGGGTATTCCTCTGGATCAACTGCAACAAGATTTGCACCTTCACCAACCAGAGAGAGCCTGTTAAAGGTGAACAGATCGGTTTTATCACGAAGTATTTCTGCCAGGGGTAATACCTGGTCCATGTTATCGCGGGTCAGGGTAAGCATGACCATGGAAAAAACACCAAGTTCCCGCAGCAGGTCCAAAAAAGACATAACCTTTCTGAAATGGCCCTGGCCGCGCATATAATCATTGTGCTTTTCCAAGCCCTCCAGGCTGACCTGGTAAAAGGCGGGCGGCTGTATACCATTGAGCCGCTCAATCTTATCCCTGTTGGTCGGATTTCCCAGAATGGCAGTGGTAAAGCCCCGGTTCACAGCTTCCTGGTAAAGTTTTGTAAAGTTCGGATGCAGCAAAGGGTTGCCGCCGGTAAATGTCACCTGGCCATGGACATTATGTGAAGAGCAGAACTCATCCAGGTCATCGAGGATGGCTGTTTCCTGGGTCAGGGACAGTGACCTGTACTGCGAACGGTCATAGCAGTGACGGCAGTGCAGGTCGCAGGCCTGGGTAATGTGCCACTGCAGGGAAAAAATCCTGGCTGCGAAAAAAGACCGGTCTATACTGCAGAAGTGGGTTCGGTTGTAATGTCTTTTAATGAGAGGCTCCGGACCGGTGACGATGCCGTCCTGCAGAGCCCTAATAAGGGCGGATTGAACTGGAGCTGCTTGGACCCCGCCCTCTCGGGCAACTTCATGAACAGTTAATTCCTCAAGGGCCATTTTCAGGGCCAGGAGATCATCATGCCCTACCGGTTTCGCCTTGAACCTGCTGCTTACGGGATGGCGCCAGACAATGATTCGCTCCTCTCCCTCTTCCGGATCAGGGCTTCCTGCCGAGTCATCAATGTACCCGGCAAGATTTTTCCAGGTAGTATCAAAAAGCTGCAGTGTCGGATTGATGGCTAGCTTGTCCGAGAATTCGGGAACCGGTATGTTGTCTGCCTTAAGACTGAAAACTCCTAATTCAATCCGAGCAAGCTCACCTATGTAGCCCGGCAATTGCAACTCTGCCGCCTTTTGCACCAGAATATCGGCAAGAAGATCTACCGACTCTGCCTGTTCAACCAGTTGGAGCCAGATAACTTCAGGTACCAGCCTGCTGCAGTGGGGGTATGCCGTGCTGAATAACGAATCCTTTTCCTGCATATCGCTTGAATCGGGTCTTAATTATTTGACAAAAAAACCGGGTTCCAGATGCTGTGCTGCACATTTTCAGGAACCCGGTCTCAGTATCTAGTGCGACCGCACTATTTATTACCGCCTCAGCCGCTGCCGCCGGCAGGTTGCTTGGCCGGCGCCTCTTTGGATGTTGAACTCTTTTCCATTTCGGTGCCACCTGCACCGGATTTCTCACCGCCTCATGCTGTAGTAGCACAACCGCTGACTGAAAGTCCGGCCCCGGCTATCAAGCTGGCAATGCTCAGGCCGGCCAGCAGCTTCTTCAGCTCCTTCTTGTCCATATCAACCTCCTCGTTTTAGGTTAATAAAAACAATGCGTCTCATCTGATATCAAAGTATCCCTATTTTTATATCACAAAAAAAGATGGATAACAATGTGAAGTGAGGTTCGGAATCAGGAATGATGTCCAAAGTTGCGTAAAAATCTGCGGGAATGAACAAAAATTACTTGTAACATTTCAAGCCGTATTCCATAGTACCGTCTTCCCTCACCCGGGCCCACACCAACTGGGCTTCGTGCTGCACCATCCTGTCATCCTCTTTTATCTTGATGCGGAAGTGAACAGGCATTTCAGTTATAATCCGGATGCCGTTATCTGACATATCCACTGACTTGGCCTTGTACCTATCATCCTTTGTTTGGAAGGTAACCTCGGTTTTAATCAACCGACGCTCCACTGCCCTTTTCTCTTTTTTCCCAATGCCTGCCATGCAAAAACCCCCAATTTTTAACTGCTGCCCGTTTAACTGACGCGACTAAAATAATCCACACCCGGCAAACTGTAAAGAATATTGAATAAATAAAAGGCCCCTCCATAGAGCAATGGAGGGGCCAATAAAAGGAGTGCTGCTTATTATCTAGCTGACTGTTTCTTCAATCACCTTTCTGATGTCACCTTTCAAGGTTTCTGAAGGCGTAACAACCACCTGCTTATCTTTGATTGTGGTTGAGTAGCGCGGTTCTTCCTGATGCTCGATATAGATCTGCTTTAAACGGTCGCTTAGCTTTTCTAGACTGATAATCGAGAGCCCTTTCTCTTCCACCAGACTTTTAAAATTGACGACCTTGCCGTCCTTCCCTACCCAGGCAACACCGAATTTCTTGGGCGGTTTGCCTATGAAAAAGAATGCAGTTTCATCTCCGGGAACCACTTCGATGGGATCCTTAATTTCTGAGACAAGTTTTTCCACAGGTTGCCGCAGGGCATCCAGTTTTTGCGCAGCCGGATCATCCTTGTTCAGGGGCGGGTACTCTTTTGAAGAGCCTAACAGCTTGTCCATGAAACCCATAAACTCCTCCTTTTTTTATTGCGGCGAGCCATGTGTTATGAACACGTGTTTGTCATTGCAATTTAAGCGACCAGGGTATTGCTATGACTCAACCATTGTTTATCTCCCTGATCGAAAAAACATATAATTTTATTACCCTCTGAAAAGAAAAATGTCAAGAAGAGATACAACTATCAGTCAGGAAGACCGCAGAGCCCATTCTCCTGCAAAATCATGCTAATTGCGGATTGCTGATTGAATGATTGCAAACACCGCAGGTATAATCTACCGGTTTTTAAAAAAACAAAATCAGCTTTTCTTGAGCCTGACAATCTCTGCTTCAAGATCTTTTATCTTTTTGTCATACTCTTTTATTATCGCATCACAGGATTTCATCCGGTTGGTAAAGGCCATGAGGACCATTCTGAACCAGGTTGGTATATCTGAAATCTCCTGTTGTACTTTTTCGTAGCTCAAAATAAACATCTCGACATCTGTTTTGGCTGAAACTGTTGCTGTTCTTGGGCTTCCATTCAAAAAGGATATTTCGCCCAGAATTTCCGGTGAAGTAATCTCGCTGACGATAATGTTTTTATCCTCACTCTTTACCGACACCTCTAAAACCCCTGCTGAAAGAATATACAGGTCCCGGTTCGCCTCACCTTCATGGATAATAACTTCACCGGCCTTATATTTCCTGCTCTGTTCAAACAGTCTTAAAATGTTTTTCATACTGACTCCTCTGATATAAAAAACTGTTTGGCCAACTAACCCTATCCCCCAATATCCTTATAGCCAAGTATAGCACTTTATGGTTGCATGCGCACGCGCAGTGTTACACGTGTAGGGAGTGACCATTACTTCTTATCATTCAGGCTTGTTTTTCTTCAGATATGCAGCAAGCAAACTCTCAATTTTGGGACCACAGCGCTCACCTCTGCAATCACCGCTGCCAGAACCCACAATCCTGTTTATATCCTGAAGTGAGGCAGCACCTTTTTTTATGGCGGCCAGAAAACGTTTTCTGGGAATTCCCTTGCAGATGCAGATATTTTCATTCTCCTGCAGCCATTGTATTTTAAGATCTTCTGCATCCATTGAGTTTGTTTTTGACTGCTGCAGGTAATGGTTTTTACGCCTCTTTGAAAAAGGTGAAAAGAAGCACCAATAACGCAAAGAAAAATGAGACCTTAAGAAGTCGCGGCTCAAAAAAACTGAAGTGCTTCCTGGCAGCCTGATTACCTTTTGCCACTTAAAAAATCCTCTGCCTCATCAATATCATACCGGCAGCCGATAATCAGAGGTACGCGCTGATGCAGTTCCTCAGGTTCAATATCCAATATATCCCGGCCCTCACCGGTGATGGCCCTGCCTCCTGCCTGTTCAACTACAAAGGCAAGCGGTGCAGCTTCATACAGCAATCTCAGTTTGCCGCTGGGCTTAGCCGGGTTCTTGTTATCTTTGGGATAAAGGAATATGCCGCCTGAAATGAGGTTGCGATGAAAATCTGCCACGAGGGAACCTATATACCTTGAACTGTATGGTCTGCCGCTTTCCTTGTCCTGCTCTTTAAGATGGTCAATATAACGCTGCATGTTTTTATCCCAGTAGCTGTAATTTCCTTCGTTTACGCTGAAGTACTTGCTCTTCTCAGGTATTCTTATATCTGGGTGGGAAAGGTAAAACTCGCCGACACTCGGATCCAGCGTGAAGCCGTGTACCCCTTCCCCTGTGGTAAAAACAAGCATGGTGCTGGAACCATAAATGATATACCCCGCCGCTACCTGCCTGTTGCCCTTCTGCAGGAGATCTTCGGCAGAACCAGGCTTGCCCCTGGCAGGGTGCCATTCTTCTTCCTTATCCGTGATCCTTCTGCCAACCGGAGGTTTTCCATGGTCTGATTTTCTGCGGTGAATAGAAAATATTGTCCCAATGCTGACATTGACATCGATGTTTGATGATCCGTCAAGCGGATCAAAGGCAAGGGTGTATTTGCCCTCGTAACCTTCTGAAACAGGGATAATGCCTTCCTCCTCCTCCGAGGTCATTACACAGAGATAGCCGCAGCGGGCCATCCTTCTTTTAATGGTATTATTGGAAAATTCATCCAGTTTCTGGACTTCTTCCCCCTGTATATTTGTTTTTCCCGACATCCCGAGAACATCAGCCAGACCCGCCATGTTCACTTCAGCAGAAATTGTCTTAGCCGCCACGATCAATTCATTCAACAACCCGGACAGGTCACCTGTGGCTTCAGGATGCATACGCTGTAAGTCCATGATATGTCTGCTGACGGTGATTCCAAGAGGCCTGTGCATGATACTCTCCTTTTATAAAAATTTTCCCGGCAGAATAAGGATACTATAGAATCCATCCCAAGAATAATATTAAGGAATAAAATATGGTGCAATTATAAATTATCCCGCATTCATCTAAGGGGTCTTATACTATCAATTGGTCTTATACGAAATAGCTGTCCGCCAGTTACTTTGACAGGTCGGACAATTATCTCCTTGTCAAACAAAAGCGGTCCCAGTATGAAGCTATGGTTATGGAGAACCTGATCAGAGCCAGATTAAAGAAATAATGAAAACAACAAAAATTCCAAACACAGAAGAAGGCACAAAACCCTTTCTGGCAGTTGGGCGGTTTCAATCGTACAAGATACTTTTTACCACCAATCGCAGGTTCAGGAGATTCTGGCTGGCCGGAGTAATCAGCCATCTTGGAAACTGGTTCAACTATATCGGTATATTTGTATTACTCACCCAGTTGACCGGCTCCGGAGGTGCGGTGAGCTGGTTCCTGATTGCCAAGTTTATTCCTACAACCTTCCTGGGGCCTGCTGCAGGCGTAATTGCCGACCGCTTTTCCCGCAAGACCATCATGGTCGTCTCAGACCTGCTCAGGGTCTTTATCGTACTCGCTTTCCTGCTGGTCCGCAGACCCGAACACGTGTGGCTTGTTTATATCCTGGCGCTGGTGCAGGAGTCAATCTGGACATTCTACGATCCGGCACGCAAGGCTTCGGTTCCCAATCTCTGCAGCAAGGAAGAACTTATCCTGGCCAATGCCCTGAGCGGTGCCACCTGGTCAATGATGCTGGCCTTTGGCGCGGCATTGGGGGGATTCATCACCTTTCTCTATGGGTGGGAGACAGCTATTGTTGTTGATGCCGCTACCTTTCTGATATCGGCCCTGATGCTTGCCGGGCTGGATCTGCCCCATATGGTGCCCGAGAAAAAAGAAAAGCCGACATGGCATGATTATACCGGCATCACCGACCTGCGGGAGGGCTTTAAGTATGTATTCCGCCACAGGGAAATTGCCACCCTGCTGCTGGTAAAAAGCGGCTGGGCTCTTTCAGGAGGTATTTTGGTTCTGCTCACCGTTTTTGGGGAACAGGTATTTACAACAGGGGGACAGGGAGGGAAAAGCGGTATACTCTACTCTGTGCGAGGGCTAGGTGCGGCCATAGGACCCATATTGGCCTGGCACTACTTCGGAGAAACAAGAAAGGACATGTACCGTTCAATCAGTATGGCGTATTTTGTCTCCTCTGGTGCCTATATTTTGTTCTCCAGGGCGCCGACCCTGCTTTGGGCTGTTCCCTTTGTCCTGCTCGGCCACATCGGCGGCTCCATCCAGTGGGTTTTCTCTACCACACTGCTGCAGCAGATTGTACCGGACCAGTTCCGCGGCCGCGTCTTTGCTGCAGAAATGGCCCTGCTTACCCTGATCTTAAGCCTGTCAACATATTTCACCGGCCTGGGGCTCGACCATGGCGTCGATCCCCGCCTGCTGGCTCTGCGTCTTGCCCTTATCTTCCTGGTGCCGGGCACATTCTGGGTGGTTTATCTCAAATTGCATAAAAAAGGCATCGGCGGGGTATCCCTATGACAATTTCCTGTTTATAAAAGGGCCCGCATTATCAAGATAAAGAAGATGAGGAGCGGGATATAGTAAGTTACCTTCCCTATAACCAGCCTTTTCTTTTCTTTTGCAAGCAGGTCTTTTCTATTGACGATGGGCCGGACATAATTGCGCACCCAGAAGGGGACGGCATCCTGCCCGAGAAAATCGACAAAATAAGGCTCAACCCTTTTCTCGGAAGGTTTGGCATCGTACCAGGCCTGCCAGGCATCACAAAAAACCTGAAATTCACTCACTCCAAGCCAGGCGGATGCCCTGTGGACCTGCTGGATATCTGTTGGTTTATTTTTACTGAACAGCATTTATTTCCCTTTCTACAAAACCATTTTGCAATAATAATATTATAACAATCTTATAAGCAGAAAGCCATAATAGGCATTTTTTCAATTCCATACGACAACCGCTTACCTTATCTTCCCGCCTGCCAAAATAGACAATCCTGTCTGCTGCGCTCGCGCAAACCACTGCAGATGGTCCCCAGGTGCTGTTGAGCATGGTGCAATCGGCTGAATTGAAAGGCTGGGACTCTACCCGAGTAAAACATAAGAATTCCTGGGAAATTAGCGGTGATAGATCCAAGGTGGCCGGATATGCAGCCATTGAATTCCATGAATCTTTCTCACTGAAACGGGACAAAAAAACAGAATTATTAAAAACTTGCCCGTGCTGCCATAGAAGAATACCTGCAAAAGGGTGACTTCAGCCACACCGATCCAGCCCTCCTGGAAAAGCATGCTATACTGCAGATTCCCCGCGGCGTGTTTGTTACCCGGTTCTGCCTGAAACAGCGATCACCTGCGGACTGCTGGCAGGACAGCCGCACTGTTTTATACCGTTACGACGCCCTTCAATTTGGTGAAGAGGAAAATAGAATTTAATATACCGCTATCAGTTTTTAGGTTGACAAACCGAATTCGATAATTAAATTTTGTCTTTAATTGATAATAATTCTCAGAAGTGATGTATAAACCGTCTACTTTTAAAACATTGACTGGAGGAAATTATGGCACAATATGAATGCCCCTGTGGCTATGTCTATGACCCGGCTGAAGGTGATTACGAGAATGGAATTGAGCCGGGCACCGCTTTCGAAGATCTGCCCGATGATTGGGTCTGCCCCAAGTGCGGCGCAGAAAAGGAATACTTTGAAAAGGTAGATTAATTATTATTTCAAACTTATATTAGAACCTATTTTAAAAGCAGGGCCCAAAAGCCCTGCTTTTTTTTTGCTGTTAATGATATTTCGTCGAATGAAAGAAAACCGGGCTTTTGCGGAATAGCCCCTCTAACTGCCCATGGATAAATTTCCTCCCGGAAGCCCTCTTTTCTATTGACTGCAATAATTTTTTTCACAAAAAAATTAAATTACCTAACTGGTATTTTTAGTCACCCCTAGCCAATTCCCGAGGCACATTCCATACCCTAACTGCCAGTTATTCCTGGTACAAATCTATAATTTTTTTTCATTGATAATAAATAGTTATATGCATTACAAGGCAACATACACGTGTGCACATAACTGTTCTCAGAGGGAACAAAAACACTGCTAAGCTTAGGAGCAAGAATGGAGGAAGATGTCATGAAAACCAAAAAGAAAATATTACTTGCTGCAGCATTGCTGCTGCTGGCCTGCACCAATGGCTGGGGCGGCGAGAAGGCAAAGCTGGGCCCCTGTGTCCGGCAGTGCGTGCAAGCGTACAATCCATCCCTGGCTGATTCAGGGGCTGATGAATTCATGGCGGCGGATTTCCGGGCCAAGGAATGCGTACAGTTGTGCAAAGAAAAACTTTACCAGGGAGAATGCAACTCTTCTGCTGACGGGTGCTGCCACCCTGAATATTTGAGCGCCGACCCAGACTGTCAGGTTGAACCACCCCCTGAGCCACCGGGAACCAATAACCTGCCTCCCGACCCCGGCGAAGCAGGCAAGGAAACCCTTGCAGGCATTGACTCGGATGACGATGGCATCCGCGATGACATCCAGCGCTATATTGCCCTGAACTACCCGGAATCCGGAAAAACAAGAGCTGCGCTACGACAGTTTACCCTAGCTCTAAACAAGGCCATATTGGAAAGTCCTGATGAAGAGAGCGCACTCTATAATACAGAATTCATACACCGCGCGAGTGAGTGTCTATGGTACATCTTTTCTGAACATTCAATACAAATAAAAAATATCTTAAAAGCAGAGTACCTGAACACCATGGAACGAAGCCGGGCTTATCTCGATTATAACCATAAGCTGGGTGGGCATGTTTTCAGCGGTAACGATTTCGATGAATACAAAACATCCTGCACCTTTGACCCTGACCTGATGGAGGACTGACAATGAAACGCTTTTGTTTTATCTTGCTTTGGTGCCTTATTGGAGGCATGCTTATGGCTGAAACGTGTTCTGCCTCCATCTGTGATAACAAGGAAACCCTGATTTTTTTCGGAAATGGTATTAAAACAACAGAGGGTGGGGCTTTTGATTCTCGCAATATTCTGAAACAATATTTAAAAAAGGTCATGCCAGAAG
>Ga0209536_100007606_pt1 | contig 16408 bp, 13 predicted proteins | sample DeeMarSeWOR28_12_FD_187461 | JGI IMG/M metagenome (GOLD analysis project Ga0209536, IMG submission 187461) | Marine sediment microbial communities from White Oak River estuary, North Carolina - WOR-2-8_12 (SPAdes) (version 2) | ecosystem: Environmental > Aquatic > Marine > Intertidal zone >... | reverse complement strand
GTGCTGAATTCAGAGATGCTTGCTTGAAAGACTGGGGTGGAAAGGATCTTGATGACATTGAGCATGCTGTTGCCTACCTGAGAGGGTTGGACTTCGTAGATGCAGATAGGATTGGTATCTATGGTGCTAGTTATGGTGGCTACTTGACATACATGGCCTTGACGAAAAGGCCTCAGCTCTGGAAAGCAGGCGTAGCGGTGAGTGGAATCACGGATCTCAAGACATTATATAACGAGAGTAAGACCCTTTTCCCTCCACTAGGATTTTTCATGCAGGGTCAGATGGGCAACCCCGAAGAGGAGGAAACCCTCTGGAAGGACAGAAGCGCTGTGAACTTCGCCGACAAGATGACTGCAAAACTACTCATGATTCATGCGGCGAATGACCCTCGGTGTGGAATAACCCAAGCCGAAGTCTTCAGGGAGAAACTTCTAGAGTTTGGCTACAAAGAGGGGGAGGACTTTGAGTACAAGATTTTGAGAGACCGTGGGCACTTCTCTGATTCGACTGAGCAAAAAATCGAGTATTATCAATACCTGATTGACTTCTTAGAAAACCATCTCCGAGTACATCATGACTCACAGGAGTCAGGGTAGGTTAACTCAGTTCCGGTGCCGGCTAGAGTCCTCTTGTCTTCCATCAATCACCTCCTATGTTTTCCACTATCTCAAATGGTGGATACAAGCTTGCTCTGTCCTCGGACAGAGAGAGGTGCAGGCTAGACGAGCGGGGTTGGCTAACGGGACCTTTCCCTAGCCGCTCATTGTTGAGCCACCCTTTCTCTTTTACAGAAGTCAATCAAAAACAAGTCGATATTGAATTACTTAGATGGTTTGGGATAAATACCAAACAAATAGTGACTTTGTACATTGTAAGGGATTCGCTATGAAATTTGGTGTATCAATTTCCAACTATGGGAAAATAGAAGATCCGCGTGATTTCATCAGACTAGCAAAGGGAGTTGAGGATGCTGGTTGGGATGGATTTTTCCTTTGGGACCATATCAACTGGCGAGGATCTCTTACAAATCACGATCCTTGGGTACTACTCTCAGCAATTGCAGCAGAAACTGAACGAGTGAAGATTGGTCCTTTAGTAACCCCTCTTCCACGAAGAAGACCTCACAAGGTCGCAAGGGAAGCATTGACCCTTGATCATCTATCTAAGGGTAGATTCATTCTAGGTGTTGGGCTTGGTTGGCCTCCTAAGAATGAATATGGTGCATTCAAGGAACCAACTGATATCAAGATCAGAGCCAAGATGTTAGACGAAGCTCTCGAAATAGTCACAGGTCTTTGGTCAGGAGAACAGTTCAGCTTGAAGGGTGACTATTATGAATTGGACAATGTAACATATCGACCTACTCCACACAACAAGAAAGGAATCCCGATCTGGGTAGGTGGAACATGGCCAAAGAAGGGTCCATTTCAAAGAGCAGCAAAGTACAATGGAGTTGTACCCCAAGGTACTGGTACAAGAACCAAGTTCTGTGATATGATGACATATGTCAAAAAACATCGAACCAATTCAGAACACTATGATTGGGTATGTTCAACAGCTTATGTTTCACGCAACAAAAGAGACGCTTTTGTCAATGAATTCCAAGGTGTAGGTGCAACTTGGTATATCGAATCATGGGGTACGGAATCATATGAAAAACAGACCAATCGAGTGAAGAGAGGTCCTCCTGTGATTCCATAATAATCACATCATCTCTTTGGATTCGGGGTTGGCTAACGGGACCTTTCCCGAACCGTACATTTTTGAGCACCCTTTTCATTTTCCATCAATCATCAATGAGTCAAATCTATCTTCGCAGGGTTCATACGACATCCAGAATATCATCTAAAATGTCGTGCCATTGTTTCTCTTTCGTATTTGGAAATGACCAATCTGCATGGGGTTGATAATAGCGTCCTAGAGAAACCTTTGTCAGGTGTGTTCCAAAGTTCATGACTGCAGAGAGCAGTGTCCATTGCATGTAGTACGGTATGCCATAAATCAGAATCAAATCGTGAGGTCCTTTTCCATGGGGACCTAGCCACGATTCATCTTGAAGATAGTTTGCTAATTCCATTGCACCTATTGATTTGCAACCCTCATAACCTCTCTCAATAAAGGCTTTGATTGCACCTCCGGTTGCAACAACTGGTATCTTACTTGCCTCTGAAAGAGATATTGCATAGTCAATCATATCCCCAGTCCCGTGTGTCATGCTAGCTGCTTCTGATCCAACAATCAAAAGTGGTTTCTTTGATTTTGCGAAGGTTCTTTTTAGTTGATCTGCCTTGTTGAGTGATTTTGCACTGTCAGGACCACAAATCTCTCCAGTCTGCCACGGTACTGGTTTCATCACCACTATTTGCCGCCTCCCATAACTAGCTCCTTTAGAAGCGTTGGATCTGGAATTGTCCTTTCCTTCCATTTGTTCTCTTTCATCTGATCCAGAATCTTGTCTTTCAGCGTGATTGGAATATCCGTTTCACGTCTGATGTACTTCCAGACATCATCTGGGAAGAAACCGTACGAATTCTCGTGGATGTCAATATAGTGACTTAGTTTGATGGATCTTCCTTTACTTGTGTCATTGGGTCTAATACATAGCTTTGCAGTCATGACATTTGCTTCTGCAACAGTTTCTGCAGCATAGAAAAGGTGTTCAGGACCTGGCGCAGTTACTACTTTTTCTCCAGTGCGTGCGTCATAGACAGTCCAAGCCTCCTCATCCTCCTTTTTACCCAATAACATCCTGCGATATTTTGAGCCATGAGGTCCCACAATCACTGGAACACCAAGTCTCCAGAACCCTGACGCTATTGAAGCAGCCTTCTGTGACATTGCACCCCATGAGATACCGACTGCACCAACACGATTGTGGATATAGTCTGCAATTTCTGCATAATTGCCACGTAGGTTCCTCTTTGCAAATATTGCTGCAATCTTTATCGCAGCACCAGCGATATGAGGATTGGAAACACATGAACCGACATTGATTACGCATCCTGCATCAAATTCACCGCCCCTTCGCTCGTAGATTGATTGTCCATTCTCATCTTTTACAGAGCCTGCTGACATCGCTGCACACCCAGATGTCAATATGATGTATCTTCGTTTCGCAAACTCCTCAGCCATTTCGTAGATGTCTTCTCCTCCACCTGGATAGTTGGCACAACCAACATGAGCAATCACTCCTGGTATCTCACCAAAGACGATGGGTTGTCCAACACTACGAATTTCGGTGTCTTGAATCGCTCCTCTACCTGTTCGAAGCTTGTAAATTTCATCTTTGCAATCTTTTTCTGCTGCAACAACCATCCAACTGTGCAAATCATATCCGTTTGGACACGCAGATTCGCATCTTGCACATCCAATGCAATTACGATAGACATCACGTAACGGTTCGAAATTCCCTGTCTGCGCCGCCAGAACCGCTTCCATAATTGGCTGGTTATTTGGACATGACCGAATACACTCGCTGCATTTCTTGCAATCTTGAGCCATCTTCTGGATTTGTTTCTTGGTTGGGAAGAATTTCATCTTCCTTCTCTTTGGCATGACAGCAAGAGCTACTTTGGTAGCCACCGCCCCAACCTTATGGTGGTCATGGATATATGCACCAGGTATTTTTCCTGATACAAGCTCTTCTACAATCGAGTCAATAGGGTCATCAGATCTGTCCGGCAGACCCATGACAGCCTTGTCACTAGTTGAAATGACAGGTGCCTCTACTTTTTGAGCCTCAGGGACGACATCTGTCCGAACACATTGTTCGTCAACTACCACTACATCTGCCTTACCACTTCGTATGTATCTAAGCTGCCATGATATTGGTCCAACTACCTTGGCGCTTGGATCGCGTCGTGTGATATCCCAAGCAGTACAGCACATTCCACCCACCTCAACTTGACCTCCAAGTTTTTTCTCAGCTATATAGTCAGTTATTGAGGCTGCTGGTACAATGTTATGACCAATAGTCAGAATGATGGCCTTATTGGTATCCATCATACCTATGCCTGAGTCAACAAGTGGTGCCTTAGGGTCGGCTTGTGGAAAATTAAAAGTTGAAATCTGAGCTAGGTCTGCAATCTCCATGCTTATTTGATCAATCATGCCAACATGGAAGACCTTGCTCTCGAAGTCCAACCAGCTACCCTCTTGTCCAGTATGCACAGCGGATAGCGTATGCGCTAGTTGACTCTCACAATAGTCAAGGATAATGGCTGCATCTTCAAGAGTTCTAGGTCGCATTCCTGTTGCCAATCGTGAAACAGGTGCATGTATCTCAGTGCCAGGTCCTTGAATGAGATTGGTTTGAGGACCGAATTCATCAATTAAGTGGTCAACCAAATGTCTTGCGTGAGCTAAGTGTGCTGCATTTCCTATATTCGCTGCTGCAAGCACAATCCTTGCCTGTTGCCCTTTCATGTCAATTCCACAAGCGCCTCGTTTGTCACCAGAGAGGTCACATTTACCGAAGGTGCACAAACAACAGACCTGACAATAGGGCATATAGGATGGTTGGTATTTCGACAAGAGTTTGTGGTCCCAAGAACGGAGTCCAGTTGGACTTGGCATCGGAGTTGGGCCCATTGGCTCATCCCATTCATCATCAACGATCTCGCCGATTCGGACCTCAAGACCTTTGAAGACACCTAGAGCGGTTCTTGCTTCATCAGCTTTGAAGTGTGCTTTTTTCTTCATAATTATACAACTCCTGGTCTTTCTACAATCGCAATGATTTCTATAACAATGACATATAGCACTACTAGTCCTCCAGACCAAAAGAGCGGAGAATTGCCCATTTTAGGCACGGAACCCGTCGTAGAAATCCTAGTCAATAGATTTCACCAAGATTATGAATCATGATTTGATACATAATGATGAATCAATATTCATAAAAAATCTTTCTACTTTGTTTTCGTGAATTTGCACAAAATCATTCAATTACTTGGTCTGTAGGAGAACTGGAATCTGTTTCCTTGGTGATCTTCTGTCTTTCGGATTTCTTCTTTCTTTTCAAAGTCTTTTTGGTACCCTTGAGTGGGACTTGGAAGGTATGACGCAAACCATCCACCGTTGACACAGTCCTGACATTGCGTCTTGTTTCTGCAATTAAAGCCTCAAGAACTACTCGTTCTTCGACTTCCCCGGGCTCCTTCACAAGTGCAATTCTATGAATAGCATATAATCCCATGATTGTAGAAACCACAAAGAGAAAACTGATTCCTGATAATCGATATGCTGGAATCAGTGTGAATAGATCTCCATTAATCCACCACGAAATTGAGAATTCAATTGTATGGGGACCAAAGAGGTCTGCAAGAAGTCCAGCTGTGACTGGAGCAATGGTGCCCATCAATGCAACCACAGACCCACGAGCTGCAAGATAAGATGCAGCCTTACCACGTGGCGCTAATCGCATTCCAATGTTATTTGTGCTGAGATTAACTCCTGCTGAAGCAAAACCATTGAGGATGTGAATTCCGACGATTAGAGGAATAAGCATACCATAGTCCCTGGCTATTAGACTAAATGTCCAAAGGAACGTACCAATCGTGAATAGAGGTAAGGATACTTGTAGAATTGACTTGTTACTGAACCTATCAGAGAGACGCCCCCATAGACGAATGAATGTGACACTAGTAAATTGAGTCAATGCCACTAGTCCTGCTACTAAGGCGACTGATAGACCTAGATTATTCACACCTAACAAATAGACTGTGAAGAACGGGGCTGCAAATGATGTACTCAACTCCCATGCTGCAGAGAATTTCAGGAGATTACTATAATTCTCATCTTTGAATGGTTCAGCCAATATTTGTGAGAAACTGAGTCTTTCTTGTCTTGTCTTCAACGGAGGTTCAGGTGTTGTTCTTGTGAAGTAAATGGAAATCATCCCAAAAGTAAATGCTGTGAAGAAGATTATCGAGTACCCCAACAATTGCGAAAACACATCTGAAGATGATGTGTTAGCAATCCAGCTACTTATGAAATAACCGCCGAGAAGAGACATAATTATCGAAACCACGCCCATTATCGCCATTCGTTTTGAGAAGAACCGACCCAATCTGTCTGGTGGTACCAAGTCAGTTAGCCAAGAGTTCCAACTAGGTGCACCAAGTGCTGTGAACGTGCTTTGGATAGCCATTGCTCCGATTAGTAATATCAGCCCGATCTGTCCAGTAGTGACGAACGGAATCAGCGCCATAAAGAGTACTCCCAGTCTATTTCCCAGCTGGGTCATGAAGTTCAATCGACGTCTGTTTCGTAGTTTCTCTATCAGGAAGATTGCAGGAATCTGTAAGAACTGAGCAACTGAGGGAATTGCGGCCAGAATACCGATTACTATGTTTGGAGCCTGGAGAACTAAAGCAAAACCTACAAGAAAAACACTCTCTGTCAGTGTGGTTCTGACTTGGACTGCCGCACCCTGTTTTATCATCTTGTTGAGTGCCTTTTTCGTTTCTTCAGGTGTCAATTCTTTATACTGATCCTGAATCACTTCTCGATTTGCTCCTTTTTTTCACTGGAGGCTGGAGGCAATTGGACTGTCTAATGAAGTTATTCTTAATTAGAAATAATCTGAATCACATGAATGGACGACATCTTCAGTAGCCATGCTGATGGATTGAACAACCCAGTTTATATTGTCAATATCTCAACTGGTCTTAATACTCATGACGAACCTCATCGACGGTGTATCTAGAATTGAGATACCTACACCATTCCCAGTAGGAAGTGTAAACTGCTATCTGATAGAAGGTTCTCCCCTAACCCTCATTGATACTGGTCCTAAGACATCCAAAAGCTTGGATGCGATTTGGCAAGCACTTCGGAATCGGTCCTATGAGATGTCAGACATTGAACAGATTCTCATTACTCACGGACACCTTGATCACATAGGCCAAGCTGCGCAGTTTGTTAGAGCACGAGAACAAGTTCATGGCATACCAACAGAAGTATGGATTCACTCCAAAGATGGAAATGCATTACTCAACTATGAAGAGCATGCAGCGATATACATGGAGTCTTTTGAAAGACTAGTAGTAACCTCTGGTGTTCCAGAGAAGGAGGCCCAAAGACTTAGCCCAAAGAGACTCGTTGAATACTATATGTCTATAAGAGAGCCAGTCCCAACCGCACGTACTTTTGAGAATGGGGCCAGTTTCAAGACTGGTATTGGCGAACTCACTGCAGTCTGGGTTCCAGGTCACTCCTCCGGGTCTGTGTGCTATGTTTGTGATGAGAAGCAGGTCATCTTCAGCGGAGACCACATCTTGGGAAATATCAGCTCAAATCCAAGCATCTCATTTGATAGCCATGAAAAGATTGGAATGCTGACATATCTCGATTCTTTGGACTGCATTTCATCTAGAGAAACCTACATCGCCTTGCCTGGTCACAGAGAACCGATACATGATATTAAGTCAAGAATTGAAGATTTACGAGCAGAATATGACAGGAAATTCCAAACCGCCGTTGACTCTCTGACATCCAGTCCACAGACGGTCTATCAGATTTCCAGAATCCTCTATGGGGACTATGACACGAAATCACTTGTTCTAGCTCTGGCGGAGACTCATGATGTCCTCAGAATTCTAGAGAGTAGGAATCAAGCCAATTTGATCGAACAGCAGGGAGTAGTACATGTTGTCAAATCTGACCGATAACTCACTTTAGTCGGTAGTAATGATCACAGCAATCATCCATCATGAGTTTCTTTGTAATTTTGAACTCCATCTCTGGATTGAATCCCGCTACAATGTGAGGGTCTGTGCTACAGTGAAAAATTAGACCATACTCAGGCTTCCCAATCTTGTGGTATGTGTCTGCCATTGGGCATTTTGTACAATGAATCTGTGCTGAGTCTTCAGTTTGTTCTACCGTGAACTCGCCTCCTACACGTTCAAAGGATTTCCACAGAGTGTCAAGTATTCCTTGGATACCATTGTCTTCTCCCTCTTTTTCCCTCTCTTCAGCAATCTCCGCCCACAATTCTCTGGTATTTTCCGCGATAATCCCCAGAACCCGTTCTTCAGCTTCTGGTCCAAACTCGCTTTCATACTTGTCGAGGAGAGCTTTGAGCTTCTTTGGTTTTGAACGGGCAGCTCTAATCTCAGTAACTAATTCTCTCAGCTCCTCGTCACGGGCATCCACGTCTTTCATACCTGTGACAAGCACAGCATCTCATAAAAGAGGTGAGTTCTAAGTAGAGTGATTCTTGATCCTATCTCTTGCGGGATCACCTGCTCGTAGAAGTACAAAGAAAGCAGTTACAAGGATGATTGAAGCTACAAGGAATGGAAACATTCCAATCAATCCAGAATGAGTAGCTCCAGGTACTGGAGTTGCTGTAACATCTGCTAAGAATCCTAGCAGAAGAGGTCCCATTACAAATCCAAAGTCACTAATCATCCGATAAAGTCCCATGGAAATCTCTAGTTTATCCTGTGGAGATACATCTGTTACATAGGCTGCACTTGGACCCTGAAGTCCTATCACAGCTCCATATATTGCCATGATGATAGACAGCATCAGTAAATTCGTCGAGAATGGAAATAATAAAGTGATTCCTGCAGTCAACACAAGACATAGAGCGAGTGGTATCTTTCGTCCAATTCTATCAGAAATGCTCCCCATTGGTGTTATGGTGAGAGCTGTGGTAATTCCTCCTATAGTGAGAATTAAACCAATAGTTGCTGAGTCCATTCCCAGATTGTTCGCAGCAAAAAGAGGAATCAAGGTACTTCTCACACCAGTTCGCAGAAAGAACATTGTGAACACTGCAAATGTGACCAACAAGAAAGATGGATTGGACAAGACCTCTCGCATGTCACTTAGTATCCCTCTTACTTCTAGAGGTGAAGCAGAATTGGTTGAATTGGATAGTTTGGGGAGGGTCAATGTAGGGACAATTGCAAATCCAGTGATTACAGCGTAAGCGAAGAATGGAGCTCGAATATCATATGTTTCTGCAAGAATGCCACCAAATGTAGGTCCAAAGATAGCCCCGAGAAGCAGCATACCCATGTAGAGACTCATCCACTGTCCTCTCTTCTCTTCTCCAGATATCTGAGCAAGAAACACTGTTGCTGTAGTGACATAGAGTGCTGAACCTGCACCTTCTATCATTCTGGCAATTACCAATATGACGTAGCTAGGAGCAAAGCCTGCCAACACTGATGAAGTTGAGAGTAGGACGAGTCCAACAATCATGATGCCCTTCTTATCGAAACGTCTTGAGAGCAAACCAGCAGGCATGTCGAGAACCATTCGCGTCACTGCGAAAGCTGAAACAACGAAGCCAACAAGTGTGTATGAAACTTGGAAGCTTTCTGCATAGGTGGGAAGAATTGGGGCCACCATGCTCAGACCAAGAAGAATCAGGAACGTCACAAGAGAGAGATTGAGTACCGCAATCACACTACCCTCGTGCTCTGAATTTGGTCTAGTTGCTTTGGGATCTTGGTTCTCTTCTAACAAGATTAGATTCAGTCCTTGGAATTCGAACCGCTTGTTTCGGCTTAAAGTACTTTCAGATGGAACCATACAACAATTTTATTCTGCCTTTTTTCCCTCTCCTGATTCAACTCAGGAAAACAAACGTCAGTTCCTTCTCTCTGGTTTCAATTAATGCTCACAAAAGAGGCTAGTTCTACATGGTTCAGGGTAAATAGAGAATCTGGAAGATACCAAGCATTAGTGCAATCAGTGCTCCTCCAATATATAGGATAATAGGATACCTTTGGGATCCCTTTATCCGTTCTTCAGCTTCTATCTCTGACCAAACACCTATCTTCATCATTTCTCCAGCCCACAACTCTCCCCTTTCTTTAGATATCCTCGTGAAAGGCAAAGACAAGCTTACAAAGATAATTTGCAACAGCAACGAATACAGTAATCCAATACCAAAATCGTTTGATAGTAGTGCTGATACCAATATCCAATTTGGTATAGTCAGAAAGAATAGAGGGTATAGAACTTTGTCCATGTGACGTACAATCCACCTTGTGGACCTACGAGTCACTACAGGACTAAAAATCAACCAGAGTTGAAAGTTTATGTCCCCTTCAGTCTCGCATTTGTAGATCAGAAGTGTTCGTCCGTCTTTCTTCAATCGGGGTCTTGACATATACCATCCGATATCCTTGTAGATTATCTCTTCAGGTCGAGTAATGTCTAAAATGTCGCAAACTTCGTTTATTCTAAATCTTACATCTTCAACCGAGATATACCTACTAACCTCTCCACCACTTTCAGACATGTGTTAATTCTCCGCAACTATGGTCGGTATTGACTTGAACAGAGATAAATCTGAATACTATTCGTTTCTTTTCTCCAATTCCAGCTCACGAACACGAGTCCGAACAACTTCTTCAGCACTATCAATCCGCTTTCGAAGGTCCTCAATCTTTTCCAGTCTTTTGTTGACCTCGATTTTCTTCTCACTATCCAGTGTAGTATGTTCCTCGTAAGCTTCTGACCACTCCTGCCTGGTCTGAGCCAGTTGTTGTCTGAGATGCTCGTACATGATCTTCTTCACATGAACTGTGTTCCTGAGGTTGAGAAGTTTGGTTTCAACCTCTAATGAGTAGTCACGGAACTCTTGTTCCGCCTCTTTGAGTTGTGCACGAAGCTCAATCAGACTGGTCATTGCCTGTCCAACCTCATCTTCCTTGAACATCTCAAAGTCCCTGGCTGTTGGCTCTTCTGCAGTAGTAGTTGCAGCTTCGACAGTCGGTGCACTTGAACTTGGCTCTGGAGTAGCTGCTGTTGTAGTATCTCCAATTCGCACCTCATGCATGGTAGTTATAGTTCGGTGCTCTCGTGGATTGATCATCATTCTGGTCAGCTGATCAAACGCCTTGTCGATGTTCTCACCGGTCAAAGCTGATGTTTCAATGAAGATTGTTGGCGTGTTCAGTTTGTCACTGAAGTTCTTGGTGAACTCTAGTCCCTCTTCGTATGAAACAATGTCTTCTTTTGGATGGTATGAGCGTAGGTCTATCTTGTTACCCACTATTATCAAAGCTGGAAACTCATCCATATATCCACTTGCTTCTACAAGCCATTTGCTTGCACTGTCAAATGACTCTTTGTCCACCACCGAATATACAAGAATCAGACCGCTGCAGCCTTCATAGTAGCGTCTTCGGAGCGATTGGAATTGAGGTTGCCCAGCTATGTCCCAGATGACCAAGCGGACAGACTCATCATCCTCATACATCACAGTCTTTTGAGCAAAATCCACACCCAGCGAAGGGATGTAGTTGGACCTGAATCCCTGTCCTAGATACTTACGACGAATGCTGGTCTTTCCGACATAACCGTCTCCGATAAGACAAATCTTGAATTGCCAGCGCTTGGCAGCTGCCATACTATCCTCTCCAGTGCGGTGGCGTTACTATTATCCATTATTTCTTGGTACTTATAGTCGTATTTCGGTTATCTCGCAACTATCAAAAACAGCTCTCTGTCATACGTTGCATAATTTCTAGTTCCTCCTATAGTGGTCACTACAGTAGAGATATTATCCCGCATTCTCTACATTTTCAACATTCTGCAGTGGAATTGATACTCATGTCTGACCTATCAGTGGTTGAGAAGAAGCTTGTAGATATTGTAGGAATCAAATTTGTCAGCAGTGAGCTATGCGACCGCTTAGCTTACTCCAAGGATTACTCAATAGAGGGAATTGCTGATGACTATACTCCTGATATCGTCGTGAAACCTGGTACTGTGGATGAAGTTTCTGAAATAGTCCAGATTGCAAATAAGATGAATGTACCAATCTATACATGGGGTGGAGGGACAAGCATGTCTGGAAACCCACTGGCTGTGGAGCATGGAATCGTCTTGGACATGAAGCGTCTGAATCAGGTTCTTGAAGTAGATCCAGACAATCTCACTATCACTGTTCAAGCTGGAACAACGATTGAGAACATCTTCAATGCTGCTTTGGACCATGGAGTTTTCTTTGCACATCACCCTGAGAGCAGTCTGTCTTCAACAATCGGTGGTGCATTGAGCTGCATGGGCATCAGTATCTATGGGGCAAAGTATGGATATGTCTATGATCAAGTCATTGGTCTAGAGGTCATCCTGAGTAGCGGTCAGAAGATTAGGGTTGGTGGTAAGAGTTACCTCTCCCTGCCAACACATAACCTGCTGAACCTATTCCTTGGCGCTGAAGGAACATTTGGAATAATAACTGAAGTAATCCTCAAGGTTTACCCGAATCCACCAACACGTGACAGGATAAGCTATGGCTTTCCAGACATCATGTCTGCAATTGAGGCTTGTAAGAGTGCTCATGCTGCTGGATGCTGGCCTGAAACTGTTTTCGTGTTTGATCGAAGGTCTCTCGTGCAGTACATGGAACGTGCTAAGACACCAATTCCGGATGATGTTTCTATGGCTGTACTCTTTGGAGCATCAGGAAGCTCCGAAATGGTTGAAATAACGCTTCAGGTCTTAGCTAAATGCTCAGAGGGACAGGGTGGAACTAGACTCCCTCCCGACCTCACTCAGTCATGGTGGAACTCAATCAATATCGGGAAGGAAACCTTTGACCAGAGCAACTTCGCATTATCACACACAGAATATGAACCCGATCTAGTCGATGCATGTGTACCTCTTAGTAAATTCCAAGACTATAGTGATTTCTGTGATGACCTGAAGAAGGAGTTTGGATGGGTCGATATCGACTTCGGAGCATTCATAGTTGGAGGTCCACGAGGACCAATACCATTCTGCATCTATTTCAGCGTCCCAATTGATACAAGAATTAAAGCCGAGATTGACAAGTGGTTCCAGTTCAAAGAAAGAATGTATCAAAGGGCTCTAGAACTGGGTGGAAGTCTCTCGAATGCTAACGGTCTTGGTCTGAGGTCATCTCCTTGGGTGCAGGACCAACTAGGTTCTGCTTGGTCTCTACTCACTGACCTGAAATCGCTACTAGATCCCAAGAATATATTGAACCGCGGAAACAGGGGGTTTAGCTCATAATGGAGCGGCTTGCGAAGTATGAGGACTGGGCTCGAGCTTGTATGCATGTTCGTTGCGGATTCTGTAGGGAAAATTGTCCTGCCTACAGTCAGTTACAGTTGGATAGTTACGCTGCAAAAGGAAAGATGACAATTCTCTATCATCTCCTCAAAGGAACCCTCGAACCTGATGAAGTAGTCGCTGAGAGAGTTTTTGCCTGCACAAGTTGCGGCCTCTGCGACGTGGCTTGCGGCTACAATCAGAGTGAAGCCATCCATGAACTAAAGACTGTGCTTTACGATCAAGGACAAGTTCTTCCCGAAGGTTATATGAAAATCAGTACAAAGACACGAGAAACCGGTAATCCTTACTCCGCCAACTCGGATGATGGTTCAACGTATCTTCAATCACTACCAGAATCCAAACTATCCAGTGCAGAGTACACACTGTTCCTTGGATGTACGCAGATTTACAGAGAAGGCGATGAAATTGACTTCCTGCTTAAGCTTCTACGAACAGCTGGCGTGAGCTTCAGGATACCCACAGAACAGGTTTGCTGCGGATCTCCGGCATACCGAGTTGGTGATGAAGCTCAGGCTCGTACGCAAGCGCTGAGAGTAATCAATCTCTTTGAGGATATGAAATCAGAGAAAATTCTAGTATCATGTGCTGGCTGCTTCAGAATGTTGTCAAATGATTACGAGATTATAGTGGGTGACAATCCCAAATTCGAGATTGTCCATTCGATGAAACTCCTTCACAAACTGGTACAGGAGGGTAGAATCAAGATAGGATCTCTCGATGCAGTAGTCACTTATCATGATCCATGTCACCTAGGTAGACACTCAGAAGTATACGAAGTTCCTAGAGAGCTTATTTCATCGATACCACAAATCAATCTAGTTGAGATGGAGTGGAACCGAAAGTTTGCAAAGTGTTGTGGAGCTGGAGGTGGATTTCGATCCGGAAAAGGAGAGGAGGCCATAGCGATAGCAGCCAATAGAGTTCGTGAAGCTAAGGCGACTGGTGCATCAATCCTCGTTACGGCATGTCCATTCTGTCTAAGAAACCTTCGAGATGGTGCAAATAGTATCTCAGCAAACATGAAGATAGAGTCAGTTGAATCAATGCTCTCGAAACTTTTAGAACGCTAAACCTCACTCTTCACCATAGATCCGTACTTAGATACTTCAGACCACTATCAGAGAGAATGATAACAATAGTACTTCCTTTCATCTCTCCTTCAAGAAGTTGTATTGCTCCTGCAAGATTTGCTCCTGATGAAAATCCAGCAAACAGACTTTCCTCCTTACATAGACGTCTAGTGCATTCAATTGCCTCATCATCATCAACTTGAAGAAAACCATCAATTTTGATATCCTGTAGATACTTCAGATCAGGCATTGAGTACCCTCCTCCCTGAATTTTATGATTTGGACTGGTCACCTCTCGCTTAGCAAGAACTGCAGCAGAACTCGGTTCAATGATGAAACATTTCACATCTGGGTTGTCTTCACGAAGAGCTTTTGACACTCCTGCAAAGCTTCCCCCTGATCCCACGAAGTCACAGAAACCATCAATCCGTTTTTCAAATTGGTCAATAATCTCCCTTCCAGTAGTAAGATAATGGGCTTTCCAGTTACCATCTAGAAGAAACTGATCTGCACGAAAAGCTTTACGTTCCTCAGTCAAACGTTGTGTTTCCTCTTCTACCAGAGCTAACGAGTCTCCTGACACTTGATTCGGTGGTGAACCCGGAGCTTGATCGACAAGTACAACCTCAGCTCCATACGCCCTCATCATTCTGGCACGTTCCTCAGTGTTTCCCTTGCTCATAACTGCAATAAACGGATACCCCTTCATTGCGCAAACTATTGCCAATCCAGTTCCAGTATTGCCACTAGTGAGCTCTATGACAGGCTGACCCGGTTTCAACCTTCCTTCGTTCTCAGCATCTTCTATCATCTGAAGGGCTATCCTGTCTTTCTTTGAAAGCCCCGGATTGAAGAACTCGACCTTGGCCAAGATTCGACCATCGAGACCGGAATTGATTACTATTCTCTTCAAATCGACTAGTGGAGTATTGCCTATCAATTCTAGTGTCGAAGATGCAACTCTCGTGATCATGCTAAACACCTAGACAAATCTCCAAACTGTATTGGGTCGCTTAAATCTTAATTTTCACCACATCTTTATCCGGGTGTGTGACAAAGATATACGAAATAGAACGGATTGGCTGAATATGAAGCTAGATGGAAAAACAGCTATTATCACTGGGGCTGGTGCAGGTATAGGAGAAGCCACAGCGAAACTCTTTGCGAAAGAAGGAGCTAATGTGGTTTGTAACGACATCTCAGAAACTGGACTAAGAGTTGCTAATGACATCACATCCTCAGACCTAGAAGCGATATTTGCGAAAGGTGACATCTCCGATGAGGAGTTTGCTCAGAAACTAGTTTCAGATACAATCGAGAAGTATGGCCAATTAGATGTACTTGTGAATAATGCTGGAATTGTCATTCCTGGTAGAGTGGACAACATGAGCGCTGAGGACTGGGATCGAACTATGAACGTAAACCTCCGGGGAGTCTATCTCATGTCGAAGTTCTCAATTCCTCACTTAAAGAAGACAAAAGGAGCAATTGTCCATGTTGGATCAGCTGTCGCTCTGACGGGAGCAAAAGAAAGAGCAGCTTATACTGCATCAAAAGGAGCGCTTGTCGCACTCACTCGTGCAATGGCCGTCGACTATATGGAGGACAAGATACGAGTTAACTGCATCAACCCTGGTACAACCGATACGCCCTCTCTCAAAGAACGGCTCTCTAAGTTCCCTGATCCTGAAGCAGCCAGAAAGCAATTCATTGAACGACAACCTCTCAAACGTTTCTGCACACCAGAGGAGATTGCAGAGGGTATACTGTATCTCGCTACAGCTGAATTCTGTACAGGTTCTTGTTTGTCAGTAGATGGTGGTATGGCAATCTAAGAACCGGAACCCTTTTTGAATCTCGATTCGTTACCAAGGCTATGCCTAGACGGAAGCGACACCGACACGTACACAGAGAACCGACTGTTTCAGTCTACAAACCAGCTGGAATTCCTGCTAAGGAGCTGGAAGAAATTCTTCTTTTAGTTGATGAATTTGAGGCAATCCGCCTTGCTGATTATGAAGGCATGAATCAGAGAGAAGCATGTACTATAATGAAGATTAGTCAACCAACATTCAACAGAATACTCTCCTCTGCACGTAGCAAGATTGCTAAGGGAATAGTAGATGGTCAGGTGCTTCGAATTGAAGGAGGTCGTTATGTTCTAGGAGATGGATCAGGTGGACTTCAGTGCGTTGAATGCGATTATCGTCTAGACATGGAGAAAGACAACCGAAATGTGTGTCCCAAATGTGGATCATCACGGTTAC
>Ga0209536_100007605_pt1 | contig 16409 bp, 13 predicted proteins | sample DeeMarSeWOR28_12_FD_187461 | JGI IMG/M metagenome (GOLD analysis project Ga0209536, IMG submission 187461) | Marine sediment microbial communities from White Oak River estuary, North Carolina - WOR-2-8_12 (SPAdes) (version 2) | ecosystem: Environmental > Aquatic > Marine > Intertidal zone >... | reverse complement strand
CTCACTGATCGGAGTGGCCAGCAGCGGCAATGGGGAGTGCTCTGTCTGGCGTATCCTGAAGTGCGCAGCCATTTTTGCAGTCGCTTCATGAATCTCCTGCAAAACGCAGAATTCGATGGCCTTTTTGTCTGTCTCCGTTCTCAATCGCGACCAGCTGACTTTGCAGACCAGTTCGGTTTCAATGAACCTGTGCAGCAGGATTACTTAGCACGCTACGGACGAGACATAGGTAATGAAGATTTCGATCTGCGAGCGTGGCGGGATTTGCTTGGGGAATATCTCACTACGTTTTTATCAGAGCTGCGGAACAGACTCAATCTTTTGGGGGTGCGGCTGGCTGTGGGTGTACCCAGGGGCGAGGTTATTGGACCGCCTATGGGAAATAGCACTCTTTACTGGCGCGATTGGTTGCAGCGAGGAATTATAGATGAGCTGGTGATCAACCAGAACTCCTCTCAGTGTCCATCCATGTGGCACCACCTATGGCCCATGCATCGGGGTTACGGTTATCTGCAAAACTACCTTGACGGCTTTAATATGCCGCCTCTTATGGACCATCTGAACTCTGCTTATGAGCCTGTTTTCAAAGATTACCCGGTGGATTTATACGTTGCCCGTCAGTGGGAGGAGCGGTCTGAGGAAGAGGAAAGCCGGTTTCTGAGACAACCGATCGTCAAGGGGTTGGTTTTCAGTTCCTTTCGTTTCGATAATCCTGGCCCAATATCAAGGGGCGACTGGAAGTCCTAGCCAAGCGGGCATGCGGAACGGGGCGGAAGCAAGCGTTGAGAGTTGGCACTTCCTTATATGCTTCATTTCTTGCAGACAATTGAGCTGTTGACATATTGCAAGGGAAAATATAGCTTAGGCGCAAATTTTGGACGACCGAAGAAGAATAGTACCCCGAGAATGTATCGAAAGTCTGTCGAGTGCAAAATAGACGGATTTTACTAGTTTTGAGATGGATCGAACTGTTTGAATAGAAGCCATTAAATACCTTGCACCCTGAAATAAAGAGAAGGGCGGAATTGCTTTAGGACATAGCTGATGAAGAAGAGACGCAAGGATTCGAGAAAATTTCTAAACAGTGTACGACCTGTACCAATGCTTAGTGACAATCTGACTACTTTCATTGCTAACAAAATGAAGGAAACTAATTATGATGCTTTTGTAGAATATGGAGCTGGGAATTCAACAAGATTTTTTCTCAATCGCCTGCTACAGCTTAAAAGGAAATGTTTGTTTATTACGGTTGAATACAACCATTCTTGGTTTGCGGGAACGATTAAAGCTATTCAATCTGATTTAAAAGATACATCGATATCGGAAGAAAAATTGCGGCTAGACCCCTGGACTTACAGTAAATGTAAAAGATATTTACGTGGAAAGAATGCCACATCACTAGATCTACCCACAGATCTTAGGCGACTTCCGGCGGCAAAAAAGTCCTTTGGAGGTCCACTAAACATTAAAATGCTCTCCTATAGATTGAAAAAAAACAATCGTCCTTTAGATGGCCGTTACGCAGTTAAAATAGAGGGTTGTATTGAGTTTATGCTGTTCTTGAAATCAGAATTTATGAAGGACCAATACGGTGAATCTCCCATTAAGAAAGAATATATTGAGGTAGCGCTGGATCCCATAAGGCGGAAGCTATTCCATGGTGAAGTTGTAAACGCAGCTTTTTTCATTGATGGTGGGCCAAGAGGGGATATCGTAAATGCCATTCTTGACCTAGAAGAGGCAAATGGTGAGTTTGCCCCGACCATATTCCTATGTGACGCCTACAGATTGTACTATGCCGGCCCTATCAGCCGGAGGCCGTCGGGAATCTTTATCAAGGGTTCCAATAGAACTCTGAATGGAGAGGCCGTATATCAAAAAAATAATTTCGGGAAGAAGACTCAATTTTGGCATGGTGAGCTTAAAGTTTCACCAGCGGAATTGGCAGAGAAAGAACTATGGTTTTATCAGTCTAAATAGGAGAATACAAATTGACAGCCACTCTGATTGTGGCTGAAAGGGGAGGATTCCTTTAGAAATAAATTGTTTAATTCAGACGGAACTAGTATACAAATGTACGTTCGCGCTGGCACTGCATGCCACTCCAACTTTCAACTCGTCGTAGGAGGTGAAGTGCATTGTAAGATCAGTCAACTCGACGACGATTTTGCGATATAGTCTTTTACGACATTACCAGGCAAATAAAAGTATAATGCAGCATGCTCTATTTGGCCCATAAGAGTTAGGAAAATGATTCGATCAGACGGCAAAACGTGGCCTCCAAATTACTTTGCCAAGAGATGGAACAGGGTCCGGCAGCGATTGCTCCAACTCCTGGCTAGAGAAGTTGAGATCGTTGATGGAAAGTTGCGCTACAGGTTTCAATGCGAAAGTCTGCTTGAATTTAAGCGCTGCATGAAGTTTTTTATCAAAGAGCCAGGCACCATCGAATGGATAAGAACAGAGGTTCATCCTGGAGATATCTTTTATGACATCGGCGCAAACATTGGCATCTATACTATCTTTGCGGCCTACCATACAGGCGAGTCTGGCAAGGTGTTTGCTTTCGAACCACACAGCCCAAGCTTTACAAAACTTCTACAAAATATCGCTCTAAATAAACTCCAAAATATTATTATACCCTGTAATTTTGCGCTGCACGATGAACACGGCTACTTCCCTTTTAATTATAGCTCGAGCGAGGCAGGCTCCTCAGACAGCCAGCTTTCGTCTGTTCGCGGTGCTTTTGATGCCCAATATAGGCCCGATATTACCGAGTTAAAACATGCAGTTTCAATCGATAGCTTGCTTGCATCAAAAAAATTTTCAGCTCCCCACCACGTCAAAATAGACGTGGACGGAAACGAATATCTGATTCTTCGTGGGATGAGCAAGCTTCTTCAAAGCATTGAGCGACCACGATCCATTCAGGTGGAGGTAATCAAACGTAACGATGCAGATATTCTGTCCTTTATGGAAAGCCATAATTACGTCTTGTCTGAAAAACACTATACGCGCGGTCCATCTAGACGCATAGCACAAGGTGATGATCCAGCTGACTATCATTACAATGGGATTTTTAGACCGGTATCATGACCGGAAACCAGCAACGAAAAAAACTTGCTCCTGACCTTATTCGTTCTCTTTGCGCTCATGAGAAATAAACACCTGGGGAATCAACCAAAAAAGCTATACAAATTGCAGCTGAATCTACAATTTGCTGTCATATGGATTATGAAGAAGATTCATGAGGAAATTATTGGGAAAAAGCCAAAGACGAGACTTATGATAATAATTTCTTCTTAGTGAAGCTGATTGCAGGAGAATAATCTCACCTGTGTCAAGAGAAATTATTTCCACATATTGGATGTCCTGCGATGGAGACGAGGCTTGACCGGAGCATTGCAGTTGCTCAACCTTCAATCAAGCGCTGATGTGATAGATCTGATTAACTATCTGTTCTAACTTCAATTCGCTGGTATCGCCGAGTACCTGTTGGAACCTTACCACCCGTGCGCGCACCTCTTCAAGAGAAGTTTCCGGATAGCGATGGCGTTGGAATTGCGGTGTGATGTGTGAACGTGAAAAACGTAGCTTATAGTGTCTTTTCAGCCCAAGTTTGGTTGCCCGGTAGCAACCCATCAGTTGATGGCGCCAATCCGGCTTTGGCAATTTGGAGCGCCCCCCCAACATCTCCTCGAGCACATCGACCATACGCTCACAGGCCAGGGGTCCGTCCTGCGCTGCCAAGTAATGGTCAATCAATTCCTTTCGTTCTTTTCCATCAGCAGCCCCAAGTTCGCCGGCGAGAATCTTCCCCAGAGTCGCCTGCAACTCCTCGAAATCCAAGCACTGGTAACTGAGCAGGTTCGGTAAGCGATAAAAACCCAAGTCGTAAAAATCATTAACTGTCGCCCTATAGGAAATGGCTGGCACGCCCATCACATAGGCTTCCACTCCGGTGGTGCAGCCGTTATGGATGAGCGCCTTTGCGGCCATGAGCCAGGGGACAATGTTGCCTTCGTTTGTAACCCGAACCCGCTCGCACCGGGCGGCAACACTTTGATAGATTTCCTGATTTTCAATAGGATGGGGCCGCACAACAATCGTATAATTCGAAAACGCCTGGTCGAGAGCCGGGACGAGCTGCTTAAAGGTTTGGAATATGGCCTGTTTATGATCGCGAAACCCTTCGGCGTACTCTCGACTCATGCCCTTTGCAGCCCGGCCAAATCGGGGCTTTTCCCCGGGAGCGCTAACCGGCTGGAACAAATTCATGCTAGGATAAAAGGCGTTAACATGGTTGAAATTGGTATTGATCAGAATAAACTCACCGTAAGTATCACGAATCTGTGCGGCTTCCTTTTCGTAGAATGGTCGCATTTCCGGCCGCAGTAAATCACCTCGCGGGTTGCCTGTAATATGGATCTGTGTATCCTCAGGCAGATGGGGATATTGGCGCCATAGTTCGGCATTGTCCGGACCCCAAGCAAGAAGATGGGATACGTACTTGATCGCTTCAGGAGAGACTCGGCGCGAAAAGTAGGTTTCAGCAGGCAGATGGACTAGTGCCTCTTCATCGAGGGTCATGATTTTGAGGCCGAGATCGATCATAACCTGAAACATCTTGACTCTGCCTGACAACATGCTTTTTGAAAGGTACACGCTTCTTGGAAAAGAAGTAATTCTAGATTCTAACCACCGAAGTGGCCCGATCACTGAGGGAAATCCGCGGCGGGCTGCAATGCAAGCAAGTAGTAGCCTAGGGTCCAACTCGCGAACCTGGTTTTCGATTGGAAGCAACAATAGAAGGTCTTTGGATTTCATGCTTATTAACGACCTCCAGGTCGTCTCCTATTAGCTGACTCGAAAGAACTGTTCGTATATCTGCTCCACCTTCAATTCTCTGCTGTCGTCTAGCGCTTGCTGGAACCGTGATAACTGCGTGCGAATTTCTTCAAGAGAAATGCCAGGATAACGATGGCGCTGAAACTCAGGACGATTATGTGAACCTGGAATATGTTCCTTGGTTCGCTTTATCAGAGTGCGGACGGCTGACATTGACCGGCCTGCCAGACGATCGTGCACCGGCGGCCTTGACAATTCGTGGTTGCCCTGCACAATTCCCTCGAGCACATCGATCATACGCTCACAGGCAAGAGGGCCCTTCAGTGCTTCCAAATATTGGTTTATAAGGGTCTCACGCTCATCGCCATTTGCTGGTGCCAGTCTGCCGGCTAGAATATCTTCAAGCGTCGTCTGCAACTCCTCTAAATCGAAGCACTGATAACTGAGCAAATTTGGCAAGCGATAAAATCCTAAGTCATAATAATCATTTACTGTGGGCCTATAAGAAATGGCAGGTACCCCCAGAACATACGCCTCCACCCCAGTTGTACAGCCGTTGTGGATGACCGCCTGGGAGGCCAAAATCCATGGGACAACGTTGCCTTCGTTCGTTACCCGGACCCGCAAACACTGTGATGCAATAGTACGATAAATTTCCTGGTTTTCCGTAGGATGAGGCCGGACCACAATGGTGTATTGGGGGAATGCTTTATCGAGGACAGGGATGATTCTCTGGAAGTCTTGGAAAATGGTTTGCTTATGATTACGTAATCCTTCGGCGTAATCACGGCTCATGCCCTTGGCAGCTCGGCCGAACTTGGGCTCCTCTCCGGGTTTTTTAACTGGCCGGAAGAGATTCAGGTCTGGAGAAAAGGCATTTACGTGATTAAAGTTGGTATTGACGAGAATGAAGTCGCCGTAAGCACCGCGGAGATGTTTGACATCTCCCTGGTAGATATGGCGCATTTCATGTCGCAGGAGATCACCACGGGGGTTACCAGTGACGTGAATAGGAGTTCCCCCAGGTAGCTCGGGGTAGCGCCGCCACAACTCGGCGTTATCTTCACCCCATGCAAAGAGATGGGACACATATTTTATCCCCAGAGGACAGACTCGGCGTCTATAGTAGGTCTCGGCTTGAGGATGGACCAGTGCTTCTTCATCCCACGCCACGATTTTATGGCCAAGCTTGCACATAATCTTGAATATAATGTTGCGGTGAACCGGGATGCTTTTGGCAAGGTAGATTGATCTGGGGAAAGAAGTTATCTGAATATGCATTTCACGGCGGGGTCCAATCACCGAAGAGAAGCCGCGTTTCGCTGCTATGCAGGCGAGCAAGAGCTTCGAATCGAGCTCCCGTACCTGATTTTCAACTGGCATGAGAAGTGTGACTTTACCTGTATTCACCTTCTCGCTCCGTCATCATCCCAGCAAATCCCCCTGCTCGGCATACAATTGGAAGAGGTAGTTGCAGATGGTCTTATGTAAGACCTCGCTAGCAGTTTTATAGCCTAGTTTTTATTTCGAAGAACAAAGAATACTAGCCTGGAGGGAGATTTTCTGTCAAGCAGGTATTACCAGTGGTTCCGGCTCCCAGTCGTATGTTGATTATATTTGGAAAAGCGGGCACTTGGTCAAATTCGGCCCCATCTATGAGAATAATGTGTAGAATTGACAAAAAGAAGGAAAGAAGTTAGGTTAGGCGCGAAATCAGGCAGGATCTGCCCATAAGTCCCGATCCTCAAAGCAGGAAGCTACAAGGAGGGTTTGTTTTGTTAGGGAAAAAAGGATCATGGACTATTTCTAGGTAAATTTGGCCTGTCTTGCCTGAAACTGCGGTGAAAATAGGCACACCAGGATATGAAAGAATGTATCTGTTTTTCGTTAGAGCATTCAATGACATCGATCACATGACACCAGTAGTCTGGAAGATGAGCCGGGATAATTACCCTGTTGCTGTATATTGTATAAATCCGGAGTATGACATTGAAAACGATTATCGTCTTAATTTCCTGAAGGAACTGGGGGTCAAAGTCGATTATATATACAATGAATATGATCGAGAACTGGGCTTACTGCATCGGGTTATGCGTTTTGTTTTCTTGAAGAGCTTTGCCATTTCGAGAGGATGGAATTCCGAATCTGGTAAGGGTCTCGCAGTTTTGTGCAATATCGGTGGGAAATTGGTTCGGGCAGTGGGATCCAGACTATTCAAGTTTACCAAGAAAAGATTCTACCTCACAAGATGGGCTAGCAATATTCTGGAGCAATCTGGCGCTAAAGCCTTGTGTTTTGACCATGTGAGACCTAAACAATACATAGTAGGCAGCCTTCTCGAGGCAGCTGCGAAACTCTCGGTGCCGACCCTGGCATTGCCCCACGGGGTTTATTTATATACCAATGAACTAATAAAAAGCGGATCGACGAAAGAGAGTAGATACGACAAATTCAACCGCTTTGATTACATAGTTGTACAAAACAAGCTGCGAAAGGACGTTCTGGCTAGATCAGGTGTAAAGGAAGAGAAGATCTTCGTGCTAGGAAGTGCAAGATACAGCAATGAATGGATGTCACAATACAGCAAGATACTGCCAAGGACGTTAGAGTCCAAAGTTGAAAGCGCAGGAAAATTGAAAGTGGTTTTTATGACGACAAGACCTGCATATAGAATCGATGTCGAGAGGATGCTCCGCACTTTTTACATCCTTTCTCAACTTGATGGAATTGAGGTGGTGGTCAAACCGCACACCAGAACCGGTAAGGAGTCAAAAATCTATGACAACTCACCCCTCCCTAATGTTTCCGAAATCTCCTCCGTGGAACTGAGTGAGTGGGCCGATGTAATGCTTGTTATTGGCTCGAGTATTATCATTGAAGCACTGAGCCGAGGAAAGCCGGCGCTTTACTTGAAATATTTACATGGAAATACGACTGATTACGAAGAATTCGGAGCATGTTGGATCATAAATGACGAGACTGAACTTCAGGACGCGCTGCAGTTTTTAAGAGACGGAGAAGGCCATGTACCCTATAGTAATGATAATGTAAACCGGTGGTTAGCAGAAATAATTTATGGTGGCCTGGGTGTTAGAGATGTGCTTAGCGATTATGAGAAATTTATAGTTAATTCCGCCCGGTAGTCCTCTTTCTTACTATGAGATCAGGTTCTCATACTAATATTGATAAGGACTGATCTTTGTTCACAAAAACTGCTGGTTTGCGCGGTTGCTTTCAGTATAGGATTGCAAGTGGAATCATTGAAGTCAAAGCTGAGTAGGTGCAGACTTACACTTGGATCGTGGATAACGCTCGCCCATCCGGCCGTTGCTGAGATAATGTCGAGAGCTGGATTTGACTGGCTTGCCGTAGACCTGGAACACAGTGTAATAACCATTCGGGAGGCGGAGGAACTAATTCGGATTATAGCGCTCTCAGGGGTGGTTCCCTTGGTCCGCCTCTCTGCCAACGATCCGGTGCAGATCAAACGGGTGATGGACGCAGGGGCACACGGTGTGATCGTTCCCATGGTAAACTCTTTTGCAGATGCTGAAGCGGCAGTGGAGGCAGTGCGCTATCCACCAAAGGGAAAGCGTGGAGTAGGCTTAGCAAGGGCCCAAGGATACGGAAGTTCTTTTGAACTCTATAGGGAGTGGTTAAAGAGAGAAAGTGTGGTGATTGTCCAGGTAGAACACATCGAGTCGGTCAATAACCTGGAGTCGATCTTATCGGTTGAGGGCGTTGACGGCTTTATTGTAGGGCCTTACGATCTTTCGGGTTCTCTGGGCGTTCCAGGACAATTCGATCATCCTACCATGAAAAAGTCCATGGAGCGAATCAGAACAGTTGGTGTTTCTTCCGGAAAAGCTTTTGGAATTCACCTAATTGAGCCAAATGTTAAGGAACTGCGGCAGAGGGTTGACGAGGGCTACAATTTCCTGGCCTACAGCCTGGATATCAGGATGCTTGACTGCGCTTGCCGTTCAGGGCTAGATGCAGTTCGGAGTGATATGGGGTGAAAGAGGTCATTGCGATTATTCCCGCGCGCATGGGATCTAGTCGTTTTCCGGGAAAACCGATGGCCAGAATTCATGGCGTTCCCATGGTTGGCCATGTCTATTTTCGCACCCAAATGTGTTCCCTGTTGCGGGAAACGTATGTGGCCACATGCGATCAAGAGATTTATGAATATATTCTTTCAGTTGGCGGAAAAGCTATTATGACCTCAGACAGCCATGAACGCTGCTCCGATCGTACGGCTGAAGCAATGCTTAAAGTAGAATCGGCCGCGGGTCTCAAGGTAGATATTGTGGTCATGGTTCAGGGCGATGAACCAATGGTTACTCCGGAGATGATTGAAGCAGCCGTAAATCCGATGTTGGAGGATCCTTCCATTAATTTGGTAAATCTCATGGCCCGCATAAAAACTGTGGAAGAGTTTGAAGATCCTAATGAAGTCAAAGTTGTGGTGGACCTGAATAGTCGCGCGCTTTACTTCTCTAGAGAACCAATCCCTTCCAGGAGAAAGGGGGTGAAGGACGTGCCCATGCTCAAGCAGGTGTGTATCATTCCCTTTCGTAGGGATTATCTCCTTAGGTTTAATAGCCTTCCTGAGACCCAACTCGAGAGAATTGAATCGGTGGACATGATGAGGGTTATCGAGCATGGAGGACAGGTAAAGATGGTAATGACCGGCACGGAGACACTCAGTGTAGACACACCGGAAGATCTTCAGAGAGTGGCTGATTTGATGAAAGAGGATGTCCTGATACACGAATATAAAGCGACGTTTGTATAAATCGCCTGTTCAAAAATATGAAAAAATTTTCCTGAGAGAGACATAGAATTGCATGTTTCAAAGACTGTGATTGCTACCACATCCTCCTTTGCTCGAGAATCCCCAGAGCCTCTTGAGCTTATGGAAAACGAGGGGCTGAAAATTATCCTAAATCCATATGGGCGCAAGCTAAAGGGCGAAGAGCTGGGCAAACTTCTTAAAAATCACAGACCGGTTGGGTTACTGGCTGGTACTGAGCCACTTACCCGCGAGGTGCTTGGTGCGGCCAAAGATCACTTGCGCATTATCTCGCGGGTTGGAGTGGGCTGGGACAATGTGGACAGGGAAGCTGCTAGGCAAATGGGGATGAGAGTCTACCGGACTTCAGGAGTTCTCTCTCAGGCGGTCGCAGAGCTCACCATCGGACTGATTCTTTCTGCCCTTCGCTCCATTTCGTCCAATGACCGTATAATTCGTCAAGGCAAATGGCACAAAACCATGGGTGGGTTGCTTTCTGGTAAGATAGTGGGCATTGTGGGTTTTGGTCACATCGGACAACGGGTAGGTGAGCTGGTTACGGCATTCGGGGCAAAGGTGCTCTACTACGATCCCCAGCCTATGGACGTTCCATGGGCGCAGGCTGTAACTTTAGCAGAATTATTGTCCCAGGCAGAAATAATAACAATTCATGCAAGCGGGAGAGAAAAAATCCTCGGACCTGATGAACTCAAAGACATATGTAAACAAGGTGTAATCCTGGTCAATACTGCGCGTGGCGGCCTGATAGATGAGGCCGCTCTGCAAGACTGCCTAAAAAATGGCAAAGTGAGTTTTGCTTGTCTGGACGTTTTTGAAGATGAGCCATATTGTGGTCCTCTTTGTTCCCTGGAAAATGTCGTTCTGACCCCGCACGTTGGCTCTTATGCAAGAGAGGCAAGGGTACTCATGGAGCGCACTGCAGTTGAGAATCTACTCAAGGGTTTGCGCGAGGTTGGTGTCCTATGAAAGAAAAGGTCGTTGTGATAGGTGGCTCAGGCTTTTTGGGGAGCCACTTGGCAGATGCCCTTACCGAGGCAGGATATGGAGTATCCGTTTATGATGTGCGTTCTTCGCCCTGGCTCAGAGCGGATCAGGAAATGATCGTGGGTGACATCCAGGATGAAGACGCTCTGCGAAAGTGTATTGCTGGAGCCCGCTACGTTTACCATCTTGCTGGTATAGCCGATATTGGAGAGGCAGCAAATTCCCCTAGAGCTACCGTTGAACAGAACATTATCGGAAGCACCGTAGTGGTTGACAGTTGTCTAGACGCCGAAGTAGAAAGGCTTTTGTTCGCGTCAACCTTATATGTTTATAGTCAGCAAGGATCCTTCTATCGAGTAAGCAAGCAAGCGGTGGAGCTTCTCATAGAAGCCTACCATGAAAGGTTTGGTCTGGAATACACAGTACTGCGCTATGGATCTCTTTATGGCCCACGGGCACAGGAATGGAATGGGCTCAAAAGGTATGTGACTCAGGCGGTAAGGGAAGGGCGTATTGATTACCCGGGAACGGGAGAGGAACGGCGGGAATATATTCATGTAAAAGATGCTGCCCGGTTGAGCGTGGATGCCCTGGCCCCAGATTATGCAAACCAATGCCTTACCTTGACGGGTACGCAGATCTTAAATTCTAGGGAACTGTTGAACATGGTGCAGGAGATCCTTGGGGGGAAAGTTGAACTATCATTTAACCCCGAGCAGCGTAATCCCGAGCACTATGAAATGACCCCTTATCGCTTCACTCCTAGAGTGGCAAGAAAAATAGTGCCAAACGTCTTTGTGGATATCGGCCAGGGAATTCTTGATCTGGTTGAAGAAGTGTACCTAGAGAATGGATTGAAGGAAGAAATGAACTAGGAGCGAGGAGCTCTCTTGCTGTAATTGGAGAGATGAGTAAGGTGCATTACGAGGCGTTTTTTTTCGATTTTGACGGGGTGTTGGCAGACTCGGTGGAAGTCAAGACACGAGCTTTTGCTGAAGTCTTTGAACCCCATGGGACTGAAGTCGTAAGGAAAGTGATTGCTCACCACCGGCGCTACGGCGGCATGACCCGGGTGGAGAAATTTCGCCATTATTATAGTGAGTATTTAGACAGGAACTTGAATGATGAAGAGATGGCCGATCTCTGCCGGCGATTTACTGAATTGGTGGTGGATGAAGTTGTGGCGGCGCCAGAAATTAATGGGGCGGAGGAGTTTTTGCAGAGATGGTGCAGGCGACTAGCATGTTTTGTGATTTCGGCCACCCCCGATGAGGAGATTAAAGAGATTGTTCAGCGTAGGGGTATGGCAGGATATTTCAAAGAAGTTTTAGGGGCACCCGTTGACAAGAGGAAGAACCTGGAAATATTGCTTGCGAAGTATAATCTGAATCCGTCCAGATGTTTCTTTTTCGGCGATGCTGAAAGTGATTATTTGGCAGCCAATATCTGTGGAGTGGAGTTTTTTGGAATCCTACAAGGTGAAGATGCCCCTTTGCTTCAGGCTCGACCTGGGGTGAGATGGACAAAAAACTTCATAGATTTCGAGGAAAAGTTCGGCCTGGTGTCGTAATGCCATCAATTCAACACGGGCACCAGGATGATGGAATTTGCTTCAACACCTGAGAGTGAATATTGGCTCTGAATAGAGTATTTTCGGTTGTAAGGATTTAAAGGGTGGTTTTTAGAAAATTCATTAACAAAATTGCATGGGTTACCCTCGGTCCTAGCGCTTTTAATTCAATCATAGCCCTGGAAGGCAAGATTAGTCTGAGAAGATATTACAAGACCCTATTAAGAAGAAGGATGCTAGTTGGCGAATTCAAAGGGTACACGTCTCAGATGAATAGTTTGGATGACATATGTTCAACCAATGTTTTCCCTGTCACCTCACCGCTTGTGTTAATTTCTCAGATCCAACGTTCAGGCGGAACACTGCTGAGCCAGCTTTTTGATGGCCATCCAGAGATTCACGCTCACCCACATGAACTGAAGCTGGGATATCCGAAGAAACACATGTGGCCAAAAATAGACCTCAATGAGCATCCGCAGCGCTGGTTGGAAATACTCTTCGAAGATAAGGTCATCGATCATTCTAAAGATGGTTACAAAAAAGAAAGAAAACATGATGAGGCTTTCACCTTCATCTTCATTCCCGCCGTTCAAAGAAGGATTTTTCTTAATTATCTGGATTCAATCGAGCCGAAAACCCTGCGTGACGTTTTTGATGCCTACATGACCTCTTATTTTGGCGCCTGGATCAACAATCAGAACACCTCCGGCAACAAAAAGTTCATTACCGCCTTTACGGCCAGGCTGGCCATGAACATGGATAACATGGGATCTTTTTTTGAGATATATCCTGATGGTCGACTGATTTCTGTCGTCAGAGATCCCAAGAATTGGTTTCCGTCAGCCGTCAGGCATGATCCATTAAAGTATGGGGATATTAGGAGTGCTCTAGGTTTGTGGCGAGAAAATACCCAGGCAATGATACAAAATAAAGACAAATTTGGAGAACGTGTTTGCATCCTTAGATTTGAAGATCTGGTGAGCAATACAGCGTTGGTGATGCGTCATTTGGCCGATTTTCTGGGTATTTCGTTCGATGAAATCTTATTAAGGCCAACCTTTAATAAATTTCCTATTAAAGCAAATACCAGTTTCACAAGGGGAGAAGCTGGTATCTTGGATAGTACCCTCAGGAGATACGAGACCTTGCGAGACCAAGAATTGAAGCTTATCAATGAAATGACTGAGGAAGAATATCGAAAGATACTCGATATCATCGACAAATTTTAAGGGAAAAATGCATAGGTTACTTTCGTTTTGCCTCGCCCACTAACCTGTTAACTGCTGACCTGATAAAATTGACCGTACATCTGCTTCACCTGCAATATTCTGCTGTCACCTAGCACCTGCTGAAACCTTAGTATTCGCTGTTGCATTTCCTCAAGGGAAACCTCAGGATAACGATGGCGGTGGAACTGGGGTTTATCTTGGGCAGGGGGAAGATGCGCCTTGATCTTTCTTTTTAAAGTGCGCATGCTTGCCATGCAGTAGCCGCTGAAACGATCGAGTAGGTCTGGTTTTGACCTTTCCAACTGTCCATCAATTATCTTTTCGCAAACATCCACGATGCGCTCACAGGCCAAGGGACCGTCCAGTGCCGCCAAATGCCGATCAACAAGGGCTTTACGTTCGTCTCCACCCGCAGCCCCTAGCTCCCCGGTAAGTATCTTCCCAAGAGTTGCAATCAACTCTTCAAAGTCGAAACACTGGTGGCTAAGCAAGTTGGGTAGGCGGTAGAAGCCGTAATCATAGTCCTCATTGACTGTCGCCCTGTAGGAGATGGCTGGTACGCCCATTACATAGGCTTCCACTCCCGTGGTGCAGCCGTTATGGATGAGCGCCCTTGCGGCCATGAGCCAAGGGACCACGTTGCCCTCGTTTGTTATCTCCACTCGCTCAGAACCTGCGGCGAGCTGGCGATAAATCTCCTGATTTTCCGTGGGGTGAGGCCGGACAACAACGTTGTATTCTGGGAATGCTTTTTCAACGGCAGGGATGAGTTGTTGAAATTTCTTAAAGATCGCCTGTTTGTGATCCCTCAACCCTTCAGCATACTCCCTGGTCATGCCCTTTGCAGCCCGACCAGGTCTCGAGTCTCCTCCCGGTTTGTCGTTGGGCACGAAAAGGTTCAGCCCTGGATAAAAGGCATTGACGTGGTTGAAATTAGTGTTAATGAGAATGAAAGAACCGTATCTTTCCACCAGCTCTTCCACTGTTTTTTGGTAATAAAGCCTAATCTCAGGCCGCAGCAAGTCATTGCGAGGATTTCCCGTGACATGGATCTCTGTTCCATCTGGCAATTGGGGAAATTGTTGCCAGAGCTCAGCGTTGTCTTGGCCCCAGGCGAACATATGTGATACAAACCCCATCGCCACAGGAGATAACCGGCGGGAGAAATAGGTCTCAGGTGGCAAGTGTACAAGCGCTTCTTCATCCCAAGCCACGATTTCATGGCCGAGCTTTCGCATAATCTTAAACATCAAGTCGCTGGCGGCGGTCATGCTCTTAGAGAGGTATATCCCCGGCGGAAAAGAGGAAATGTGAAAATGTATCTCCCGGCGGAAGCCGATGAGCGAGGCAAACTCTCGTCTTGCAGCAATACAGGCGAGCAAGAGTTTGGAATCAAGTTCCCGTACCTGATTCTCAACTGGCATGAGCAGTGTAGCTTTCGCTAGATTCATGTTCTCGCCTGACCTTCTATTAGCCTGTAAATGACCGCTAGCTCGGTACGCACTTGGTGCAAGGTGGACGCTGATACTTCCAGGTAAGATGCCCTTAAGATCGTTACGGTCTGATTTTACCTGGAGAGAAGTGGAATACTAGCCCGAAGGAAGATTTTCTGTCAAGCAGGTACTTCACCTGTATCTGGCTCTTAATGCTGTCGTTTATAGCCTTGGAATGACTACCGGTGGATGAACCTTGATCGCACTTATACGGACAGGATGTTGCCATTGACAAAATCAGGGGAAGAAGTTAGGTTAGGCGCGAAATTAACCAGGGCACTAGCTTAACATTTTCCAGGAAATATCATGACCATTTCACGCACAAAGAAGATAAATAAGGAGTTCAGACAAAGTAGAATTTACTTGGACTCTTTGTCCCAGGCGTGTCTAAGTCACACCCGTCCTGTGACTTGTCCGCTTGCTTTGATTTCTCAGATACAGCGTTCCGGCGGATCTCTTCTAAGCCAACTTTTTGATGGTCATCCAGAACTACACGCTCATCCCCACGAACTGAAGATTGGTTATCCGACGAAATATACCTGGCCGCAACTGGACCTGAAAGATGACCCAGACCGGTGGCTGGAAATCCTCTTCGAGTACAGCGTCCTCAGTCATTTTAAAAAGGGCTATAAGAAGGAAAAAAAGCGAGACGACGCTTTTCTCTTTCTATTTCTGCCCTCAGTGCAAAGAGAAATATTTTTGGATTACATGGGTTCAATCGATTCGCTAACACTCAGAGATGTATTCGACGGTTACATGACCTCTTATTTTAACGCCTGGCTCAATAATCAAAACAGTTACGGCCAAAAGAGATTCATTACCGCTTTTACAGCAAGACTGGCCATGCGTGACGAGAATATGCAATCTTTTTTCGCAATATATCCAGACGGCAGATTGATTTCAATTATTAGGGATCCGAAAAACTGGTATCCCTCCGCAATAAGACACAAACCTAGAATTTGCCGGGGTATTAGGGATGGATTAGACCTGTGGAAAAAGAGTGCCAAGGCAATGTTGCGGAACAAAGACAGATATGGAGATCGTGTTCGCATTTTAACATTTGAAGATCTAATCACCAAGACAAGAGCAGTCATGCTTTATCTGGCTGAATTCTTAGAAATAAAATTTGATAATATTCTGTTGATACCAACTTTTAATAAATATCCGATAAGAGCTAACACCAGTTTTGACGCAGAGCAAAACGGTATTATCACTAGTACACTCCAAAGATACAAGACACTAGCTCGGGAGGAACTCGAATTTATCGAGAGCACGTCGAAGGAGCTTTATGAGGAAGTATTAAGTTTGGCTATCCGCTTTTGAGGGCATAGGTAATGTACTTGTTTTGCGTAAGACACTTCAATGACATAGATCATACTGCGCCGATAGTATGGAAGATGAAGCAAGAGAATTACCCTGTTGCCGTATATTGTATAAATCCAAAATACGACATTGATGCTGATTATCGT
>Ga0209536_100007603_pt1 | contig 16413 bp, 18 predicted proteins | sample DeeMarSeWOR28_12_FD_187461 | JGI IMG/M metagenome (GOLD analysis project Ga0209536, IMG submission 187461) | Marine sediment microbial communities from White Oak River estuary, North Carolina - WOR-2-8_12 (SPAdes) (version 2) | ecosystem: Environmental > Aquatic > Marine > Intertidal zone >... | reverse complement strand
CTTTTACCATGGCGGTGGGCGCCATGACCAGGCTCCCGCTCCCGATCTTAAGATTACGATAGATCTTCCCCGCAATATTGGTGGAACCGCTGCCAACGTACACATCTCTGCCGACGCGGGCATTCTTGGTGATATAAATATCGCCGCCACCGACCAGCAGGTCCTGTTTTACGACGCCGTCCACGAGGACCTCGCCGCCACCAATGAAAACGTTCTTTGCCCGGCCGGATATATTCACTTCTCCTCCGGCAGCGATGACATTCCCTTCAACTATTCCCGAAATATAGAGCTCGCCGCCAAAGGCCATCAGGTCGCCCTTCACCGTGCCGGCGATATAGATCTTATCGCCGGTGGCCAGAAGATTATCCTCGATTACCTTGTCTTTGGGGATAACCACCATGTTGGCGGATTCAAGTTTAAGGGCAAAAGACGATACCGCGAGAACGAAAACGAACATCAGGGATAAAACGATTTTCTTTGACATGGTTTCCTCCTTGTTAATATTGGGGCATTACTTTGGGTCTGGTCCCAAAGTGGGCCGCATAAACCTCGGGATACCGGTCTTTCCCGCCGATAAACGCCATGGCCAGCGGCATTTTCTGCTTCGCCAGGGCGGTCATCTCTCTGGATATATTTTGAATGTCCCACTGGGCGTGAGAATCTTCCCGCAATCTGGAAATATGATAAAGTTCACGGGCGTTAACATTGATTAATACTCGTTTGCGATGAGCATTAGTCAAGACATACTGTGCCGCCATTGGATCTTTGGTTGCGATCTTTTCGTAAGTCTTATTGGTGATGTTTATGATCCGTTTAAACTTCTTCTCCAAGCCGGCCTTCTTGATCGATTCCGGTATCGTCACCCCCAGCGCCGGGTCATATGCCTGGCTGGTAATGCTCGCCATGCGGTGGCGTTTGAGCTGCCCAAAGCAGGCAGCGGATATCACCAGGTTATAGGTCAGGTCAATAAACTCAAATTCCCGCTGCGGCCGGTCATACAACTCCGCATAGCGGAAACATTTCTTGATCAACTCTTTCTTTTCACCCTCTCCCATCCCTTTCGCCTGCTTAAGACATTTTTTGTACGGCAAATTAGAAGTAGTATGAATAAAAGATGCAACTAAAACATCGTCCGCATTCTTTGTATGAGCTTCCAGCGTAACATCTTTCCCTTTTGCCCCCCTGATTCCCCCTGATTTTCCCTTGATCTCATCCCTGATTTCCCCATATGTTTTCACATCAAAATCATTCGCTTCAGTAAAAAGAATAATCGAAGGCGCGATCGGCTCGACTAATTTATAAAGCTCTTTCCCCAGCTTGCGGATCTCCGCAAATGGATGCGAGGCGAAGCGGCGGAAAAGGAATTCAAGGTTGCGGGCGTTGATGGTCTGCCCGAGCTGGCCCTGCGTGGCCAGCGAAGTTATATAGCGCGCGTCTTCGGGCTCGATCCCCTGCCCGACCATTTCGTGATAGAGAGCATTCTGTTTCTTAACCGTATTGACAAAATCCTTCTCAAGCCCGGCCGCCTTGATCTCTTCTGGGATAATATAATCGTCTTCCAGTTTCTGATAGCGCTGGGATTTCTCGGTATATGCGCAGAGCCGGAATTTTTCGACCTCTTCGAGGGCCAGGCGGGAAACGCCGAGGATATCGAAGTTAAAGACGGCGTGCTCGGCGATGGAATGATGGCCCATTTTGAAGATAATGGCGGAATTCGATTTGCGGGCCTTTTCGACTTCCTCTCGCGCAATCTTTCTCAGCTCATTCACCGGTCTTGGATCTCTGGAGATGCGTGCGTAGGAAGCAGAAATCGTCTCCGGAGTTACGTCCGAGCGCGGACGGCTGGTTTTCTTGAGGTCTTCTAAGACTTCGGTATCAACATTATATCCGGCGAGGATCACCTGCATATGGGAATTTTAGCATAGAGAAGACGCAGGAACAATAATTAAACTTTTATGGCGCGGCCCCTCAGTCCGGGGAAAAAAGGCGAAGCGAACATATTTTGAAAACTTGTGAACCAATGCAGATTTACTGCCGGAGCGCCATCGCTGCCATCCGGCAAAAGACGGCCGTCAACCGTTATCCGATACCCTCCGATATTAACGTGCCGGCCGTGAAACATCCCGGCCAGATAAGCGCTATACTCATTTGGGTTCCTGATATAGCCCACCGGGTCATAAACTCTGGAAGAAAAATATACAGCCGGCAATGGAATCAAGGCATACAGTGCTTCCTGATGCTCATCCTTGATTTCAACTAATGATTGGAAGGTATTGAAAAGGCAATGATTGCCATTGCCGCCACCCAACACAAACACTTTCATCCCCGGCCTGACAAATCCCAATTGCGCAATGGAAACATGATCATGTAACGAGCTATGATAAATTGGCGGCAAAGTACTATCATCGAGCGCGCCGGAAGTGGAGAACCATTTCAAGTCCTGTCCCGGGCGCATTTCCACCTGCCCGAGCAAATCCTGGGTCATGTTCTCTTGCACATAAAGCCTGTGATCGAAAAATGGTCGCCCATTAAGCGGCGAACAAAGGTTCCACAGCCCTCTTCCGTGGCGCTGAACTGCCTTATAGTTTTCGGCACTGTTCCTTAAGTGGGTAAGAATTAACGTTCTAGGAGCTTTTTCTCGAACTCTCATGCTGTATATTTATCGCCAAAAAATACTGAAAATTTCACATATATATTATTACGGACACTTTTAAGGATAGCGTGATCCAGACACTTGGGCGGCTCTTAATCTAATGCGCAATGATATTGCCATATCCAAATCTAATATAGCTCGTTAAAATGAAACCAAAATTTCACCCTTTTTAACTAGGGCAACTGCAAAAACTTTAAGAAAGTCGACATTTTCATGAAAAAATGAACCTCAACTGCAAAATTTTCTCTTCCCTGATAATCAACAGGCTGACCATCGAGAGTTATAATCCAATTTGGTCGACCTGGAAATTCTCGCAGTATTTGAATATAAACGTTTTCTCTGCTGTTTATATACTCCCGTGTATTTCCATCTAAACCACAATAAATAATAGGCAAAGGTAAAATGGCCTGCAATTTTTCACCATCTTGTCCAAGCTTAGTTCTAACCAAAGATTCAAAAGTAACGGCCAAGCAAGCATCGATGTACCCACCACCCAATACCATCAATCTATATCCTGGCCCAGCAAAACCTTCGTCTAAAGCTGGGCAACCAGCTTCATCAATTGCCCCTGATTCAGTATAAATCCTTCTCTCTACTCCCGTGGTTTCAACAATTCCTTCTGGCAGGTTTCCATATTCATCACACAGTGACAGACGCCGGCTAAATAACGGCCGGGCATTTTCCCAGAAACGCACACAAGCATCAACTTTATATTGGAGCAAGTTTGCTTTTTTTGGTAAGTGCGTACAAATAAGAGTGCGAGGGCCGCCCACGGGCCTAGCTACAAAATTTAGTGGTGAACTCTTATGTATTTTCATATATATAATAATATCGATAAAAATTTGCAAAAATTTCACATATTTTGTGCTTCTTAGTGTCTTTGTGCCTTAGTGGTTATGCATTTTTACAATATTAAAACGACCACAAAGACACTAAGACACAAAGATTCACTAAGTCACGTTTTTCTGCTAATATTAACAATATGAAAATTGGCATCGATATAGACAATGTTATAGCCGACACTTTTAAGGATCTGTCGGATTACTTCAACGAATTCATGGGGAGGAAGGTTGCCCCAGCAGAAGTCGTCGATATTTTCCGCAAAGAGCGCTTAAAACTCTGGCGCTATTTCTTCAACGCCTGGCGAACGAAAGTAATGACTAAAATTTCACCGATTGATGGGGCAATCGAAACGATTAAGGGGTGGTCGGGCAAAAATCATATTCGACTGATTACCGGACGCTTCCCCCTCTTCAACCGGCAGACCAAAAGCTGGCTTAAACAGCATAATATTCCATACCATGAGCTCCATCACGCCAGGGAAAAACAAAAGTATTTAAAGGCCAAGGACTGTGACATCTTTATTGAAGACCACTTTGAAGAATGCGAACTGCTCGCCGACCATTGCGAGCGGGTATTTCTATACGACCGCCCCTGGAACCAGTTTACCCTCCGCAAGAAAAATATCACCCGGGTTAAGAATTGGGCTGAAATTTCCCGCGCTTTATCCAGATAAATCAGTGTGAAAAGAATATATCCAAAATTAACCCTTCTCGAGAGACCTTTTCATCTGCTCGGCAAAGGCGTCTATCTTAAGGGCCTGGTTATGCTTTCTCGGCAATTTAAGGATCGCCTGCGCTCAGAACGGCGCAACGGCCCTGTGTCTCTCACCCAAAATTATCTTGAAGAAAATCGTTTTCGGGAGATTGCCGCCGCTTTTAGGATGAAGGGCATTCCATCTCTTAATTTTTCACTGAAAGACGGCACCCTTCTTCCAGACGATAGCGCCCGAAGATCGCTGATTGTCCGAGCGATTAGAATCGCGACCCGGGAGGTAGTTACCCACGGGCTTACAAACGTGGAGAAAAGCTGTATTATTAAAGCTCGAAGCGCGGAATCGGAAAATTTGCAAGCAGAATTAATTATTGAACCGCCGGCTAACGACGGAGCCATCAATGTCATCATCAAAATCAGCTACACCGCATAAATTATGAAGATTCTGTTCTCACCTATAAGAGGAAGCCTGCATACCACCGCCCTCGGCGGGGGCGCAACTATCCGCATTTTCAATAAATCCGGCAGAACGATCCCGGGGAAATTGATCTCCGACATCGTCCAGCTGGCAAGAAAGGTCCACCAATTTCACAAGGCAGGATCTGACAAGCCCATGCACGAGTACACCCGGGGAGAATGCCACAGCGTGGCCCTGATGTTTCGGACAAATGCCAGACAGTTTATCGAAGGCCTCAGGGATACAGAAATTATTCGCGGCATAGAAGTGCTTGGCAGTAATGGCTACATCAAAGGTCATGATGAAATATTTGGCATACATCATCTAACCTTACTTTGCCTTGACGATATTTATATTGGTGTGGATCCAACCGTTGCCCAACTATACAAGGCAAATGCTAAATTCAAAAAAACTGAAGCACTCATTATCGTAACAGAAGCCAACGACGCAAAATTTGTTAAGGGGCTTAAAGAAGTTTACGGTGGCGGGCAATGGTTGTTTGTCCCCTGGGGATTTTAGTCACTCGTACAAATCCCTAAACCGCTCCTCTGTCTCTTTTTCATTGAAGTATTTACTGCGCTTATAAAAATAAAAGATAACCGCGGCGATGATCGCGATTACCATTATCAGCTGCACAAAATTCACAATTTATACCGAAATTAAATCCGCTAAAATAAAGAGCACTCCAGCGACAATTAAGGGGCCACTCACAAAAAAATAGGTCTGCAGGTCCATAACTCCCCAGGCAAAGACCAAATAAATAATTCCCAATAGAACTAGCAAGATTCCTCCGATGCGGTTCATGTTCCAGGCAATGATTGTGGTTCCGAGCAGAGTCAACGGAATAATACTTTCCAGCAAAGTTATAAGGGAAAAACCGTGTGAAAGAATAATATAAGCGGCCCACCAGAGAACAATCAGGACCGACAGAGCCTTTGCCGTAAATAGGATAATATTTTTAAGCATTTTGGCACCCTCCTGTATGTTATGTATTATACCCTCAACCCAAAAAAAATCTAGTAAAATAATGAAATTTTTACTGCGTATTTCAGATAGATATACGGAGTTATGACACAAATATGAGAATGGAATTAAAAATTCTTCCCAGATACCCACTAAGCATGCGGCCATTACCCATTCAGGCATATTTTGGGTTTGTACTGCGCATAGCAGAAAAACTCAAGGAAGGTTATGATTATATCACCATTTCCTCACGTGATTTGGGGTCCGGGTACCGCGGCATAAAGATCACTTACGCTACACGCAGCCGGGAAACGGTCGAAAAATCTGTCGGTCCCGATCATTTTTCCAACATGATCGAGGGCGCCAACATAGAAAAGGTCATTATCGGAAACGGAGCCAAGAAGAAAAATATAATAAAATTGATCGAGCAAATTATTGAAAACGGCAGCGCCGAAGGTTTTAACCGGCCGCACATCCAGGTGATGTTCAGAGATGCAGCGGTACCGCGACTACCCTATCGCCCGATCCTCTCGCCCATGCTTGTTTCAGACATACTCGCTTCACCGGAGAAAAATCCTTATAAAGATAAGCCCATTCACGTTCTTTACAAAGATTGCAAAAATGCAAACCAGTTATCTCCGGAGCAAAGATCACTCTTGATCGCCTGGCTGGAATTTGTTTTTTCGGACAAAAATAATATGACCTGGAGAAAATTCTACGCCGAAGACCAGGCACCGCATTTCAGGCGCGAACTCGCAAGAATAAAACAACTTATACCAGAATAATGATAAAAATACGTCCAAAACACAAAATATTTGTTCGGCAGCCGAAAGAAGTTCGTTTTCAGCGGCAGCTCAGCCTCGCTTTTGAACAAATGAAGGTGGGCCAGGTCCGGTTTATCCGAAAGATTCCCGGGACAATCTACACATCCGTCTTCCCCAAGAATACTCCAATTATCACAGTTCCTCCAGAACTAGAAAATCTATTGACTGCATTAAACCTGGATCCGATGTTCGCCCGTAACAGTTTTATCCGCGGCCAAATATATGATTACCTTAAAAATTCCTGCGCCCACGGCGGGGATGCCCTGGTCGCCGTAAGAAAGTACCATGCTTATAAAGGCGGCAGGATCCGAAAAATCCTCGAAGTGATCGTCTGGGATAATGGTCCGGGGATAGAAAATCTTGCTCAAGCATTAAAAAATGGATATTCGTCGAAAAAAGATCCTTTTAATAGTCTGGCGGGGATGGGGTTGGGGATCGACCGCGTTATCGGTTACGTTGAAAGCGGGAATATCACGCCTTACTACATTGCTGACGAACTCAAGATCGAAACCGGCTACCAAACCGCCCATAGGAAATTTAATTCGGATCGGCACCATCTTGTTCCGTCTGGAATAAAAGTGCCGGGGACAAAAACAACCGCGAGGTTCTGGTTATAAAAAAAGACCCGGATAACCGAAGCTACCCGGGTCTTTCGAAAAAAACCGTCTTAATAAATATAATATCCGATCTGGACATTCGCCCGACCGGTACCAACCGCGTCTATCCCCGCCTCCAGGAACATTTGCCGCACATCAAGGAACCGGTCCAGGATCATTGCGATCCCAAGCCCAAAATCCGATTTATCATTGCCGGAATATGCCACGGCCGATACTGCCAGCGACATCGGCATTCTCCCTAACCTGGTCAAATAGAATTTACCTCCCAGGAAACCGCAAAGCGGCTGCTTCCCGGAGTTAGCTTCGATGCCGGCGCGCAGCGCAACATTACGGGCGATAGAACTGGAGCCCATAATCCCGCCGGCCAGGCCATCGCGGATCCCGCCGATTACCGCCGGCGTAAAAGCAAAAGCGTTCGAGACCAAAACCACGGACAACAATAAAACCAATATCAACTTCTTCATATGTTCCCTCCTTTACCTTTTAATGAATTATACCAAATTATCTGTCAGAATAAAGTGGTTTGTTTTCTATCCACTTTTCTCTTCGGGACCCTTCGACTTCGCTCAGGGCGAGCGCGGTCTGGGATAGAACTAAGATCGTTTTCCACCATTTCCAATTTATCGTAAACTTCTTTGGCACGCTTAACAACTTCCTTCGGAAGACCTGCCAACTTTGCTACCTGAATTCCATATGACCGATCAGCTGGACCTTCAATTATCCGATGCAGGAAAGTAACATGATCTCCTTCTTCTTTGATCAGGACATTCAAATTCTTCATTCCCGGATGTTTATCCGCCAATTGGGTGATCTCATGATAATGGGTGGCAAATAAAGTTTTGGCTTTGATCTTAGTATGGATAAACTCTGCTACCGCGGCGGCGATCGACATCCCGTCAAAAGTCGCCGTCCCCCTGCCGATCTCGTCCAGGATGATCAAACTCTTTTCGGTCGCATTATTTAATATGTTCGCGGTCTCGGTCATTTCCATCATAAAGGTCGACTGGCCGGAAAAGATATCGTCCATCGCTCCTATCCTGGTAAATATTCGATCGACCAGACAGAGTTCCGCTTCTTTTGCCGGGACAAAAGATCCAATCTGCGCCATTAGCGATATTAACGCGATCTGCCGCATATACGTCGACTTCCCCGCCATATTAGGGCCGGTAAGCAATAAGAATCTGCTTGTTTTATCGTCGATCGTGACATTATTGGGCACAAACTGGTGCGATCCTAGTGTTTTTTCAACTACCGGATGTCTTGTTTCCATTGCTCGAATTACGGTTTGCGAATTACAAATTACGGGCCGACAATAGTGATTCTCCACCGCCACCTCCGCCAAAGAAAGAAGAACGTCAATCCGGGCCAGCGAATTAGCTAATGTCTGCAGCTCAACCGTCTTCGCCGCCACTTTCGACCTCACTTCGCAGAAAACTTTATACTCCATCTCCTTCATCCGCTCATCGGCATTTAGGATTAACGATTCTTTATCCTTGAGCTCGGGGGTGATGAATCGCTCAGCGTTAACTAAAGTCTGTTTTCGGATATAATTATCCGGCACCTGGTCAAGATTGCTTTTCGTCACCTCGATGTAGTAGCCGAAAACCTTGGTATAGCCAACTTTTAAGGATTTGATTCCCGTCCGTTTACGTTCTTCATTCTCGAGTTGAGCAATCCAGTCTTTCCCCTCCCGCGCGGCTTGCTTAACCTCATTGATCTCGGGGTCGTAGCCGCTCTTTATCAAGCCGCCTTCTTTGATCGTTAGAGGGGGTCCATCCACAATTGCGCTGGAAATCAGATCAATTATCGCTTTCTCGCCCTGAGACCCCACATTTAAATGCGGGGAATTACACCTAGCTAAGATGTTCCGGACTTTCGGCAAGCGCTGCAAGGACTCCTTTAGCGCAATGAGGTCTCTAGCATTTGCCTTGGCCGAAGCGACCCGGCCGACAATTCTCTCAATGTCTGATATATTCTCGACCTCCTGCCCCAACTCGGCCCTAATCTCCGCGCTTTTGAATAGCTCATCCACCGCGTCCAGCCGAAGGTTGATCTTTTCAGCTTTCAATAAAGGCTGGAGGATCCATTGGCGAAGCATACGGCCGCCCATCGAGGTTCGCGTTTTATCGAGGACCCAGAGGAGACTTCCACGGTAGGATTTATCGCGGATGGTCTTGACCAGCTCCAGATTCCTCCGGGTAGCCGCGTCGATGAACATGAATTGAGATGGATGATAAGGCTTGATCGAATTAATATGGTCCAGGCAGCCCTTTTGGGTCTCTTTTAAGTAATCGAGAATGGCAACCGCCGCTCCCCAGGCAGATTTGACCGAATCGAGGCCGAAGGCGTCCAGCGAGTTTATCTTGAATATTTCTTTAAGCTTTTCCTCGGCGGATTCCTGGTCATAGGTGTCTTTAAAAGAGCTTTTCGGCAATTGAAGTTGGAGATCATTATCAATCAAATCAGATATCAATACTTCCGCCGGATTGATTCGATTTATTTCATCCAGGACCTTTTCTTTGCTTTCAAGCTCGGTTATCTTGAACTCCCCAGTTGAGGCATCAATATAGGCCAATCCATATTTATTCTTTTCATTGGTGACCGCGACCAGATAATTATTCGCTTTTTCAGATAAAAGATTGGCTTCGATCACCGTTCCCGGTGTGACAATCCGAATAACTTCGCGCTTAACTACGCCTTTTGAAGCTTTGGGATCTTCAACCTGCTCGCAGATCGCAACCTTGTAGCCGCGATCGATCAGTTTGGCAATATAGTTTTCTGAAGCATGGAACGGGATACCGCACATCGGCATGCGGTTCTCATCCTTTCCCCTGCCGGTTAGTACTAGATCGAGTTCTTTTGACGCTTTGACCGCGTCATCGTAGAACATCTCGTAGAAATCACCGAGGCGAAAGAAAAGGATCGCATCTTTATGCTTTTCCTTGATGGAAAGGTATTGTTTTACCATTGGGGTCTGGTCGGCCATAGCTACCTTCTGATGCGAACGTTCAGTTTAGACTCGAGGGCCTTGATAATTTCCGCATGCTTTTTATTAACTTCTTCGTCAGTTAAAGTCCGCTCCGGATTCCGGTAAACAACCCGATACGCCAGGCTGTCTTTATATTTATCAAAAAGGAAGGCATCTTCGACCATGGCTCCGCCCAGTTTCCTGATCATGGCAATAACGGCCTGGTTTTCGAGGCCTTTGGGCAAATACATAGCAATATCGCGCGAAGCAGATGGGAACTTCGGCAATGGTTTATAACGCTTTCCTTCCTGAACGAGTTGATACAGCCCTTCCAGATCAATTCCGAAGAAAGCAACCGGTTTATCGATCCCGTAATTCTTCCGGATATCAGGATGAAGCTCGCCGATCTTGCCCAATCCTTCGATCGCGGCTCCGCGGCCGGGCTGGATTAGATGATTATCGATCTCGCTTAATTTATGGTCTTTTATCCCCAGCGATGCAAAAAGATTCTCCAGGATGCCTTTCAGGTAAAAATAATCTACCTTCCCCTTATCAATCGCGCTCATAAAGGGTGATCCGGTGATGGCAACGGTTAATACCCAACGCTCCATTGGCAATTTCTTATCGGTTGGAGCGTAAATCTTTCCAATTTCAAAAATAAAAACGTCTTCGATCTGGCGATTTAAGTTATGAGCAACAACATTCAATAAACTCGGCAGAAGCATTGTCCGCATCAAGCTTTCTTCAACGTTCATCGGATTGTCAACTTTAACCGCTTTTGCCGGGTCCAGACCGCACTTCTCAAAATCCCTTGGCCCCTGCATGCTGTAAGTCTGGACTTCATTCAACCCGCAGCCCACCATGATCTCGCGGACTTTATTCCTGAAAATATCTTCTTTATCCAGCTCTTTATCCGGAAAAGAAGTGTTGGGCATCGTAGCTTCGATCTTCCCATAACCGTAAATACGGGCGATCTCTTCGATCAGATCAATTTCACGATAAATATCGGCTGCGCGGAAAAGAGGGATTTTAACTTTCTTTCCGCTGGCGCCAAAGCCTAATCGTTTTAAAATTCCGGTCATCTCGGTTTCCAAAATATCTGTTCCGAGAATTTTATTTACCCGCTCAGGCCGAAGAGTTACCGTTTTTGGCTTTCTCTTCCCGGCTTTCTTATCGATCTTTCCTTTTAGAACCAAACCGCCGGAAAGGTCCGCGATCATGGCAGCGGCACGATCAAGCGCTTCCTCGACTACGTCCCAATCGACGCCGTGTTCGAAACGAATCGAAGAATCGGTTCTCAGCTTCAAGAATTTGGAAGTCTTATGGATCGAAACCGGATCAAAAAAAGCGGATTCGAGAATAACTGTCTTGGTTTTATTATTTACTTCTGTATTCGCACAGCCCATCACTCCGCCGACGGCAATGATCTTTTCAGCATCAGTAATCATTAACATGTCGGTCGAGAGTTCATGCTCTTTGCCGTCCAAAGTGGTCGCCTTTTCTCCCGCTTTTGCGCGGCGGACGACGATCGTGCGGTCGGCGATTAATTTGGCGTCAAAGGCGTGCATCGGCTGGCCGAGCTCGAGCAGTAGATAGTTGGTAACATCAACCACGTTGTTGATCGCGCGAACGCCGGCTTTTTCCAATCGGCTCTTCAGCCAATCGGGAGATTCTTTGATCGTGACGTTCTCAATAACCCTGGCCATATAACGGGGGCAAAGTTTTTTGTCTTTAACTTCGACCTTTACCCCTTCAGCAACTTTCTTAGATATTTCACGGACACTAATCGGCGGAGTTTTCACATTATATTTAGTCAGCGCCGAAACCTCGCGCGCGATCCCGCGGATGCTCCAGCAATCGGAGCGGTTGGGAATAATATCGATCTCGAGCACATTGCCCGCGTCAACCACGGTTTCCAGCCCGCCCATCGTTAACAGGCTGGCCAGCTGTTCCGGGCTCCCTTTCAGTGTTGTAAACTGCTCCCGCAGCCAGTCCATTGGTACCTTCATTAGAACTGCTCCAAAAACCTAATGTCGTTCTCGTAAAATAGTCGAATATTATCGATCCCGTACTTTAACATCGCGATCCGCTCGATCCCCATGCCGAAGGCAAAGCCGCTTACTTTTTCCGGATTATAACCGACTCCCTTTAAAACATTCGGATCGATCATCCCTGATCCCAATATTTCAAGCCATCCCGTTCCCTTACAAAGCTTACAGCCCTTTCCGTTGCACATCACACATTCAACATCTACTTCGGCCGACGGTTCGGTGAACGGGAAAAAGCTGGGTCGGAATCGCACATTGCGCTTCCGGCCAAACATCTGGCGCAGGAATTCAGTTAAAGTCCCTTTAAGATCGCCAAAAGTGACGACTTCATCCACCAGAAATCCTTCCAATTGATGGAAAACCGGCGAATGGGTGGCATCTGAATCGCGGCGATAGACCCTTCCCGGCGCGATGATCGCCAGCGGCGGCTTTCTTTTTTCCATAACCCTGATCTGGACCGGCGAAGTATGGGTTCGAAGCAAAACTTTATCGGTGATGAAGAGTGTTGACCACATATCGCGTGAAGGATGATGCGGAGGAATGTTTAAGCCATCAAAATTATAATAATCAAGCTCAATATCCGGGCCTTCGGCTATTTCGTAACCCAGTCTTAGGAATATATCCTTAACTTCTTCCATCACCGTCGAAATCGGATGGTATTTACCACGGCGGATGCCTTTCCCCGGCAAAGTGATATCGATCTTATCCGCTTCGATCTTCTGGTGCTGTTCGGTCTGTAGAAGCAGCATCCGTTTTTCATTCAACGCTTTTTGGAGTTTAACTTTTACCTGATTGATCAGCGCGCCGACTTTGGGCCGCTCCTCAGGCGGAAGCGTGCCGAGCGACTTTAAAAGCTGCATGAATTCGCTCTTCTTGCCGACATACTTTACTCTAGCAGCTTCCAATGATTGAGGATCATTAGCGCTATTTATCGCCGCCAAAGCATCTGTTTCTATTCTCAGTATTTTATCCCTCATTATCCCTGATTTTCCTTCATTTTCCCTTATATTCCCTCTGTCTTAACGCTTCGTAAAGCACAACCGCAGTTGAGATCCCAACGTTCAGCGATTCGGCTTTCCCCGGCATCGGGATCTGCACCGTATCATCGGCCAGAGCGAGAATGCCTTTGGGGAGCCCTGCTCCTTCGTTGCCGACCAGAATTACCGTCGGCTTCTTATACTCCGCCGAAAAATAATCCTTTTTCGCCGACATATCGGTCGCGACCACCCAGACTTTTCTTTCTTTCAGATACTCAATCGTTTCCTTTGTTTCGTCAACATGGACAACCGGTAAATGAAATAATGATCCCATGGTTGAGCGGACCGTTTTCCCGTTATAAAGATCGACGGAACCTTTCGATACAATAACCCCGGTTGCGCCCACCGCGTCCGCCGTCCGAATAATCGTTCCCAGATTTCCCGGGTCCTGAACTTCAACGCAAAAGATAACTAAAGGATTGGCGCCTTTTAAGGCATCTTTTACGCCGTGTTTCGCTTCCCGGACAACGGCCAAAACCCACTGCGGGGTCTCAACTTCGGAAATACCTGCGAATTGTTCCTTCGAAACCTTCAAACAGTCAACTTTTTCCTTTAATTTGGCAACGATCGGCAGATTTTCCGCGTAAATGACGAAATCGATCAGGTCGCCGGCTTCTTCTACCAAGTGCGGTCCTTCAATAACAAAACGCCCTTCTTTTTTGCGGGCCTTCCTCTTTTCAAGAAGGGTCCTCACCAGACGGATTTTTTCGTTCATTTAAGGAAATTATACTGAAAAATTAGCGGGATAGCAACTTCAAGCTATCGGCGACCAGATAGAGGGAACCCGAAACGAGGAGCGGGCCTTTCTTCCCCCACTTTTTAACTGCTTCTTTAGGGGAATAAGTCACTTCCATCGGGACCCGCACGCGGGTGAAATGGTTGTAAAGATAGCGCGGATCGGCAGCGTACTTGTGCGATGACCGGGTAAAAATGATCTTCCCGGCAAAAGATTCGAGTTCTTTCATCACCCTTTGAAAATCCTTGCCTTCCTGACAGCCAAAGATCAGGGTATATTTTTCAGGATAGGTTTCCTGGATCGCCGCGCGCAAAGCTTTCGCTCCCGCCGGATTATGTGCGCCGTCAACGAGGATCAGCGGCCATTTCTTTAAGATCTGGAACCGGCCCGGCCAATTTACCTTCTTTAATCCTCTCTCGATCGATTTCGGCTTAAGTTTAATCTGCGCCAAACGCACCGCGGCAATCGCGCAGGCGGCATTCAATTTCTGATGCTTGCCAACTAGATTGCTGCCCAGGTCGCCCTGCTCATGCTCTACCCCAACCAGCAAGCAGCCTTTCTTATCGCAAACATCTTTTATGACCTTAAGGGACTGCGGTTTATCTTCGGCGGTAACAACCGGAACATCTTTCTTAATGACCCCGGCCTTCTCCGTGGTGATCTTTTCGATGGATTTACCCAGCACATCCGCGTGTTCATAATCAACATTGGTGATAACCGTCACCAAAGGAGTGATCACATTGGTCGCGTCCAAACGACCGCCCATGCCGACCTCGAGAACGGCGTAGTGGACTTTTTTCTTGGCGAAATACCAAAAGGCCAGCGCGGTCAGCGCTTCAAATGCCGTCGGTTTTTCCTTTTTCCTTTGATAGATCTTCTCAATCTGCTTTAACCCATTGGCAAAATTATTCTTGGAGATCTTTTTATCATTGATCTTGATCCGCTCGGTAACATCAAAAAGATGCGGCGAGGTATAAAGGCCGACTTTGTATCCGGAATTATGCAAAATGGAAGCGATCATCGCCGCGGTCGAGCCTTTGCCATTCGTCCCCGCGACATGGATACACTTCAGTTTCTTTTGCGGGTTCCCGAGCTTTTTGAGCAGATCAGTGATCCGCTCCAACCCGAGGTTGATGCCGAACTTTTCTAGTGATTTTAAAAACGGGTAATCTGGCATACTTCTATTTCCCACGGAAGCCTGAGACTGAACGTCTCGGCTTCCTGGAAACCGCGACGTTTAGTCGCAGGTTTCCAGCGCATCAAAACCTGAACATGACCAAATTATACACGAAACTGATAATTGCCCACAAGAGGGCCTGCGTGGGCGGGAAGATCAGCATAAATAAAAGAATAAAGAACCCAAACGGCTCCATCCGGTAAATATACTGGGCATATTCATAAGGCAGCAGCATCGAGAGCAGGCGCGAACCGTCGAGCGGCGGGATCGGGATCAGGTTGAAGACCGCGAGAATGATATTAATTCGAACACCAAAAAGCAGTGCGCTCGAAATAATATAAGTGAGCTGGGTCTCGGCCGGGATAAATTTGACGATCGTCGCCAGGACCCAGGCGACAAAAAGATTAGTGAGCACCCCGGCAATGCTTGTCCAGATCATCCCTCTCTTATAATCCGTAAAATTATAAGGGTTGATCGGCACCGGCTTGGCCCAGCCGAAAACAATTGGAGAGCCGCTAATCAACAAAAGGATCGGCAGCATGGTGCCAAAAAGATCGAGATGCGGGATTGGATTCAAAGTAATGCGCCCCGACATTCGGGCAGTCGAGTCCCCCATCATCTCCGCCACTTTGCCGTGCGCCAGCTCATGCAGGATGATCGAATATAATAATATAGCCGCGATTAATAAATAATAAAGTAATATCATGCTCTAGGGTGTGCCTTATTATACACTCTTTTTAGCCTTTCGCGCGACACCGAAGTATAGATCTGGGTCGTGGAGATATCGGCATGGCCCAGCATTTCCTGGACCGAGCGCAGGTCGGCGCCCTTCTCCAGAAGATGGGTAGCAAAGGAATGCCGCAGGGTATGCGGCGAAGTTTTCCCTTTAACGCCCGAAAGTTTGACGTATTTCTTGACGACCAACCATAAACCCTGCCGCGATAAACGTTTTCCATTCTTATCGAGGAATAAAGCATCTTTGTCCTTCTCTGGAAAATCAGGCCGTGCCTTTTCAAGATATTCTTTGATCGCTTTTAGCGTAACCTTGTTGATCGGAACGATCCGCTCCTTCGATCCCTTCCCCGTGCAGCGGACAAAGGAGACCGAAAGATTAATGTCGGAAATATTTAGCCCAACAATCTCTGACGCCCGCATGCCGGTAGCGTAGAGCATCTCGAGCAGCGCCACATCCCTTATCGAAATATGGTCTTTTTCCCGGGGGGAAGAAATTAGCCGGATGGTTTCGCCGATCCCTAAAGCTTTGGGCAGACGTTTCGCTTTCTTGGGCAGCTTAATATCCGCGGTCGGGTCCTTATCGATCTTTCCTTCCCGGATCAGGTATTTATAAAAGGATTTAAGGCAGGCAAGTTTTCTCTCGG
>Ga0209536_100007602_pt1 | contig 16414 bp, 12 predicted proteins | sample DeeMarSeWOR28_12_FD_187461 | JGI IMG/M metagenome (GOLD analysis project Ga0209536, IMG submission 187461) | Marine sediment microbial communities from White Oak River estuary, North Carolina - WOR-2-8_12 (SPAdes) (version 2) | ecosystem: Environmental > Aquatic > Marine > Intertidal zone >... | reverse complement strand
CCCGTGATTACCGGTGGTCCCGACACCGCCGGCCTGACCGAGACTAACGCCGGTCTCAGCACGACCGGCAGCCTGACCGTCGATGACGTCGATACCACCGACGTCGTAACCTCGAGCATCGATGGCCTGATCGTCAGCGGCACTTCGGATCGTAGCGACCCCGCCGCGCCGAGCGACGCCGCGCTGCTCGCCATGTTCAGCATCAACCCGACTGCAATCCTCGACGCCACGCAGAACAGCAATACGCTGACCTGGACCTTCGATTCGGGCGCCGAAGCCTTCGATTACCTCGCCACCGGCGAAACGCTGGTGCTGACCTACACCGTCGAGGTCACCGACGACGATGGCACGCCGCTGTCCGACACCGAAACGGTCACGATCACGATCACCGGCAGCAACGACGCCCCCGTGATTACCGGTGGTCCCGACACCGCCGGCCTGACCGAGACTAACGCCGGTCTCAGCACGACCGGCAGCCTGACAGTCGATGACGTCGACACCGCCGACATCGTCGCCGCGACCGTCGACAGCCTGGTCGTCGGCGGCACTTCGGATCGCTCCGACCCCGCCGCGCCGAGCGATGCAACGCTGCTCGCGATGCTGTCGGTCAGCCCGGCGACGATTCTCGACGGCACCCAGAACAGCAATACGCTCACCTGGAACTTCGATTCCGGCACCGAAGCCTTCGATTACCTGGCCACCGGTGAAACGCTGGTATTGCAGTACACGATCCGTGCCACCGACGACAACGGCACACCGCTTAGCGACACCGAGACCGTCACCATCACGATTACCGGCAGCAACGATGCGCCGATTATCAGCGGCGGCCCCGATAGCGCTGGCCTGACCGAGACTAACGCGTCGCTGAATACCAGTGGCACCCTTACCGTGAGTGACGTCGATACCATCGATGTGGTCAACGCATCGATCGACGGACTCATCGTCGGCGGCACGTCGGACCGCAGCGACGCGGCTGCACCGAACGACGCCGCCCTGCTCGCCATGTTCAGCATCAATCCGCTGACGATTCTCGACGGCACGCAGAACAGCAATACGCTTACCTGGACCTTCGACTCGGGAACGGAAGCCTTCGATTACCTCGCCACCGGCGAAACCCTGGTACTGCAGTATACGATCCGCGTCACCGACGACGACGGCACACCGCTGTCCGACACCGAAACGGTGACAATCACGATCACCGGCAGCAACGACGCACCGATCATCGGCGGTGGACCGGATAGCGCAGGCCTTACCGAGACCAATGCCGCGCTCAGCGCCACGGGCAGCCTGACGGTCGACGATGTCGACACGACCGACATCGTTACCGCGAGCATCGACTCGCTCGTGGTCAGCGGCACATCGGATCGATCCGACCCGGCCGCACCGAGCGATGCTGCCCTGCTGGCGATGTTCAGTATCAACCCGGCGGCAATCCTCGACGCAACGCAGACCAGCAATACTCTAAACTGGGTGTTTGACTCGGGAACGGAATCCTTCGACTACCTCGGCATCGGCGAGACCCTGGTGCTGTCGTACACGGTGCGCGCAACCGATGACGCTGGCGCACCGCTTAGCGACACCGAGACCGTCACGATCACGATCACCGGCAGCAACGATGCTCCGGTAGCAGTCAATGCCAGCACCAGCACCGGCGAAAACACGGTGCTCAACGACAACGTGCCGCCCGCTACCGACGTCGATGGCACGATCGCGAGTTACGCGCTCGGCGCCACGACCGTTGCCCAGGGCAGCCTGGTGTTCAACGCGGATGGCAGTTACACGTTTAATCCCGGAACCGATTTCGACGACCTCGCGGCAGGCTCGTCGCGCGATGTCAGCTTCAGCTACACGGCCACCGACAACGACGGTGCGCTCAGCGCGGAGCGGCTGGTGACGATTACCGTGATCGGCAGCAACGACCTGCCCGTTATCGGCGGCGTCACCGCGGGCACGTTGGTCGAAGATACCGATGTCGTCAACGGCCAGATCAGCGCCAGCGGCCAGTTGACGATTGCCGACGCAGATACCGGGCAATCGAGTTTCGCGGCGGCAACGGTCCAGGGCAGTTTCGGTGTTCTCAGCATCGATGCGGCGGGCAACTGGAACTACACGGTGGACAATAACACCTCCACGATCCAGTCGCTGCGCGTCGGCCAGACCCTGATCGACACCCTGACCGTGACCACCTTCGACGGCACCCGCCACGATATCGTCATCCGCATCAACGGTGCCAACGATACGGAGACGGCCAACCCGGGTATTGTCGACCAGGATTCAGGAGGTTCGGATCAGCTAGTCGACAGCACGCAAACAGACCGGCCCGAGCCCGCGGAATCGCTGATCAACGACGAGGTAGCGACGGCGATCGACAACTTCGACGCCGAAGAGATCTACACCAATCCTCAAATCCGCGAGCCGCAGGCGCCGATATCGCAGCCGGACGGCGTGGAAAGCTACATCGACGCCGAGCCGAGGGAACGCATTGTCCTGCCGAGCGTCGACTACAGCGCGCAGATCGTAGAGCCGCAGGCCATCGAGGTGGCGCGCTTCGATCTCGACAACCTGAGCTTCCAGGTCAGCAACGACGAGAGCGTCAACGAGCGTTACGAATCATTGCTGTTGCGGCAACTGGACCTGATGCGCCAGGGTATCGACAGCGACGGCAGCGCGCGCAGCGCCGATAACATCGAGGTGCAGATCGTACTGGGCACGACCACGGCGCTGACCGCGGGCATCGTCAGCTGGGTGCTGCGCGGCGGCTCGCTGCTGGCGAGCCTGATGGGCGCCGTGCCGCTGTTCAACCGATTCGACCCGCTGCCGATACTGATGAAGAAGCGGGACGATCGGGAAGACGTCGAGCCGGACGACGACGATACCGAAATGACGGGCCCGGTCGACGAAAACCAGCGACGCGTCGAGAAAATGTTCTCCGGCAACAAGTCGCGGCAACAGGGGGATGAGCAAATAGATGAGTAAAGTAAAGAAATCCCTGGGCCTGCTGTTCCCGGCGATGCGAATCAGCGTCGCGCTGGTGCTGCTGACCGCCTGCGTGCTGCTGACCGCGGATATGCTGGGCTACACGCTGGACGAAGACGGCGTCGCTCTGGAAAACCGTAAACAGATCGCCGAATCGCTGGCGATCCAGTTCTCGGTCATGGAACCCGCGCGGGATATCGACAAGATCGAGAACCTGATCCAGCTCGTCGCCAAGCGCAATCCGTCTATCCTGTCGGCGGGAATTCGGCACGTTTCCGGCCGGGTTATTTTCGAATCCAGCGATCACCGGCGCCTGTGGCAGGGCAACAATGATGGTAAGTCGACGGCTTCCCATATTCTGGTACCCCTGTTTGACCGCGACCGTCTCTGGGGTAACGTCGAACTGCGCTTCGAAGATCTGAAAGGCAACACGCTGGCCGGCTTCGTGCAGAAAGAAATTTTCCGCCTGGTGGTATTCAGCATCCTGACCGGTTTCTTCATTTACCTCGTGTTCATGCTCAGAACGCTGCGCCAGCTCGATCCGAGCGCGGTTATTCCGGAACGCGTCAACGCCGCCTTCGATACGCTCTCCGAGGGCGTCATGATCATCGACGAAAAGGAACAAATCCTGCTGACCAACAAGGCATTCAGCGATCGCATCGGCCGGGACGCGGTAGTCCTGCTCGGCAGCAAGGCTTCGGAATTGAAATGGCAACGGGACTCGCGCAGTAAGACCGGAGACGATCTGCCCTGGGTGGAGGCGCTGAATACAGGCATAGCCGTGATCGGCGCACAGTTCGACCTGGTTACCGACGAAGGCGAAACCGTCAAATACGCTATCAATGCCTCGCCGATACTGAGCCCGGACGGCAAGGCGCAGGGCGTGCTGGTCACCCTGGACGATATCACCCAGGTCGAAGAGCAAAATGTCCAGCTGAAGACCATGGTCCATCGTCTCGAAGAGACCCAGGCCAAGGTACAGGAACAGAACAAGGAACTGACCTACCTGGCCACCCGCGATGCGCTCACCGGATGCCTCAACCGCCGCGCCTTTTCGGAAAGGTTCCAGGTGCTGTTCGACGCCGCGCGCGAACAGGGCAGCGAATTGTCCTGCGTCATGGTCGACCTCGACCACTTCAAGGCGGTCAACGACAACTTCGGCCACTCGGTCGGTGATGAGGTCATCATCATGCTGGCCGATGTGCTCAAGGCGAATACGCGCAAGGAAGACCTGGTCGGGCGCTACGGCGGCGAGGAATTCTGCCTGGTAATGCCCGGCATGTCGCTGGAGCTCGCCTGCAACGTCGCCGAACGAATCCGCTTGCGGATAAAGGACGAGTCCAACAAGCGCTACGAACACGGGCCGCGGGTCACCGCCAGTATCGGCGTGGCGAGCATGCTCGACGAGCCGAAGGACCCGGGCGCACTCAATATCTTCGCCGACGAAGCGCTGTACTGCGCCAAGGAGAACGGCCGCAACCGGGTGGTTAGCTATGCCTCGATGGCCGAGGCAGCGGCCGAAGAAACAACCGAGATAACGGTCGTCAACGAGACGCCGACGGAAGAGCCGAAAATCGAAAACCTGCAGAGCCGTATCGCCGAGCTGGAAGACATCGCCACGCAGTTTTCCTCCGAAATCGAGTACCACCGCAGCTACGACACGCTCACCGGCCTGCCCAACCAGGTGCTGTTCTACGACCGGATTCAGCAGGGCATCGAGCGCGGCAGCCGCCAGGGCCAGTTATCCGCGGTGCTGATCATCGACATCGAAATGTTCAGCCAGATCAACGAAAGCCTCGGCCGATCCGGCGGCGACAAGCTGCTAAAAGAGGTCGCCACGCGGCTGAATTCGGTGGTGCGCAAGTCGGACGGTATCGCGCGCCTGAGCGTATCCCGGCTGGCCGGCGACGAGTTCGCCGTGCTCTACTCCGATATTCCGCAAAAAGAGCAGGTCACCTGGGCGGTCAAGCGGCTGCTCGATGTCGTCAACCAGCCCGTCGACATCGACGGCAACACCATTTACCTGAAATGCCACGTCGGCATCAGTCTCTACCCGAACGATGCCGACAATGTCGAGAGCCTGCTCAACAAGGCGATGAGCGCGAAGCAATACAGCAAGAAACACAAGACCGAGTTCGGTTACCAGTTCTTCGATCAGCACGTGCACGAACTCTCGCTCCGCCACCTGCATCTCGAAGCCGACCTGCACCGTGCTATCGAAAACGACGACTGGGCGCTGGTTTACCAGCCGAAAATGCAGCTCGAAGGCAGCAAGATTGTCGGCGTCGAGGCATTGATCCGCTGGAAACACCCCGAGCGCGGTCTCATTTCGCCGATGGACTTCATCGAGTTTGCCGAGCAGCGCGGCCTGATCGTGAAGATCGGCAACTGGGTTATCCACGAAGCCTGCCGACAGCTGCGCAGCTGGATGGACAACGGCATTCACGACTGCAAGATCGCGATCAACATCTCCAGCATTCAGCTGATCGAGTCCGATATCGTCGCGCGGATCCTGGGTTGCCTGGAGGAGTTCAGGGTGCCGCCGCGGTTGTTCGAAATCGAAATTACCGAGACTATCCTGATGGAAAACCTGCGCCAGGCGATCGATTCGCTGGCACGGCTGCACGCCCGCGGCATCTCCATCGCGATCGACGATTTCGGCACCGGATACTCTTCGCTGCGTTACCTGAAGTCGCTGCCGATCCACAGCCTGAAAATCGACCGCGGTTTCATTCACGATATCTGCATCGACAACAACGACCAGAAGATCGTGCAGACCCTGATCACGATGGCGCATTCGATGGGTATCTCGGTGGTTGCCGAAGGGGTCGAAACCCGCGAGCAGTTCGAGGTGCTCAGCGAATTCGCGGTCGACGAAATCCAGGGCAATCTGCTCAGCAAACCGGTCAGCCCCGCCGAGATCGAGCCGATGATACGGGATGCTGCCGACAGCGGGCCCGCCTTCGCGGAAAACGTCGTGGCGCTGCCTTCGAACGCCAAGACCCGGGCAAGCTGACACTCCCCGAGATTCGACCGCGCGCGGCGCCGAGCCGCCGCCGGACTACTCGCTCTCGGCGGCCGACTCTGCCGGCTTGCGCGGGCGTTTGCGGTAATGCACCTCGGGCAGATAATCGGCGAAAGCGATACCGTAGAGCTCCCAGATCGTGACGAATAAAGAGGCGATCAGGGGGCCGATAAAAATACCGGAAATACCGAACATGATGATGCCGCCGAGCGTGCCGAAGAAAATCATCAGCTCGTGCATCTGCGTATCCTTGCCGACCAGTATCGGCCGCAGGATATTATCGAGACTGCCGACCACGCCGGCACAGAAGACCAGCAGCGCGATGCCCGCGGCCATGTGACCCTGCATCATCAGGATAACGCAGGCCGGACCCCAGACCAGCGCCGAGCCGACGCTCGGGATGATCGACAGCACGGCCATTACCGTGCCCCAGAAAACGGCGTTGTCGATGCCGGCGATGGCGAAGGCGATCCCCGCCAGGCCGCCCTGCAGCACGCCGATCAGCAGCGACCCTTTCAGCGTGGCCCGGGTGACCGAGGTGAACTTGGCCAGCATGCGGTTTTCGTCGTCGCTGCCGAGCGGCAGATAGTAAAGGATTCTGCGGATCAGCTTGACGCCGTCCATCTGGAAAAAGTACATCGTGTACAGGAAGACGAACAGCATGAACAGGAAATTCGCCGTGCTAAGCGTCGCCGACGACAGCCCGTTGACGATTATCTTGCTGAGCGATCCGACCAGTTGTCCCGCCTTTTCCAGGATGAGTCCGCGGTAGGGCTCCAGCTGCTCGTAAAACGGCAGGTGCTGCAGGTAAGCGGTGAGGCTGTCGGGCTGGTCGATATAGCGCTTGACCCAGGGAGTTACCGACTGGCCGACATCGATCGCCTGCGCGACCACGATTCCGACCAGCAGCATCAACGGGATCAGTACCACGACGATCATCAGCAGCATCGTCGTCGCCGACGCCAGGTGGCGCCTCCCCCTGAAAGCGATTCGCAGACGCCGGTACACCGGACGCGCCATCGCGCTGAACAGCCCGGCCAGGAAAATCGCCATCAGGAATTGGTGAATCATGGTGAAGAACAGTGCTGAAATCGATATCACTATAATCACCAGAACCAGCTTGTTGACGGTGTCTTGATTCATAATGGGATCCCCGTGGCGGCCGCAGCCGGCGCAATTCATCAACAGAAGACAACGCCGCGTCTCGGGCCGGCGTTGCATGCAGGGCTAGAGTATACCCGACCTCAGAAAGATACCGGGACAAGCGAGCAGCAAGACCCGGAGCATTCGCCGGCAGAGGCAGTAGCAGAGGTTATGGTCGCGGAGCGCCGTAGCTGTACCACAGCCGGCTTGGCGCGTCCGGCCGCGCGCGCTCGATCCAGAGCAGGTGCAAGCCGCCAGCCGGGTCGAGCGCGACGGCCGGATGCGTCTGCTCGCCCGCACCGCTCGCGACCTCCGGTGAAAAATCCTCGCTCCACTCCAGGTCATCGTTATAGGCGCTCAGCCAGACGTCCGAATCACCGTGCCTGAAATCATCCCAGGCGACGACGAAATGGCCCGCCGGGTTGCCGGCCGTTGCCGGGTTGTAATGTGGCTCGGTGTCACCCGGCTCACCGTGAACTTTTTCGTTCGGACCGAACATTGCCCCGCCCTCCGCGCCAAGCGCGGCGAAAATGCCGTAACCGCTGCCGCCGCGGCGCTTGTCCATCCAGGCGGCAACGATTTCGTCGGCGCCGAACGAGGCCAGCGAGACGCGGGTGACACCGCTGCCCTTGTCGTACTCGTTGCGATTGGAAAAGAACTCGTTCAGATGGCGGGGCGGATCGAAAGCGCTGGCGGCATCGGCCGAATGGCTGACCAGCAGGCGCGTGTGTCCCGCCCGGCGGTCTTCCCAGGCGATACAGAGGCCTGCCTCGTTGACCGCGAGCGACGGGAACTGCACCGGAGTCCGCGTACCCTCTGCCTCCACGGACTTGACCCCGTCGGCGGCAAGCCCGCCGGAATCGGACGGCCGCAACTCCGCGACCTGCAGGAACCAGGTGCCGTCGCGCCGTTCCCGCCAGGCGGCATAGGCGCGCTCGCCGAGAGACGCCAGGCTAACGTGGCTCGCCGCGGCCGCGCTCAGCCTCGAAGACGGCGAAAGGCTGCCGTCCTGCAGCAGGCGGGCGTGCACCGCGCCATCCTGTTCCCAGGCGAGCGCGAAGCGGTTCCCGCCGAGCGCCGCGATTACGGGCTCGTAAGCCTCGCTGCCGCCGCTCACCTGTAGCGGCGGCGAAAAATCAACCTGCCCGTGTCGCTTGAGCGCGACGTAAACCTGGGGGTCGCCGCTGCGATTATCTTCCCAGACTGCCGCCACGGTTTGCGCGGATATCGCCAGGTGCTTGCGCCCGGCGCCGTCGAGGTGATGGTAAACGCCGTCGGCCGCTTCGCCGCCGACGCCGAGGCGCCCTTCGAACTGCCAGAGCGCCGACGCCGCGGCCTCGCCGACGAGCGCGCCGAGCAGCAGCAGGACGAGAGCTGCCCTCATGGTTTGGCGAGAAAATCGGCCAGCGGCATGCCTTCGTAGTGGCCTTCGACGATGTATTCGGCGTATTGCTTCATCTGCTCGATGCTCTGGAAGCCGGCCTTCTTGAACAGCGGTTTCTGCTGCGGCGAAAAGAAGACGAAGGTCGGCGTGCCGAAGATGCGGTTGCGCGTGGCGTATTGCATTTCCGTAGTGCGCTCGCCGTTGGCGAGGCGGATTCGGTTGCCGCTCTCGGTATCGACGTAAGCCAGCACGAAGTCGCGGTTCAGGCGTTCGCGCAGGCCCGGGTCGGTGAACACCTCTGCGTGCATCTTGCGGCAGGTGGTACAGCCGTAACGGCCGAAATAGAGCAGCATCGGCTTGCCGGCCTCGCCGGCCTGCTCCGCCGCCTCGGTCAGCGACAGGAAGCGGTAATCCTCCGGCGGCGCGGCGCGAAGTCCCTCTGCCGCCAGCAGCAGGAGCAGAATGCTGGCCCATCTGGTGAAACGTAGTTTCGGCATCGGTTTATTCTCTGAAACTGTCCACAAAACGAGCAAAATAAACGCTTCCCCAGGCCAGGTCAATGACGGCAATCGGGGCGGACTCGATCGATTGCCATCGACGCCGGGGCTAGCGGATTCGACCACCGATGGAGATGCTGCCATGCATTCGGGAACCGCCGCCATAGGAACTGAAGCCGCTGGAAACTCCAACACTGCCGTACACCGACGCGTTCTTGCACGAGCCCAGGCTGGCCGCGACCAGCAGCAGCAGGAGCAGTCGCGTAATCGTCTTCGATGGCTTGTTATTCACCTGTTTTTCCCTCGTTATACTTACTCGTCCACCGGCCAGGTTTGCAGCGCGATGCCGGCGCCGGAAGGCCCCGCGATCAGCGCCGCCCAGCCACCGACGGCGCGCTGCTGCGGCTCGAGCAGCACCGCGCCGCCCAGTTGCGGGGCGCGTTCGATGACAGACCTCAGCATCGCCTCGTCGGCGACTCGCAGGTAATTGATCCAGGTCGGCTGCAGGCCGTCCACCGGGTTTTTCATGATGCCGAGCCGCGGCCTGCCCTGGCTCTGCATCAGCCGATAGCGCGCTTGTTCGCCGGACGACTGTCGGACAACCTCGATGTCTTCGGTTTGGTAGTCGGCCAGCCTGCCGTAGAAAGCGCCCGCGGTATCGATATCGCCGGTCCATAGCTCGTTCCAGAGAAATTCGCCGACGCCGACCTCGTCGCGGTCGACCGGATCGCCGAGACTGGTCTGCAGCAGCGCGAACAGCGCGCCCTGCGAATCGGCGACGACCGCGAGGCGGCCGCGCTCGGCAACATCGACCGGGGCGGAAAACACGCGTCCGCCTTCGGCGCGCACGCTGGCCGTCGCGGCGTCCGCGTCGGCGACCGAGATGACGGTTACCCACTGCGAAATATCTGCCCGGGTCTGCAGTCGGGTCTGGTCCACCAGGCCACCGATCAGTCGGCCGTTGTGGCGGATCAGGGAATAACCGGCGGCTCCGCCCATGCCCGCGCCGACATCCTCGAATTGCCAACCGAGCAATTCGGTGTAAAACCGCTTCGAAGCATCGGGGGCGTCCGAAATCAGGTCGTGCCAGATCACCTTGCCCGGCAGGAAGCTGCCGGTCGGCTCCTCGGTCACCGCGGGCAGCTTTACCGAGGAACAGGCGCCGGTGAATATCAGCACGATCAATAAAGCAGAAACGCGAACTCGGGTCATGATGCAGCCATTCGGATTGAACGGAACCGGTCGCCCTGTCGGCGGCCGGCGGGATGCGGGTAGTATAGGGAACCCTCCGCCGCAACTCCACCTGCGCGCACGGGCTATCGATGCGGCGCTGCGGGCCGGCCGTCATACGATTCGCTAAGCGTTCATTAATTGCGGCCCAACCATGCCTGGATCAGCTCGCGGGTTACCTGATCCACGTCATCAGCAAATTTGCGCCCGGCACCTAAAATAGCTAATGTTCCGGGGGGTGAATCGAGAAATACGATGCTGTTGAACAAAACGATTTCCTGGCGACTGGCAAGCGCGCTGGCGGCCCTGTCCGCGGCAGTCGCCGTGTATTGCCTGGCGCGCGCGCAGCCGCCGGCGCTGCTGCAGCCGCTGCAGGCGACGCAGGCGGCACTGCTGGCGCACCCGGGCCTGTTCGGCAGCCTGCCGTCATTGCTGTTCACGCTGGCGATGGGGCTGCTGCTGGGCGCGTGCGCGAACTCTCGGTCAGCGGCCATGCTGCATTGCTCGCTTTGGACCGGGCTCGCGCTGCTGCTCGAATTGACGCAGCACCCGCTGATCGCCACGCCGCTCGCAGCGCGGCTGCCCCGATTTTTCAACGATTCGATATGGGCGACGATAGGCCCCTACTGGACGCGGGGTATTTTCGACCCCGTCGATATTTTGGCGACGCTCGCCGGCGGCTCGATCGCACTGCTGCTGATCGCCAGAACTTCAAGGTAAACGGACATGAAAAAACTCGACAAGGGATTACTCCGCAAACTGCTGCTCGGCTGCGTTTACGCGGCGGGCGCCGCCCTGATCGTCGCCAGCGGCGGCAGCGGCAGCGGTTCCTCAGGATTCGTCTGTAAACTCGACGTCGGCGCGATCGCGCCTGCCAGCGACGGCAGCGAAGATATCTGGGTCGGCGTCGTCTCGACGGCGTCCGGGCAACAGTTCAACAGCGTCGCCCGCCTGGACGGCAATGGCCTGGAAAAGATCGGCGTCAGCGTCGGCAGCGGCGACGACAATACCGTCCGCACCATTGCCGTTGCCGCGGACGGTTCGAACAACATCTACGTCGGCGGCGACTTCGCCGAGGGCATTTTTCGGCTGAAACCGGACGGCACGCTGGACACGGCCTTCGACGTCGGCACCGGCTTCAACGGCAGCGTGCTGAAAATCATCCCGGTTGCAAACGGCAGCGGCGCCATCTACGTAGCCGGTGATTTCAGCAGTTATAACGGCGCGGTCGTGAGCGGCTTCGTGCGCCTGAACGCCGACGGCAGCCGCGACACCAATTTCACTGCAATTACGCAACCGGTACAGGACATGGCCATGGCCGAGGACCCGGGCATCGTACCGGACCTTGACTACGTTTATAGCGGCAGCGCCGGCAGCTACAATCTTGCCCGCTGGTTCCCAAGCGGCAGCACCTCTCCCGATCCAGCGTTCTCGCCTGTGCCCGTCAGCCCCGTGTACAGCATCCTGCCGGCGCTGGACGGAACCGGTACACTTTATGCCGGCGGCGGTTTTAGTGAGCAGTTGATTCGACTTTTCAGGATTGGCACCGAAGACACCTCGTTCAGCATCGGCAGCGGTTTCGACGGCGACGTGCGCCGCCTGCTGCGCGCCGACGACGGCAGCGGCAATATCTACGTCGCCGGCGAATTCACCACTTTCCAGGGCAGCCCGGCTGGCGGCCTGGTCCGGCTGCAAAACGACGGCGCCCTGGACACCAGCTTCAATATCGGCACCGGCTTTACCGGGTCGGACGGCCCGGCGCCGTTCAGCGACCTCGCCGCGATCGCACTGGCACCGGGTGCGAGCGGCGACGTTTACGTCGGTGGCGATTACCAAAACTACAAGGGCACCGCCAGCAACGGCCTGGTGCGCCTGAACAGCGACGCCACGCTGGATCCGGTATTCGAGGTTCGCGTTTCGCACGGCGACGAAGAGTGCAGCAACGCTACCCTGCCCTGAGCCGGCCGCTAGCAATTGCTTTATTGCTTACAGCGACTGATCAGGGAGACAGCCCCGCCTCATCCGGTTTCTTTCGGTAACTCCGGATCCGGCGCCGTGACGCTCTCGGCCCTGGCGGAAAGATCGAGGTGGGTGGTATCGTCGTCCACGCCGACGAAGTCGCTGGCGATGGCCAGCAGGTCCTCGATGACGTATACCTTCTTGCCGATGACGATCGACTGCGCCGGCTTGACGTAGCCCTCGTCGAACTGAACCAGATTCTTGTCCTTGATCAGAAACGTACCGTTGGTGGATTTCAGGTCGCGCAAGTATATTTTGCCGTCCCTTATCCGGATTTCGGCATGGTGCTTGCTGGCGGTGGGCGAATCGATGTAAATGTGGCCTTCACGTCCGAGTATAAAGCTGCGGCCTTCCATGAGCTCCAGTTTGGCGCGCCGACTTTTTTTCATGTCTCATCTCGTCACATCGGCCTGCAACGGCATCGTATCGCAGGCACGCCACGCCCCTTTCCGGGCATGGATGTTGTTGAAAAGTAATACCTAAGATTAGTCCATGGCGCGTATTTTTTCATGAAAAGCAGTACGCGGGCTGCTGCGGCAATGCCCCTGCAGCCCTTGCAATACGCCGGAGCTCGGCTAGGCTCGGACTATTACCCATCGCGCCGGTCGACAACCGGCTTCGGAGATTGAGCAAATGTCGTCACGGATACGCGAGGCCTTCATCTGCGTGTTATGCCTGCTGCTATGGCTCGCCGCTGTGCCGGCGCGCGCCGAGTCGCCGGTATGGCAGATCGAGAAAAACGGCCGGCTGATGTTCATCGGCGGCACCATGCACCTGCTGACGCCCGAGGACTACCCGCTGCCGGATGCCTTCGAAAAAGCTTATCGGCAGTCCTCCAAAATCGTATTCGAAACCGACCTCGAAAGGCTGAAGAGCCCGGAATTCCAGCAATACGTCAACGAGCAGCTGAGCTACAGCGACGGTCGCGGCCTGCGCCAGGTATTGCGCGACGACACTTACCGTGAAGTAGCCGGATTCTTCGAGGCGCGCGGCGTGCCGATGAGCGGAATCGATCGATTCAAACCGGGCATGGTGGCGATGCTGATGACATTGCTCGAGCTGCGGCGCATCGGCGTTGTCGCCGTCGGTGTCGATGATCACTTCAACAGCCGCCTGGCGCAGGATGGCAAGACGAAGGGGCAGCTGGAAACCGCCGAGGAGCAAATTGGCTTCATCGCCAACATGGGCGACGGCAACGAGGATGCGATGCTGTCCTACAACCTGGCCGATCTCGAGGAGTTATCCAACCGCTGGCAGGAGATGACCGCGGCCTGGCGCGACGGCGACATGCCGGCGCTATACGCCATCGCCGCGGCCCCGCTCAGAAAGGAATTCCCGGAGGTGTACCGCAGCCTGCTGCCGGAGCGGAACAAGGCCTGGATGCCGAAGATCGAGGCCTTTGCAAGATCGCAGGACGTGGAATTGCTGCTGGTCGGCGCGCTGCACCTGGCCGGCAAGGACGGCCTGCTCGCCGCGCTCGCCGAGCGCGGCTACAGCGTTCGGCAACTGCCCTGACCTGAGGGCCCGGGCTGCCGTCCGGCTCAGACGCGCAGTTCCGGCAGGTCTTCGTCGGCCGGAACGAAGCGCAGCGCAACGCCATTGTTGCACCAGCGCTGCCCGGTCGGCGGCGGACCGTCATCGAACACGTGCCCCTGGTGACCGCCGCAGCGCGCGCAATGATACTCGGTGCGCGGCAGGATCAGTTTCCAGTCGCGCTTGGTGCCGACGTTAGCCTCGATCGCGCGGAAAAAACTCGGCCAGCCCGTGCCGCTGTCGAATTTGGTCTCGGAATGGAATAACGGCAGGTAGCAGGCCGCGCAGACATAGGTGCCGTCGCGTTTTTCATCGTTCAGCGGGCTGGTCCACGGGCGTTCGGTCGCCTCCTCGAACAGCACCTGGTACTGCTGCTCGCCGAGCAGCTCGCGCCACTCCGCCGTGGTTTTGCTGATCGGCGGAAAATCGCCCTCGCTCACGCTATTCTCCGTGGCGGCAAATACGCCGCGGCCAGTGGCAGCTGCCGCCGCGGATGCGACCGCCGCGGCGATGAACAATCGTCTTTGCACGAGATACTCTCCATTGAAGTCATGCATCCTGTGACAAGCCGTCGCCGATAAAATTCCCCGCCACGGCTCGCCGCCATGAATCAGATCCTGACGACAAGCTTGCCGAAATGGCCGGCGCCGCGCATGGCGTGGAAAGCACTGCGGGCATCCTCGAACTCGAATACGCGATCGATCAGCGGATGCACCTCATTCAGCGCGAGCGCCCGGTTCATGTCTTCGAACATGCGCCGGTTACCGACGTAGACGCCCTGCAGCCGGATCGACTTGCGCATGACGATGGTCGGATCGATCCGGCCGCCGGTGAGCACGCCGATCAGGCTGACCGTGCCGCCGACCCGGGTTGCCTGCAGGGTTTTTTCCAGCGTGCCGCCACCGCCGGTTTCGATGGTGACATCGACGCCGCGGCCGCCGGTCAGTTCCAGCACCCTGTCCTGCCAGTCCGGGTTTTCGCGGTAATTGATCAGCGCGTCGGCGCCGAGGCTCGCCGCGCGTTCCAGCTTGGCGTCGCTGGAAGAGGTAATAATCGCGCGCGCGCCCATCATCTTCGCGATTTGCAGGCCGAAGATCGACACCCCGCCGGTACCGAGCAGCAGCACCGTGTCGCCCGCCTTCAGGCCGCCCTGCTCGACCAGACAGTTCCAGGCGGTGAGCCCGGCGCAGGGCAGCGTCGCGCCCTCTTCGAAGGACAGGTGCGGCGGCAACTGCACCGCGCCCGCCTCGCGCAGCACCGCGGTCTCGGCGAGCACGCCGTCGAGCGCGCCGCCGAGCGCGCTCGCCATCGCCTCGGCGGAGATGCCACCATCGTCCCAGCGCTGAAAAAAGCAGCCGGCGACGCGATCGCCGGGGCGAAAGCGAGTGACCCCTGCACCCACCTCGACGACCTCGCCGGCGCCGTCGGAATTGGGGATAAGCGGCAATGCCAGGCCGCGCGCCAGCGGATCCTCGACGGTAGAAAGATCACGGTAGTTAATCGACGAGGCGCGCAGCGCGACCAGGATTTCGCCCGCTCCGGGTTTCGGCTGCGGACGCTCGTTCAATTGCAGCGCGTCGACGCCGTCGGCAGATACTATTTCAAAGGCTCGCATGACCAGGAAAATACTCCCGTTTTTCTCGTTGGACGCGGCGCGGCAGTATAACTGTTTTCGCCGGCAGCGCCCAAGGCCGCGCGACTGGCGGGCCTTGGCAGAAACCGGAAAGCCGGCCGCCAATCAGGGAAAGAAAGGCCGAAACGCATCCACCACGGTGCGGTAAATGCCCTTCTTGAAGGCGGGAATCTGCTCGACCAGCCATTCCGGGTCGACCCAGTCGAAGCGATGGAATTCCTGCTCCGGCACGCTGCTCGCATCGGGCGCGGGGCCGTTGTATTCCAGCAGAAACCACCTTTGCCGCTGGCCGACGTAAAACACGCCGTCCAGGTACTGCGGCTTGCGCAGGCGGTATTGCAGCCAGTCGTCGTACTCGCGCAACAGGTGCACTTGTTCGAAGGTCAGGCCGGTTTCCTCGTACAGTTCGCGGCGCAGGGCGGCGAACTCGGTCTCGCCCTCGGCGATCCCGCCCTGCGGCATCATCCATTCCCCGGGAGCGACGAACGCGTCGCCGGCAAGGATCTGCCGTCTGCGGTTGACGATCATGATGCCGACGTTGGCGCGAAAGTTTTGCGGCAGAGCGTCCGCCCGCGGGCCGTCGCCGCCGTCCCGTCCGCGCTTCACGGTTGTCCGCCGTCGGCGGCAACAGCAGGCGCCATCATCGGCAGCGCCCGTAGCGGCGCATCACTTCGACCAGCCGGTCATGCGGCAACGCCCGGCAAGTACGCCCGGCCGGCAGCTTGATCGCCGGCGTATCCGCGGCGGCGACCATGGCATTGACGATGGCCTCTTCGGTGGACTGAACGGCAGCCTCGTAGAAACCGTCGAAGTGGTCGTCGGCAACGTAATCGGCGCGGCCGAGCGCCGCGTCGCGCGCCGCAAGCGCTTCGCGGTTGGCGACGCTGAAGGCGAGGAATATATCGCCCGAATTATTACCGCCAGGCGAACCGCAGCGGCCGATGCCGATCGCGCCGCGCTTGGCCACGCGCTGC
>Ga0209536_100007601_pt1 | contig 16416 bp, 12 predicted proteins | sample DeeMarSeWOR28_12_FD_187461 | JGI IMG/M metagenome (GOLD analysis project Ga0209536, IMG submission 187461) | Marine sediment microbial communities from White Oak River estuary, North Carolina - WOR-2-8_12 (SPAdes) (version 2) | ecosystem: Environmental > Aquatic > Marine > Intertidal zone >... | reverse complement strand
ACGACTTCCGCAACTCACGCCACGACTCCGTTCGCCATGGTGGCACGGCCCCAACCACTGATGGCGCTGGAACTACCCCTGGATACCGTGCTCCGTCTGGCCAAGCCGGTGGGGGAGAAGGAGCGGGACAGTTTCCCGGTCTTTTACACGGAGAAGGCTTTCACCCAGGCGGAGCACTACTCCCGGCTGGGCGCCTCCAGCCACCCCCCTGTGGAGACTGGCGCCGTCCTGGTCGGATCTCTCTGCTCTTGCCCTGAAACCGGAGAACTCTTCACTGTCGTCGGTGACGCTCTCGAGGCACGGGATGCCGAGCAAAAGGAGTTTTCCCTCTTCTACTCCAGTCAGAGCTGGGCCCGGATCCAGGCGATCATGCGAGGACGGCAAACCCAACCACCCACACGCAGCCATCGCATTCTGGGCCAAGCTCACGGTCACAACTTCTTGCCCTCGAATCAACCGCCTTGCGAAACCTGTGAGAAAGTGAACGACTGCCGGCGTACCTCGGTCTTCGTCTCTGCAGACGATCACCTCTGGAGCCGCGCGGTGTTCCATCGTCAACCGTGGCACCTCTGCCACATCTTCGGCCTCACTGCCCGCGGTGAACCGGTTCACAGCCTCTTTGGTCTGAGCGGTGGGTCGCTGGTGGAGAGAGGCTTCAACGTGATTCCCGATTTCGATCCATCGGTCTGGCCGCTGGTTGCACACAATCTCCCGCCGGGTCAAAGACCCCGTAGGGACAATGATGCCTGAACCGGTGGCGGGATCGGCTTTGATGAGCACGATCAATTTCGAAGCGAAAAGGAGGGTGGCGATGCCGAGCAAGAAAACAGTAGATAAGATCCCGGCCATGTTGGTGAGCGATTCGGTTCCCTTTGAGCATCGCAGAAAAATGCTCATGCAACTCTGCATGGACGAAAGCGAAGAGACCTCGGAACTCGTGGCTTCCATCCTCCAGGCGGCAGGGACTCCCAAATCCCCTAAATCCATCTACCTGAAAAAGACCAAGGAGCTCGAGGAGCTCATGGAACAGATGCGGGCCGGGCCGCTCCGCCAGGCTACATATCTCAACCAGCTCAACGGCAACGGAGCGGGACAGAGAGCATGCGTGGCCTTGGAGGATGGATCCAAGGCGTTCGTACTCGTACCAGAGAAGAAGCTGGCTGACGCCCTGCGTTGCGGGGATACGGTCCTGATCGAGGCCAGCGGCAAGGCCGTGTTGTATCGCGATCCGAATCCTCCGGATACGGGAGAGAAGGCACGTCTGGAAAGGCGCTTGGATTCTCGCCGCATCGAAGTGAGTTTGCACGACCACGAGCGTTTCGTGTACCTGTCCTCGGCGAAATTGTCCGAGCGGCTCGAAGCGGAGGAAGTGCAACCGGGCAGCCACCTGCTCGTCTGCCCCCGCCGGATGGTGGCCTACGACGCCATGCCCCCGGAGGACGAACTCTCCCATTACCGGTTTCTGGATCGGCAGCCTGTACCTGACATCGTGCTGGAGCGGGATCTCGGGGCTCCCCCTGCCTACATCGAGGAACTCACCGAACATGTTCGGATCGAGATGCTCTTTCCCGAGTTGTGCCGCCGCTATCGTTTGCCACGCTGTGCGATGAGGTTCTTGACCGGTGTGAGCGGGTCTGGCAAGACCTACAGCCTGATGGCGCTGGAACGCCGTATGTACGAAGTGATGGCCGAAATTACTGGTGAGCCGTTGGAGAAGCTGCCACGACGCGTCCTGCGACTCCGCCCGGGTCTGTTCTTGAGCAAGTGGCTCGGTGTGGCCGATCAGAATCTCGAGCGGTTTTTCGACGAAATCGAACAACTCGCGGCCGAACCGTTCGTTGCCTCGGATGGGACCGCCTTCGAGCTGCCCGTCTTGGTCGTGCTCGAAGAGATCGACGGCCTCGCCCGCCAACGGGGCGAGGAGGCCATTTACGACCGGATCATGACCACAGCCCTCCAACGGCTCGACCCCTCACGGCCAGAACTCAGAAATTCCTTCGTCATCGTGGTGGCCACCTCCAACGTGGCCCACCAGTGTGACCACGCCTTCTTACGCCGGGTGTCAGGGAAGATCGAGAAATTCGGGCGCTTGAGCCGAGCCGCGTTTTGTGCGGTTTTGGCCAAGCACGTCAGCGGCCTGCCCATCGCCAGTGTCACGAGCTCCGGCGCGCAAGCGACCGAACAGTCTTCCAAACCCACATCCAACCAGACGTCGGACCGGCATACCGAGCAGAGCCTTCTGGCCGCGGTGTCCAGTTGGCTCTTTCGCGCCGAAGACCAGGACACGCCCTTGGTCGAGATCTCCTTCGCGGGTTCGACACAGCCTTGCCGGAAGTATCGCAAAGACTTCTTGACGGCCAGTCTCATCGAGCGCGCCGTCCAAGAAGCAACCTGGGTGGCTTGCCGGGCCGAAGTCCGGGAGAGTGAAGCACGTGCTCTGAATGGGATTGGTTTGATCACCGCCCTGGAGTCTCAGATCCGGGCCGTTGTCGACCTCTTGCATCCGACCAACGTGAGGGACTACGTTGATCTGCCCGACGGGGTTCACGTCGTGAACCTGCAGCGGATCGAGCAGCCTTCCCTCCTTCCTCATCAATTCCTGGGCGCTGCCTAACCGGACCCGTGTGGCACTGCCCCATGCAATGGCATCGATGGAAAAGGAGCTGAACCATGGAAGAAATCATACGGCCCCGCCGGACGACCGACGGCTCTGGTCCGAGTGGTCTCGGTGATCCTCTCGCACCAGGCGACGGTGGTGACGCTTACGTAGTCAGTGGCCCCTATGCCGAACAACTGCCGGTAGGTGGACTGTCCGTGCGCCATATCCGTAACCGGTACGGGGACAGATTTGATCTCGACCCCCATAGCCAAGCTATTCTGGACGGAAATCCCGCTGACGAGGATACCGTGGTTGAGCCTGGCCAGATGCTGATGTTCATCCGCCGGGCGGGTGAGAAAGGGAGCGACAAGATCACGATCACCGAGGACCAGGTCCAGGCGGTTTCTCCCGAGGGCCAAACGACCTCGCTCCCCCTCAGCCGCCTGGTCAACCTGCTCAACCCACCCCGTCTGGACACCGGCGCGGCGATCTTGCCGGACGGGGTCAAGTCGATCCTGACGAGGTGGCCGGTGGCTATTTGGGTGCACGAGACACCACCTCGGGTCTACAACCTCAAATGGATCGCGGAAGACTCCCCGGCGCATTATGGGCGGGGCACGAAGTACCGATCGGTTCGCATCGCCCTGCCCTACCTCGTCGTCCTGGCGGTGTTCCACACACCTCGGGAAGGTCCGCCCAGGCTCAGCCAGGCCAACGAGTGCTTCTTTCGCACCGCCCCGCTCCGGAGTCTCGATGACAAGCTGCTCTATCCGGCCCTGTTGAATTGTTCGAAATTCGATCCACCCGATGGCAAGCCCCTGTCCTGGATCTGCACTCAGCACCTGGAAATCACCCGTCGCCGTCATTTTCAGAAGATAGGCCCGGACCACCAGGTCAACTTCAATCAGCAGATCCGCCGGGATCTGGAGGCCTTGCTGCACTGCTTGCTGGAAACCGGATTCAACTACAGCAGTGATCACCACGAGGCCTCGAGCTGGTTCAGCGAGTCCACGGGTCGGGACGAACGCATTGCAACAATCGAGCGCTGGGAACAGGAGACAGTTCAAGATCCGAATTTCGTGCTGGATATCCCCTGGATCGAAGTCGGGATGAGTCTTGGCGAAGTGGTGGACAGGATCAGCAAGAACTGTTGCGGAGACCGGATCCGTATCGATACGGCAAGCGATCTGGCCCGCCTGATCTTCAACAGTAACGGGCAACCGCGTCGCCGCTGGTTGCAGCAATCTCTTCTGGAGTTTTTGACATGAAGAAAACCGAAACCGAACTTGTGACCCCAGTCTATCTGAAGACAACCCAAAGCTCCGAGCTACCCGAGGATCCGGCCGCGTACGTGTTGAGCTCCAGTGGACTGTATTTTTGTCGCAACCATCCGTTCTTCCGGAGTTGCGTACCCGCTCCACGTTGGCCACGGGAACTCAAAAGCCACAGTGCCTCACTGCAATTGCGCTACCCGAAAATTTCCCGGGCCCAGTTCGAGCTCATCGTAGGCTTTTTCGCCCAAGTCGCCGAGCGGCACAGCGCCGAGGCCGCGGTCCTTCTCCTTTACAACCAGAAGAGCGGTAAGATTCGTTTTCATGTCCCACGCCAGGAAGCCACGGTCTCGAAAGGCTGGGCGGGCAAACACTACCCGGTCGACCTGAAGTACGATCTGCCCACCAATCTCGATGTGAACCTGAACCTCATCGGGGACATTCACAGTCATGCCGATGAGGCAGCATACGCGTCCTATAAGGACAAGCAGGACGAGATACACCAGGCGGGTGTGCACATCGTCGTTGGCCGCGTTCTCAGCGAACCGATCGAGCTGCATTGCGAGTTCGTGGTGGACGGTTACCGGTTCACGATTTCTCCCAGCTCGGTTCTGGAAGGTTACCAGCAATACCGCAAGGATATCCCGTCTGCCTGGTTCGACCGGGTCGAGATCCGCCAGCACAAGTATCAAGCCATGAGCAAAAGTTGGAATAACAACTACAATTACCAGACGCCCAACTACTATTCCCAAGCCGGAAACTATTCCCAAGCCGGGGATTATTCCTCAAACTGTGGGAAGGATCACGCGACCGACAAGTTTGAACGTGACACCGAGGGTCGGAGGGAGGACCCACACCATGATAAATGAAATGAACCGGCAGAAGCCTGAGTTCGATCGCACACGGCCTTTCATCCCTCACCTGCCAGAACACGGATCGGTGAAAGTGATCGGCTTGGGTGGTGTGGGTGGCATCGTAGCTCGCTACGGGGCCGTGTTCTTGGCCTCCCTCGACCGAAGTGTCCGTCTCGTCCTGATCGACGGTGACTCCTTCGAACCCAAGAACACTGGCCGCATGCTGTTCTTGAATCACGGCAACAAAGCCGCTGTCGTACGTGAGGACCTGTTGGAGTACCTCGGCGACACCCGCCTGTCCATCGTCGCGATACAGGAGTACGTGACCCAGGAGAACATCGACCGTTTGATCCAGGAAGGTGACATCGTGATTGTGGCCGTGGACAACCACGCGACCCGCAAGCTGGTGAGTGACTTCTGTACCACACAGCGCCAGACCACCTGCCTGATCTCGGGAGGTAACGACGGGATCGGGAAAGACAGTGCTGGTCGCCAGCAGCGGGGAACCTACGGCAACTGCCAAATCTACGTGCGGCGCGAAGGAGTGGACGTGACCCCTCCCCTGACTCACATGCATCCGGAGATCGCTAAACCGCAGGATCATCTCCCCAGCGAGAAGGACTGCACGGAACTCGCTATCTCCGTGCCACAGATCCTGTTCGCGAATTTGCTGGCGGCCTCGGCCATCTTGAACACACTTTGGCTCCAGCTGTGCGGGGCGTTGCACTACGGGGAAATCTGTTTCGACGTGGCCGAAGGATTGATGCGCCCGTTGCCGTTGCCTGTGGGAGAGCGACCCCTAAGTAGCCCGGCACGCGACAGCTTGGCCAGGTAGGCTCCCAGTTGGTGATGCTCTCCAGGACGATATCCCGGTTCGGCCGCTACGCAAGTGCGTCATTTTTCAAAATCAAGCAGCTTCACCGCCCGGGTGGCGATGAACGTTGCCATATATCGCGAAAGGGGATCTTTTTCGCTCTCACCATAATAATCTTCGTAGAAGCCCGTGATCATAAAGCCAGCCTCGAGTTGCCCCCCCAACTGATCCGTCAAGGTGTGGCTAAACTCCAACGGTTCGCCCTCCTGAACGAGACGTTGATTCTCTGCCTCACTCAGACTGTCGATATCTGAATACGGCAACACGTGCTTGACCTGGAGAATTCCGGAACGCTCGGCAAGGTTGTCGTCGAAAAGATACCTCACAGGATTGGTTATCCCAGCCAACAGCAATCCCCCGTCACGCAACACGCGATAAGTTTCTTTCCACACCGGCCGAATATCGGGGACGAACACGTTCGAAACCGGATGCACGACCAGATCGAAGCTTTCCTCAGCGAACATGTTGAGGTCCGCCATGTCACCCTCGACCAAGGTAACATCCAACGATTCTCTTGCGGCAACCAAACAATCCTGTTCCAACTGTTTCGGAGAGTTGTCGAGAACCGTTACGTTCGCACCTGTTGCCGCCAATACCGGGCCTTGCTGCCCACCTCCCGATGCCAAGCAAAGCACATCGGAAGACTGAAGGTCAGGAAACCACTCTCGCGGAACCGGTTGTAATGGAGTGAGGAGAATTTCCCAGCGACCTTGCCTGGCGGCGGCAATAACCGCTTCGCTGGCTGGAATTGTCCAGGGATTACGGTTCGCGACCTGCCTGTCCCAAGCAAAACGGTTGTGCTCTCGGATATCCATTCAATCTCACCGTACTAAAACTGCCGCGTTACTCACAACTTCTGACGCTGGTCAACTGCGGGTAAATTTGTCTTGCCGAACAGTCGCAAATATTCCAGCGAATCCGCACCAGACAATCCGGAAGAACTTGTTCTCGTCCATCCGGTTCTCCTCTGAACCAGAACCCCTTGCGTACTCTTCCAGGTTCCTACTTGATCAGAGCCAAGCGCTGGGTGAGAGCGTGACCGTTGGCGTCCAAGCGGCAAAAATATATCCCCGCCGCAACTGCATGACCCGATTCATCCTCGCCATACCAAATGGTTTCGTGGCGACTCGCCCCGAGATAATTCCCATCCAATAGAACCCGCACCAAACGTCCGGAGACATCGTAGATGTGCAGATGAACATGACTCGGCTCGGGTAATTCGAAAGCGATTGTCGTTACTGGGTTGAAGGGATTGGGAATGTTGGGCAACAGGCGCAAGGATGCCGGAGTCGGATCTGGTCCAGGTGTAACCTCGTCAACACCAACCACCGCCCGCGTACAGGCTGCCAGAGCGTCGATGCGGCCGTGGCCATACACGTTATTGGGCACGTCGTCACCATCTCCACACTGGTTGGAGGTCAACGGTACGGCCGAACTGGTGATGATGAGCTCCAACTGGTCCACATCGCCCGCCAAACCCGGATTGGCTGTCACCACCAAGGCCACCAAACCCGCCACATGGGGAGCGGCCATACTCGCGCCGCTGTAGAAAGCGTAGGTTCCGTTGAGAACGGAGGATCGGACCGCAACGCCGGGTGCGCACACATCCGGCTTGAGGCGACCGCTGCCGTCCACCAACACCGGGCCGCGACCGCTGAACGATGCCACGATGTCAGTACTGTTGGTCGCCCCCACCGTAAACGACGCCTCATAGATCTCTGGTGGGTATAGGACACTGCTACAATCAGGGCCGTTACCACCGGCGCTGGCCACAACGACAATACCCGCAGCGCGAACATTTTCGATCACCGGCAGCAGAGTGTCCCAAGCACATCCCACACTAGGCAGGCAGGACCAAGAGTTGTTGATGACATCGGGCGCCAGCGAGGGATCTCCCTCATCCGAACCGCCACCCAGAGGGTAGGGCGCAACCATCCATTCCAGACACTCGATGAAAGTTGCCGGAGTGCCGTATCCCTGATCCATGCATCGGCAGCCGATCCAACGAGCACCGGGGGCCAGGCCAATCTGGTTGGCGCCGCCATCGTCACCCACCATGACGCCCATGGTATGGCTGCCATGTCCGTTATCGTCGCAGGGTTCCGGTGAGTTGGCTCCGCAATCCCCGCCACCAACGTGGATGGCATCATGCCAGTTGTAGTCGTGATCAGTTGTGATGCCATCCCAGCCCCTGTACTGCTCCATCAGTGCGGGATGATCCCATTCGTAACCGGTATCGATGCCACCGACAACCGCGTCTTGCCCGATATTACCCCCACTCCAGACAGCGGGTCCGTTTACGTGTGAAATATTCCACTCGACACTCTTGAATCCCTCGTCCCGCTCCACCGGCGGTTTGGCTTGTGAAGACGGAATACGAATACGCGGATTGGCGAGGATACGAGCCACGTCGTCACGGCTGGCCAGCATTTCCAGAACCGCTCCATCACCTCGAACCCAGATCATATTGGCAATCCAAAAAGTGCGGTAGGTAACCCCGGTGGCTGCCAGGGCGTTAACAACCGGAGTCTGAGTCCGAGCTGCCACACTCTTGAGCGTCATGACCGTGTAATGCCCCTTCTCCCACTTACTAGTGAGGCTGGCAGCATGACTCAGATCCGCTTGCACCGACAGTGTGACCAGGAATTCGCATGACTCTTTGTTCACTTCCGCCAAAACGGTCTCATCGACTTTTTCCCACCATGAAGTCCCAGTTGCGCTTGGAGCATGAAACGAAAGGAGAACCAAAACCAATCCCAGACAAACATTGCACTTCAGCATCATTTGTGTTCGCATGGCCACTCTTCCTCTCGCCAATACATATTTTGCCAGCTTTCTCGTATACAAGAGTTTAATCGAGGCCAACCCCTGCCCAGGTATTCATCGCCAGACTCGAAGGAGTCGCTTTAACTTTCGGAGAGGAAAAGTCAGTAATCGCAATGGTTGTTAAGAACAACTCACAGATGACCTGTACTAGTGAGTGAGGATTGAACCGGATTTGATAGACCGCTTGACCGAAATCTTTTTTACTCTCCGATGAGTTGGCGTATTTTCTCGATGAACGAATCGGGGTCAATGGGTTTGTCCACAAACATCTCCGGTTTGATATCCCCACTCTCACGCATATCCTGAATAGCCTTACGTAGAGACTCGCGCAGGCTATCGTAGGGTCTGGCCATCGTATCGTCCGACTCAGAATCCATGTCTGCAAGGGAGGCGGCAACGCCGGTAAGCATCAGGACAGGGATATCCCGTAACTGTTCGCTTTTCTTCAACTGTTTAAATAAGACGAATCCTGTCTTCTTTGGCATCATGACGTCGAGAATGATGAGATCAACCCGATCCTCCTTGAGTTTTTCCATGCCCTCGCGACCATCACAGGCGGATACCGATTCATATCCGTTTTCGTTCAAAACTACTGACAAGAACTTCACAGTGTTCTCATCGTCGTCAATGATCATGACTTTCTTGCTCATCTCCCGACCCCTATCTATCACCTTAACTTTCAAAAGGTAAGGTGATCCGAAACACCGTGCCTTCTCCTTCTTCTGATTCTACAACAATTTTCCCGTCGTGCAAACCGATTATCCGCGATGTCAGAGCCAAGCCAAGTCCAGTACCCCATTTCTTTTTCGTACTGAAAAACGGAGTGAAAACATTGTCTATGACCTCCTGCGCCATACCTATTGCGTTGTCCTGAGCCTCCAGCACCGCTCTCTTGCCATCAGAAGCGCAATACACACGGATCACGATTTCTGGATCCTCTCCCTCATCGTAATCTTTCAATTCGCAAGCATCCAGAGCATTGGAAACAATGTCCATCAAACACATGTGAATCAACTGGGGATCGCAGGGGACATTTGGCAAAGAACCATCAACCTCGGTTCGGATCGATACCCCACGTTCACTCGCGGTCTGACTCGTAGCTACAACGATCTTTTCGATCAGGTCAGATAGATCGGTAGGTTCAGCCTCTACCGTCCACTCACGTGCGTATTTCAACATATTTAGGGAAAGGCCGCTAATACGCGAGAGTCCTTCCTCAATCATCTCGCACCCTTCCACTATTTGCTCCTGTCGATTTTTCTTCATTCCGACCCGGGCTACATACAAACCCCCTCGTAAAGTATTCAGCATGTTTTTAATAGAATGCTGGATATGGGTCACTGCTCGCCCGATTGCGGCCTCCTTTTCCGAGCGAATGAGTTCCATCTGCAAATCCTTTTCGGTCGTAATGTCCTTGCTGATACCCAAGGTACCAATTATTTCCCCACTCCGGTTGCGCAGGCGGGACAACGTCAGGAGAACATGGCGGATTTGGTCGTCCTTGGCCTTGAATCGTGTCTCCCAGTTCGTCACGTTTTCTTGTTCTTGAAGCTTGGCGATTGCGGCTTCTCTCTCTTTTGGATCAGCGAAGAGCATTTCGATCCTCTGGCCGACGACCTCATGCCTCCCGTAGCCAAGAGCCTTTTCGGCACCTTGGTTGAACGTCTGGATGAATCCGTTATTGTTGACCGTAATGACAATATCCGCGGTATTCTCGACAATACCCTCCATGTATTCCACGGCACGCTTGAGTTCCCTCTGATGGGCCAGGATCTGATCGGCAAGGTCATTGAATGAATCTTCCACCAAACCAATCTCGTCGTCCCGTTGAGCAGAGAAACGAAATCCGAAATCACCAGAAGCAAGGGTGTCGATTCCGGTGACCAATCGGCGTAACGGTTTAGCGAGAAGCCGCTGAAACATGAACAATAGGGCACCCGTAGCCAGGAGGATGGCCAAAACCGCAGCTAGTGCCTGCTGCAAACTCAAGCCATTCATGAGATCATCAAATCGTGCGAGTGAATATTCCGTTTGCAGAATGCCAAGCACTTGCCCGGATTCAAAATGTATGTGGCAGTCGGCCGTGCGACAGCTCGGTTTGTTGATTATTGGTGTGATGACCTGTAAAGCACGGCTCCCGTTGGGACCGGTTACCAACGCATCTTGCGTTTCCAGCATATCTGTTTGGGAATCGCCGTTTATATGACATCCCTTGCAGGACTTTTGGTTCAATTCCAACTTCGTACCAGAATCGAGTAAACGCGATACGGCAATCGTTCCCGATGGGTGTGAAACGAGACTTATATCTTGGTAGGTCGTACTCCAACGCGACATTTCCTCGATGAACTCCAGCATCCCCGCATCGTGACGCCCCATCATCAACTCGTCGATTCCGCTGCGAATAGAGGCGGAATTGAATTGCATGATACCACGGGCAGCTTCCAGCGCGTATTGTCGGCTGAGAAGGCTGGATAGCAAAACCGTTCCCAGTATCACTACAAAGGCAATTACCAAGACTACAGCGCTAAGTTTCCAGGCCAGTCTGTTTCTTATTTGCATGGGATGAACTTTCAACCGCTCAGCGATTGGGGTGTGTTTTACTTAACCCGGATTAAAGATCGGGCTTACCAAACAGGGTGGTGGTTAACTACAGGTGATTTTTTCACTTTATTTTCTTCTACGGTTTTTCACTCACAGGTACCAGATCCTTGAGCATCTGGGAACGTTCATATATCCTAGCTTCTGTTGGAAGCAGAGGTAAATATTTCAATCCCAGGATAAACATGATGCCAATGAGGCTAAAGACCGACAAAGCCTGGAGCAGTTCGAGAAAACTCATGGAATAGGTTACGATTCCTTCAGCAAGGACTGTACTGGTAACCTCCATGCCTGGAAATAGATCCGGAGGGTGTTCCTGACCAGGGATGACAATAAGATACCGCTCACACATAACACCTATCACCACTAAGACGGACGAGAATACAATCCAGGGTACCGAGGTGCCCGTTTTACGTTTGAAAAGCAGTGATGCCGGTATAATGGAACCTACAATTATCAGTCCACCCCAGAACAGCAGACCATGATAACTGCCGAAAAGGTAATAAAACGTAGCTTCACGAGATTCGATTTGATAATAACGATGGGCATTCTCAATCAGAATCACATACATTGCCACGACAATGAATACCGCTAGAAGGCGCCCGAGCCAAATCACTAATCCAATATCTAAATGTCGCTTGGTTATTTTAAATAAAGAGACTATGACTATAATCATCAGGGCAGCACCAGACGAAAGAGCGGCAGCTACGAAGCTTGGTGGGAGTAACGCCGTATTATATAGCTCCCTGGGAACAAAAGCGAAAATGGCCCCTGTACCAGTATGAACGCAAAGCGCCCAGAGAACGACTGTTACAGATGCTACTTTGGTCAACAAACCCTTTTCCTTGAACAAGGCCCATAGATAAATAATGCATATCATCACATGCCCCATATAAAGTGCCGGATTAATCGAGAACATGGATATGACATTGAAGTGTGAGAAAGGCTCGACGAAAACCCGGTCGATTCTGCCTTGATCGGTGACAATTGACAAAAGCCCTGCAATCAAAAAGAGCATGGCCATGAACGCAGCCATTCTCGCAAATGGTTTGTACTCCATTTTGCCAAAGATACCATACAAACCCGAGACCACCAGAGAACCAGCTGATAATCCAATGTAGAATACGGCCATTACAATTTGCAAACCCCAGGGTACACGGTTCGTCATCCCGGACAAGTAGATACCCTGTGTGATCATGAGATACGTAGAGAATGCCCCAGCACAAACAAGTACTACAAGAACAAATAGCAATAAGTAATACTGTAACGATTTCCCCTCGATTGACTTGAAGTCAACTTCCATTTCGTTGCCTCACATTGATGTGCCTAGAGTCCGACATAATACACTTTTGGCTCTGTACCCAGATCCTCACGAATGCGTTTTATCGGATTGTTGGCGATTATCTGGGACACATCACTTTCAGGGTCATTCAGGTCTCCCACCATTATTGCTCCGGCATTGATCCTTTGACATGCTTCAACGCACGCAGGCTGCTTGCCCTCGTCCAGAAGATGTGCACAAAAGGTGCATGCTTCAGCAACACCGTGCGATCTCTTTGGGAAATCCTTGTTGGGCCAGTCATCATTTTCCTTGTAATTGAAATACCTAGCATTATAAGGACAGGCGATGATGCAGTACCTACACCCGATACAGCGATGATGATCGACAATGACAATGCCATCATGACGTTTGTATGTAGCCTGCACAGGACATACTTGAGCGCAGGGCGGATGTTCACAATGGTTGCACAATAAAGGCACTGATTTCTCGCCGGAATTGTTGAGATTTTTACTTTTTATTTTCACCTTGCGAATCCAGTGTATATCCCACCTCTCATCGCCGTGAATGGCCACGTTGTTCTCTTTTCTACAAGCATCCATGCACACGTTACAGTCTGATGAACATTTATTCAGATCGATGACCATTCCCCATTTACGTGTAGTAGGAAGACTGCCCGGGCTCGGCGCTCTCGAACTGGATACTGCGAGCATCCGCAATCCATAGGCACTGGAAGCACCCACCAGGAGAATCCCACCAGTTCTTATAAAATCCCTTCTATCCATCGTCTTGCTCACCCCCCATGGCTCGGCCGGGTTCGGTGATTATATTCTTGGGATGTAATCCTGCTTCGTTCCCATGCATTTCACCAGAGGTTGCTTGAGTCGATGCTGGATAATAATGGCAACCAAAACAATCAGGTTGCAAATTTACCGCGTTGTGGCATTGATTACAGAACTGTTCCCGGTTGGGATGACATTCCCTACAACTGCTGAGCTTTATGTCCCCTCGTATTCCATCACGGACGACTTCATCTCTTATTTGCTGTAGCAGTTCCCAGTGATGATAACGCATATATTCAGTCTCTCTGACACATTTTTCGTACTGCGAAGCCGGCATTTCGATAAACGGGACCCCCTTGGGTGAGCTACGCGCAAAGACGTAAGTTACAAGACTATAACCGACAGGCACGAGGATGACGAATATCAGGATGGTCACTGCAATAGCTTTTGTTTTACTGTGCGCGTCCTTCTTGACGTTCATCTGAGTTCTCCACTTCAGGATTCGGATTGCTACGGCCTATATGTTCAGCGTACACCATTGCGGTGGCACGATAGAGAAGATGAGCAAACTTGGAATAGGGTAAATACATCAAGAGTCCAAATACAAAGACTAGATGCACGAAGTACACGATGTGGCGATGAGGTTCCATGCGGAAGTAGTGCAGCAGTTCCGTGAAAAATCCAGTGACCACGACAATAAGCAAGGTCAAGATGAATGACCAATCGAAATAGGTGCCGGCACCAATTTGCTCGATGTCCCGCAGGCGATCGTAAATCATCAAAATACAACCGACGAGAATCGCCAGGCCCCCCACATTGGCAAGCAGTTTCCAGGGACTCCAGAAACTGAACGGATAAATAAAGTCGCCCCTAATCAGGGGATTGATCCCAGAGGTGATTACCCAGAATGTAACCACGGACAGGGCAAGGAAACCAAAAAGAACACCCATGTGGGACAGATGCCGCCATTGATTGGCCGTACACATTGCGAATTTGTCATGTAAGAGAATACTTTTCAGTGTTGCTCTGAAACTGGGAAAAACACCTTTGACCGGCGTGACGATCCCTTCCCATGCACCTGCGCTTTTTAGAGCACGCCAAAAACGTACAACCCCAGCCGCAGACGCAAAAAGAACCAAGGCAGTGAAGAACAAAAAAACACTGTTCAACAGCCAGTGCGGGAAAATGGTGGAGTATGAATACACGATCCTCGTACCGGTTTCCGGCTCTTTACCCAATATGTTGGCGATTGGATCCCGCAGCAGACCGGCGAGGCCCAAAATCACGGTGGGCAACAGGAGTTTGAACGGGAAGTACTTGGGCTGATTCACCAAGGCCCCGAAGAAAGAGGGCACGGCGTAATGTCGCACGCTTTCCCTTCTAATAGCCGCCAAAACGTCCCCCGGCCGGGCACCACGCGGGCAATTCATGGAACAATCATTACATTGGAAACAAAGCCAGACGTCGGGGTCCGTCAGGAGGCGGTCCTTCATCCCCCAGGCAGCCCAGGCCATTTCCTTGCGTGGGAAGGGTCGTTGATCGGGCGATATCGCGCACGTTGCCGAACAGGTACCACACTGCATACACTTCTTGAGAGTCTCGCCGCCTTGCTCGCCCAACGTTCGAATGAAATCCAAATCCGGATCTACAATTAACAATCGGCCGTTAGCAAACGAAACAGGAGTGGTCTGGGGATCCGCTCGCGTTTTGGCTTCCGTAATCTCCTGCGAAATTCCCTCGGCAGTTTCCACGGTCACATTCCCTTGAATGGGTTCATGCCGATCTCTTCGATCACCTCCGCCATGCTATTAAAAATCTCTGGGAGCTTTCGATACTCGGAGATTTGCAGCTGATGAAGTTCGACCCGTTGGTTTTCCATCGCCATCTGTTCCAGCTTTTCCCTGATGTTTTCACCACGGGAATCTGCCAATTCGCTCCCTTTGATGAAGTGGCACTGATAGTCGTCACCGTACTTACAACCGATCAATATGGCACCGTCAAAACCAGACGATATCGCCTCCTTGATCCATTCGATATTGACCGACCCCAGACATCTCACTGGAATGACGCGGATGTAGGGATTGTAACTGAGCCGATGCTGCCCCAGGAGATCCATGGCGGGTAAGGCGTCGTTTTCGCACAACAGCGCCAATATCCTCGGCTTCTCCTCGTCCTCATCCGGCACCTCGACTGCTTTGATCATCGCTCCCACGATGTCGACCGAATAGTCTTTGAAGGTGATGATTCGCTCAGGGCAAGCACCCATGCACACTCCACATCGGCGGCACCGCGTCGCCCAAAGCAGTGGCGTGCCTTTCTCGTCCTCATTGAGCACTCCGAATGGACATTCTTCGGTGCAACGTTTGCACTGGGTGCATCTCTGCAGGAAAAAATCGGGATATGACTTATCCCCTGCGCGGGGATGGACAGCTTCGCCCCTGGAAGTCATCTCCACACACTGAATCGCCTTCAAAGCCGCTCCCGTCGCATCCTCCCGGCTGCCGAGACCGTCCATGGGTTTGCGCACACTGCCAGTGGGGTAGATTCCAGTCCGTCGGCTTTCGAACGGGAAACAGATGAAGTGCGAGTCGGGATAACCATACTCGAGGATTGGTAGATCGGGACCTTGGCGATAGGCTAGATTGAGTATTTCGGTCCCTTCGTGTTGCTTGAGCTGCTCGACCTTTTCCGCAGCATCATTGCGCTGACCTTCAGATTCTCCCTGCTTGACAATAACTTTCGCATCTTCCAGGGCCCGGATGGCCTCCCCATCGGCGGAATTGGGTTTCATGCCAGCCGCCAAAACCACCATATCTACTTTCACTTGCATCTGCTGACCCGGCATGGTGTTGTGTACGGTGATGATGAGGTTCCCATCCTCGGCACGCGTGACGTCAGCCACTTCCCCCTTTGTCAGGAAGATCCCCTGATCTTCTTGGACCCGGCGGTAAAAGTCCTCGTACAATCCCGGCGTACGCATGAACTCGTAGAAGATATAGGCTTTGGCATCGTTATCGCGCTCGCGCAGATACAAAGCTTGCTTGAGTGAAGTCAAACAACATATCGATGAACAGTAAGAATGGTGCTCTTTATCCCGCGAACCACCGCACTGAATGAACGCGATGCTTCGGACTTCTTTACCATCGGAGGGTCGCGTGATACGACCTTGCTCCTTGACCATTTTTTCTAAATCGACATTCAGAACAACATCTGCGAGCTGGCCATAGGGTAAATTGCCTCGGGGGTCAACCGGTTTCCAGCCGGTAGCTTGAATGATGGCACCGACCCGGAACGTGTCCAATACCTCACCATTCGCTTGACCGTTCACGGCTG
>Ga0209536_100007600_pt1 | contig 16417 bp, 10 predicted proteins | sample DeeMarSeWOR28_12_FD_187461 | JGI IMG/M metagenome (GOLD analysis project Ga0209536, IMG submission 187461) | Marine sediment microbial communities from White Oak River estuary, North Carolina - WOR-2-8_12 (SPAdes) (version 2) | ecosystem: Environmental > Aquatic > Marine > Intertidal zone >... | reverse complement strand
CCCCGTTCGCTCGCGGAGATCCGCGGCGGCGCGCGCGAGCACGGTGTCCGGCGTCAGCGGACAGGGGGTGCCGTCCGCCGCCAGGCCCGGAGAGACGCAGTAGCCGGCGTCGCACGTCCCGTCCGCGTAGCACGCGGCCGCCGGCGTGCAGCTCGTGCCATCGGGAGCCGGGCCGCCCGTGTGGGTGCACACGCCCGCCAGGCACCGCTCGGCGCCGTTGCATGCGACGAGCATTCCCCTGCAGCGTTTGACTTCTTCGTCGGGTCCTTTCTGCAGCCCCAATCCGACCTTTCCCTTGAGCCGCGCCGTCGCCGCTACGTCCCGGTTTACGATTGCGACGAGCTCGTCGGGAGTCGTCGGAAGGTGCGCGAGGCGGCGGAGAAGGCCTTCGAGGCCGGCGAGCGGGGCTGGGCGGCGGAGCTCGCCCGCATGCTCGTCGTCACCGACCCGAAGGACGAGCAGGCCAGGCAGATGCTGGCGCGAATCCTGCGGACCATCGCGTACGACTCGAATACCTCCAACCTTCGCCACTACCTGCTGACCGAGGCGCTGGTCATGGAGGGCAAGGTCGACCTCGAGAAGCTGCCGGTCGACGTGGCGAATCCGCGTTTTCTCGCGGCGAACCCCGACTCGGTCCTGTTCCGGGCGCAGGGCACGCGACTCGATCCGGTGAGCAGCCGCGACGTCCTGCTGGTCGGCGGATTCACGATGCGCGACACGGGTGAGGAGCATACCCTGATCATTCGTCGGGGCGTGATCGAGTGGCGCGCCGGGCGGCCCGGGAAGGCGGATCTGCGCGTGCGTCTGGATCGGCCGACCTGGCTTCAGATCGCGGGGGGACACCTGCGTTGGCTGGACGCCGAGGAGCAGGGCGCGCTCGAGGCCCAGCCGGATCGGGCGGCGCTGGCGAATTTCGTTCGGCATTTCGACGGCGAGGATTGATCGGAGGCGGGGCATGGACGCACGCATCGAGCGGCTCGGCGATGTCTGGGCGATTCGAGACACGCTGTCGCGTTATTGGCGCGGCATCGATCGACGCGACCCGGAGCTGGTCGCGAGCACCTATCACCCCGGCGCCTACGACGACCATGGCTACTACAAGGGGCCCGTCGAGGGCTTCGTCGAGAGCCTGCAGCCCGGCGTCTGGGACTATTTCGCGAACACCCAGCATTTCAGCGGCCACATCGCCGTCGAGCTCGATCCGCACGATCCCGACCAGGCCCGGGCCGAGTCGTACGCCGAAGCCCACCATCTTCGCCGAGACGACGAAGGCGCCGAGAGCGATCGCGTCTACGGCTTGCGCTACGTGGATCGTTTCGCCCGGCGTGATGGCGAGTGGCGGATCGCGCATCGCGTCTGCACGTGGGACTGGACTCGGCTCGATCCCTGTGGCGGGATCCCGCTGCCGCCGAGCTATTTCCGCGGCGCGCACTCGAGGGCCGATCCCGTCTACGAGCACCCGCTTCGAGATGGCCGCCGGGCGAGCGCTGCGGAGCTGATCGCCAAGCAGGCGTGTCAGGACACGCTCGCCCGCTACGCCCGCGGCGTCGATCGCTGTGATCCGGAGCTCGTGCGAAGCACCTATCACGCGGATGCCTACGACGACCACGGTGGCTACCAGGGTGACGCGGGCGGCTTCGTCGAATGGGTGAAGCCCACCGTGATGGATGCCTTCAGCTGTACGATGCACAAGCTCGGCAACTGCTTGATCGAGGTCGACGGCAGCCAGGCCTTCGCCGAGACCTACGCGATCGCGCATCACGTGCAGGGCGATCTCGAGCGACCGACCGACATGATCATGGGGGTTCGCTACATCGATCGCCTCGAAGATCGCGGCGATGGCTGGAAGATCGCGCATCGGCGCATGGCCTTCGAGTGGGAGCGCAGCCTCGAGATCGGATCCCAGCAGGAATACGAGGGCTTCGAGCGCGGTCGTCGTGACGGTACGGACCCCGTGCTGGTCGGTCGGGACGCCGGGTCCTCGCGCTCGGTCGCGGTCCCGGATTCGATCGGGGGCGCCGCCGCGATCGATCGCGTCGCCGATCGCGCCGAGATCCATGGCGTGCTGGTCAGCTATTGCCGGGGGGTCGATCGCCGCGACCTGCAGATGATTCGCGACGCCTATCATCCCGACGCCTACGACGACCATGGCGTCTACAAAGGCGATCTCGAAGGCTTCCTCGAGTTCGTCGAGAAACAGGTCCACGCGCGATTCCGCACGACGATGCACAAGCTCGGTCAGGCGCTGATCGAGATCGATGGGGACGAAGCGTTCGGCGAGACCTACGCCGTCTGCCATCATGTCGCGGCCGAGGACGGGAAAGACGTCGCCGACAGCGTGATGGGGCTCCGCTATCTCGATCGCTTCGAGCGACGGGAGGGTGCCTGGCGCATCGCGCGGCGGGAGCTCCGCTGGGAATGGATCCGGAGCGACACGCTCGAGGCGCTGGATCCGGACTGGACGCTCGGCGTCGCGGGGCCCGATGATGCCGTGTTTCGGGCGACGGCCGATCCGAGCTGAGGTCGAGTCGCCCGGATCCGGACGGCGCGCATCCGATACAACCCAACCTGCAGAGAAAGCGAATCTCCCATGGCGGAATCCCCGAGCAGGACTTCACTCCGATTGCCGGCGCTGGCGTTGGCTGCCGTTCCGGGTCGCAGACGCGCGACCCTCGAGCTGGCCCGCGAGGCCGAGCGGCGTGGCTATGCCGGTCTCTACTGCGCGAGCTTCGGTGACGCGATGGGACTCGCCCACTCGCTCGCGCATGTGACGGAGCGGATCCCGTTCGGAACGGCGATCGTGAACATCTACATGCGAAACGTCTCGGACTACGCGGCGAGCGCGGCGATGATCCACGAGCTCTCGGCGGGGCGGTTCCGTTTCGGAGTCGGGGTCAGCCATGGGCCGATGAATCGACGCGTGGGGATCGAGGCGGGCAAGCCCCTCACCGACATGCGGGCCTTCGTGGAGGCGCTCCGGGAGGTGCCGCGGGTCGGGGAGCTGCCGCCGGTCGTGCTCGCGGGGCTGCGGAAGAGGATGGTCGCGATGTCGGGGGAGCTGGCAGAGGGGGTGGTCTTCGCGAATGCTGCCTGCTCGCACCTGCCGCAATCGCTCGCGGTGCTGCCGCCCGACGCGCGAAGCGGCGAGGACTTCTTCGTCGGGAACATGATCCCGACCTGTATCTCGGACGATCTCGCGGCGGCCGCGGCGGTCAATCGCCGAACATTGACCATGTACCTGGGCCTGCCGAACTACCGCAACTACTGGAAGGAGGCCGGCTACGTGGAAGAGATGTCGGCCGTCGAGTCCGCTCTCGAAGCGGGGGAGCGCGAGCGTTTGCCCGAGCTGATGACCGACGCCTGGCTCTCGGACTGCTCGCTCTACGGACCGCCCGCGCGCGTCCTCGAAGGGCTCGAGCGCTGGCGCGACGCGGGTCTCACGACCCCGATCCTGGTTCCCAGCTCGGCGGCAGGGAACCAGATGAAGGCGTTCGAGGAGATGTTCGCGCTCTTCGATCGCGTCTGACGGATCGCGCCGGACGGATCGCGCCGGACGCCGAGCGGCTCGGCGCCGCCGGCCCGGGTCAGGCCGGCCCGGCCGTGATCAGGCGCGCTGGCATTGCCGGATAGAGACCGTCGCTCCGCCCCTTGAAATAGCGCTCGTGGAGGTCGGCCTCGGTCGAATGGTCGAGAACGCGCAGCCCCCGCTCGCGCAGCCGGGCCTCGAAATCTTCGGGCTTCCAGCGACTCTTCATGGGCTCGCCGCCTTCGCGCACGATGTCCCCGAGCGTGCCCAGATACTCGATCTGGGCCTGCGTCAGCGGCACGTCCCCGGAGTAGTTGAGCGTGATACGGCTGCCCGGAGCCATCAGCGTCGCGATCTCGGCGAGCGAGGCCTCGGTCGCCTCGTTCGTGAGGTAGGGGATCGTGTTCATCCAGGACCAGACGGACGGCAGCCTCGGGTCGAAGCCGGCTGCGATCAGCGCGTCCGTGAGACTCATCGTCTCGAAGTCGACCGGGACGAAGGTCGGAAGCTGGGCGGGCACGGCCTCGGCCCGCGCGATGCGCTCGCGTTTCAGCGCCTGCACGTCGGGAAAGTCGACCTCGAAGACCTGCAGTCGTCCGACCATGTCCGCGCGTCGAAGCGCGAACGTGTCGAACCCGGCGCCGAGGATGACGTACTGACGGACGCCGTCTTCGACCGCTCGCTCGACCTCGTCTTCGGCATAACGCAGGCTGCCGATCCCGACGGCCAGGATGAGGCGAAAATCGAAGCCGGTCGCTTCCCGGCCGCGGCGCTCGTGGTCCGGGTCTCGAGCTTCGGCCTTGGATTTCTCCCCGAGCAGCTCAACGGCCCAGGTGTCGTTCAGGACCGGGTCCTCTGCGTGCAGTGTATGGCTGGCGCGCCCCAGCACCGCCCCCTCCGCGGTTCCGAGGCTGTCGCCGCTACCGGTCTTGGCCATCTCTTTCCTCCTTGGGATCGCCCGCGCGCGATCGGCCCGTCAGTCGTTCGCGGGAGCGATCAGGATCTTGGCTTCGCGCCCCGCGAGCAGCGCATCGAAGCCTTCCTCGAGATCCTCCAGTGCGAGCGTTCGTCCTCGGATCGGACCCGCTCGGAGCCGCCCGTCGAGCATCAGATCCATGGTGATCCCGAACTCGTGGTGATGATGAGCGGTCGAGTTGTCGATCGAGATCTCCTTCGTGATGCAGGCGAGTGGATCGAGTCGGACGCCACCCTCCGACACGCCGATCAGCATGAAGGCGCCGCCGGGGCGGACGAGCTCGAAGCCCGCATCCATCGCCGCCTGGCTGCCGGCGCACTCGTAGACCAGATCGACGCCGAGTCCGCGCGTGCGCTCGCGAATCAGCTCGAAGGCCTCGGGTCCCGGCTCGAGGGCGCGCGTGGCGCCGAGCTCGCGAGCGAGCGCGCGGCGAGCGGGGCTGGGCTCGAGCACGAAGACCTCGCCGGCACCCGCGATACGTGCGAGCTGCAGGGCGAACAGGCCGATCGGTCCGGCGCCTAGCACGAGAACACGATCACCGAGCGACGGCGGGCGCCTCCGTACGGCGTGCAGGGCCACTGTCGCGGGCTCGACCATCGCTGCGTCGTCGATTCCGAGCGCATCAGGGACCGGCACGAGGCAATCCGCCGGAACCGTGATGCGCGGTGCGTAGCCTCCGTGAGGCGGGGTGAGCGGGTGGATTCCGTAGGCGAGCGCCATGATCCCGGCACAACGATGGGCATGGCCGGCGCGACACTCGGCGCATCGACCGCAGGCCACGGGCACACCCATCACGGCGCGATCACCTTCGCGGATCCCCTGCACGTCGCGGCCGGTCGCGAGGACGGTGCCCGCCCATTCGTGCCCGCAGAGAAACGGAGCGTAGGGATTGCCCGAGCGGTAGGCGGCGACATCGGTGCCGCAGATCCCGCAGCGTTCGATTCGCACGACCGCGCCGCCCGGGACGGGCTCGGGCTCGGGGAAGTCCCGCAGCTCGATCTTCTGCTGCCCTGTGATCAGCGCGGCGCGCATGCTGCGTCTCCTCTGCGCGCTCGTCGCGCGGGGGCGGACTGGCCGAATGCTCAAGCGTCGGAAATCGCGCGGGGCGCCGCAATAGGCCCTGAGCCTGGGAGCGTGGCCTCGGCCGATCGCCGATGGCGCTTCGCAAGGTCCGCGCTGTCTACGTTGCCGACCGGCTGCTCGTTCGACGAAAGCCCGTCTTGCGATCCTCTGTTAAGATCCGTGCTCTTTCGGCCGACCGTGGTCGACCACCCGGGATCGGGCAGGCGACGCGGGATCGAAGGGAGGCGGAGCAGCGAGATGGCTAGTCGGAGGATCCTGTACGCGGTGCTGGGCATCGCGCTCGTCGTCCTCTTCGTCTTGACGCAGTTCCGCATCCAGCCCGACGAACGACCTCCGGGCACGGTCGAGGACATCATCGATCTCGCGAGCCGCGACGACCTCAATATCGTGTTCATCCTGATCGACACGCTGCGCGCGGATCGACTCTCGGGCTACGGCTACGAGCGCGAGACGAGCCCGACGATGGACCATCTCGCGAGCACCGGGATCCGCTTCGCGAGACACCACGCGCAGTCATCCTGGACGAAGACGTCCATGGCCTCCATCTGGACCGCGATGTATCCGCATCGCAACGGCATCCTGCGATTCGACCACGCATTGCCGGATGCGGCGCTGCTTCCGGCAGAGATGCTCCGTGAGGAGGGCTACGGCACGGCCGCCATCTGGCGCAACGGCTGGGTCGCGCCGACCTTCGGATTCGATCAGGGCTTCGACACCTATCATCGCCCCTCGACCGGCATGCCCGTCGGCTTCAAGCGTCGCGAGTCCGACAATCCGTACGCGAAGATCGCGGGCTCCGACGTCGACGTGACGGAGAACGCCGTCGAGTTCCTGCGCATGGCTGGAGACGAGCGCTTCCTCCTCTATCTCCACTACATGGACGCGCACCAGTACATGTCGGACGAGGAGTCGGCTCGCTTCGGGAGCTCCTACTCGGACCTCTACGACAACTCGATTCATTGGTCGGATCGAAACGTCGCTGCGATCATCCAGACGCTCGAGGCCGAGGGGCTCCGCGACGAGACGATCGTCGTGATCACGTCGGATCACGGCGAGGCCTTCGGCGAGCACGGATCCGAGGGACACGCGAAGGACCTCCATCGCGAGGTCATCCACGTACCCTGGATCGTCAGTCTGCCCTTCAGCCTCGAGGAGGGCATCGTCGTCGATACCCTCAGCGAGAACGTCGACATCTGGCCGACTCTCTTCGACCTGATGGGTCGATCGGAGCTCGAGTACGCAGACGGTCGCTCCCGGCTTCCCGAGATCCTGGCGGTCGCCGGTCGCCCCGACCTGATCGAGCGCAAACCCGATACGAGTCCGCTCTTCGCGGAGCTCGATCGTTCCTGGGGCAAGGCGGAGAAGCTCTCGGACCCGATCGTCGCCTTGACCCTGCCCTCGCTGCGTTTCCTGCGCGTGCTCGACCCCGAGAAGCTCGAGGAGAAGGCGGGCCCGCGCGGGCTCGGGCGACGGACATCGCTGCTCTTCGACACGCAGAAGGATCCCTACGAACAGATGGATCTGCTGGCGATCGAGGGCGAGGACGCCGATACGGAAGAGTTCGACGCGATGGTCGAGGAGATTCTGTCACGACCCGCCCCGCCCTGGCGCGACGAAGTCGGTCGGGTGGAGCTCTCGGACATGCAGAAGGGGCAGCTTCGCGCGATCGGCTACGCGATCGAGTGAGCCTGGGCGTCAGCGCCCGCATTCCCGGGGCCGGCCGATCAGCCGCGACCCTGGTCCCCGGCGATGCAAGCCGGCGAGTGGCAGACCGATAGGATGAAGGAGACGGAAGTGAGTCGAACGGCGCTTTGGATCGTGGCGGTATTGGGAGCCGTGGCGCTCGGCTGGGCGGCGGCCATGGCCGTCCAGGCGGGGGCGCCTCTCTCCGGGCCCGACGACGCCTATCTTCGATTCGGCAACGCGTTGCGAACACCGGACGCGCTCGAGCGCACGGAGACCCTCGTCAAGCTGACCAAGCAGCTGACGCCCGAGACGCTCCCCGGTGCGATTCGCGCATTCGAAGAGGACCTCTACCCGATCGACGTCGTGGACCTCCGGATCCTGATGGCCTACTGGGCGAAGCAGTTTCCCCGGGAGATGATCGACGAGGTTCAGGGCTGGAGTGACACCCGCGTCCAGCGTCTCGCGGCTGCGCAGGCGATTGCCGAGGTCGCCGGGAACGAGAGCTACGAGGCGGCCCGCGCCCTCTACGACTCGATGCCGACGCACATGCGCGACGCCGGCCTCGTCAACCTGGTGATCGGATTGATCGACCACGGCGATCTCGAAGATCTCGCAGGCTTCGTCACGAGCTTCCAGGACCCTGCCGAGCGCGAGACGGTCGCGAACGTCGCGATGCATCGGATGATCCGCAAGCATGGACCCGCGGTCGTGCAGACCTGGATCGAAGGGCTGCCTCCCGGGCGGGGCAGCTCGAGCGATCTCCAACGCGTCGGATTTCGAGCGGCGCAGTCGGCCCATCTGGACAACGGTTATCGGGACGAGTTCATCGCCTGGCTCGAGCGGTCGGGCGATGCGACCTGGGCGAAGGGTGCCTGGCGGAGCATTGCGGTGCACTGGGTGCGCACCGAGCCGCTGGTGGCGATCGAGTGGGCGCGTGCATTGCCCGAGGAGCACGGTCGCGATGAGGTCGCCGCGGAGGCGATCCGGATCTGGGCGGTGCGTGACGCGGACAAGGCGCTCGAATGGATCCTCGCGCAGCCGGCAGACGAGCAGCTCGATCGCGGGACGGGGCGCCTGGCCGTCTATTACGGGCTGGAGCGACCGGGCATCAGCCTCGCTCTGATGGAGCGGATCATCTCGCCGGCCACCTTCCAGAACACGCGTCGCAGCGTCGAGCACCGCTGGAACGTGCTGCCCGAGCCGCGACGCGAGGAGCTGCTCGCGAAGACGAAGGAGCTCGCGCGTTCACGTCGCGAAGAGACGCGACGGTCCGCGGCCGGCAACGCCGCCGCCGCCCCTTCCGACGACCCGATCGAAGGCTCGAGCGAAGAGGCAGGAGAGGGCGACGGTGCCTGAGTGATCGTCCCCGCTCAGCTGTTCTCGCCGGCCGGCGCGTTCGGTGCAGACAGCCGAGCGGAGAGCTGTCGTGCCCGCGGACTCGCCTCGAAGAGAGCCGCGCGGCGCGCGACGTCTACCAGCTCACTGGGTGGATCGTTCGGATCGGCGTCGACGAGCAGGGAGTCCATCAGCGCGAGCGCCGCGGCGCCGTGGCGAGGGTGACGGTCGAGGATCCCGCGCAGCCGGTCGCGACCAGCCGAGGTCTGACCGGCCCGGAGCTCGAAGCGCGCGAGGGCCAGCGCCACCTCCGAATCGTGCTCTGGCAGAGCCTCCTCGATCTCCATCGCCTGGAGCAGCGTCTCGCGTGCGGCATTCGCGTCGCCCTGCTTCTCCTGCAGAGCGGCGAGACCCATCAGCGCTTCCAGCGATCCGGGATCGAGCTCGAGCGCGCGTGAGAAATCCGCGCGCGCTCCGCTGACATCGCCGAGCGCCAGACGCTGATTCCCGCGCAGCGCGTGAAGCACCGCATTGTCGGGTCGCTTTTCGATCAGTCCACCGAGCTCCGCGACCGCTTGCTCGCTGCGTTCGAGTGCTGCGAGATAGCCGATCCTGGCCTCGAGCGCGGCCTGGAAGCGCGGCTGCGAGAGGTCGGCGCCCGAGCTTTCGATCGCTTTGAGCGCCGCTTCCGGGCCGCCGCTTCGAGCCTTCGCGCGCGCCACGTTCGCGACCGCTCGACCCTGCATGTTCGGAATGCGAGAGAGACGCAGGAACATCTGCTGCACGACATCGCGGGAGCCGCTGGCCCGGTACGCGTCGAGCAGCCCTTCGATCGCATCCGCATCGTAGGGATCGACCTCGAGGAGTCGGTGCAGAACGAAGGCCCGGCCTTCACGATCTCCCACTGCCTTCTGGATCTCGGCGAGGGCGCGCGAGCTCGCGACATGAGGTGGCTTCATGCGCGCCGCCTCCCGGAAATGGCTCATCGCTTTGGCCCAATCGCCCAGACGTTCGTAGGTGTTGCCGGCGAGATACCGGACGTCGGGATTGTCCGGCCACATTCTCACGGCTTCCTCGAGCTTCTCCGCGGCGGCCTCGAGCTCGCCCTTGGCGAGCAGCAGGCGTCCCTCGATGACCGCGCGATGCACCTCGATCTCGATCTGCTCGAGGCTGCGCTCTGCCTCCTCGAGTCGACCCAGGATGATCTGGAAGTCGGCGCGGGACATGTACCAGCTGTCCGGAGGATTCGGATTGGCCTGGATCGCCTGCTCCAAGGCGCCGAGCGCATCCGCGAATCGCTCGTTGCGCACGTAGAAGTCGACGAGTGCGGCCCACGCTGCCGACTGAGTCTCGCTGGCCTCGAGCAGCAGGGCCTCGGCTTCGTCCCTCTTGCCGCTTCGTCGCAGTCGCTCGGCGTATTCGACGCGCGCCGCGAGGTTCGTCTCCTCGGCCTCGAAACGTCGGCGCAGGATGTCGGTGCCCTGGTCGTACATCTGTCTTTCGTCGTAGAACTTGATCGCCGAGTCGACTAACAGGCGGTTGCGGAGTCCCTGATCCTCGAGGCACGCCTCGAAACGACTCTCGGCGAGCTCCGGGTCGCCGGTCTCGAAGGCGAAGGTCGCTGTCGCTCCGCATAGGGCCGCCGCGCGGCGCGGATTCGATTCGATTTCGGAGATTGCCTGCGCATGCAGCTCTTCGAGGAGCGCTTCCGCCTGCTCGATCTCTCCCAGGCCGAGCAGCGCATAGAGCCGGACGAGCTCGACCGTGTCGTCTTCGAGTCCGCGCTCGAGCGCGGCGTCGAGGTCGGCGATCGTTTCTTCTTCCATGTTCTCGGAGAGATAGGCTCGCGCACGCAACAGATACGCAACGGCGTTCTCCGGATCGATCTCGATCACGCGCGTCGCGGTCTCGATCGCGTCGGCGCCGCTGCCGCCGGCAATCTGCGCCCGCGTCAGCATCAGGCCCGCCGGAATCGCCTCGTCGGGATCCTTCATTGCTCGAACGAGTGGCCAGACCGCGAGGCTCGGCTGACCGGCTGCAATCAGCGCCTCGCCGTAGATTCGCTGCGTCGTCGGGTCGTCCGGGCTTCGCTCGACCAGCGTACGCATGGTCGCGAGCGCCTCGTCGTGACGCCCTTCGGCGAATGCGCGCTGGGCCTGCTCGAGCAGCTCCGAATCGGTCGCGTCCGTTTCCTGGCAGCCCGTCAGAAGGACGACCAGCATCAGGCAGGCAGCGAGCCGGGGAAATCGAAGGGCGATGTTCACTCAATTCTCCTGGGATGCGGAGTCGCGAGGATAGTGGGGGCTTCTCTCAGCGGTCAAACGATGCGCCGGGATGCGTTTTGAGATGTGGACGAACGGCTCGTCGTGTTGATACAGTGGACGCCAGTCATTTACGGATCGCCGGCCCGGAGCGCCTGGGGCCTTCGGTGGATTCGCATCCGAAATCATCGTCCAATGCCGCTGCGTCACTGCAGGTGTCATCGGAAGTCGATCGGCGGAACTCGAGCCTTGCATCTCCGCAGTCACTCTCCCAAGGATGTAGCCCGAGCGTCCTTCCTTGCGACGACGCTCGTCCTACTGCTCACGTTCTGCCTCTCGTTCTCCGCTTTCGCCCAGGCGGGCAACGGGCAGGGCGACCAGCAGCAGGATCCCTGGGCGGGCGTCGAGCAGCTGATCGTGACCGGAACGGGCGGCACGGCCGCCCTGTTGGAAGCGCCGAGCTCGGTCGTGGCCTTCGACAACGAAGACCTGGCTGCGATCGGGGCGCAGAACGTCGGGGACATCGCAGAGTTCACGCCGAACCTCGAGATCACTTCGCCCTTCGCGGCGTCGAATCCCCAGCTCTTCATCCGCGGCGTCGGTCTGCAGGACAGCAACTCGAACGCGGCGAGCGCCGTGGCCGTCGTCGTCGACGGCGTGTACATGGCTTCGCCCGCCGGTCAGCTCTCGCAGCTCTTCGATGTCGAGAACCTCGAAGTCCTGCGCGGGCCCCAGGGCGCCCTGTATGGACGCAACGCATCGGCCGGCGTGATTCGCGTGACGTCGACGAAGCCCGTATACGAGGTCGGCTCGGCGTTGAACGTGACCTACGGGCGCTTCAATCAGGCCGATGTGGACGGCTTCGTGAACGTGCCCGTCGTGCCGGACGTGGTGGCGACCCGGTTCTCCTTCAAGTACGCCCGCCGTGACTACCTGGGCGAGAACCGCTGCGCGCGATTCTACTACGACGTCGACGACACGCCCCCCGGCTTGAGCCCCCGCGATCTCGCGGGCACGAAGTGCAATATCGGACTCGTTCAGGATCCCGGCCGACAGGGCAACAACTCTCCGCTTCCGCGACCGGACGGTGGCGTCAACAACCGTCACAACTGGGCGGCGCGGAACCTCTGGCTGATCGAGCCGATGGAGGACCTGTCGATTCTCGTGAACGTCCACGGCACCCAGAACCTCGGCCGGGCCCCGTCCTTTCAGCTGCGAGGCGTCGCGCCCGTGCTCTTCGGGCCGGCTCCCCAGCAGGCGCGAGAGGGAATCTTCTCGGACGCGAACGACTACTTCGACATCGACACCTGTGTTCGCACGAATCGGCGCGGGGCCTGTATCGAGGCTGGTCTCGACCCGGGTGACGGGTCGCCGTTCTCGGGAGACTACAGCCGCGTCGGCGACGAACGCCTGACCGCCGTCGGAACCAACATCGCCGTCAACTGGACCAACGGCCCCTGGACGCTCGAGACGGTGACGGCGTGGGAGTTCAATGATCGCGAGGCCGTGATCGACATCGACGCTTCGCCCTTCGTGGCGGCGGAGAGCTTCTTCGAGGACACGGCACAGGAATACTTCGTCGACGCGCGTCTCACGTGGAACGACGAGAGCGGCGTCGAGTTCCTCGTCGGCGCGACTGCTCTCTATGACCGATTGGGCGCAACCAACCAGGTCTGGGTCGCACCGAACAACTTCCTCTCGCAGCAGATCACGCAGAAGACGTGGCATGCCGCGCTGTTCGGACACGTCGAGTGGGAGATCACCGAGAGCGTGATCCTGCAGGGTGGTGCACGCGTCAACTACGAGCGAAAGGGCTTCGAGCTCACCTCGGGCGTGAGGCGCCTGTCCTTCGATACCGAGACGCCTGCGACGGTGCCGAAGCAGAACGATCGCGCGTTGGCGGAGGAGTTTCGTCCCTCGGGCGAGATCGTCCTGCGCTACGAGCCGACGTCGGATCTCAAGTACTACTGGCGCTTTTCACGCGGCTACAAGGGACGCCACTTCAACGGCACGGCCGTCTTCCCGTTGACCCCGATCGACGCCGTCAAGCCCGAGTTCGTCAACTCCTTCGAAATCGGCTGGAGCATGAGCTTCTTCGACGGCATCGTCGCGTGGAACGGAGCCGGCTTCTACTACGACTACGAGAACCAGCAGGTCTTCCAGCTGCAGGACAGCCCCGGGGTCGCCTTCCCGGTGAACACCCTGATCAACGCTCAGGACTCACGTCTGATCGGTGGCGAGAGCGACATCACGATTCGCTGGGAGGGGTTCGAGATCTTCCAGTCGATCGGAATTCAGTACAGCGAGTTCAGCGACTTCCGGAACGTCCAGCGGGAGGACCGCGTGTCGCCGGGCAGCGGCGATGTCCTCACGACCTTCCGGGTCGACGACTTCTCCGGCAACAATCTGGTCAACTCGCCAGAGCTCAGCTACGTCAGCTACGCGCAGTACCGATGGGAGCTTCCTCGTTTCGGATCGCTGACGCCTAGATTCGACTGGCGCTACAAATCGCGGGTCTATTACACGCCCGAGAACGACTCGCGGGTCGGGTCGGATCCGCGCTGGCTCCTCGATGCGCGCCTGACCTACACGAACCCGGAAGGCACGCTCAGTCTCTCCGGATGGGTTCGGAACCTGACGGACGAGCTCTATCCCGTGACCGCTTTCGACCGCAAGGACGGCAACGGCGCGATCGTCTGGGTCATCTCCGATCCGCGAACCTACGGCGTCTCGGCGTCGCTCCGTTTCTGAGCCGAGGAATCGCATCAGCATGACCGTTCAGATGCCCCGCTCCCGATCGTTCGCTCCTCGCCGGATCTGGCCGATCCTGGTGTGGGTGCTCGTCTCCCTGCTGGTGACCCAGGCAGCCCTCGCCCAGTCCTCGCGGCGGGAGCAGAAGTCTTTGCTCGGCGGATTCTCGCCCTATCTCTCGACAGGTCCCTACACGACCATTCAGCGTGTTCGTGCCAGCGTCGACACGGATTTCGGCGTATCCGAACGCTCGGCCAACACCCTCACGAACCTCGGCTGGCTCTTCGAGCTGGGCGTTCGGTCTCCGCGGGTCGAGGAGCTGCCCGGTCAGCCGCGTTTCAACCTGGCCGGAGGCATCCTGATCCCGATGAACACCTCCAGCACGATCGGGAGCTCGGTCACGATCACCCAGGGACAGTTCAACGACAGCCTCAAGGAGGAGACGAAGCTCGGGGTCGACTACAGCAACTCCTACCGGGTCGGGCTGGGCGTCGAGTTCCTGATCGAGGTGTTGCCCATCGATCTGCAGGTCACCCCCGGCTTCCAGTACCTCTACCTCGACTCCCGGTATAAAGGGGAGGTCGACTCGACGCGTACGTTCATCTCCGAGGCCCCCGCGGTCACCCGGCAGGCGCAAGCAAAGACAAACCTGGTTCAGCATTTCGTGGGTCCTTCACTACGGGTCTCGACGGCGCCTGTCGATCTCTTAGGCCTGCAAATCGACCTCTTCCTCGAGGGGGTCCTGCTCTTAGACGTGGCTGGCACCCGGGAGACCGTGACCAAGCGTGACGAGGAGAATCGCCGTGCCTCGTTCAACTGGGAGGCCAGCACCAGCGCCGGAATGGTCTCCGCGGGCTTCCGGGTCCTGCTGCCCTAGCCCCGACTAGCCCTCGTCCTTCGTTCCTCGCGCCCGCATAGCGCCGTTAGGCGTTTTTGTCCCAGCTCATCAGAATCTTCTTGCATCGATCGACCCATTTGGGTGTAGGGTGGACGGAGTGAACCGTGCACACCCCGATCGAGAGATGCGGCTCCCCCGAGAGCCGGGATCTCGGAGGTAGGAAGATTGATTGGCACCGCTCGTTTTTCGATGATCGCCCTCGTGGCAACCTTCATCGTCGCTATCGCGTCTACGGCCAGCGCCCAGACGCCGGTGGCGATCCAGCAGCAGTTCTTTGGCAGCCACGGCGATGGATCCTCGGGCCCCGACTCGTTTCCCTGCTGTAATCAGCCGGTGACCACGATGACGACGGGCGGCGCGACGATCACGGTCGTTCCCCCGGGCACCTACGACACCCGCACGACGAAGGGTGGCCTCTACTTCGCCGAGTTCCGGGAGCGCAAGGAGTACGGCACGGCGATCGTCCAGCCGGGCGGCACGGTGACGATCCCGTCGGGCATCTTCCAGACCAACACCAGCCTGATGCTGATCAACCCGGGCGGGAACCTCGCCGCCCTGACGACGGTCCTCAATCGCACGGTCGGCGAGAACGTCTTCAGGCCCGGCGGCGGCGTGGCCGCCAACCATATCGGTCCGGGTGGCCCCAACACGATCACGGTGCCCGCGCCGCTCAACTACTTCGAGTTCGATTCGTTCGGGAACCGCGCGACGAATACGCCGACCTTCCGCACGGCGGGCACCTGGGCGGGACCGAACGCGAACCAGGCCGGTAAGATCCGCGTCACCCCGGGCCCGGCGCAGTTCGGTGACACGCGCAACATCATCTGGAGCCAGCTCTCGACCGGCTTCAACATCGTGTCGCTGAGCACCTACGCGGACTTCCTGTTCCCGGTTCAGTACGGCCCGGGCGCTCCGATCTCGGCGCGCTTCGACTTCAACTGGACGCCGACGAGCGGCACCTTCCCGCAGAACACGTTCATGGCGAACGACGTCGCCTATCGCTCGACGGGCGAGGCGGGCTTCGTGCTGCGCACGGCGCCGACGCCCTCCGCCATGACGATCTTCGCGGGACCTGGCACGGCCTGGAACACGTGGGTCGGCTTCACGACGGGCACGGTTCAGGTGCTGGCGAACACGATCGGTACGCCGACCAACGACTTCTCGACGCGGACGGAGATCGGCTTCAACAACCTGAACACCACGACGATGGGCCAGATCACGGGCACGCTGCAGCTGGTGTCGGGCGCGCTGCTGCAGAGCCGCACGCTCGGTGGCGAGCAGAGCAACCTGGCCCACACGACGAACACGCTGATCAAGTTCGCTCCGGAGCCGGGCTCCGCGGCGCTGATCGGCGCGGGTGCACTCGGGCTGATCGGGATGGTGATCCGCGATCGACGCCGGGGTCGCGCCTGATCCGAGCTCCATTGCAGCTCGAAATCGCGTGATCGGCTGTTCAGGAGGCGGAGCCACTTCGCCCGCCTGGTCAGCCGGGCCCAACCGATCGTCTCGACCTTGTTGCCACACCCGCGCAGCTCCCTGGGGAACGGCCTCGCGTCGTTACCCTAGGGGGCTAGCGGGTTTTTTTTCTCCCATTCCGTGAATCTACTTGAGTCGTCCGCGCGATTCGTAGTAGGGTGCGTGTTCAGCGGTACCCGGAGTCACCCTGATGCCCGATCGAGGGTTTAATCCCTCATGGTTCCAGGTGAATCCGAATGAACCCGAATGGACCCGCAATCTCGGAGAGAGAAAAAAAGATGATCCGTACGTCTCGTTTCCTGACGATCGCCCTCGTCGCATGCTTTGCGCTGCTCGGGGCTTTCACGGCCAGCGCCCAGACGCCGGTCGCGATCCAGCAGCAGTTCTTCGCCAGCCACGGCGATGGATCCTCGGGCCCCGACTCG
>Ga0209536_100007599_pt1 | contig 16418 bp, 16 predicted proteins | sample DeeMarSeWOR28_12_FD_187461 | JGI IMG/M metagenome (GOLD analysis project Ga0209536, IMG submission 187461) | Marine sediment microbial communities from White Oak River estuary, North Carolina - WOR-2-8_12 (SPAdes) (version 2) | ecosystem: Environmental > Aquatic > Marine > Intertidal zone >... | reverse complement strand
ATTAATTAACATAATTTGTTATATTCGGAAAAGAATGACTAAAATTGATAAAAAAGACCTTAAAATTATTTATCATTTGTTACACAATTCCAGACAACCATTGAGTATTTTAGGGAAAAAAGTAGGACTATCTAGAAAAGTTGTCGAATACAGAATAAATCGGTTAGAAAAGCAAGGAATTATAACTGGATATCCAACTTCGATACAAAATGGTTTATTAGGTTTGGGATTGGTTCGTTTCTATTATAACTTTCAATTTGTAAGTCCTGAAAAAAAACAGGAGATAATCGAATATTTCATAAATAGTGATATTGTAACTTTGGTTTCAGAACTTGAAGGAAGTTATGACCTTCAAATAAATGTTTATGTCCATACATTAAAAAACCTTGAATATTCATTAAAATATCAAAATTTATTTTTAAAATTCGCATCATTTTATGATCAAACACAAAAAAAATATAGAAAATATTTCGATGAACAGATAATGACAGTGTTTCAAAAATCTACCTTTTTTGATCCAGTATTTCTACTTGGCGATAAGAATTTTACACCATCCTCTATCCCAATACCGCCTCCCTCTTTTAAAGAAGTGCTAATTGACAAACTGGATTTTGAAATACTTAGAAAACTAGCTGTAAATGCAAGAATCCCGACAGTGAAACTGGCAAAAGATTTGAACGTTACAACCGCAACTGTTATATCTCGTATTAAAAGATTGATAGATGAAAAAGTAGTAATAAATTTTGGAGTTAGTATCGATTTACGAAAAATTGGATACAGGATATATAATATTGAAATAAACCTTAAAGATTATGATAAAAAATATGAAATTATAGATTATATCCAGAATAATAAAAATATCTCTGAGATTGAGGAAACATTTGGCCGGGGAGTTGATCTAGAGTTTGAGTTTGCTTTGAAAGATGAAACAGAGCTTCAATATATAATCAATGATCTATCCCAAAAATTTCCTGAAACCATCAAGAACTTCAGATATTATCACCATGAAAAGATTCATAAATATAATCATATACCATTTAAATAGATGATTTTTTAGTTTTTAATATGAACGAAATGTAATAATATTAATGGAGGAATGCAAATTAGCCCGGCAATTAAAAACATATTATTATAACCAATTAAAACAATAATTGAACCTGTAATAATACCTGCACCTTCAGCACCTATGTTTGCAATACCAGTATATAATGAAAATTGTGTCCCTCCAAGCCTGGGATTGGTTGCATCCATATAAAAAGCTAATAATGCAGCATTTACTCCAAAACCAAAAAATGAAATAATTAAAACTAAAACTATAGATGTTGTTATTGAATCCGAAAATATAATCAATATTACAAAGAATGCTGCTGGAACCGCAAATAAATATATGGCTTTTTTTCTTCCAATTTTATCAGATATAATACCTGAAAATATTGAACCAGGAATGGCAGATACCATCATACTAGCTGTAAGTAATCCTATTTGAATATCAGATAAATCAAGAACTTTCTTTGCATATATAATAATTCCATAATTAAATATTCCATATCCTATTGCTATTAGAGGAATAAATATAAGTAACAATTTCACATATTTTTTCTTAAATTCTTTTAAAAGTAATTCTTTTACTTTTTGTCTTCTGATTAATTTTTTTGCTTCTGCAATCATAGAAGGAAGGATAATATTTATTAAAATAATGATCCCCGCAATTATAAACATATATTTATATCCAAATGTTTGAGCAATATAAGCCAAAATAACTGCACCTAAACCTGCGCCCACAACACCTCCTATATTCATTGCAGCATTGATTTTTCCCCTATCTTCATTTATACTTATGTCAATTCCCCATGCATCTGTAGAAGAATCTAGTAATGTTTGCCCGATTTGACTAATAAATAGAATAATCATAAATAGAGCAATTAGATTTGAAGGATCAATAAAATAGAGTAAAAAGAAACAAAAAGCACTTATCAGACCACCGATAAAAACAAAAAATTTTCTTCCTTTATAAATATATTTATCGATAACACTGCTCCATGCAAATTTAAAACTCCAAGGGATTAAACTAACACCAACAATGATTGTAATATTCTCAATAGGTATACCAATGCTCATAAAATATAAAGGAATAAATAAAACTGCAGCACCACTAAATCCTTGTTGAAAATATAAATCACCAAAAAGTAGATATTTTAGAAACCTTCTTTTTTTTAAATCAATTTGAATTTGCCTTCCTCCCTATTTATATATCTGTTTAATTGTAATTAAAAAAAGGTTTATATGGTTTGTTAATAATTATAAAAACAATTATTTGCAGTAAAAAGTACAAAATAATTTTTAAATATAAAATTAATTAAATATGTCGGAGGCGGGATTTGAGCCCGCGACCTCCTGATTTCTTAGCGCAAGACTAATTTCGAACCCTTTAGCTGAGCTTATGAGTCAGGCGCTCTAACCAAGCTGAGCCACTCCGACAGGGTAACATGCAGAATAGAAACTAGGGTTATAAAAACTTTCTAAACATTTTTTTACTCTAAAACAAGTCTTTTTTTTCCACGTAAAAAAATTGTTTTTAATGATTCTTTTTTTACTCTTTTTCTTAATTCACGATCATTTGTTACAACAATAGCTTTAAGTTTTTTTGCTAAAAAAAGAACAGAATCATCACCTTTACCTTCAGAATCAATTATTTTATAATTTTTTATTAAATCTAAAGCAGGTTTTGCAAGATGTTTTTTACGATCTTTTCCGTTTTTTGATAAAGATATGAGTTCATCGAAAATTGGTTTTGGAATTATAATGTTAACTTTTCCAACAAGACGAATTAGTTCATCTTCTAGATCTATAGAAAATTCAAAAGGCATCATAATAGAGCTACTGTCAAGTATCACTGTTCTTTCTTTTGGATTTCTCCATAACCTATCAGATGCCATCTGCCATCAATCCTTCTACTAATTGCTATTCTCTGCCCTACATTTGCACAAACAGGTAATTTCAATTTTACGCCAATTATTTCTCCATGAAACTCTGATACAATTCCAACAGTAGTTGCAGTTCCTATTGTAAGCATTAATGGCTCATTTGTTTTAATTGGTTCAACGGTTTTTTCTTCAATTGTGCCTACAACTCTTTTTAATAAATTTATTGACAGATAGAAACTATCAAGTATGGGTGGTAATTGCCCAACTCTTCCAACAACTTTCCCTGCATATGAATCTGATTTAGTTCTAGCAGGATCAAGACTTGTTCCAATAGCAATTAAACCACCAGGTGTTGCTTCTTTTACAGATTTTCCACCTGTAAATAAAGATTCTGCCTTCGTCGTAATTGGTTCAATTGTTTTTCTACCCTCTACTTCAATTCTTCTTCCAGGACAGATTTCAATATCTTCCCCTTGTTTCAAAACACCTTGAATAAGTGATCCACCAATAACTCCACCTTTTAGAGCATCTGGTCTTGAACCGGGCTTATTAATATCAAAGCTTCTTGCAGTGTACATTAGAGGGTTTTTATTTAAATCTCTTTTAGGAGTTGGAATATGAGTTTGCATTACTTGAATTAATATATCAATATTTACATCTTGATGTGCACTGACAGGGATAATTGGTGCATCTTCAGCAGATGTTCCTTTAATAAAACTTAATATTTGTTCATAATTTTTAATAGCATTTTTTTCTGATACGAGATCAATTTTATTTTGAACAATAACAATATTTTTTATTCCTGATATATCAAGAGCAGCCAGATGTTCTTTAGTTTGAGGTTGAGGGCATATTTCATTTGCAGCAATAACTAGAACTGCACCATCCATAATAGCTGCTCCAGATAACATAATTGCCATTAATGTCTCATGACCTGGAGCATCAACAAAAGATACGACACGTAGTAGTTCTGCTGGTCCACCACACTTTGGGCATTTATCCTTAACACAAAAGCAATCAGGTTCTTTGCAGCTTTTACATTTATAAAAAGCAGCATCTGCATAACCTAATTTTATTGAGATTCCTCGTTTGAGTTCTTCAGAGTGTTCATCAGTCCATTTACCAGTAAGTCTTTGTGTTAAAGTTGTCTTTCCATGGTCAACATGACCAATCATACCAATATTTATTTCAGGTTGATTTGGAAGACTCATTATTGCTCCTCTTTCTTTTCTTCAACAGGTTTTTCTTCCTTTTTCTCTCCAGATTTATCATCACTTTTATCTTCAGTTTTTATTAGGTTTTCAATTGGTTTTGAACTGAATTTAACAACCTTCATATTTATCTGTACTACATCCTGATTAATTGTATTTCCCCGAATAGATTTTTTCTTTCTCATACCATTTTCTTTTGCTTTGAATCCTTTACCCTCGCTAATCAATAATCTTCTTCTTACCATACCAGGAAGATCATATCTCATTGCAAATCCATCTTTGTCAGTTCCACCAGTTATTACTAGTTTATAACCCGGTAAAGATACAAAAATTCCATCTACCTCATCACCTATTTTTTTACCAATCAATGAATTAGCATGGTGTCCACTAACGTTTATATTATGTGATTTGCCATTTTTTGTATCATTTACTACCACTTTGAATTCAACCATGTTTTCTCGGTAACAATATTATGTATTAATAGCTTTTTGTCAGTTATAAACTAGATATTATCATAAATTTTTTGAAAAATTTAAAAAATTATTTAAATAATGTTAAAATGCCTACAAACAAAGAAATTTGTGATTAAGGGGGAGAAAATGACAGATTTCATGTGGTATTGGACGAAAGGCAATAGTAGATTTTTTACCCGAAACGTAAAAGCTGCAGAAAAAGCAATGAAAGATGGAATCCTAGTAATGGGAAGAAAAGTTAAACCAAATATAATAAAATTCTTTTAAAACTTAATTTTCAACGGAAGTTTTTTAGATAGCAATTACATTTACCTAGAGATATGTCTGATTTAGATTACAAAAATCTACTTAAAAAAGTAATAGAGACCAGTTCTAAAAAACAAATTTCTGATGATAGATTTAAACTTCCAAAAGCAGAGATTTTTTATGAGGGAAATACTACTGTTATTAAAAATTTTGATAAAATTTCTGATGCAATAAATCGTGAACCGGACCTTATTTTAAAATTTCTTTTAGGTGGATTAGGTACTGCAGGAGAACTTGATGGAACTAGAGTAGTTTTTCAAGGGAAAATTCCAGCACGAAGTGTATCTGATAAATTAAAAGAGTATATTGAAACTTTTGTAATGTGTTCTGAATGTAATAGACCAGATACGCATCTTGTAAAACAAGGTAGAATGATGCTAATTAGATGTGATGCATGCGGAGCTTTTCGTTCTGTGAAATCACGAAAGAAAAAAATTGTGCAACAACCTACAGAAACATTAAAGGAAGGAAACACTTACGAATTGACAATTAAAGATATTGGCAGAAAGGGAGATGGTATTGCTTATTTTGATAAATTTACAATTTATGTCTCAGGTGCAGTTAAAGGTGCAATGGTAAAAGTTAAGATCGAAAAGATATCAGGAACAGTTGCATTTGGACATATTGTAGAAGTGTAGATTTCTACATATACAATTGCATATTTACCTGCTAAAAATTATAGAAAATTATTTAAACCAAACGACACATTCATTTCTACATTTGTCAGACAAATTATGTCTTTTGTCATTATTCAGACATATGCCCGGCGTCTGATTGGCAGATGATTGGTACCGAACTGACACATGTAGATTTATGTGAGGAGAAAAATGGAATCGCACCGTATAACAATAAGGCTACCTCAGCACCATATACAAACAATAGATCTCTTCGTAAGAGCAGGAGAGTTCGCAACAAGGTCTGAGGTTTTACGTCATGCGGTAAATGATTTTATAAAAAATTATGCCAACAGCATAATTGAAAAAGCTGAAAAAATAAAAAAAGTTCAAGAGTTGGAACTTGCAGTCGAAACCATTGAACCTTACATGAAAAAATAATTGTTCAAAATTGGAGGGGATGGGATGCACCCCTAATGAAGGGCGCCTAGGGATGGGCGTCCTTCAAACTACCAGAATTTAGGAGGAATACTGTATGGGACAAAACAAGAATATGGAATCTTTTATTACAAATGCAATAAATAATAAAAAAGATGAAGAAAGCAAATTAATGACCAATGGAGACGATATGTTTGGCTCACCACGAATCACAATTGTTGGATGTGGTGGTGCTGGCGGAAATACAATAACAAGATTGAATAAACTTGGTGTTAAAGGTGCTGATACAATAGCAATAAACACCGATAAGCAGGCACTTGATTTAGTAGAAGCAGACCATAAAATTCTCATCGGAGGAAGATTAACACGTGGTCTTGGTGCCGGAGGATTTCCGGAGGTTGCAGAACGTGCTGCAAGAGAATCAAGTCATGAAATTGAGGAGCTTATAAAAGATTCCGATCTTGTGTTTATAACTGCTGGTATGGGTGGTGGAACTGGTACAGGATCTGCACCAGTTGTTGCCGAAATTGCAAAAAAATTTAACTCAGTTGTTACCTGTATGGTTTCTACTCCATTCAATGTTGAGAGAGCAAGACTTGTAAAAGCTGATGAGGGTCTTGATAAATTAAGAATAAAAGCAGATAGTACAGTTGTACTTGATAATAATAGGCTTCTTGAGTTTGTACCAAAACTGCCAATAAATCAAGCATTTTCTGTTATGGATCAGATGATTGCAGAAACAGTAAAAGGAATATCTGAAACTATTACCCTACCATCATTGATTAACCTTGATTATGCAGATATGAAGGCAATAATGAATCAAGGTGGACTATCTATTATGCTTTGGGGTGAAGCAGATGAAGAATCTGGAGTTGATACAATAGTAAAAGAGGCATTAAACCACCCCTTACTTAATGTAGATTATCAGGGAGCAAATGGAGCACTAGTTCATATTACAGGTGGACCAAATATGAGCCTTAAATATGTTCAAGATGTAGCAAGAGAACTTACAAAGGATTTGGATTGTTATTCAAATGTCATTCTTGGAGCAAGAGTCTCACCAGAGTTTGAAGGTAAATGCAGAGTAATGGCAATTATGACTGGTGTACAATCACCAAATCTTCTTGGTCCAAATGTTCTTGCATCAATGAAGGAAAGACCAATAGTAAAATCTGTTGGCAGTTCAAAAGTGGATATCGATTTCGTGAGATAAACCACTTTTTTCTTTTATATTTTTATTATAGTTCCATTAAAATTTTCATTATTTACTACTTTCTTTAGTTCATCTAATTTTTTTCCATTTAAAACAAATGTTGGAATCTTTGATCTTTTAATTATTTTTAATGCCGGACCGTCAATTACAATATTTTTACCTGCAGCTCCCCAATCAGTTCCATACTCTTTTATTAATTTATCAATAGATACTTGTTTTAATTGTTTTGCGTCTGGATATTTATTTGGATCCTTATCATATACTCCATCTACATTTGTTGCTATGATAAATTTTGAAGCATTTATCTTTTCAGCTAGCTCAGCACCAACCATATCAGTACTATGACCAGGTGTAGTTCCACCCATAATAACAATTTTTTTGTCCATTTTTTTTGCTTCATCTGTTGTTTTTGGAATTTCTACATTTGAATATCTAATAAAACTTGTAAGAATTCTTGCATTGATTCTTGTTATATCTATTCCAAATTCATCTAATGTTTTTTCATCAAAGTTCAAATTTCTACCTAGTTTTATATATGATCTAGCAGTTTTTCCTCCACCAACAATTATGTAGACTTTATACTCATTGATTATTTGTTTTAAAAACTCAGCAAGTTTTTGAAAATAGGATTTCTCCATCTCATCAGAAATTAAAACTGATCCTCCAAGTGAGATTACAATTGAATTCATAAAAAAGTATAATGCATCTCTAATTTATTAGAATTTTTAAATTGATTTATGCAACCTCTGGACCAGCTTGCCCTTTTTTTGGATCCCCACTAAGTCTTACTTGAGGTAGTGGGATTGGCGGTGGCAGACCAAGGTCTTTTGCAATTGTTACTGCTTCAGGTACACATGCATGCATTACAGCTGTATGAATATGACCTGCAATTTGGTCTGGCATCTTTCTTGTTTCATTCCACTCCTTTGAAATCTTTTTTGCATCATCACTATCATATAATAAGGATCCTTCAAGTTTTATCATTCCAACTGGTCCATAACTAGCAGTATATTGAAATTCAATTATTGCTTCATTTTCTTTTTCAACTGTAAACTGTGTAACTGTACTATTATGATCAATTCGGACTTGTTTAGGACGTTCATTTCTAGAAATATATCGTCTTGCTTCAATTGTTTTAAGTTGTATGTTTTTAATTTTCATGATTTAGTCTGATAATAAACAACATATTTTTACTTCTTTCGTTAAATGATAACAATAAATTTGGGAAAAATATAATAATCATGATCCGTATTGATATCTAGTAACATATTATATATGGTGATATAAATTTGGTATTAAATTTATATAAAAAAATATTGATTTTAGCGTTTATAATTTTATTTTTTAGTTCAAACGTTGTTCTCTCAGCAAAAACCTTAATTTTACAAAAAAACCAGTATGAAATAATAGATATCGATAAATTAAAAATTGAATCAAATCAATTAAAAATTAATGAAATAAAAGATGGACTCGGTATTACTTTATTTTTATCAAATAATTGCGATAATTCAATTTATAATATAAAAATTGAATCTGAAGCCATTGGTCGTTTTATTGATATTAAATCTCCAAATTTAATTGAAATATCTGAACTAGAAGCTGGAGAATCTAAAAAAATAAGATTAAAAGTTTTTGGAATTGGTATTGGAGAACCTATTGATTGTTATAGAGTAAAGATTACAATAATTGGTGATAATATAAAAACCATGGAACGGATTATCCTTTTAAATATATTCGGACCTTTTGTAAAAATAATTACTGTTTTTGTAAATGATGAAGACTCTTTTGAAGGTTATACACTATTTTCTCCAGAATATTACATAACAACATATTTGATAAACAATAGTGGTGAGATTGTAAAAAAATGGAAGAGCGATTACATCCAAAGTGCTGAATGTCGTCTCTTAGAAAATGGTAATCTTATCCGATCTAGTTTTGCTAGAATTAACCCTTATTTTCCAGGAGGTGGTATGACCGGTCGTGTTGAGATGTTTAATTGGGATGGTGACCTAATCTGGGTTTTTGAATATACTAGTAATCAATACTGTCTAAATCATGGATTTGAACTTTTACCAAATGGTAATATTCTAATGATTGCTTGGGAGGTAAAAACCTATTATGAAGCAATTGAAGCAGGAAGAAACCCTTTTACAATACCAGCAGGTGTTTTATGGCCTTGTTATATAATTGAGATAGAGCCAACTCTCCCAGAGGGAGGTAACATTATTTGGGAATGGCATGTATGGGATCACCTTATACAAGATTATGATTCTTCAAAGAACAATTATGGAAACGTTAGAAATCATCCTGAACTAATAGACATAAATTTTGGACTTCCTATGGGTTATATTGATATGAATCATATAAATTCACTTGACTATAACAAAGAATTCGATCAGATTTTAATCAGTGCACATACACAAAATGAGATTTGGATTATTGATCACAATACAACAACAGAAGAAGCAGCAGGACACTCAGGAGGCAGATATGGAAAGGGTGGTGATCTATTATATAGGTGGGGTAATCCTCAAACATATAGAGCTGGAACCTTAAAAGATCAAATCTTATTTGGACAACATGATGCTAGATGGATTGAACTAGGATGTCCAGGCGAAGGACATATTACTGTATTTAACAATGGTTTAGGTCGCCCAAATTCATCATATTCATCTGTTTTAGAAATAGTACCACCAGTGGATGTTGATGGTAATTACTACCTAGAACCAGGTTCAACATATGGCCCTAAAGAACCTATTTGGAATTATACTGCAGAAAATTTATCTGATTTTTATTCTCCAATAATTGCTGGAGCACAAAGACTTCCAAATGGAAATACACTGATTTGTAATGGATATTCAGGAATATTTTTTGAGGTTACAATTGAAAAAGAAATAGTCTGGAGTTATTATAACCTATATCCTAACTTTGTCAGCAATCAAGTTACAAACATAAATCGTTATCCACTAGATTATCCAGGTATAAAAGAATTTAATGAAGATATGACTAATAAAAACAATAAAAATACATTATTTTCAAACTTAATTAGCCATAATATTATTTTTAAAAACTCATTTAAAATTTTTAATTATTAAAAAAATTACTTCTTTTTTCTAATATCAAATAAAAGAAGAATAATTCCATTTATAAACAAAGCAGGTAATAAAATAAATAAGGGTAATAATTTTTGTTCTTTAGGTAATCCATCACTAAACAGCAATTTATAAAAATAATATATCATTGTTGGATATAGAGGAATTCCTGAAGCAAGAAATCTAATCCTTAATATTTTTTTATCCCTTTTCTTTTTCCGATATACAATTAAATAAAGTATCGAAATCAAAATCATTGCAACCCATAAAAACATTATACTTAATAATGGAGAATTAGAAATCATTAACATAAAATACCAAATCACAATTGAAATTAATGCTAGTGAACCAAATACAATATCCTCAATTTCAATTTTCATTTAATTACCTTGAATTGTGATAGTTATTTATTTAAAATATTATTTTTTTAAAGTTTTTATATACAATCTTTAAATATTAATAAATATTAATCAAAGAAAAAATAATATAAATAAACAGCATTATCTCTAATCATTAACTTAAGGGGATTTTATGAACATAAAAATAATGAATAAAAGTATAATTATTTTAATAATTATTACAATTTTTGGAACATGCTTTTTACCAAGTGGTATTGGAATATTAAATTTAAAAGAACCTGAATTTGTTGAAAATCTAGACAATTTAAATATTGCAAATGAAGGATCTGAATATTGGGCATTGCTTGTTGCTGTTGGAGAATATGCAGATGACCCTCAGCAGAATCGACCTCTTATGTTAGAAGAAGTTGATGACTTATATGATGTTCTTCTTCAATCAGAAATTTGGTCAGAGGACCATATAAAAGTTATAAAAGGAAAAGATGCAACTGTTTCAAATATTATTTCTGGATTGAGATGGCTTGACAAAATGGAAGATGAAGAAGATTTTTCTTTGGTTTATTTAACAACTCATGGTTGTCCTGTTGGTTTTGATATTCCTCCATTTGATGAAGAGGATGGGACTGATGAAATGCTTATAAGTTATTGGGGATTTGCATATCCCACTAGTTTTATTTGGGATGATGAGCTAAATTTTCTTTTAAATCGTTTGGAATCCCAAGGTGTTTGTTTAATTGTTGATAGTTGTTATGCTGGAGGATTTAATGATCCTCCTAATTGGAATCTTTTAAATATATTTCCTTCGCCTAGAGGAGAAAATATAATATCGTCAAAAGAGTGGCAGGAAGGTTTTTTAGAAGATGTCCGGGGTCAGAATCGAGTTGTTTTAATGGCCTCTTGTGAGGATGAGTTATCCTATTCTGGTGGATTTGCTCCTTATTTAATCGATGGATTAAGAAAGTTTGCAGATAAAAATAATGATTACATAATTTCTGCAGAAGAAGCTTTTAACTATACTGAACCCAGAACATATAGACAAACTCCAACAATCTATGACGGTTATGCTGGTGAACTTCCATTAATTTATTTAACTAATACAAAAAAATCTAATGATGATAACATAATAGATTCATTATTAAATATAGATAGCTCATCTGAAAATTCAATAATCTGTGGATTTGTTGAAGATGTAGAATCAAATAATCCAATTGAAAATGCCTTAATTAACATAAGGGGAAGAGATAATCAGTGGGAATTTTTTGAAAATGAAACAACAACAAATTCAAATGGTTTTTTTAGTATAAATGTTCCTTCCAGCAGATGTACATTAACAGTCTATGCTGATGAATATTGTGGCGATCAAATAAGAAATATTGAAATCGATGAAAATGAAATAATGTGGATTAATATCTCTTTGTATCCACGTCCACCAGAAAATTCTGTTATTTGTGGTTATATCAATGAAGATGAAACAGAAAATCCAATTAATAATGCAAATGTTGATCTTTATTGGCAAGGAGAGTTTGATCAATTCTATATGAACGAGACTCTATCTGGATCAGATGGTTTTTATTCAATTAACGTAGCTTCAGGGGAAATTGATCTTGAGATTGATGCAAATGGATATTTCCAAGATGATATTGATGATTTAGTTATTTTGGATTATGAAACTTATTGGTTTAATTTTTCATTGATACCTCGTCCTAAAGAAAATTCAGTGGTTTGTGGCTATATTACTGATAACGAAACTGGAGATCCAATAAATTATGTTCGTATTGATTTTGAATGGCTTGACATTGAAACAGGTTATAGATATGACAATGAAACTCAAACTGATGTATCAGGATTTTTTAAAATAGATATTGCTGCAGGAGAAGTATATCACGATATTCGCTCCCAGAACTACTACTATTATAACCCATATCGTCTGGATTGTCAAGAGGGCAAAGTGCTATGGATGAATATTACATTAGAAGAAGAACCAATTGAAATAGATATAGGTAAACCATTGCAAGCATTGTATATAAACAACAATAGAATTATACCTTATAATAAAATAAGAATAATCGGAAATATTGATATTGAAGCAATAGTAAATTATGATTGGTTTGGATATACTGAAGTAGAAAAAATAGAATTTTACATCGATAGCGAACTTAAAGAAACAGTCTATTCTGAACCTTATATTTGGTCATGGAACGAAAGAAAAATAGGTAAACACACAATAAAAGTAATTGCTTATGATATAGAAGGAAAAAGTGCAAGTAAAGAAATTGAAGTTAGAAAATTATTATAATATAAAAAATTAAAAAACTGATATCATTTAAAATTAAATATTATTTCAAAATTTTTTTAGAAAAGTACATAAATATCTATAAATATGACGATTCCCGGGAGTTTATTATGAGGAGAGTTCGTATATTAGCAATTAGTATAATCATTTCTTTATTAGTTTTAACAGTAAGTATAAATGCACAAGAAATCAGTTCAACAAACAATGAAGTTAAAATCACAACAAAAAATGATTATTTATCTATTGAGGAAACAATAATTTTAGAAGGAACATCTGAAGATTTTATCGAATTAATAGGATTTTGGATACAAGATAATGCTCAAGACGTAGAAATTTCAATTAATAATCAAAATCTACAATATGATAAAACAAACAACCTTTATACAATTAATTTAACAGAGTTAGAAATAAAAGAAAATTCTCAACCAACAATCAAAATTGATTACAATATAGACAAGGATTCAGATTACTATAAAAAGGAATTAATTAGAAATATAAGTTCATTAAAAATTACATTTGATGGAAAAATATTACAGACTATTACAAATTTAATTTCTGGAACAGCATTAAATGTATATTTATATCAAGTCCAGACTCTAGAAACAAGCTTTAATTGGTATTTAATTATTGTAATAATCGTACTTTTTATATTACTAATAATTGTTTTAATTAATTCAAGAAGAAAACCTAAAAAATCAAAAACAAAAAAAGGTATAATTGAATCTGAAGAGCTTTTAAAAACAAAAAAAACTCTTCTAATGTCACTGTTAAAAGATATTGAAAAGCAACATAGATCAAAAGAGATATCAGATGATACATATCATAAACTCAAGGAAAACTATAAAAATGAAGCAGTTGAAACAATGAAAAAGCTTGAAGATACAACTTCAAAAGTCAAATAAACTTTGTTGCATACTCTCTGATTTTTCTTCTTCTACTTCCTCTGTTGAATCAACTTGAATTGGTTTTTCATAGATAATTTCTGGTGAACGCATAATTTCTTTTAGCTTGTGCATATGACTTTCACTAAGAAGATATTTAACCTCAGTCTCGGACAAATTAAGCTTATTTTTCATTTTAATTGCAAAAAAAGAATTGTTTCTAAACATATGAGTAAAATATGATAGCATAAAATTTTTATTTTTTGACTTTGAACAATGAGAAATATTACTAAGTTTTCTAAGAATCATATCCTTGACTTCAATTTTGGTTCTAAATTCCTTTCTTTGCCTAAGCCATGTTGGAAAATTATAGCTATCATTTGGATAGTTGTGGGTTTTTGAAGTTGCAACACCACCATTCATTAGGTCACAAGCATAAGACCATAATGCATAATTTTGTTTTCTAGCAGTTCTACCAAGAAAAATATCAGCCTTAGATAATGCTTCATAACCATTTGCTAGATCACTCGTATCAATATACTCCTTTGGAAGGTTTTCACAAATCCATAGTATTACAAGCTTTGGATCTAAATCTAAGTGAGAAAGGCTTTCTCGTATTGCTTTAATATTTTTTGTTTTAAAAACGTCTCTTAATGCATTGAAAATATCTTTTTCCCTATCCCTATAACCTAATGCATTTAGTGATTTTATATCAACCAGAGCTTTATCTAGACAAATTGATTGGAGGTCGTTTACTGCTGAACGAATGTCACCTTTACTTCTATCAGCAATTGTTTTCAAAACATTCTGATCAATATTTATTCCTTCTTTGAGACTGATTTTTCTTAAAAGGTTAAAAACAATACTTGAATATGGCTCATAAAATCTAATATGCTTGCATAATGACTTTAAGATTTCACCAGTACCCTTAGTTAAGGAATAATAATCATTGACAATCAAAATTATTGGTTGACTAGATTCTTTTATAGTTTCAATAATTGCCTTTTTTCCTCCTTTATCACTTAAGTCGGATGTTTCCTTTTTTGAGCTGCTAATATTTTCATAAAGATTATCTGCTTCATCTAAAATAATTAATTTTCTCCCCCCTTTTTTTGATGATATAAAATTACCATCATCAGAGAAGGATTCATTAATTGCTCCAGAAGTGGCAACATTTTTTATTTTAACAGCGTTTCTTGCGTCTGAAGTATTTAATTCAATTGGAATCCAGCCAAAGTCGTTTGCAAGTGCAAGTGCACTACTAGTTTTTCCAGTTCCAGGTTTTCCAGATAGAATCACTGCCCTTTTTTTTGGTATACCTACACTCCATGAACTAGCCCATTTGGATAGTTCAATTAATGCTTTTTCATTTCCAACGACCTCATCAAGGCTTCTAGGTCTATAATCTTCCGTCCAGTCCCCCATAAAAAAATATAATAAATCCTGCATATTTTAATATTTGTTTTTGATAACCTTTTTAACAGGTTGTATTATACCCCATTTCTGAAATGCGGGGATGGCCCAGCCCGGCACGGCGAAGGATTGCTAATCCTTTGGTCTCACGACCACGGGAGTTCGAATCTCCCTCCCCGCGTTATAAAAATTACCAAAAATTTTTTATTAAAATATTTATCAAATAATTTTATAATTAGAAAAAGGTTTAAATCTTAGTTAGTTATTATATATTTAATAGCGGAGGCTAGCAAAGGATGATTATTGATGCCAATAAACCATTCATAAAAAATAATCTAATTTTAAAAATTTCATTTTTGGCATTAATATGTTTTACCCTTATAGCAACACCTGTAATCTCAACAACCTCAAACTATTCAAATTACATAGATTATACAAATGAAACTATTGGACAATCTAATACTGCAAATTGCACTGTTGAAATTACAAAACCTGCTGTTGGAATTGGTTATTTATTTGATGAGTTTGAATTCCCATTATTACTAATTGCTCTGCCTGTAGTTATTGGAGGAATCACCTGTAAAGCCCAAATAAATGTAACTACTGAACAACCCGATTATATTTTATGGAAATTTGCAAATTTTAAGGGTGATGAATTTTGGAGTTTTCCAATTGACTACCAACCCGGAGTAACAAAATACGAATATTATATGGGAAAGATAAATTTTGGACAATTTAAGATATGGATCTATTGTTATGATAAAAATAGTAAGATTTTATGCGAAGATACAATAGGTTGTTTAAAGTTATTTTAATATTTTTTTATAAAAAATTCCCACAACAATCAATAATACTATAATAAATAATAAAATTAAAATAGATTGTAAAAATGGAAAAGCTGAAGCATTCTCATATTTATATGGTTCAATAGTTCCTAACATATAATCATAAATATAATCCCATTTCCCATCTCCATCTTCATCTAGCAGATATTTATTTTTACTCTTAATTTCTATATAAGTTATATTTCCGCTTCTCGAATTATAAAAAAGATCGCTTTTTCCATCAAGGTCTATGTCAATTAAAAAATGAATTGCACCATTGATATTAATAGATACAACATCTGACTTATTTTTTGGATCAGAGCCAAGTCTTATTTCCAATTTATCTGATAGACCATCATTGTCATCGTTATCATCAA
>Ga0209536_100007598_pt1 | contig 16421 bp, 12 predicted proteins | sample DeeMarSeWOR28_12_FD_187461 | JGI IMG/M metagenome (GOLD analysis project Ga0209536, IMG submission 187461) | Marine sediment microbial communities from White Oak River estuary, North Carolina - WOR-2-8_12 (SPAdes) (version 2) | ecosystem: Environmental > Aquatic > Marine > Intertidal zone >... | reverse complement strand
CTACTTCGTTCTTGGCAACGCGGCGGGCGAAGCCATGCCCGAGCACATCGACTACAGCTACGGAGACGCCCTCGGGAGCCTCCGCAACACCGAGGGGAGCGTGTCGATATCGTGCGGCGACCGCCTCTTGGACCGCGTCTCGTACGCAAGGACAAAAGATGGTCGGGCGCAAGAGCTGGACGGCGCCTTAGCGCCCGATCACGAGGTGAACGACGACCCAGCCGCGTGGTGTTCGACCCCCAAGGGCGTCAGCGCGCTGAGCGACGGGAGCTTGGGCACGCCCGGGCGGCGCAACAGCTCATGCGGGACGACACCATTGGAGGGGACCTGCGTGGAGGGTGAGTCGGCACGGGTCGTCATGGCTCCACGCGCAGAGGACGTGCGCATCACCGAATGGATAGCAAACCCCAATGGGCTCGATGCGGATTTCGAATGGGTCGAGGTCGCGTTCGGCGCGGAAGCGGATCTCAACGGATTGCAGCTCGGACCTTCCATCGACGAGCTCCAGGTCGTGGTCGACGGCGATGCTTGCTTTCCGGTCGACGCGGGTGTGCGACTGGTCTTCGGGGCGAGCCCGGCGGCGGCCCCCCGCGTCGACGCGGAGCTTGGTTTCAGCCTGGGCAACTCGGGGAGCCGAAGCGTCGTTGCTGCGATTGGCGGGACCGTCCTCGACATGGTCAGCTATGAAGGAACGACTGAAGGCGCCTCGTGGCAGATCGACGAGGACGGCAATATCTGCCTCGCGGGGGAGTCGAACCGATACGACTCGGCCAACTTCGGCACGCCCGGGGAACGGAACCCTCCCTGCCCGCCCGTTCTCGACGAGGGCATGTGCCTCGATGAAGGGGTGCCGCGCAGGATCGTCACCCCGGCGATCGGACAAGCGCAGATCAGCGAATGGATGGCGGATCCAGCAGCGGTCGACAACCGCGCTGGAGAGTGGGTGGAGATCCGGCTCGACGCCAGCGTCGACTTGAATGGGCTCTCCCTGACCGACCTGAGCGATTCGGCGACCACGGTGCAGAGCGACGACTGCCTCGCCGTGCCGGCCGGCGCGCACGTCGTATGGGCTCGCTCCTTGGATCCGTCGATCAATGGCGGAATCGACGCTGCTTTGACCCAGCTCACGCTCTCCCTGAACAACCGAGATGAGACGCTCACCCTCAGCGTCGGGGGCGAGGTCCTCGATTCTGTGACCTACGCTCACTCGGAGCGCGGCGCTGCGACGCAGGTGGACCCGCTGGGCAAGGTCTGCACCGCCTCAGCTCGCTACGGTGCTGGCGACATGGGAACGCCCGGCTCGACGAACACTCGGTGTTTCTGAAGCGCGCGCTGCTCGTTGCATGCGTAGCGACTCTCGCGCCGAAGACCACCGGCGCTGCTCGCTATGAGATGTTCATCGACGTCGAGACCGAAGAAGATCTCTACGACCTGCTGGTCACGAGGCAAATCTCGGAGACGTCCTTCGACGCGCTCCTGCTCCTTCATCAGACGCGGGTCGAGCTGAACCGAGCGAGCCGCGAGCGGCTCTATCTCCTACCAAATCTCGACTACGCTGACGTCGATCGGATCCTCGGGTATCGCGAAGCGGTGGAGGCAATCCGCGCGGTGGGCGACTTGGTCGGAGCGGGTGTCCTCTCGCAACAACTGGCCGATTCGCTTCGAGCTTTCGTCTCCGTCCGTGCACGGGACGTCCCCGAGGACCGAGTGGAGGGCTTCGTCCGTGCACAGCTTCGTTGGACTGGTCGGCACGACCGTCTGCCGCCGGCCGCCGCGATTCAAGCTCGATTGCGGGCTGCCCACAACCTCGACTCCGGTATGGTCGGCTCGCTGACTCGCAATCGCGTTTGGCGGACGCGCTGGGACGCGGCGCGCGGGGGACTCAGCGTAGAGCCCGAAAGCGTCCGCTTTGAAGTGCCGAAGGCGTACATTGAATGGGAGGACGACCGATGGGAGATCGTGGGGGGCACGTATCGCATCGGCTTTGGACAGCGCCTGACCTTCGACGTGACGGACCAGGTGACCCCAAACGGGCTCTTCGGCGACTACGAGCTTCGGCGAGACAACGAGCTTGGACTTCGGTGCCGGCGCGGTGCCGGAGAGCTACACGCAGCTCCGTGCCCCGAAGCCCGGGTTGCGCGGGTGACGCCTGACTTCACCTGGACCAACCGTCTCACGGGCGTCGGCGCCGGCATGAAACAGTTACCGCTAGGGTCGGGCTGGCTGCAGGCGTACGTCTGGGGTTCCTACCAGTTGCATCGGCTCGGAGCGAGTGCGGTGAGGCAGGCAGGGTGGTGCTCCGATCCGCGGGACGATGACGACCCCGGCTGCGCCCCGCCCCCGGTCTACGCGCGAACCGGAGACATCCGAGCGCCCTTGGCGACCGTTGCGTACGCGAGGCTGCCAGCAGTCGTGGGCGAAGGGCTTGCCGGTGCCAACGCAAGCTACTTCTGGAACGCGCGCACGCAGATCGGCCTAACTGGCTATGGCGCGGTGCCCAAGTGGCGAGTGGACGGAGTGGAGCTCGATTTCCAGGAGCATGCGGCGAAACCGTCGGGTGGCGCGTTCGGCGCAATTGGCGTCAACGCGGCGGTGGGCTTTCATCGTCAAGACTTCTTTGCGGAAGTTGCGAGGAGCTTCGATCGGCAGGCCGGCGGAGGCGGCGGCTACGGCGCGATCGCGAGAAGCGTGACCACGCTCGACGCAGGCGAAGTCGAGGTGTCCGCACGCTACTACGGACCCCGCTACGCGAACCCGTACGCGCGGCCGATCTCTGCGCCGGACGAGCGTGATGGGCTCCGCGCGAGGGACGAGGCGGGGCTTCGGATTCGCGCAGCAACGGGGCTCGGTCCGCGACTGGAGCTCCGGGCGCTCGGCGACGCGTGGGTGAGCCTCTCGTCGACTCGACTCAACGCTATGCTCTTCGGGCGAATCGACCTGCGCATCTCCGATTCATGGACCTGGGCTTCGTGGGCGGAGCACCGGATCGCGTCACACAAGACGCTCTTGGCCACGGTGCTCGGGTTCAACGCAATTCGCAGAGTTGCGCTCTCCTGGCAGCTTCAGCACCGGTGGCGCGAGGCATCGCTCGTGCCGAGTCGGCGGCAACGAGACCTCGTCGCGATCTTCGACCTCAGGGCTCACCCAATCGACCTTCTGCGGCTCCGGATCCGCCTCCGCTACGATTTTGAAGACCTGTTCGACAACCATAGGCTCCCGCAGACTCTCTGGGTCTATCTCGACACGGCGTTCACGACCCGTGAACGCGATACGCTGCGCCTGCGGTACGACCTTCGCGCGCATCTGGACGAGCGAGTGTCCACGCTTCGACGTGTGCCAAACCCGGAACATTGGCTCTGGGTCGAGTACCTGTTTCGGTACTAGTCCCGCCAATCCCGGCCTGCTCTACTCGCGGTCGAGCCTGAGCACCGCATCGGCGCGCGCCACCTGGATTTGAACACGTCGAGCCTGCGCGTCGCGCAGTGCAGCCCGCGCGTCGGCGACGGCCTCGAGGTCGCCGGCGCCGAGATCGTAGCTCGTCTCGGCTTGGTCCACGCGCTTCTCCGATACGGCCACGAGGCTGTCGGCAATCATCAACTGCGCTTCCGCGTTCTTGCGCTCGATCACCGCTCGCTCCTTCTCGTCTTGACGCTCGAGCCGAGCGTCTCGCGACAGGGCATCGAGCTCGATGGCTCGAGCGTCGGCGGCGTGTGCGAGTGAGATGGCGCGGCCGCCATCCCAGAGCGGAACCGAGAGATTCAGGCCGAGCCGGTACATCGGAAACACCCGCTCGTTGATACCGGCGAGCCCCGTCTGCCCGATGAGGGCAAGCACCGGGACGCGCGTCTTGCGGTACATCCGCGCTTCCTGACGTGCGGCATCACGACGGAGCTCCAACCTCTCGATCTCCCACTTCCTTTCAGCGCCCGACGCGCGGGAATCGACAGACAACAGGGTCGTGTCCGGTTCGGCCCCCGGAGGAAGCTCGGCGCCTACCGCCGATTCCAAAAGGCGCCTTGCCGTGTCGAGCCTCGACGCCGCGTCCGAGGCCGCGAGCTCGGCCTGCAGCTCTTGGTAGTGCGCGGTATCGAGCTCGGCCGGCGGTCGGTCTCCGTCCTCGACGCGAGAGGCCGTGCGTGCACGTTGCGCCTTCGCTTCGCTGGCTGCGCTGGAGGCAAAGCCGTGATCGAGATGCGTGGCGAGCCAGTCGAGGTACGCGGCCCGCACCATCGCAAGCACGGTCTCGCGCGACGCACCGGCGCTCGCCAACGCGGCCGCGCGGTAGGCTTCCGCGGCTTTGAGAGACGCCCGGGTCTGCCCATCGTAGAGGGGCGCACGCATGTCGATCGTGCCCTCGTAGCGAACGTTGGGGCGAAACGCGCCCGTCTCGCGAACCGTCGGCGATGCTTGGACGTTCACTTCTCGGCCGTCGGTCGTCAGAACACGCTCGATCGCCGAGCCCGGAGCGATGACACTCATGACGTTCATCCAAAAAGACGGCATCTTGCGGGCCCGCGCAGCCCTGAGCTCGGCGTCAGCTTGGGTGGTCGTCGCTTCCACCGCCTCCCAGCGCGCCTGGTTCTCGAGAGCCTGCTCTTCCAGTTCTTGTAGGGTAACGACTTCAGCAGACGCCCTCTCGTGCGCCAGCATAACGACCAGCACGGCCACCACCGCCGCGATCCGGCTTGTCCAATTGCAGACCACATTCATGTTCCACCTCATTCATGTCGCAGCGCATCGATGGGCTCGAGTTGCGCGGCGCGCTTCGCGGGTAGGTAACCGAAGGCCACTCCCACACTGGTACCGAACGCGGCTGCGCCAGCCATCGTCAAGGGGGACAGGGTCCCCGACCAGGACATCGCCTCCGCCACCAAAGTCGACGCGAGCCACCCGAGCCCTACTCCCGCCAGAGAGCCAGTAAGGGAGAGAACGACCGCTTCAGCCAGGAACTGCACCATGATCTGGCTCGGCGACGCCCCGATGGCCGAGCGAACGCCGATCTCCTGGGTCCGCTCGGCAACCGACACCAGCTGGATGTTCATCACCCCTATGCCGCCCACGAGCAGAGAAACCGCGGCAATTCCGACCAGAAGTCCGGTCAGGATGTTCGACACGAAGCGTGCAAGCTCAGCAGCTTGGGCGGGGCTTGCCATGCGAAAATCGTCTTCCTCGATATCCGCAAGTCGGTGCGAACGCCGCATGATGGGAATTGCCTCGACCATCGCTGTCTGGAGGAGGCTGAGGTCGCGCACTTGGAGCATCAGCTCGTGGTAGCCAGTCGGCATCCCGAGGAAGGCTTGATACGTGGTGGCGGGAATCAAGATGATGTCATCCATGTCCTCGCCCGTGGTCTGCTCGCCTTTTGCCACCAGCACGCCAATGATTCGCAATGGAAGATTCGATCCAATCGTGATCGTCTGGCCAACCGGGTCGCGTCGCCCGAATAGCTCGCGAGCTACCGTAGTGCCGATCACGGCGACCTTGGCGCGCTGTCGCAGGTCGGTCTGGTCGAACATGCCTCCAGTCAGCATCGGCCACTCGCGGATGTGCACGAAGTCCGGCATCGTGCCCGTGACCTTCGTGGGATAACGGGCGAAGGCGGACTTGACGTTCCGTACCTCGGTGATGCGCGGCACGACTCGCTCGATGGTCAGGGAATCGCGAAGAAGAGCTTCGACGTCAGCATCTGTCAGAGGGCGTGCACTGCCCCCGAAATTGCGGCGCCCCATGTTGCCCCAGATGTACACGACGCGGGTGCCGAGGATCTCGAATTGCTCCATCACGGAGCTTCGCGCGCCGGTACCGAAGCTCACCATCGCGAGGAACGCGCCAACGCCGATCGCCAGCCCCAGCATCGTCAGGATCGTCCGGCCGGGATTGCGGACCGCCGTGCGGACGGCGCGCCCGACGACCTCGCTACGCGTGCGCTGCATGGCCTCTCCCTTCGCTGACGACCTTCCCGTCGCGGAGGAAGATCTGTCGGTGGCAGTATGCTGCGATCTCCGGATCATGCGTGACGATGACCAAGGTGAGCGCGCGCGCATCGTGCATCTCGAGGAGGAGCTCCATCACTTCGGCGCCCGTTCGAGTATCGAGGGCGCCCGTGGGCTCGTCCGCGAGAAGCAGGCGAGGCTGACCCGACACGGCGCGAGCGATCGCCACACGCTGCTTTTCGCCACCAGAAAGCTGAGCCGGCCGATGCCCGAGTCGATGGCCGAGCCCCACCCGCTCGATCACCTCCACCGCGCGGGCTTCCCGCTCGTGGCGATCGAGTCCGGCGTAGTAGAGCGGAAGCGTCACGTTCTCGAGCACCGTGTGATCGCCAATCAAGTGAAACGATTGAAAGACGAACCCGATGTAGTGAAGGCGGACCCAGGCGCGTTCGCGCGCGGTCAAGGTGGAAACGTCACGCCCACCGAGCAAGTAGGTGCCAGCAGTCGGACCGTCGAGACATCCAAGAATGTTCATGAGTGTGGACTTGCCAGAGCCTGACGGACCCATCAGGGCAATTATCTCGCCGGACTCGATCTCGATGCTGACGCCGTCGAGCACGGGAGAGGTCATGTTCGGAAACACCTTGCTGATGCCCGACGCCTCAACGATCGAGAAGCCGCTCACCGCTGGCCTCGTAAAGAGAGCGACGGGGCCGCTGCACCGTTGTCCCCCTCGAGCGCCAAGCCGATGGCAATGTCATCGCCGACCTCGATGCCTTTGGTGTCGTTCGGTCGCACCTCGGTGATTGCGCCGTCGGACAAACCTACCTCGACCGAAACCTCCTCGAGCTCACTCCCCCGAATCCGCCAAATACGGCTGCGAGTCGGTGCCGCGGGCGCACCCTCTGGTGTGAACCTGAGTGTGGCTTCCCGCACGGCCAAGACGTCTGCGACCTGGGCAACCTCGATCCGAACCTGGGCGGTCATGCCGGGAAGCAACAGGTGGTCGGCGTTGTCTGCTGCTAGGGTGACAGTGTAGAAGATCGCACCGTACTCGATCTTCGGGTCTGGGCTGATGTGTTCGACCGTCGCATCGAACACACGCCCGGGATAGGTCGGCACTTCGAACTTGGCTCTGAGCCCCACCGACATCTCTCCGATGTCCGCCTCGCCAATTGGCGCTTCGACGTGCATACGATCGACGGGTGCTCCAATCCGAAACAAACGATTCCTAGGCCCGACAACCATGCCGGTGTGTGGAGGCACCTCGAGAACGAGCCCTGCGCGCGGAGCCACGACGTCCGCGCGATCGCGGTCCCGTCCCTTGAGAGACGCTTGTTGGACGGCCGCCACTCGCTCCGCCTTCGCAGCGCTCACCGCCGCGCGAGCCTTGACGAGCCCGGACTCCGCCGCCTCGAGATCGCTCGCGCTCGCAAGACCTTTGTCCGCGAGGCGCTTGGTGCGCTCGAAGGTGCGCAGGGCACCCTGCGCAGCTGCTTCGGCCTCAGACACGCGGGAGCGAGCCACCTGCATCTCTGCTTCGGCGACGAGGAAAGCGGTTTCGACAGAGACTCTGTCGAGGCGCGCGAGCAACGCGCCTTCCTCGACCGTATCCCCGGGCTCCACGACCACCTCGACCAGCTGACCCTCGATGGGCGCCGGGACCTCCACTTGGTCGCTGAGCTCCAAGTGCCCTGTCACCCGAACTTCTTTCACGATGGAAGCTCGGATGACCTCTGCGCCCCGGTAAGGGCTGACCTCCGGCCCCCGGGTCAGCAAGTAGGCGGCGACCAGCGCGGCAGCCACCACCAGGACGGACACGACGACGAGAGACCGACGGCGCGACGATTCCAATGGAGGTATTTCCAACTTCTCGTCAACCGGTGTCTGAGTCCCTTCCATGTCGAGCGTACGCTAGAACCATCCCCGTCGAAGCGCTAGTGTCTCCCGCGTGGGAAAATTCGGTGAAAAGCTAGAGGCTGCAAAGGTGCTGTATCGAGCCGGGATCTTCAAACCGATCGGGCCGCACAAGACCATTCGAATCATCCGCGCCGCAAAGGCTTGGGGCAAATCCCCTGCGATGGGCTTCATCGCGCTGGCCATCCGCCAGCCGGACACGATCGCGATCATCGACGACGAGGGGACCGCGACCTTCGACGAGGTCAACCGTCGCTCGAATGCACTCGCGCGCGGACTTCGCGAGGCCGGTGTCTCTGCCGGTGACGTAGTCGGCGTCATGGGACGCAATCACCGACGTTTCGTCGAAACCATCATCGCTTGCTGCAAGGTCGGCGCGAACACAGTCTTGATGAACACGATGTTCGCCGCTCCGCAACTCACAGAAGTCGGGCGCCGCGAGAACGTGACCGCGCTCCTCTACGACGAGGAGTTCGGAAGCTTGCTCGACGGCTTGAAGGGAATGCCTCGGTTCGTCATCTACGGAACGAGCGAAGACCAGAGCATCGAAGCCCTGATCGCGGACCACGCCGACGACGACGTCGACCCCCCGAACATCGAATCGCGCTTCACCATGCTGACCTCGGGCACGACCGGAACGCCGAAGGGCGCAAAGCGCGGCTCGCCCGAGGGCATGATGCCGATCGCCTCGATGCTATCGCGCATCCCTTACCGCTCGGGCGAGCGGACGATGATCGCAGCTCCCCTCTTCCACTCTTGGGGGCTCGGCCAGCTTCAGCTTGGTCTGGTTCTCGGGACGACCTACGTGCTCAGCCATAGGTTCGACCCGGAAGCTACTCTGAAAGCTGTCGCCGAGTATCGGTGCACGACGCTCGCAATCGTCCCGATCATGATGCAGCGGATCCTGGCCCTCCCGGATGAGGTGAAACGGAAGTACGACCTGAGCTCGCTTCGGATCACGGCCGCGAGCGGATCAGCGCTACCCGGCCATCTCGCGACCGAGTGGATGGACGCGTTCGGCGACAACCTCTACAACTTCTACGGTTCCACCGAGGTTGCGATGGCGACCGTGGCGACTCCCGAAGACATGCGCGCGGCGCCGGGCACTGCAGGGAAGCCGCCGCTTGGCGCCGCCGTCAAGATCCTCGATCCACAGAAGCGCCCCGTGCCCACGGGCGAGACCGGCCGGATTTTCGTCGCCAATTCGATTTCGTTCGAGGGTTACACCAGTGGCGACGACAAGGAGCGGCTCGGCGGGTTCGTCAGCAGCGGCGATGTCGGTCACTTCGACGAGGGCGGTCGCCTGTTCATCGATGGCCGCGACGACGACATGATCATCTCGGGTGGCGAGAACGTCTTCCCGCGCGAAGTGGAGGACCTGATTGCCGGCCGGGACGATGTCGAGGAAGTCGCCGTCATCGGGGTAAGTGACCCGGAGTGGGGCCAACGTTTGAAGGCCTTCGTGGTTCTCAAGCCGGGCGCCATGCTCGACGAGGACGATGTGAAGGCTTATGTGAAACAGAGCCTGGCGAGCTACAAAGTCCCCCGCGAAGTCGCGTTCATCGACGCCCTACCCCGCAACGCCACAGGCAAAGTCCTCCGAAGACAACTCAGCTAGAGGATTCCGGAGGGTCCGGATGCAGGTTCGACTGAGCTACTTCTTGCTCGCCTTGCGCTCGGCGACCTCGGCCTGGACCTTCTCCACGATATTCCGGGGCGCGGGTGCGTAGTTCTTGAACTCCATCGAGAACTGACCGCGACCGGACGTGGCGGAGCGAAGGTCGCCGATGTAGCCGAACATCTCGCTGAGCGGGACGTCTGCCTTGACGCGGACGTTGGTGTGGCCCTTCTCCTGCGAGTTGACGATGCCGCGACGCCGGTTGAGGTCGCCAATGACGTCGCCGACGTTGGCATCCGGCACGAAGACGTCGACCTTCATGATCGGCTCGAGCAACTGCGGCCCCGCCTTCGGCATGCTCTGACGGAACGCGGCCCTGGCGGCCGTCTCGAACGCCATCTGCGAGGAGTCGACGGCGTGGAACCCACCGTCAGTCAGCGTGAGCTTGAAGTCGAGAAGCGGGAAGCCACAGAGGGGTCCCTCTTCCATCATCGTCTTGAAGCCCTTCTCGACCGAGGGGATGTATTCCTTCGGGATGTTGCCTCCGGTGATCTTCGACTCGAAGACGAAGCCCTCGCCGGCTTCGGCGGGCTCGATCGTGTAGTCGATCTTTGCGTACTGACCCGAGCCACCGGTCTGCTTCTTGTGCGTGTAGCTGTCGGCAATCGCCTTGGTGACCGTCTCGCGGTAGGCGACCTGCGGCGCGCCGACGTCTACCGCGACGCCGTGGCTACGACGGAGGATGTCGACCTTGATGTCGAGATGGAGCTCGCCCATTCCCTTGAGAATCGTCTCGCCAGACTCCTGATCGACCTCGACGCGGAAGGACGGGTCCTCGGCGATCATCTTGCCGAGGGCGGTGCTCAGCTTCTCGCTGTTGGCCTTGTCCTTGGTGCTCACCGCCACCGAGATGACGGGCTCGGGGAAGACCATCGGCTCGAGCGTCGCGGGATCCTTCACGTCGGCGAGGGTGTGCCCGGTGCGCACGTCCTTGAGGCCGACCATCGCCACGATGTCGCCCGCCTGAACGCTGTCCACGATGGTGCGATCGTCGGCGTGCATCTCGACCATGCGGCCGATGCGCTCGTTCTTCCCGGTGAAGGTGTTGACGAGCGTGTCGCCCTTGTTGATCGTGCCCGAGTAGACGCGGACGAAGGTCAATGCGCCGAAGCGGTCGTCCATGATCTTGAACGCGAGCGCGCGAACGGGCCCGTTCGCATCGACGATCGCGAACTTGCCCGTCTCGTGACCCTCGATGTCGATTTCGGGCTGCGGCGGAACCTCGGTGGGGTCCGGCAAGTAGTCGACGACCGCGTCGAGCACGAGCTGAATGCCTTTGTTCTTGAAGGCCGAGCCACAGTACGTGGGAAAGAACGCGAGGTCGCGGGCGCCTTTGCGGATGCACTTCTTGATCGTATCGAGATCAGGCTCGTTGCCCTCGAGGTACTGCTCCATCGCGTCATCGTCCTGCTCGACGGCGGTCTCGATGAGCTCGAAGCGGTACTTCTCGACCAGCTCCTTCATGTCCTCGGGTACTTCCTGCACTTCGAAGTTCTCGGGCAGACCGGAGTCGTCCCAGACATATGCCTTCCGGGTGAGGAGGTCCACCACGCCGACGAAGTCCGCCTCGGTGCCGATGGGCAGGACCATCACGAGCGGCTTGGCTTCGAGCACCGTCTTGATCTGGTCGACGACGCGATAGAAGTCCGCTCCAAGGCGGTCGAGCTTGTTGACGAAGATCAAGCGGGCGACCTTCGAATCGTTTGCGTAGCGCCAGTTGGTCTCCGACTGCGGCTCGACGCCGCCCGAGCCACAGAAGACGCCAACGCCTCCGTCGAGAACCTTGAGCGAACGGTAGACCTCGATCGTGAAATCCACGTGGCCCGGCGTGTCGATGATGTTGAGCTGGTGGTCGTTCCAGAAGCAGGTCGTGGCGGCGGATTGAATCGTGATACCGCGCTCCTGCTCCTGCTCCATGAAGTCGGTGGTCGCCGCTCCGTCGTGCACCTCGCCGATTTTGTGGATCTTGCCCGTGAGCTTGAGGATACGCTCGGTGGTCGTCGTCTTGCCGGCGTCGACGTGGGCGAAGATGCCGATGTTTCGGTATTTACTGAGGTCTTTCATTCTTTTGCTCGTCTAGATGCTCGCTTGGCCACGCGCCGGATACCGCGAAAGCCCGGTTTTGCAAGCCCACGGCGCCGAGCGCGACAAATTCTGCGAAAAACGGGTGGAAATCCCGGCTGGCTACCAGTCTTCTTTGAATGGGCGCAGGTCGGTTTCGAAGGTCCACGCCGACTTCGGCTGAGTCGCGAGATGGTAGACCGTCTCCGCGATGTCGCTCGGGCGGAGCGAGCCTTCCTCTCCACTCTGCTCATCCGTCCCGATCATTCCGTCGACGATGACGAGCGCCACGTGGATCCCCTCAGGGCCGAGCTGGCGCCCCAGCGACTGCGCCAGGCTTCGCTGCGCCGCTTTGGCCTGTGCAAAGGCCGCGGTGAACGGCTTGCCACGAAGCGATGCGGTCGCACCGGTGATGATGATCGCGCCGGCCCCCTTCTTCCGCATCGGATTGACCACTTCCCGCGTGCTCTGAAGAAGCCCCCGGACGTTGATCTGCCAGCCTCTTTCGAAGGCCTCGTCGGGAACGTCCTCGAAAAGACCGAATTGACCTGAGCCCGCGTTGTACAAGAGCACGTCGACGTCGCCCAGATCCTCCCTGACCTTTGCGAACGCCCGCTTGATCGAGGCGGGATCGCTCATGTCGCAGGCATAGGCCTTGCCCTCGAGCTCCTCCGCCAGCTTGCTCGAATAGTCCGTCGAACGAGAAAGAAGAGCGACCGCATAGCCAGCATTCGCGAAACGAGTCGCAAACGCTCGCCCGTTCTTCGGCCCAACCCCAATCACGGCACATACTGGTTTGCCCATCGAGGGAGTCTAGAGCCGGGCACTGGCCCTGGCGAGGGGCCTTACTCGTAAAGCTTGACGACCTTCACACCGTCGGTCGCTTGCATACAGAGGTCACAAAGGGTGCACTCATCGACGTTTTCTTCGACGATCTCGACGCTGTTCGGCGCCGAGCCGGGCTTGAAGATCTTGACGGGGCAGACCTCGACGAGCTTCTGGGCGACGCCAGGCGCCTTCTCGACGACGCTGTTGTCGACATCTACGCGTATGAACATGGCCATGATGCTTCCTCTGCCCCTCAGTTTCCGATTCGCTCTCGAACGAGACCCGGGATGTCGCCGATCTCCTCCGCCACCGAAATGCCAGCCTCCCGCATCCGACGCATCTTGTCGGCTGGAGAGTCGACCTTCTTGTTCACGACGGTGCCCGCGTGGCCGAAGCTCATGCCCGGCATCTCGTCCATGAAGCGCCCCGCCACGAACGCGACGATGGGCAGCCGACTGTTGTTTTCCTGTGTCCAACGAGCGAGCTCCGCTTCGGCGGTGCCACCCGGCTCGGAGTAAACGACCACCGCCTTCGTGTCCTCGTCCGCTTCGAAAAGCGGAATCAAGTCGGCGTAAGTGGAGCCGATCACCGGATCGCCTCCGATTGAAATCGCGGTGCTGACGCCGAGGCCCGACAAGGTGAGCGCGTTGCAGATCTCCGTGGTCATGCCGCCAGAACGCGACATCACGCCGACCACCCCTGGCTTGAAGGCCTTTCTGCAATCGACCGCGGGGCCGCCCAGGCTGCCAAAGCGGCAGACATCGGGGACGATGATCCCGAGGCAGTTCGGGCCGATCAAACGCGCGCCGTGCAGATCGGCGTACTCGACGATCGCAGAGGCGTCCTTTCGCGGAATCCCCTCGGTAATGATGATGATTTCCTTGATGCCGGCGTCGATCGCCTCGTACGCCGCGTCCGGCGCAAACGCGAGGGGCACGGTGATGACCGTCCCGTCCACGCGCTCTTTCTCGGTGATCTCGCGAACGGTGTCGTAGACCGGAACGCCATAGACTTCCCGGCCGCCCTTGCCGGGTGTGACCCCGCCGATGATTTTCGAGCCGTACTGCAGACACTCGCGCGTGAAGTTCAGCGCCTCGCGCCCCGTGATGCCCTGAACGATGAATCGAAAGTCTTCGTGAACGATGACAGCCATGAACCTACCCGACCTTCTCGACAGCGCGCCTGGCCGCCTCACTGATGGACACGGTCCGATCGCAATACTCGACACCGTACTTCTCGAGGATCTTCGCAGCGTCGGCTTCCCAAGCCCCGGGCACTCGGAAGATCAGGATCTTGTCCTTGGGCTCGAAGCCAAGCTCGGTGATGCCTTTGATGACTCCGCGGGCGACGAGGTCGGCGCGCGTGTTGCTCACGACGTTCGACATGACCGCGATCTTCTCGACGCCTGGCTTGGTCAGGACCAGCTTGGTGAGCCGCCGCGCCTTGTCGACGCTGGGGTTACCCCCGATCGCTGCGTAGTTCGCTGGCCTCCCGCCGTGCTTTCGGACCGCATCGGTCAAGGTCAGTGACCCGCCGCCGGCGCCGATGACGAGCCCAATGTTCCCATCGAACTCGGCAATGGGGCTGATGATGCCGCGCGGATCCTCTTCATCGATCCGCGCGCCCTCGAGCTCGAACTCGGTCGGCTCGCGTACCTGGCGAAGATCGTCCTTGCCGAAACCGAGCTCGTCGAGCATCGGTCGTTGACGATGACGCGCCTCGATCTCGAGGTCGGCCTCCACGTCGAGCACGACGAAGTTGCCGTCTCCGAGCTTCACGAGCGAGGTGATGTCGAGGTCCGCCAAGTCGTACTTGAGGAAGAGCCGCGCGAGCCCGGACACGATCCGCGTCATGCGTTTGAGGTCATTGCCCTCGAGCGAAAGCGATTTGGCGAGCTCCTTCGCGATGTAGTCCGAGAACGGATAAAGGGCGGAGAAGTGCCGGCGCACGATTCGATCGGGATGCTCGTCTGCGAGGTCGTCGATCTTGCCCGCCATGTTTGTCGCGGCGACGACGGGGCGCTTGGTGGTGCCGTCGTAGGTGAAGCTGAGGCTGTAGACCGCCTCACCGCGCGGCCTCGCCTCGACGAGAATGCCTCTCGGCTTGCGACCCCCATCGTCGATCGTGAGGAGCTCGGCCGCCGCGGCTTTGGCTGCGGCAGGGTCGGCGACCTCGCGGGTCGATGCTGCTGCCAGCCCCGGCGCGATGGCCTGCGCCTTCAGGATGACGGACCCGCCGATCTTCGAGGCGATCTTCTCTGCCTCATCGGCCGTGTTGGCGACTTCGCTCTCAACCAGTGGAATCCGGCTTTTTTCGAGCAGTCGCTTGGCTTCGAATTCGTAAAAGCGCATAGCGGAAGAGCGAGACTAGCCGCTCTGCGCCGCGTTACGCAAGAGCGATCGCCTCGGCCAGCGCCACTACGCGTTCTGCGTGGTCGACGTGCAGCTTCTCGATGAGTTTCCCGTCCACCACGACCACGCCTTTGCCCTCTGCTGCGGCGGCTGCATAGGCCTCGATGATGCGCCGGGAGAGCCTCAGCTCCTCCTCAGATGGGCCGAAGATCTCATTGGCCGCCTCGAGCTGCTTGGGGTGAATCAGCGTCTTGCCATCGAAACCGAGCTCGGCGCCCTGGCGGCACGAGTCCACGAAACCCTCGTGGTCGTTCAAGTCCAAATAGACCCCATCGAGGATTGCAATGCGCGCGGCGCGCGCGGCCAGCATGCAGAGCCCAAGCGGCGTGATGAGTGGCAAGCGCATCGCGGTGTGTTGCGCCTGAAGGTCCTTGGCGAGGTCCGAGGTGCCCATGACGAGGCCGCCGAGCCGCGGGCTCGCGTCGGCGATCTCCTCGGCGTGCAGGGCCCCGCGCGGGGTCTCCATCATGCACCAAATCGCCAGGTCGTCTGGCGCTCCATGAGACTCCAACACGGACTCGGCTTGGCGCACCATCTCGGCGCTTTCGACTTTGGGAAGCAGAACCGCGTCTGAGCCGGCCTTCGCAACGGCGACCAGATCATCGTACCCCCAAGGCGTGCTCAAGCCGTTGGTGCGAATGAACACCTCGCGGCTCCCGTAGCCGCCGGCCTTGACCGCGTCGATGACCTGGCGGCGGGCGACCTCTTTCGCCTCCGGCGCCACAGCGTCCTCGAGATCGAAAATCAAGGCGTCAGCCGGCAGCGTTCGGCTCTTTTCGAGGGCCCGAGCGTTCGCGCCGGGCATGTACAAGACGCTCCGACGAGGTCGGTGTTTGGCTGTCATGTGTCTACTCCTAGAACTGGTAGGCCGCCCGGAGGTCGGCATCCTTTTCAGCAAGCTTGCGGGCGAGGTCCACCATCACTTGGCACTGCTTGTAGGTGGCGTCGTCCTGCATCTTGCCGTCGATCATCACGGCGCCGGTACCATCGCCCATCTCTTCGATGACGCGTTTGGCCCAGAGCACCTCGTCCACCGGTGGGCTGAACACTTTCTTCGCGATGTCGATCTGCACCGGGTGGAGCGACCACGCACCCACGCATCCGAGGAGGAACGCGTTCCGGAACTGGTCTTCGCATGCCACCGTGTCTCGGATGTCTCCGAACGGTCCGTAGTACGCAAAGATCCCGTTAGCGACGCAGGCGTCGACCATGCGCGCGATGGTGTAATGCCAGAGGTCCTGCTGTGCGGTCGCGCGCGGCGCCTCGGCATCGTCCGGATTCGGATCCTCACGAACGAGGTATCCCGGGTGTCCGCCGCCCACGCGTGTGGTCTTCATGCGCCTCGACGCCGCCAGGTCGGCCGGACCGAGGCTCAGCCCCTGCATGCGTGGGCTCGCGCCGGCGATCTCTTCGACGTTCGCAACGCCAAGGGCCGTTTCGAGAATCGCGTGCACGAGGATCGGGCGCTTCACGCCGCCGCGCGCTTCGAGCTGCGCGAGCAAGCGGTCGACGAAGTGGATGTCCCACGGGCCTTCCACCTTGGGAATCATGATCACGTCGACCTTATTGCCCACCTGTTCGACGATCTGAGTC